>Ga0302140_10000675_pt1 | contig 44297 bp, 47 predicted proteins | sample I_Bog_E1_1_FD_202095 | JGI IMG/M metagenome (GOLD analysis project Ga0302140, IMG submission 202095) | Peat permafrost microbial communities from Stordalen Mire near Abisko, Sweden - I_Bog_E1_1 | ecosystem: Environmental > Terrestrial > Soil > Wetlands > Peat | place: Sweden: Abisko, Stordalen...
TCCCTGTCGCTTACAGAGCACGAGGTGGATGAATTGCTGGATGCCCAAACGCCGCACGTCATACGGATTAAAGTGCCGGTTGATGAACGGGTGGTTTTTAATGATATGATACGCGGCCATGTAGCCTTTGATACCAACCAGGTTGATGATAAAGTGCTGTTAAAAGCTGATGGTATGCCTACCTACCATTTGGCTGTTGTGGTGGATGATTATTTGATGAAGATCACCCATGCTTTTCGCGGCGAAGAATGGCTGCCTTCAGCGCCCGTACATTTGTTACTGTGGGAATACCTTGGCTGGAAGGATGAAATGCCGCAATGGGCGCACCTGCCGCTGATATTAAAACCCGACGGCCACGGAAAGCTGAGCAAACGCGACGGCGCCAGGCTGGGCTTCCCGGTTTACGCCATGAACTGGTTTGATCAGAAAACAGGCGAACTTACAGCCGGTTTCCGCGAACTGGGCTTTTTGCCCGAAGCTTTTTTAAACCTGCTGGCAACACTGGGCTGGAATGACGGCACCGGCCGGGAGATATTTTCGCTGGATGAACTGGTTGAAAAATTTACGATTGAACGCATCAGCAAAGCCGGCGCCAAGTTTGATTTTGAAAAAGCAAAGTGGTTCAATGCAGAGTGGATAAAGAAGTCTAAAGCCGAAAGTTTGAAGTCAAAAGTAAAAACGATTTTGGAGGAGAAGGGGGTGTCCGTTGCAGATGAAGGTTACCTGTTAAAAGTGATCGATAAGGTAAAGGACCGATGTGTTTTATTGCCCGATTTTTATCAACAGGCGGCCTACTTTTTTGAGCAGCCAAAAGCATACGATCTGCCCTCGGTAAAACCAAAATGGACGGACGCCAAAACAGATTTTTTTAATGCGCTGTGTGACCGTTTTCAAGTTGTTGACAAATGGGAAGAACCGGAATTGGAAACCATATTTAAAGCCTTAGCGGAAGAAAAAGGCATTAAAGCCGGCGAGGTATTGCTGCCTTTCCGCATTATGCTGGTTGGCGGTAAATTTGGCCTCCATGTTTTCGATATTGCTGCACTGGTGGGTAAACAAGAAACGATTAGCAGGATTGAAAAAGCGCTGGCGGTTTTTGTAGCGCTACACGTGCTACACCCTGCTACAAAACGCTACACTACTGATAATTAATAACTTAACTGCTGACAAGGTTTTGACAGTGACACAATCTTGTCACCATTTTTATCGCGCTAGTGCAAATTTTAGCGCTTAGAACGTATTGAAATAGATCTTCTTCAACTTAATCAATCACTCAATCAACTTAATCAACTAAACTAATTCTTATCAGGCACCAATTGGGTAAGCGCCTTCGATTGCCTTTGTTCAACGGGTATCTTGTTGAATTCCTCGTAACTCGCATTTAAATAAGCTACCAGGTTAAACGTGGCCGCAAAATAGGTGTTGATATCGGGCGTATACATGATGATAAAGTTTTCCATCTCCTGCCCGGAGATGGGGAGGTATTTCTTTAGATTTTCGGCATTAAAAACCTTTGCTATCTGCGCTTTCAGGGCCTCGCTCCTGGATACTTTTGCTTCATGCTGTTTCGGTGTCTCGCCGCCATCGGCAATATTCATTTTTAAACCGCCTATCGGGTTGCCGTTTTCGTCTGTCTGATAAAGCACCGTTTGATTTCCTAAAACCCCCGGCTGCTTTTGGGTGCTAAAGCCAGCGTTTTTCTTGATCTCCTGGTTGGTAACTTTTACTTCCTCCAGCATATTTACCTTCGGATCCAAAAAAACCTGCACATATTTCAAGTCGGCGAGGTAAAGCGTGTCGGGCCTGTAATTGGCATTGGTAAAACAAACCACGTCGCCAACTGCGGCGCCGATGGTAAAGCTCCCGTCGGGGCCGCTGATCACGATAGCGTGCGACTTCAGGTCCTCAATCCGTATGCCCTGTAAAAAAACTTTAGACTTGTTTTCAAAAACACGGCCGGTCAGTTGATTCTGGGCAAACGCACCCGTCGCAAATGCCGAAAACACGATCAAAAAAAGAAATTGGCGCATCATTTATTAAATCCGGTCACAAATCAGGCCTACAAGTGAAGGCTCTGTAATTCAACTACAAATATACCATTATATTGTAAAATGGAAATTCGGCGCTTTGCCAGGGCTGCTTTGAAGCCTGATTTAACGTTTTTTAACAGTCCCGCTGATTACTGTTTTTCATAGATGATCACCTGTTTCCTTTTGCCCTGCGGCGAGTCGGCTTCCTGGGTGATGCACAATTCGCCTCCATGGTCTTGCAAGTGCCATGCTTCAGTAGTTACAAATGTGCTGGTTTGCCCGCCCCTGGTGAAAGTAACCTTTGACGTGATGTGGAGTGTGTCATTGTCTGGTGATAAACCGGCTGTCGATATCCTGGGCGCGCCATAATACTCCGATTTGCTTTCCGCGCCGTTAAACGCGATATTTTCATTGGTCACCCGGTTATCCTGCCATTCTTCAATAAAGGTTTTTTTAATATCCAGTCCATTCTCGTCCTGTTCAACCGTTAACCTGGCGGGTAAATTGCCCGCGCCGGCATTCCCCAGCGAGCTTTTTTCCTCATTCATTACCCATTCGCCGGAAAAATCGGCCGGAATGTTTGTGGTAAGGGCCCTTAATCCAAGTTCAACCCGCAAAGGATTGGCAGCATTAACATAGGCCGCATCGGTCCGCCCCAGTACACGCGGGTCGTTCATCAGCGCCTCAAATTGTTTTTTGGAAGTGTTGCGCACCATGCCAGCCCAAATAACCCAATAGCTCCATTTAGGCTGGCTCTCCAGCACTTCGGGCGAGGGCGGATTGCCAACCTCCGCAAGGGTAATGGGCTTGCCGTTCGACAGGGCTAAAAGGCCGTCGTAGTAATCTTTCTTAAAATCCGAGCCATAAACATCCAGCGCCAGGATATCTAAGTAATCATTGCCGGGATAAAAGTTGATGAATTCCATGCCTGCCCGGGTTGGCCGGTCAACACTCCATACCCAAACCAGGTTGTTGAGTTTGTGATATTTCACCAGGCGGTCAAAAAGCTGGCGGTATAATGCTCCGGTGCTGTACTGCCCGGTGCGGTTGCCCCACCAAAACCAGTTGCCGTTCATCTCGTGATAAGGCCGCCATAAAACAGCGATATGCCTTTTTTGCAGCTCTTTCAAATAAAAAGCGATGGTATCCACCTGTGCCGCCCAGTTTTTATAAAGGGCGGTCCCGGGTGTCAGGACATCTTTAAACTGCTCGTCGGTCAGGCGTCCCTGCACGCTGGCAAGCGCGTTTGGATCAGCACCCGCCACGGGCTGAAACGTAACCGGCTCGCTGGCAGTAGGCGGTACCGCATGCCAGCAAAGGGTGATGAGGGAACCCATTTTATTTTGCCGCTCCGCTTCTTCCACCATGGCCCGGCGCTTTCGGTACGAGTCTTTGTCGCCCTCTTTGGCAAAGCCGAAATCAGTGCTCCATATCACCGGTGGTTTACCGGTATAACCGGCTGCGAATTTCGAATTCCTGTCGCCCGCTGCAGGGAAGTTATGCTGGCCTGTGAGCGTGTATTTTCCTGATAGGTTATAGATCAGTTGAAGTAATGCCTTAGCCTCGGGCGAAGCATGCGGGGTTGCCGGTTTAACGGTTACATTTTGTCCAAAAACGGACGATGCGGTCAAAATAGTGATGACCGGTATAAAAACAAGATGCCTTATTTTCATGCCTTGGCAGTTTATAAAAAACGGTTTAAGGCTAAGTTAGCAGATTTGTTTTTAAATGGCCGGTTAATGTATATCCCTGCAAATTTTTTGTAAAGATTGTATCAGCCACAGGCCTTATATGCTTTTTCCAGCAATACTATTACATCTTTATCAATATCCCCTGGCTCGGTAATCCGCACCCGGTGGGTTACCATGCTGTTCCATGATCCGGCCGGTTCAAAGCGATCGTTGAATTCGGCGTCTTTTAATTTTATGCCGATGTCCAGTCTCTCGGCTGATGAAGGCAGCACAATACCAAATTTCTTGCCTGCACGCAACAGGTTGATATAGGTTTGGTCGGGCGAAGTACTTACATCCGGGCCAAAGCCGCTTATTTGGGCCACCAGTTCGTCGTAAACTTTGCGCCATTTGGCTTTATTGCCGCTGAATAAATTACTCGTTTTATCTTCGGGTGAGGCATTCCGGTGTTCGTCGTGGACGATCAGGTGAACTATGGCCATGGCGTGCCCGTGCCCCAGCCCGAAGTCGGATTTTAACCAGGTCAAAATCTCCGCCGTTTTTGTAAGATTTTTTTCGGCCGCCATAGCCTTAAAATCATCGGCTGTTTTGCCTGTTTTTGCTTTAATGTTGTCGAGGTAAGCCTGGAAAGACATAGTATTTTAGAATCAAGAGTCAAGAACCAGGAGCCAGGAACAAGAAGTGGTGGTCATAACAGGGGAATATTTTAAAATCTTCCTATCTTGATTCCTGGCTCTTGATTCTTGAATCTCCTGTAAATTATTTGTTAAAAAAGTCAATCAACGCCGGCGCAAGCACCTTCATGGAAATATTGTGTGTTTGACCGGGAAACATTTTAAGTTCGCTGCCGGGTATAGCCGCTGCGGTTTGCTTTACTGCGGTTTGCATGGATGCGGGGCTTTTTTCGCCACCGCCCACCATGGTTGGCACTTTTACCAGGCCGGCCTTTTGTACGGGTAAGGAAAAATCGCCCATAATGGTAGCGTCGTAAGGAAGGGTATGCGCCACCGCTTTAAGCTTTTTGAAAATCGGCATAATACTCATGATGAAAACAGCGAAACCCGGCACGTTCACCATGTCCTTCATAAAAAATTTCACCGCATCGCCCCGGCGACCTTCTGCGATCATTTTTTTAAGTTGATCTCCCGAATCTTTCGGCGGTTGGTGGCCGGTTTTGTCAACCCTAAAAGGCGCTTCATACAAAGCCAGTTTTTTTATGTTAAGCCCGGCTGCCGCGCCGGCTAACGAAAGTGCCGCTCCCGAGGAAACTCCGGCTACAAAGGCCGAACCGCCGGCGGCCTCTATAATGGCAGCCAGGTCCTCTATTTCCCGTTCAGGCGCGTAGGGATGCGTGTCGCCGCTTTCATTGCGCCCGCGGCGGTCATAGTTAAAAACGGTGAAATGCGGTTCCAATAGTTTTGCCAGCGAAGGCAGCGGGCCAAAATTGCGGCTGCACAAGGCCCCGTCAACCAGCACAACTGAAGGCCCGCTTCCGGTTTGATCGCAGGCTATCTTTGTTCCGTCTTTTGAGGTTACTGTTTTCATCGTATTTAATTTATCGGTCATTCATTGGTTAACAGCTGTAAATTTTGCGCAAACCTGTCAATGCTCTGGTTCCAGCCCATGTTCATGCCTCCTATTGACTGGCAGGCGTCAGGTGTTGAACGGATCACTACCGCACGGAGCACCATTTTCGTTTTGCCGTCCTCCTCTGAAAACCTCACGGTGTTTTCTACCTCCAGTTGCGCTTCGCCGTTATCCCCCTCCTTGATATTATGAAAAACGATCAGCTCCGGCTCAACAATTTTGGTAAAAACACCGCGTGTGGGATAATGCGTGCCATCCGGCGCCCGCATTACGATGCGGATATTGCCACCTACCCACGGCTCCAGCGTGCAAACCGGGTTAGTAAAATCTTTCGGGCCCCACCATCTTTCAACCAGTTCGGGGTCGGTCCACATTTTAAAAACCAATTCACGCGGTGCATCAAATACGCGCGTAATGTTGACTTCCTGCCCTACGCCATTGTCAACCAGGGTGCTTTTTGTTGCCATTATTTTTATTTTTTGCCTGTAATTCCTTTAAAGCCTGTTCCATCGCGTCAAATTTACCTTCCCAGAATTTTTTATACTGGTTAAGCCAATCCCAAATTTCGCTCATCCGGTCCATTTTCGCTTCGCAATATCTTTCCCTTCCTTTTTTGGTGATGCTTACCAACCCACATTCGGTCAGTATTTTCATATGCTGCGATACCGCCGGCCGCGTAATATCAAACTGGTCGGCCACCTGGTTAACGTTCAGTTTTCCGTTGGCCAGCATACTCAAAATTAATCTTCTGTTCGGATCGGCTATCGCCTGGAAAACATCTCTTCTCATCTGTATTAGCTCAAATGCGTAAGTAAACGCTTACAAATATATGTGTAAGTATTTGCTTACGCAAATTTATTTTGAAAAAATAGAAAAAGAAAATGAACAGGGAAAAACGGTGGGATAAAGTATTTTAAGGGAGTTGGTACTTCTCCTTCGATTGGTCGCCAATGATCGTCTTGTCCACTATCAATCGTATTACCTCGTCAATTTCATTGCCTACGGTTAGCAGGTGCCCGATGATCTCCTGGTTATCGGGGTTAAAAAAGTTGGCCCTGTCCATAATATTGATCAGGCCAAGCATACTTGCTACCGGACGCCTCAGTTCATGTGAGGTAAGCGATGCAATATGTCGTAAGCGTTCATTCTGGTCGACAATCGCTTTTTCCGTTTCGAGCCAATTGGTGATGTTGCGGGCAAAACAGCCCACACCGGTAATATTGCCCTTTACCTTATAAATGGGGTTAAAACTGATTTCGAAGCTCAGCGATTTCCCGGTTGCCGGCTCGGTAGTTTCGGTAATGATGGTATACCTTTCACCAGCCAGTGCGCGTTTATAATAATCGCTCCATTCTCCAATTTCGGCCTCGGTATACCCCTTATGCAGGTAAGAATAATCGCCCTGTACGGGTTCGGCGCCGGTAAGCCGCGCAATCTGGCTCCGGTAAGCCTTGTTCATATAAACATACCTTGTTTGGCTGTCAACCGACCATATCTGATCTTCGGTATTGTTGATCAGGGCTTCCAGGTTGTTTTTCGTCCACATGCCTTCCTCCTCCGCCCGTTTTTGCTCTGTGATATCCTGCATAAATACGGTGAGGCCTTCCGCAGTTGGATAAACCGTGGTATTAAACCACATGTTTGCCGTTTCAATATGTTCGGTGAACCGGACGATCGTTTTTTCCGATGCCGCTTTCCGGTACGCATGTTCAAAGTTAGTCCCGATCAGGACGGGGAACATTTCCCATATATTAGAGCCGATCAATTCTTCCCGGGTTTTCCGGGTTACTTTTTCAAAAGCTGCATTTACGCGGATAAACTTCCAGTCAATATCGATGATAAAAAAGTAATCGTTTATACTCTCAATAAAATTATTCAGTTTTTCGCCCGTGGCTTTTACCTCTCTTTCAACAACCAGCTTTTCCGTTACGTCATGGCCGATCCCCTGCACAGCAATCACTATGCCTTCTTCATTCGCCACCGACACGAACTCCCATTCAGTGTCAAAAAGGTTGCCGGCCTTATCGCGCTTTTTATGCGCAAGCGGAACAACTTTACCCGGATGCTTAACACAATGTGCAAAGGCCTTCTGGCACATTACTATTTCTTCGGGGATGGTAACGAGCGAAAAATGCTTGCCGATGAGCTCGCTCTTTTTATAGCCCAGTTTTTTCAAAAACTGTTTGTTGGCAAAGGTGAAGACGCCCGATATATCAAACCGGATAAGGAAATTGGTTTGCGAGTCGATCAGTGAGTTCAGAAACTGCTCCCTTAACCGGGCCTCATCTTTTGGGTCTGCGGCTTCAGGGCTATACCTGGTAAAAATACTAAGCAGCGTCTTTTTGCCGCCAGGCGCTGTCATTAAGGTTTTCCGGTCGTGTACCCAGCGTTTTTCTGCGCCTGCCGGGCTTACCTGGTAGTATAGGTCCAGTCGTTCGCCATCGGCAAGCCGGCTTACATGTTCGCGGATTTGATCTCCGCGATCAATGCCCGCAATTTCAAACAGCAGTTCGGCATCTTTATAAAAACACGAGGGAGAACAGCCTAAAACAGCTTCGGTATTATCTGTAACAAAAGTGATCTTTTGATCTGCAAGGTCAAACGCAACAATACATTCATTTAAAGTGGATAAAGCGCGATCAGGCATATGAAAGAAAAAACGAATTAACTACCATTGGCCTAATTTAGCCATATATTTTGGGTGTACTTGGTACAATTATTAACTTTTAAACAACCACCCCGATTTGCCCGGTATTTTGGCAATTATAGCATATTTCCTTACAGACTTGCACATGCATGCCTTTTATTGCCGCATCATTTGTTAATGATTTGATAATGAGACGGCCCTTGTTTTTTAAAAAAGCAAAATCCATTTTTAAAATAAAAATAAATGCCTACCTTTGCGTCCCCGCTAAAAAGAACTCCGGGGATAATGTTGAATACATAAAAAGAAGAAATGGCAACTAAGATCAGACTGCAAAGACACGGTAAAAAGGGAAATGCCTTTTACTACATCGTGGTAGCGGATGCACGCGCACCCAGGGACGGACGTTTTATTGAGCGTTTAGGTTCATACAACCCAAACACCAACCCAGCAACAATTGACATCAATTTCGACAAAACCCTGGCATGGGTTAACGATGGCGCACAGCCAACCGATACCTGCCGCGCTATACTGTCGTACAAAGGGGTGTTATATAAAAAACACCTGGAAGGCGGCCTTAAAAAGGGTGCTTTGACCGAAGAACAGGTTGAAGAAAAATTCCAGGCATGGCTGGATCAGAAGGCCGGCAAAATTACCGGCAAGAAAACCGGCCTCGTTTCCTCGAAAGAAGAAGCCCGCAAAGCTGCTTTAGCCGCTGAAGCTAAAAAGAAGGAAGCAAAAGCCGCCGCTATAGCTGCTAAAAACGCTCCCCCGGTTGAAGAAGTTGAAGCACCTGCTGAAGATGCAGCTACTGAAAGTGAAGCCGAAAGCGCTGAATAAAGATTTAGAACCAAGATTCAGGAGCCAGGAATCAAGATTTTTGGCGGATTGAATATAAAATTAATGGCGAAGTGACCGATTGGTGCTTCGCCATTGTTATTTTTATAAGGAATTGCTTCATAGCGATGGGTTTGAAACCCATCGCTATGCGGCGAATACACAAGAACCATGGCAAACGAAGACCATTTCCGTATCGGCAGTATTTTGAAAACCAAAGGCTTAAAAGGCGAGATGAATATGTATGTCGACTTTGAGGACCTGGATAATATAAAATTTGACACTGTTTTTATCGAGATCACCGGCAAGCTGGTGCCCTATTTTATCAGCTCGATAAAATACGGGCAAAAAAACGCCGCCGTTATCAGCCTGGAAGATGTGGACACCATTGAAAAGGCCTCAGCATTGGTCCGCAAAAACCTGTACCTGCCCAACAAACTCAAACCCAAAAAGAAAAAACATGAGTTCACCCTAAAGGACCTGGTTGGTTTTACCGCCATCGATGAGAACGAAGGCGAATTAGGTGTGATTACCGCCGTACACGAATATCCCAAACAATTGATCGCGGCGGTTACCTATAAAAATTGCGAAGTGCTGTTCCCATTGAACGAAGAGATTATTAAAGGGATAGACGTAGTGAGTGAAATAGTGACGGTTGACCTGCCTGAGGGCTTGCTGGATATTTATTTGGATTAGACCTTTTAGCCAAGCCATTTTGTCTATTGATTCTTCGGCGAAATTTCATTGTATGCAGTTGTTTCGACAGTACACTGGCTCTTTTCTTCATCTACGGATATTTCAACGCGTAATGTTTTATGCGTTGAAAGCCATATATTTTTCGCTGTTTTGGTGTAACCATCTTCCGTCATCTTCCGCACCATGTAATCCATCGCCTTTAAGGACATCAGACTAACCGTGCGATTACAAATTTTATCTTTATAAAAAAACACAGTGCTCATTACGTCCTGAAAAACAAGCGTATCGGTGTTTTCACCTGCCTTCAGTTTGAAAGCCGTATTGGACTGCACCATACTCCTTATTTGTTCCTGCGTTTTTCCAATAGAGACACCCTGGCCCAGGAGACATACCGGACCAGAAAGCAGTATAAAAAACAGAATCGCCTTTTTCATTTGAAAAATATCTTCATAAATATACCTTTTCCGTCGTACCAAAACAACGTTTCATTATCGGGAATTATTAAAGATAATAAACACAGAAAATATTTTGTCAAATATATTTGACATTTGTAAGGTTTGTTTTACATTTGGTAAATTAAACTTTACAGCATGAAATCACGCTTTTTATTCCCCTATTGGTGTCGCTACCTGGGCTGGGCATTGGTTGTCGCACATGTGCCGATGTCCATTATCGGCCGGGCTAACGGGATGATCAATCCATTGGACAATCCGCCCACCCAATCCCTTTTTACCGGCGAACATCTATTTTTTATTTGCACCTCGCTCGTGATGGCGCTGGGGTTGTTCATTGTTGCTTTTTCCCGGGAAAAGATCGAGGACGAGCAGATATGGCACGTACGCCTTGATTCGTTGCGCTGGGCCATCTATATTAATTACCTGGTGCTGATTGCCAGTTTGATTTTCATATACGATACTGCCCACATCCTGGAGCTTAACCTTTGGGTGCCATTGATCTTTTTTATCATCCGGTTCAGGTGGGTAATATTCAGGCTTAACCGTTCATTAAGCAGGGAGGGATAGGCCATGAAAAATAACATTCGCGTGGAGCGGGCTATCAAAAACATCACCCAGGGCGAACTGGCCGAACAGGTTGGCGTGTCGAGGCAAACCATCAATACTATCGAGAGCAATAAATATGTACCTTCAACCGTGCTGGCATTAAAAATAGCGAGGGTATTTGGCAAACCGCTGGAGGAGGTATTTATGCTGGAAGAGGAGGATTAGAGCCATGAACCAAAAGTCAAGAACCAAGAAGAAAAATCAACAAATGAAACAAAAAACCACATTCGCCCCGCACCTTAATATCAGTCACGGGGTAAAAGATATCAGCTTTTATATAAAAGTATTTGGCGCAAAGGAGCTGCGCCGTTTCAGTAATGATGATGGCTCCATCCATGTATCCGAGCTGGAGATTGACGGCCAGGTGTTCCACCTGCACGAAGAAGGCAGCAAGGCCCCCAGCCCGCAAAAATTAGGCGGTTCGACAGCGACGGTAGGTTTGTTTATAGACGACGTGCATGGCGTGGTAGAACGGGCAGAAGCTGCCGGTGCAACCATCACCTCGCCTGTGCAGGATTATGATTATGGCTACCGCCAGGGCAGCTTTACCGATCCTTTTGGTCACCACTGGCTGATTGAAAAAGACATCCGCGACGAAAAACCGGCTACCAATAACGGCAATTAATATGGCAAACGAAGCGGTCATCAAACCAACGCTTTCCGTCCGGAACGGCGCGGCGGCTGTTGAATTTTACAAAAAGGCATTTAATGCGACGGTGCTGATGCAGGTTACCTCACCGGATGGCGATACCGTGGCGGAATTATCCATCGGCGGCGCGGCCTTTTATGTGGCTGATGAATCACCTGAACATGGCAATTTTAGTCCCCAAAGCCTTGGTGGCATCAGCATCCGGCTGGGCCTTTTGGTTGCTGACCCTGACGCTGTTGCCCAACAAGCTATTGCTGCCGGGGCGACGGAAATTTATCCCGTCGCCGACCAAAATTACGGCATGCGCCTGGGCCGTATTGCCGATCCCTTCGGGCATCATTGGGAAATTTACAAGCCCTTGTAATTTTGACTGCGACTCGCTACATTCGGTAAACAAACCGGATGAGACCAAAGCTTTTATTTCCTTCGTTTTTCAGGGTGATTGGGATAATTTTGCTCATTCCGGGCTTGGTTTTGGGCTTTTTTTATGCCTTCTACAACTATTCCCCGCCGTTCCTGGGCCACGGCCCCGGATATCGCCTTATTTGGAAAGACAATTTTTCCGGCGAATTGATCGTAACCCTGCTTATCTGCGGTTCGTTATTAATTGGATTTTCGCGACAAAAAAATGAAACAAGACTAACGCAAAGCGTACGCCTCAATGCGTTGTACTGGACGATATTAGTAAACGCAGTTTTGGTAATAGCCTGTGGCGTTTATACCGTGTGCTTCGCGGTTTTTAAAATAAACTTCACCATTTGGACCAAGTTACCTGCATATTATTTTATTTATAACCAGCTAATCATTTTCCCAATCTTTCTGGCCAGACTTTATTATTTATCATATAAGGTTAACCAGGCCAGTCCCCCGGGGCCTATTTGTTTCATTCCTCGCCTGCCGTTTAACACAATTGGAAAAACGATCGGCGTTTTGTTTTTGCTTGTTTTTGCTGGCTCCTTTATCCCTGCAGCACATATCGATACCAGCAGCGACCCATTCACCTTTTCTTACTTCTTTCTCTTCCTTCCGTCCCTGCTATTTTGTATTTGGTCGCGGGAGGAAAACGAAGTCGGTTTGGCTACCCGGTTACGCGCGATGCAGATCGCCTTTTATGTGAATTGTATCCTGCTTTTATACGGTACCTGGGCTCTTTACAGCAGCAATTATTTAACGTTCTTTGCAATTAGTTTTTCGTCACTCCAAGTTATCTTCGTTGTCGTGTTCTGGTTTTGGCGGTACCGAACTTCAAAAAAAGCGATTAGGCTCGTCGCACCTGCGGGCGGCTCCCAGGGCTCCTGAATGCGTATGCTTTCTCCCGCTTTCTTCCTATCTTGGCTCCTGATTCTATACTCCTGGTTCTAAAAAATATGCGCTTCGATATCGTCACCGTTTTGCCTGGCTTATTAGAAAGCCCTTTTGCCCACTCCATACTGCAGCGTGCGCAAAAAAAGGGCATAGCCGAAATCCACGTGCATAACCTGCGCGACTATTCCACCCAAAAACAAAAAAGCGTAGACGATTACCCCTACGGCGGCGGCAGCGGCATGGTGATGACGATTGAGCCCTTTGCCCGCATTATTGAAAAACTGAAAAGCGAGCGCGATTATGACGAGGTGATCTTTATGTCGCCGGATGGGGAACGATTAAACCAGCCGATCGCCAACCAGCTTTCCATCAAAACCAATATCATTATCCTTTGCGGCCACTATAAGGGCATCGACCAGCGTATCCGCGATATTTTCGTCACCCGGGAAATATCCATCGGCGACTATGTGCTTTCAGGCGGTGAACTTCCGGCAGCTGTGTTGGTGGATGCCATTGTACGGCTGATACCGGGCGTGTTGTCCGATGAAACATCTGCCCTGTCCGATTCCTTCCAGGATGGTTTATTGGACGCCCCGGTTTACACCCGCCCCGCCGACTGGAACGGCTATAAAGTGCCCGATATTTTACTAAGTGGGAACACCCCCGAAGTGGAAAAATGGCGCTTTGAGCAGGCGGTGGAGCGGACGAGGAAGCGACGGCCGGATTTGTTGGAGGAATAGTTGATTGAGTTGATTGAGTTGATTGAGTTTTGTCCGTTTTCAACTTAATCAACCTCCCGATAGCTATCGGGACACTTAATCCAACTTAATCAACTAAAAGCGCAACCAATTCGTTACCCCTGCATTATAGTTGCCAAAATGACCCCCGAACAGGAAGCGCAGCTTGTACAAAAATGCCACCGCGACCCTGCCGCATTCGGCGAGGTGTTCGACCTTTGGTATAAACCCATATTTGGGTACATTATGCGCCGCACGGGAGATTACGATCTTTCCAAAGACATCGCGGCGGAAACTTTCCTGAAAGCGTTTTTAAAGATCGGCGGCTTTAAGTGGCGGGGCATCAGCCTTTCGGCCTGGCTTTACCGCATTGCCACCAACGAATTGAATATGTACTATCGCAGCAGCAAATATCAGCCGGCATCGCTGCAGCAATTGCTGGAAAATCCGCAAATGGAAAGATTACTGCACCAGGAAGCGGACGAAGAGCGCGAGTTACTGGAAAAAGAGATGAGGGCGCACGATGATTACGATTTGATCCGTCGACAATTGCTTAAGCTGGATATAAAATACCAGGAAGTAATTGCCCTGCGCTATTTCGAGCAAAAAACAAACAGCGAGATCAGCCTGATACTGGACAAAAACGAGGGGACTGTAAAATCCCTCCTTTCGCGCGGATTGGAAAAATTAAGAAACATGCTTTAACGCTGCAACCATCACAAGGCTTTGCATTATAGGAGTAATTAACATGAAAGCGGACGACGAGTTTTTAAAGAAAATGGAAAACCTTAACGTGCCTGAAGTCAACCCGACCGGGCACCCCCAAATGGTAAAAATGGCCATTATGAATGCAGAGCGCTCAGCCGCACTGGGTGTTTGGCTGGTAGCCGTGCCCTGTTACTTTTTGGCCTGCGTGTTTATGTATTACTTTTTTAACCGGCAGGGGGTAAGCTGGTTTGGGGCGATGTTTAAACTGGCCGAGGGGCTGGATAAAACGCCGGGCATTGATTTTATGGCGCCCATCGTATTGGTAGTGTTGCCCATCGTTTGTATTATCATCAACGCGTTGGCCATTACCCACGTCCGTTATGAAAAACATGCAAGTGGAAAAGCCGGGGCTAAAGAATTTGAGATCAGCATAAAATTAAAAACGTGGAATATTGTGCTGATACTGGTTAGCATGGCCATTGTTTTCACTTTTATTGCTTATGTGATGGCGGAGAATATTTCGATACGAAGCTAAAAATGAGCAGTATAAAACGATGTCATTTCGACTAGCTGTGGGGACTGCGCGTCGAGCGAGGAGAAATCTTGTACGACTTGTATTATCCCGCTATTAGCTTGTACAAGATTTCTCCTCGCCCCTCCGCTTCAAAGTCCGGCAGGCTCGTCGAAATGACAAAGTTCGGCTTGTTTTTATTCAAATTTTAAACACGACATTAATCTATACATTATGAAATTAAACTGGTTTACACGTAAAGGGATCATCTTTTGGCCGGCATCTATCATCGGCTGGATCTTCCTGGTATTGGCGGCGGCTTATGCCGTTTATACTTTTATCGACCTTAATAACCGTGCGCATTCGGTAAGCGATTTGATGATCAATTTTGTTTTTAACCTGCTGTTGATCGGGCTGGTGTATTCGATTATCGGCTATTTTACCGAAGTGAGGGGGGAAGTTGATTAGGTTGTCGAAAAGATTTGTATCTTCAAATCATTAAACCAACCCAAAAATGAACCTCATCAAAAAAACCACAACAGGCCTGGTGATTTGCCTGATTCTATCGGGCTGTGCCTTTTTTGCCGCCGCCGGAAAAAAGGTAAGCGAGTATTGCCCCGGCTTAAATTTTAAACTGAATGGTGTGAACATGTCCGTAAACAACGGGCGCGAGGTAACGGTAGTTCAATATGACGATTCCTGGCAAAAGAAAGTAAACGCATATTTTACTAACAAAGCGAATGACTTTACAGGCGGCAACCCGCGCCGCTACCTGGACATAAAGGCCGGCGACGATAGGGTAGTTGCCGATGGTGACAGTATACTGAGCAAAGCGATTGATAAAGGCAATAAAATAGTCACCGTAATTTATAATGTTACCACACAACGGATAATTATTGTTGAGGATTCGGATAAATGAAGCTTGCATTAGCTTTAATAACATTCCTATTTTGTGCGGGGTATTGTCTCGGCCAAGCGGACAGTATTTCGACAAGCCTCCGGTTTACTGCACTCAAAATCCAATCTCTTCAGGATCAGCATATCGATACCATTCTTTGCTATCATAACGAATGCGGCGGATGTTTTCAAAAAAAATCGAAAGATTCCTGTTATGCTTATGAAGATATGCGATACCTCTTTTGGCATAAAAAGACGCACTATTTTGCTTGCTTGGTTGCCAAGTGCGGCAGCCACAAGATCACGCCCATCAATGCGCGTTCATGGGCGATCATCATGAACGACTATGCGACTATCGTTAAACTGAACCCTGCCGACACCTACAAAGAAAAAACCAGTTCGGGGAAAAGTGAGATGACCGTGTTTCGATCAGGTGATGATATACCCGAAGACATATTCGAATTATACCTCCCCTGCGAGCACATCCAGCTGTATATTGATGATTTTTATTTGGAATCTCCTGCGAGGATTGCAGAAAAGACGGATGACCAAACAGTGGAAAAGATTAGGGAAATAAAAGCGACGATTAACGGAGTAATGAAAACTTACTATCAAAAGGGAGAATAGATGAAGGTTTTTTACACTTTTATTGTTTTGCTTGCCTGTTTAATATTGTCCTCGCGCTGCTTGGCACAATTGGATAGCACCTCTGCTACTTTTGAAAAGTTAAATAAAAAAATTCATGAATTGCAAAATCGAAAAGCAAGCCTCATACTCTCTTATTACCGCTCGTGCATAGGAGATATGGTGCATGTACAACCCCGCGATTCCTGCATTGCCTACGACACGAAATATCTGTTTTGGATGATTGACGATAAATGCTATATCCAGCGATTTGACGAGTGCAAAACATATGATTCAGTTGGGATGGTAAACAGTTTTGTTGATTTTGTCAGTGGAAACTTAGAGAGATTAAAACACGCGAATATCAAACAACCTTTGTTTAGAACAGGCAAAGGCAAGAATTCTTTAACTACAGTATTTATCGATCATACTTGTTTCAGCATTTTTTACATCTTTTCCCGCAACAATATTTTTATAAAAAAGCTGAGCGATTTTGACTTGGAAACGAAAAAATTCGACGGCAGGCTTAACACTAACTACCTTTCAAATCAAAAATCAATACTTAACAAGCTAAAGGTAAGGATAGAAAAGGAAACCGCTATTTACGACAAAAATCTTTTCAACAAAAAAGGCGCCCAATAGACGCCTTTATGTTTTTTAAGCCCCCTTTAGGGGGTTGGGGGGTTAAACCGCCTCTGCTTCCATCGCCATCATCTCGTCGATCAGGATGCGGCCGCAATGTTCGCAAACGATGATCTTTTTGCGCTGGCGGATATCCGACTGGCGCTGTGGCGGGATCTGGTTAAAGCAGCCCGAGCAGCTGTCGCGCTGGATGGTTACTACAGCCAGGCCGTTCTTTGCGTTTTTGCGCAAACGGTTGTAAGCGATGAGTAACCTTTCTTCAATATTTTTGCTGGCTTTTTCGGCTTGTGCGGAAAGTTCGCTTTCTTCTTTTTCTGTCTCCGAGCTGATGGTATCCAACTCGTCCTTTTTTGCGTCGAGGTCGGCTTTGCGGGCTTCCAGTTCGGCAAGGGCTTTTTCGTAAACCTGGGTTTTGGTGGTGATCTCGTAACCAAATTCCCTGATCTTCTTTTCGCTCACCTGGATGTCCAATCCCTGTATCTCAATTTCTTTCGAAATCGCATCGTACTCGCGGTTATTTTTAACCTCATTCAGCTGGGTTTCGTACTTTTTGATGTTGCTTTGCGCATCCTTTATCAGGTTTTTGCGGGTAACAATGTCATCTTCCAAATCGTCCAGCTCATTCTTAATTTTTTGTATACGGGTTTCAAGGCCTGCCACATCATCTTCAAGGTCGGCAACTTCCATTGGCAATTCGCCTCTTACCTGGCGGATCCGGTCAATTTTGGTGTGGATGGTTTGTAGTTCGTATAAAGCTTTCAGCTTTTCTTCTACGGTTTGTTCCATTAAATAAAATATTTGACGGGGTTTGTATTTACTTCTGTTAAACGGACGGCAAAGTTACTAAATTTTTTCCGGATATTTTCATACAATAATTGTTGTGTAAAATGCTCACTTTCAAAGTGGCCAATGTCGGCAATAACCAGCTTTCCTTCGGCATCAAAAAACTCGTGGTATTTAAAATCGGCGGTAACAAACATGTCCGCACCGGCCGCAATGGCCTGTTTCAGCAAAAAACTGCCCGAGCCGCCGCACACCGCAACTCTTTTAACGTGCCTGCCCGTGTATGCAGTATGCCGGATGACATGCGCACGCATTTTTTGTTTCAGATGGTATAAAAACTCTTCTTCCTGCATATTTAGCTCCAGTTCGCCGATCATTCCCGCGCCAACCAGCTGGTTGGGATTGGTTAAATCGTACAGGTCATAAGCCACTTCTTCATACGGGTGCGCCATAATAAGCGCTACCAACAGCTTGCTTTCCAGCACGGCCGGGTAAATGGTTTCTATGCGCACCTCGTTTTCGGTATGGCGTTTGCCCGGCTCGCCAACAAAGGGATCGGTTTGGTCGTTGCCTTTAAAGGTACCGCTGCCTTCGGCATTAAAACTGCATTCGCTGTAATTGCCGATATTGCCCGCCCCTGCTTCAAACAAGGCTTTGCGGACTGCTTCGGCGTGGGCAACCGGCACATAAGTCACCAGTTTTTTTAATACCCCGCCTTTGGGCGCCAGTATACGGCAGTTTTTAAGGCCGAGCGTTTCGCAAATTTTGGCATTAACGCCGGTCATCACATTATCCAGGTTGGTATGGATGGCATAAAGCGCGATGTTTTTGCGGATGGCTTTTTCTACCACGCGTTCCACGTAGGTTTTGCTGTTGAATTTCTTCAGCCCGCGGAAAACAATGGGATGGTGCGAGATGATCACCTGGCAATTGTGCCCGATGGCTTCGTCTACCACGGCTTCGGTACAATCCAGTGAGATAAGCGCCTGGAAAACTTCCTGGTCTGGGTGGCCGACGATGAGGCCGGCGTTATCATAATCTTCCTGGTAAGCCAATGGGGCCAGGCTTTCGAGGTAAGTGGTGAGTTGAGAAAGCTTCATATTGACACGAATTTATTTGACACGAATATTCACGAATTTTTGCGAATTACACGAATTTTAGTTAGGCAAAGGATTTAACTTTACCAATTATAACAGATTAGTTACTCCAATTTAAAAGTACTGGATAATGAGGGACAAGCCCAAGAAAAAGCGACTGAAATTAAAAGAAGGAGATGTATTTACTATTCCCATCGATGATAATACTCAGGGGTACGGGCAAATTGTGAATATCCCAGATAAGTACAGCTTTATTATGGTTGTGTTTGAAGGAAAGTGGAGTAAAAATGATACGGTCTCGATAGTGGCGATTATTAATACACCGATTCTTTTCATTGGATTTACTTCGGATGCTTTACTTTATCATGGACGTTGGATCATTATTGGAAATATAATCAGCAATTTAGACTCAATTGTGATTCCCTATTATTTCAAGGTAGGTCTCCCAACGGAACCGCAGCAACTAATAAATTATAAATTAGACGTTTTGCGTATTGCTACTCAACAAGAAAGCGATTTACTATATCGTCATCATAGTATGTCGCCCATTGGTTATCAAAAAATGCTGCAAGCGTATTACGATATAGGAGATTTAGACAATGAGGATATTAAATACAATTACAAACATATTATTGACATTTATACTCAACTAAATCTTCCATTATATCGGTAAGATTTTTTTTAACTCGAATCGTTTCAGGTTTTGTGCAATTCGTTCTAATTCGTGCCAATTAGTGTTTATTTCATCCACACCACTTTTTGTTCCGATTGATGCGGGGCTGCGATAATATCGCCGTAAAGTTCCGGGCGCCGGGCGTTGATGTAGCGATGGCCGCCGGCATCCGTTAGTTTTTCGGGGGTTAGTGTGGCGATGGCAATTTCATTATCAAAGCTGCGGCACTCTGCAATGATGTCGCCAAAGGGGTCGATGATCATGGAGCAGCCGTTTTTTAGCTGGTCGCCGTCCATGCCGATGGGGTTGGAGAATATGGCATAAATGGCATTGTCATAAGCCCGTGCAGGCAGCCATTTCATCAGCCAGGCCCGGCCTTTCAGCCCGCCAAATTCCTGGCGGAGGGTGGTGGGGTCAGCCTCGCGATTTTCCCAAAGTTTCGGATCCACAAAACCCGCCCCCGGCCGGGTTGAGGGCGTGCACATGGTGACATGCGGCATAAAAACAATGTCGGCGCCCAACAGCTTTACTGCCCGTACATTTTCGATAATGTTGTTGTCGTAACAAATCAAAATGCTGCACTTCCAGCCAAAAAGGTCGAAAATTATATATTGATCGCCGGGCGTCACATGGGGGTTGATGAAAGGATGCAGCTTGCGGTATTTGGCGACAATGCCGTTTTCATTAACACAAACCTGGGCCTTGTACACCTTATCCTCCGCGTCCTTTTCAAAAAGGCCGGCTAAAATGGTGATGCCTGATTCTTTGGCAAAGGCGGTGAGTCTTTCTATACTCGGGCCGCCGGGGATAAATTCGGCCAGGTCAAGCATCTGCTGTTTTGAATGGCCCATGGCAAAGCTATAGCCCGTTATGGAGCATTCATGAAACGCGATCACCTGCGCGCCTTTTGCGGCAGCCTTTGCTGATAAATTCCGAATGACGGAAAGGTTGTATGCTTTGTCGCCACTACGATGTTCAAATTGAGAGGTTGTGATTTTTAGATTTTCCATATGTAAATGTACTAACGGGTGTGGTGTTAAAAATTGAAAAAATAAATTGTAAATTTGACTTATGGGAACATTGATTGCGCATCCGGAAAATAAAGAAAAAATGGCTGCTTTGAAGGCCTTTATGAAAGCCTTAAAAATTCGTTTTGAGGAAGACAAATCTCCTTATAACCCCGAATTTTAGAAAAAATAAAACGTAGTGAAGAAGATTTTAAGGCCGGAAGATTTACGGCTATTAAAACCGAGGATCTATGGAAATAATTTATTCGGACGAAGCAAAGCGTGATATTGAATATTGGAAAAAATCAGGGAACATAGGGATACAGAAGAAGATACAACATATTCTCACGGCGATAAACGAAAACCCATTCGAGGGAATTGGCAAACCCGAACCGTTAAAACATAATTTATCCGGGTTGTAGTCCCGAAGGATTAGTTATGAACATCGTATCGTTTATCAAATTCTCGAAGACAAAACGACAATAAAAATCTATTCGTTACGTGGGCATTACGGCTGATATACGTCTCAATTCAGGTACGTTATTTTCAACGTTCCGGCATACAAAAGTCCGCTGTTGTTTTGCAATGATTCCGGGATGGTAATGCTGATACTTCCGCCATCCTGTTTCCATTTCAGCTTTTGCTTTACGCCCAGCAATGCAACTGCTTTCACTTTCTCCGCATTGCCCGTATTTATCGTAAGCGATGCGGGCAGTGCCACCTCATTATTCTTCGACAATAAAAAAGCATATTCATTCTTACCATCTTTAGATTGCGTAAAAAAAACTTCCCCATCGGAATATGGCGCCACCGCCCTGGACGAGTAAATCCCCTCGCCATTGATTTTTATCCATTTACCTATATCAGCCAGTCGTTTGTAGGCTTCGGGGTCCCAGTCGCCATCAGGGCCGGGGCCGATATTCATCAAAAAATTGCCGCCGCGTGATACGATCTTTATCAATAATTGTATTATTTGTTGTGCTGGTTTATAATGATCGCCGGGCACATAGCTCCAGGAATTACCCATCGTCATGCAGGTTTCCCAAGGATGGCTAAGCGGCGCGGCCGGGACTTCCTGCTCAGGCGTAGTATAATTTTCATTTGGCCCGGTAACGCTGCGGTCGACCACGATCAATCCGGGCTGTTTGCTCCGTGCCATGGCGGCGATTTTGGGCATATCAATGTCCTGGTTGTATTTGCTGCCCATCGACTGCGCCATCACGGAGTCGGCGTGATTTTTTGGCCTCACCCAGCCGCCATCGAGCCATAAAATATCCACGCGGCCATAATTGCTCATCAGTTCGCCGATCTGGTTATAGGTGTAATCTTTAAACTTTTGCCACTTTTCGGGATACTTTGCCGGATCGTAATTCACATTCCTGTCCTTCGGCGGGAAATAGGGCCACCAGTAATAAGGGCTGTGCCAATCTGGTTTGGAGAAGTAGGCGCCGATCATAAAATTTTCCTTGCGGAAGGCTTTAAATATTTCATCTGCCACATTGGCCCTGGGGTTTTTCGAAAATGGGGTATTTGGGCTGGTAACTTTATAATCTGTTTCTTTGGTATCAAACATGCAAAAACCATCGTGGTGCTTGGTGGTAAAAACCACGTATTTCATGCCTGCATCCTTTGCGGCAGCAACCCATTTTTCCGGGTTGAAATGGGTGGGGTTAAACGTGTACTGCAAATTTTCATAGGCTTTTTTGTAGCCAAAATAATCGGCAGCATAAGGGCCTTTGCGCTGCGTCCAGCCTTCATCCTCCGGGCAAAGGCTCCAGCTTTCCACCACGCCCCACTCGCTGTAGGGGCCCCAGTGCATAAACAAGCCGAATTTAAGGTCCTGCCATTGTGCCAGTTTGTGCAGTACAGCGGTATCAGTCGGTGCAATATAACCATCGTTGTATTGCTGCGCTCTGGCCGCACTGAAAAGAGACAGGGCGAGGATGCCTGCAAGTATTTTTTTCATCGGGATATTTTTAACGAATATAAGGGGGTGGATCAGATTTTTATCAAAAAATCCTCTTTCGCCCGCCCGGGTTTGAAGAATACCAAACCTATCCAAAACAGGTCGACTGTAACGGTTACTTTCGGGTGGGCTTTAATTTCGGCCCAGGCTTGCTTCATGCCCTCGCTCCAGTAAATATCGTCAAATATCAGCAAGGTATTTTCGTGCACTTTTGGCAGGCACCATTCAAAATATTTTAGAGTAGCCTCTTTTTGATGATTGCCGTCGACGAAGACAAAATCCAATTGCTCCAATTCGTTGATCACACCTGGCAGCGTATCGTCAAAGTTGCCGGTTATTTCTTGAATATCGTTGGTTTTTGCTTTAATGAATGTTTCGAGCGCGATGGAGGCGGTTTCAGGTGAGCCTTCAAGCGTATAAACATGTGCTCCAGGCGTTGCCTTTTTTAGGTAGATGGTGGTGATACCAAGGCAGGTACCCAATTCTAAAATGTTTTGGGGCTTCATATCCGCCGCCAGTCGGTAAAGAAGCTGGGCCAGTCGCGGTGGTTTGAGGGCGCTGCGGGCAATATCACTGATCCTTTTAGTTTGATCGTTGTTTACCTTTGAGCCGGCGCCAAGATCAACTACATTTATGGTCCGATGGTCATTTAACAGTTGTTTTCGCAGCGCTTCAATCTCGCCGTATACTTTTTTCGGTTCAAAATCGTAAATTACACTGTCTGCCAGCCGGTAAACGAATGGTGAGTGTACGCCATGCCTGGTTTTAGCGTTAAAACGGTGCAGCAGGTAATCTTTGGCGAACCTGAAATTTAACATGGTGGTAAAAATATAGATAAGGTTTATTATTTTAGCAGGAGAAAGCATGATAAATCCAAATGAAGTAAAATCGTTAATACGTTTGCTGGACGACCCGGACGGTGAAATATTCGAGCATGTGCACGAAAAACTGCTTTCGCTGGGACCCGAAGCGGTTGATTACCTGGAAAATGCATGGGAAGAAGCGTTTGACCCGATACAGCAGGAACGGATAGCCAACCTGGTGCACGAGATACAGTTCGGTATCGTAAAAAAAGACCTTGAACTATGGCACCACGGCGGCGCGTTTGATCTTTTGCAGGGCGTGCTGATCATCAACCGCTATCAATACCCCGACCTGGACGAACAGAAGGTGATCAACCAGATCGAGGCCATCAAACGCGACATCTGGATACAAATGATGAATGAGGCCAGCCCGGCCGAACAGATAAAGCTGATCAACCACGTATTTTATAGCATCTATGGGTTCAGCGGCAACACTACCAATCACCAGGACCCGCAAAACAGCTATCTCAGCCAGGTACTCGATACTAAGCGCGGCAACCAGATCTCGCTGGCCATCATTTATTCCATTATCGCCCAAAAGTTGGACATACCCGTTTACGGCGTAAACCTGCCGCAGCATTTTATCCTCGCTTACCTTGACGAAACGATGCAGAGCGAGTTTGAGGGCGGCATATTATTCTACATCAATGCTTTTAACAAAGGTTTTATTTTTGGCCGCAGGGATGTAGACATGTTTTTAAAACAGCTGAATTTAAAATTCGACAAGCAGTTTTATGAGCCCTGCTCCAATACGGATATTATTAAACGGGTGATCAGGAACCTCATCAGCGCTTATGAACACCTGGGGTCCGCTGAAAAAGTGGCGGAGCTGAATGAGTTATTGGGAATATTAGAATAACCTCATTTAAGCCTCGATTGGATCAGGGCTATTGCGTCCGGGTGATTCCCCTCCTTTGCGGCTGACAAAACGGTATTTCCTTTGCTGTCCTTTGCGTGGATATCGGCGCCGTTATCCAGAAGGTAGCCCATGATGATGGTATTACCAATTTGCGCGGCATACATCAGGGCGGTATCGCCAAAACCATCCTGCCAATTTACATTGGCTTTATGTTCTACCAATATCCGTACCATCGGAATATCCTGGTTGATTACGGCCAATATCAGCAGGTTTACTTTAAAACTATTGGTGCTTTGAACATAATTGGCATCGGCGCCGCCCTTGAGCAATTGCTCAGCTATGCCTGTGTTTTTGATCTTAACCGCAGTAAGCAATTGCTGGTTTACGCTTTGCGCCCTGGCGCCAAAAGCGAGAAGAACCACAATAAATAGGGTTATAAATCTTTTCATGTTCTGATTTACGTTGTGTGTGACTTCCATTGAAAGATTTCCAAAATAGATACAATTAGCATGTCTATAACCAGCCGTTTGCGTCCATCCAGTTTTTGGCCCAATCTATCCATTGATCTTTACTTTTGGGATTGTCCAGGCCAAAGCCATGTCCGCCGGCTTCAAAAATATGCATTTCGGCTTTGACTTTATTAGCCAGCAGCGCATCGTAAAACATCAGGCTATTTTGCACAGGCACCACATCGTCGTCGGTTGCATGCACTAAAAATGTGGGCGGCGTATTGGCTGTAATTTGTTTTTCGTTGCTGTACAGATCAAGCAGGGCCGGCGTTGGTGTTTTGCCGATCAGGTTCTCGCGCGACCCAACATGCGCCATCGGCCCAAAAGAGATCACCGGGTACAGCAGCAGCATAAAATCCGGGCGTACGCTGATGTTTTCTTGATCTTCAATTACCACCTTGTCAAAATGTGTCCCTTCGGTAGAAGCCAGGTGGCCGCCCGCTGAAAAACCAATAATACCGATCTTGTTAGGATTGATGCCCCATTTTGCCGCATTTTTGCGAACGGTAAGGACAGCCTGCTGTGCATCCTGCAATGGCCCGATGGTTTTATCTGCCATGATCTCATCGCTCGGCAAGCGGTACTTTAACACAAATGCAGTTACGCCAAACGCGTTGAAAGCTTTGGCAACGCGATAGCCCTCCTTATCCATTGACAGGCCTGCATACCCGCCGCCGGGGCAAATCACCACAGCCGCGCCGTTTGCAGTACCATTTGCAGGAATACAAGCAGTAAGTGTAGGAATGCTGACGCCGGTAACCCATTGGTCATTATTGCTCCGGTCGTTTTTTTCGATATAGGTCGCCGGCGTAGGCTTGCTATTGGGCACGCCGTTGGGATATAAGGGCATCACTTGTTGCTGGGCAAAAGTTATGGCTGATAAAAGCATAAGCGCCGCTAAGGGCAAGTAAAATCTGGTCATAATACGGGGCAAATTGATTACCGGTCAAGGTAAACAATTTTGCAGAAAAAGACAATCGGCAAATTAACCCTTATCTCCCCCGAATTCCATCAAATAAGCCTTCAAAAAGTCGTTCAAATCACCATCCAAAACCGCCTGTGCGTTCGATGTTTCGTACCCTGTGCGCAAATCCTTAACTAATTTATAAGGGTGCAGTACATAGTTCCGTATTTGCGAACCCCATTCAATTTTCTTCTTATTGCCCTCAATCGCGTTCGAAGTCTCCATGCGCTTACGCATTTCTATTTCATATAACTGCGATTTTAAAAGGCGGATAGCATTTTCCTTATTTTGTAACTGGGAGCGCGATTCCTGGTTTTTGATGATAATGCCGGATGGCTTGTGGTATAAGCGAACAGCCGTTTCCACTTTGTTTACGTTCTGCCCGCCGGCGCCGCCTGAACGAAATGTTTCAAATTCGATATCAGCCGGGTTTACGTCGATCTCAATCGTATCATCCACTAAGGGGTAAACGTATACTGAAGCAAACGAAGTGTGCCGCTTAGCGTTGGAGTCGAACGGTGAAATACGCACCAACCGGTGTACACCGTTTTCTCCTTTCAGGTAACCATAAGCAAAGTCGCCTTCAATCTGCAGCGTAACGGTTTTAACCCCCGCAACATCGCCTTCCTGGAAATCCTGTTCGGTTACTTTGCAGCCGTTACTCTCGCCCCACATAATATACATGCGCATCAGCATGCCCGCCCAGTCGCAGCTTTCGGTACCGCCGGCACCTGCAGTGATTTGCAGTACGGCGTTCAACTGGTCTTCCTCGGCCGAGAGCATGTTTTTGAATTCAAGCTCCTCCACGGCTTTTGTTGCCGCGTCAAACTGGTCTTTCATTTCGGCTTCGGTGGCATCGCCCGCCTGGAAAAATTCGTAAATAACGCCGGCATCCTCCACTGCGGAGGCTACTTTTTGAAATTCGTCTGTCCAAACTTTTTTGGTTTTGATGGAGGCTAAAACCTTTTCGGCTTCTTTGGGCTGGTCCCAAAAGGAGGGCCCTAAGGTTATTTCCTGTTCTTTTTGAAGGGCATCGAGTTTGTTATCGATGTCAAAGATGCCTCCTCAGGGAAACTACCCGTTCCCTTAAATCCTGGATCTGTTCTTTAGTCATTCGGCAAAGATAGTTTTATTGTTGAAAGGTTGAAATGTTGTAAAGTTGGACTGTTAACTGTCTGCCAAAAAGAAAGGGCCGTAAAGCAACCTTTACAACCCTTATAACTTTTTACAACCTTTACAACTTAAGCAAGCATCATATGATTAACCAGCCCGCTCATATCGCGTTCGCCGCCGGTTAGTTTTGATAACAGGTTGCTTAGGCCAAAGTCAAGGTTCTTTTCATTTTTCGATTGCTTAACCAGTTCATCCATTACTGGTTTGATCAGGGCATTTGATGCACGCAAAGCCGCAACAGGTTCGATGCCATAAAAATTATTCAATTTATTGGCAAACTTGTTAACGATGCTCTTTACAATTGACTTGTTATGCATTCCCGAAAGCTGGAAATAGCTAACCAAGTCTTTCATTTTACCCATTTCCATCTGGCCTTTTAAAACCTCGATGATGGAACTCGATGCTTCGTTGATCACTGCATCATGGTACTTCGCCGGGATATCCGGGTTGTCGATAACAGCCGTCCCGGCGTTATTCTTGACAAGCAAAAACAGTTTCTCGAACATATACTTTTGGTTTGGCAGAGTGTATTAACATTTTGATGACAAAAAGACCATTTCGTTGTCATCGACACAAATATAGCAATTAATTATTCTGAATTTAAAAACAAAATGTAAATTCTGTTAAAGAAATGACAATTTTCTTAGTGTAAAACAAACAATAAGGGTGGTGTGTTGGATTAACACTAAGCAATGTGTGTTACTTTTACACCAAAACGGAATTTTAACAATTAATATTGACCTAATTATTAAATGCTATTTTTGCCTTGAAAATCCTTTCAATTATGTTGCCAAACACTGATTTTACTTCCACACAGGCCTATAAATATTTGGCTGATCATTACATCGATATCGCTCCTAAAAGCTTAAAGGGATTATTCGATGCTGACGATGAACGCTTTGCGAAATTCTCGTTAAAATTTGAAGATATTTTGCTCGATTACTCCAAAAACCGCATCGACGACGAGACGATCGCTTTATTGATACAGTTGGCGCGCGAGTGTTCAGTAAATAAGGCAATCGAGGCGATGTTTTCGGGCGAAAAGATCAACGCCACGGAAGGCCGGCCAGTGCTGCATATCGCCCTGCGCAATCGCAGCAACACACCTATTTTGGTTGACGGAAAAGATGTAATGCCTGATGTAAACCGGGTGCTGGACCAAATGAAAACTTTCAGCGAAGCCATTATTTCCGGATCGTGGAAAGGCTTTACCGGTAAAGCTATAACCGACGTGGTAAATATCGGTATCGGCGGTTCGGACCTTGGCCCGGTGATGGTAACCGAGGCGCTCAGGCCTTATAAAAATCACCTGCAGATGCACTTTGTTTCCAATGTGGATGCAACGCACCTGGTGGAAGCGTTGAAGGGCTTGGTCCCGGAAACAACTTTATTCCTCATCGCCTCGAAAACGTTCACCACCCAGGAAACCATGGCCAACGCGCACAGCGCCCGAGATTGGGTTTTGGCGGGGGGCGCCAACGAGCAAGACATAGCCAAACATTTTGTGGCACTTTCAACCAACAGCGAAGGTGTGCAAAAATTCGGCATCGACACGAAAAACATGTTCGAGTTTTGGGATTGGGTAGGGGGACGATATTCCCTGTGGAGCGCTATTGGTTTGTCGATAGTATTGAGTGTTGGTTACGAAAATTTTGTTGACCTGCTTGCCGGCGCACACGCCATGGATGAGCATTTCCGCACTGCTGAGTTTGAACAAAACTTGCCGCTTACCATGGCCCTAGTTGGCATTTGGTACAACAACTTTTTTGATACGGAAACCAATGCCATCCTGCCGTACGACCAATATATGCACCGCTTTGCAGCTTATTTTCAGCAGGGCGATATGGAAAGCAACGGCAAGCATGTGGACAGAAATGGCAACCCGGTTGATTACTCCACCGGACCCATAATCTGGGGCGAGCCGGGCACCAATGGTCAGCACGCGTTTTACCAACTGATTCACCAGGGCACCAAGTTGATCCCCTGTGATTTTATTGCCCCGGCCATTTCGCACAACCCGCTCGGCGAACACCATAAAATGCTATTGTCAAACTTCTTCGCCCAAACCGAAGCGCTGATGAATGGCAAAAGCCACGAAGAAGTTGTTGCGGAACTGAAGAAATCGGGCAAAACCGACGCTGAAATTGAAAAACTGGCGCCCTTCAAAATGTTCGACGGTAACCGGCCGACAAACTCTATCTTATTAAAGGAGATCACCCCAAGAAGCCTTGGTTCGCTCATCGCGATGTATGAACATAAAATATTTGTGCAGGGCATCATCTGGAATATTTACAGCTTTGATCAATGGGGTGTTGAATTAGGCAAACAATTGGCGGGGAGGATATTGCCGGAGTTGAAGGATGACAGCGAAATAACCACGCACGATTCTTCGACAAACGGCCTGATTAACCAATATAAGTCATGGAGAACCCCAACCCCCTAGCCCCCTAAAGGGGGAACCATGGCGGCTTTTTGTTCCCCCTTTAGGGGGCTAGGGGGTTAAACTCCACCTGGTACAATGTCGGCCATTTTTTGCCGGTGACGAATATCCTTTTACCTTGCGGGTCATATGCAATACCGTTCAACACATCTGAACCGGGGGCCCTTTTATCTTGCGGATAAAGATTGGTCAGGTCTATCTTTCCGGTTACCGCCCCTGTTTTTGGATCGATGATTACAATGGTATTAGTGGTCCAAATGTCAGCGTATATTTTCCCATCAATGTATTCCAGCTCATTAATCTTATCTACCGGGCCTTTATCATCATAAACATCTACATAACCAATAGCCTTATAGGTGTTTTTGTCCAGGAACCAAAGGCGGTTGGAGCTGTCGTCCATGTAAAGCTTATTGCCGTCAAAACACATGCCCCAGCCTTCGATGCCTATATTGTTAGGGAAAGTGCCGAGCTTTTTAAATGTGCGCTTATCGTAAATATAGCCTATTTTTTCATGGTAAGTCAGCTGGAGTATCTTGTCACCAACGATGGATATGCCTTCGCCAAACACCGCAGAGTCGAGCAGCACTTTTTGCAATACTTTGCCCGTATTCAGATCCACTTTTCTCAAACTGGACTGGTTGGTTACTTCCTGGCCCTGCGGCGGTTTCAGGTAGCCGCCCCCGCTTTCATATAAAAAACCATCCTGGTAAACCAGCCCCTCGGTAAAGCAGCTGGTATCATGCGGGAAGGTTTTGATCACCTTATAGGTGTATTTAACAGGTGCTTTGGCAGGCAGCAATACAATATTGGTTGAGGCGTCCTGGCTTTTTCCGCCGCTGTAAACTTTGGCTGTAATGATCCTTGCACCCAGGCGCATAGTATCCGTTTTTACAGTAATAGCCGACGTGTCTTTTGTGGAAGCAACCCTTACTGAATCGAGCAGGTAAACAATCGAATCCGCTTTGGTTCCGGCCGGATAGTGGGCCTGGACGGCAACTTTATCGCCGGTTTTATAGTTTGCGCCGGCCTCGGGGCTAATGGTGACGTTGTTTTCAGACTGGTTGTTTGATTTGCAACTGTAATATCCGCAAGCCACGAAAACGGCAGCGGCGATCAATAAACTAATTTTATATTTCATGTGATATTTAATCGGCCTCAGGCCAAAACGCGTCTTCTATATGTTTTAGTACGTAATTATCATTTCGGTCGAAAAGTATGGATATAATATCAAACCGCACTTCTCCCTGGTGGTCCATTAAATAAATATACTCATCCGCGGCATCGGCCAGCAGCCTTTGCTTGCGCGCATCTACAAAATCCTCGGGCTCACCAAAGCCATTGCCGGTACGTGTTTTTACTTCGGTAAATATAATCACCCGGTCTTTATATGCAATCAAATCAACCTCTAATTTGCCGTGCGTCCAATTCTCCTCCAAAATCTCGTACCCGGTACTTTCCAAATGTGCCTTTGCAAGTGTTTCGCCTTTCCGGCCAAGATCGAGGTGTTTAGCCATTGAGTTTAGTTTGCCGGGAAGTTAAAATAAAGCCATGCCCCGAAACCCAACAGCACTAAAACCGAAATAATGCTGCCGTACACCATCCCCCAGCCTATTGCACGTACGCGTTTGCCCTTTTTCCTGGTGGCCACTTTAATCACGATCCCAAAGGCGAGTATAAATACCGCCAGGCAAAGCGCCTCCAGCAAATCCGACTGCGTGGCCATTACATAATCGCCTACTAAAACAATTGCCAGGTAAAGCCATTTCATGTTTTTACTTCAATATTACCGATCCTAAATAATCCGAGGTGTTTAGCAATTGTATTTATTTAATTCCAGGAAGACTAAAGCATAGCAATGCCAAATAAGCTGCCAGCAGCACAACCGAAACAACACCGCCATATACCATTCCTAAGCCTATTTCACGCATAGTCTTGTTTTTTTTCTACTACCTACCAGGACCGTGACCCCAAAGGCAAGTGTAAATATCGCTAAGCAAAATGACAGGAATAAGAAATTTGACGGCACCGTTATAAAAACGCCCAATAAAACAATTGTCATATAAATCCACCTCATACTTCTTATTTCAATATGACCGATCCCAAATAATCCGAAATGGTTTTCTCCACCTTTTTCATATGCATATATTGGCTTAACAAAATTTCCTGGTCGGCTTCAGCCATCGTATTTTGCAGTTCGGTACGCAGGCCATCCAGTATTTTGGATACTTTTTGTTTTTTCAGGTGGAAAATAGCGCCCAGTATGGTTGCGCGCATATTCACCTGTTCATCGGGCACCAGTATTTTGTGCATTTCGTACCAGTTCTCGCTCAGCGTGTATTTGGTTGCGATCAAGGTTACGGTAATGTCCACAATATCTTTATCATCATAATGAATAAAAAATTGTTCGTCGGGGAGCACGCCATTTTCCAATTCCGTACGGTAAATCTCGATAAACTTTTTGCAGGTTTCGTTTTCAAACGTTACGTCACCTAACTCGGAAATAATGAACGGGCCGATATAGGTGTTGGTAATGCCGTCCCAGTCGATAACACGGTTGCCATATAGCAGCAGCAGCCTGATGATTTCGCGCTCCTGGCTCGAATCATCTTTTACACTTTTAAACTCAGGTTCTTCCGGCAGTATTTCCTCTGCCGGAGTTACGGGTCGGGACATTTGCTGCTGCGAATCTTTTTTGGCTTTCGCCATCCGCATTTTGTTCAGCTCGGAGAGCAATGCCCGCTCGTCTATCTGCAGCTGATAACTGCATTCCTTTATAAATACCGATGCTTTGATGGAGTCGGGGATCTTGGCAATGCTTTCCACGATCTCCCTGATCACATCCGCTTTTTTTATAGGATCATTACCGACTTCTTTTAGCAGGATGTCGGTTTTATAAAGAATAAAATCCTTCTTGTTATCCTCAATATGCTTTTTGAAGCCGGCGGTGCCGAATTTCCTCACGTACGAATCAGGGTCATGTCCGTCCGGAAAAAGCACCACTTTGACATTCAGTCCTTCTTCCAAAATCATATCCAGGCCACGCAACGATGCCTTTATACCCGCAGCATCGCCATCATACAGGATGGTTATGTTTTTGGTAAGACGGCCGATCAGCCTGATCTGCTCGACTGTAAGCGAAGTGCCTGACGATGCCACCACATTTTCAATCCCCGCCTGGAAAACCGACAAAACATCCGCATAACCCTCCACCAAATAGCAATTATCTTCGTCACGAATAGCCTTTTTGGCAAAGAAAAGACCGTAAAGCACATTGGACTTATGATAGATCTCCGACTCAGGCGAGTTGACATATTTCGGGACGTTCTTGTCGCTTTTGAGCGTACGGCCGCCAAAGGCGATCACCCTGCCGGTAAAGCCATGGATAGGGAACATTACGCGACCGCGGTACCGGTCGTATAAAGTGCCATTGTCCCGCTTTACCGAAAGGCCGGTCTCCTCCAAAAATTGTTGCTGATAACCGTCCTTTTGGGCCTGGCCGGTGAACGCCTCCCATTGATCGGGCGAATAGCCCAATTCGAATTTCTTGATGATGTCATTACTAAAGCCTCGTTCTTTAAAATAGCTCAGGCCGATATTTTGGCCTTCTTCGGTATCCAGCAGGCTTTCATGAAAAAATTTAGCGGCATAAGCCGTCACTATCATCAGGCTTTCGCGGTGGTTTTCTTCTTCTTTATTTTCTGGCTTTTCAATCGTTTCTTCTACCTCGATGCCATATTTTTTGGCCAGCCATTTTAAGGCTTCGGGATAGGTGAACTTTTCCAGCTCCATTAAAAACGTAATGGCAGAACCGCCTTTTCCGGAGGAAAAGTCTTTAAAAATACCCTTGGCCGGAGAAACCGTAAAGGAGGGCGTTTTTTCATTAGCAAATGGCGAAAGGCCCACATAGTTGGCCCCGCGCTTTTTTAATTGCACAAACTCGCCAATCACCTCCACAATATCTGTGGCTTCCATTATACGGTCGACGGTGCTGCGGGTGATCATTGATGATTATTGCTAAAAAGCGATAGTCACAAAAATAGAATTTTTTGGGCTTTGCTGATACGATGCATCCGATTATAAATTTTGGAAACCTGTTGACAGCGCTTTCAATTCCGTCCAAAAATTAAAGACTGCGTTTGGCCATGGGTTTGGCTATAAAGCTTATAGCAATGCCTCCCAATACAATTATGCTTCCGATAACTTCCTTAATCTCAAGTCGCTCCTTCAGTAAAAAAATGGCCAGGAAACCTGCGATTACCGTTTGGCCAAGCAGCGCGATAGATACTTTTGTGGAAACCAGGAATTTGATGGCATAATTGATGGTTATCCACCCGGTAAGCTGGCAAATTATGCCCATTGCTGCAAGGTACGCCCAGGACGGTGCGGATAATCGCACCAGTTCGGTATGTTCAGTCAAACAAACGATCAGTAAAAACACACTCGCCGCGAGCATGTTGTAAAACATAAATGTAATCGTTTCTATTTTTTGCAGGATGCCCTTGGTGATCATGATATAGCACGCATATAAAAAGCTGGCTAATAGCGCCAGCAGGATGCCCGCATTAAACTGCAAATGGATTACGCTTTGGTATCCCACCAGGACGACCATGCCGGCGATCGCGACAATAGTCCCGATCCAAAATAATCCGCCGGATTGTTTTTTCAAAAACAAATAGCTCATCAATCCTACCCAAACCGGCGCAAGATTAGCCAGGAGTGTAGATACTGTGGCGCTTATTTTTAATAGTGATAAATGCCATACCGCGATATCGGATGCGAACACGATGCCGCCCAGCATGGCGATCAGCAGGTTATGCCGGTTTATTTTGAGCTTGTTTTTGATGATGCAATACGGAGCAAGGCAAAGCCAGCCAATGAAAATGCGGTAAAACGCGGAAGTGAGCGCCGGTACGCCGGCAAGCCTTACAAGGATGGGTGAAAATGCTATACAGAAAATGCCAATCAGCAGGCTAGCCTTTGGATTCATAAACTGATGCCAAAGATAGTTTATCAAGCTGCACCAAGCATTCCGCCTAAATTAATTTATCCGGCGTGATCGGTAAATCCCTCACACGTTTGCCGGTTGCATTAAATACGGCGTTTGCCAGCGCCGCCGCTACGCCGATAGTAGCGATCTCGCCCATGCCCTTGGCGCCCATGGGGTTGATGTAGGGATCGGGTTTATTGACGAACAGCGCTCCCAATTGAGGTATATCAGCTTGTATTGGCACGTGGTAATTGGCAAAATCATTGTTAACCAGGCGGCCGTAACGGTGATCGATAACCGCCTCTTCCATCAGCCCCATGCCTGTGCCCATGATGGTGCCGCCGATGATCTGGCTGCGGGCGGTTTTGGGGCTGACGATGGTGCCGCAATCCGCCACGGAAACAGCCTGATCCACTTTTACCACACCGGTGGTTGGGTGTACCAGCACCTTCATAAAATGCACCGACCAGGAGTACATGGCATATTTGGCCGCTTCCGGGCTGCCTTTCGAGGTAACCGTTACTTCCAGCATGGGCAAATTGTGGGCCTGTAATATCTGCGCATAGCCTGAACTGCCGCCTTCTGCATTTCCGCTAAGCTCCTTTAATTTTTCTTTGAGTTGAACACATGCATCGTTTACCGCCGATCCTACCGTTGAGGTTACGGACGACCCCCCTTGTGTAGGTGATGGCGGCAGCGCCGAATCACCTATTTTCACCCTGATCTGGTCAGCGGCAACACCCATCACTTCGGCTGCGATATTGGTCATCGCCGTACCTGTCCCCGGCCCTATATCGGTAACTGCTGTTTCCAGGTCGATTGTCCCGTCCGCCAAAAGCCTCGCCAGCACGGTTGCGGCCCCCCGGTAGGCCCCAAACATTCCGGTACCCATGCCGTAACCCACCAGCCAGCCATTTTCAGTAACCGAGCCGGGCTTCATATTGCGATTTTTCCAGCCTATAGCCTCCGCGCCTAATTGGTAGGCGTCTTTCAAAAACTTACTGGAGTAGGGTTTTCCTGTTTGTGGATCTGCATCGGCATGGTTAGCAACACGCAACTCGATGGGATCCATATTTAAGGCGAAGGCAAGTTCATCCATGCCGCATTCCAGCGCGACCGCTCCGGTAGCCTCACCCGGACCGCGCATAGGGGTGGGTGTATTTACGTTGAGTGAAACCAGCCGGTAGCGTGTGCTTACATTAGGGCAGGCGTACATCAATTGGCTGATGTTGACTACCCCTTCGGTAAAATCTTCATAAACGGAGGTTTGCCCGGTAGCCTCGTGTGTGATGCCGACCAGCTTGCCATCAGGCGTGGCACCCAAGCCAATTTTTTGCCATGTATGCGGCCGGTAGCCGACGGACGTAAACATATCGGCACGGCTTAAAACCAACTTAACCGGTTTTTTCAAATCCTTTGCCGCCATTACCGCCGCGACCTCGTGCTGCCAGGTGCGCAAAGCAGCGCCGAATGCGCCGCCAACGAATGGCGAGATCACATGCACATTCTTAGGGTCGAGCTTAAAGGCCTGCGCAATGCTGCGCTGAGTACTGACAATGCCTTGTGTTTTATCCCAAACGGTTAGCTTGTCGTCGCCGTCCCAACTGGCGATGATGGCATGCAGTTCCATCGGGTTGTGCACATCGGTAGGCACGATATATTCCTGCTCGATCTTTACGGGTGCGGTTTTAAACGCGTCATCCTGGCCCTTCACGTAATCCTTGCCGCTGCGTGGCGAAACGCCGGCGCCCAGGTTGCTTTTCAGATCGGTTTGGAACGCCGCTTTGTCATAATCTACTTTTATCAGGGAAGCGGCAAATTGGGCGCGCTCGAAAGTATCAGCCACCGCCAGCGCAACCGGCTGCCCGTTAAAGTATATTTTATTGTCGTTAAATATCCTGAATGGCCCTTTGGGCTGTGCGGGAGGGTCCTGGTAGGCAGGGATCTTCGGCACATTCAAATAAGTGTAAACCGCCAAAACGCCCGGGGCATTTTGAGCCGCTTTGGTATCGATAGATTTTATCGTTCCGCTGGTGATGGTGCTCCCGGCAAGCACGCCATAAACCAGCCCTTTGGTATTATACTCTGCGGAATATTTCGCTTTCCCGGTAACCTTCATCCGGCCATCCACGCGGTCCAATCCGCCTGTGGTCGATGCTTTCTTCTTTGTTTTGTTTTCCATGGCATTTGTTCATTAGTCCACTTGTTCATTAGTTCACTGGTAGAATAGCTAATAAACCATTTTAACTTATTACAACCTTTACAACTTCTATAACCCGTTACAACTTAATCAACCTAATCTAACTTAATCAACTTATTACACCCCAATCCACTAACTTATCCGGTGTGATCGGCAGCTCCCTTACCCGTTTGCCGGTGGCATTGTACACGGCATTGGCCACTGCTGCAGCCATCCCGATCAAAGCGATCTCACCCATCCCTTTGGCGCCCAGTGGGTTAATGTTATAGTCCGGTTTGTTGACAAACAATGCGTCTATTTGCGGAATGTCCGCATTTACCGGCACATGGTAATCTGCAAAATTTGCGTTCATTACTTTGCCGTAGCGATGGTCGATCACGGTTTCTTCCGTCAGGGCCATGCCGATACCCATTATCGCCCCGCCGATGATCTGGCTCCGTGCCGTTTTAGGGCTGATGATCCGCCCCGAATCAGCCACACAGGTCACTTTATCTATTTTTACCACGCCGGTCAGCGGGTTTACCAGCACCGCGACCAAATGCACCGACCAGCAATACATTGCGTATTTATCAACCTCGGAACCAGCCTTTGAATCGACAGACACTTCTATTTGCGGAAGATTATGTTGTTTTAGCACCTCCACATAATTTGGCTTGTCGCTGCCGCCGTTACCAATCAGCTGCTGAAATTTCTCTTTCAACGCATTGCAGGCCAGCATTACGGCAGTGCCAACACTCGAAACAATCGTCGAGCCACCCTGCTGGGGCGCATTGGGCAATGCTGAATCGCCCAGGTCGAACCTGATCTTATTTGCCGGCATGCCCATGGTTTCGGCAGCTATGGCGACCATGGCCGTGGCCGTTCCGGGGCCGATGTCGCTTACAGCGGTTTGTAATACCAGGGTGCCGTCGGTCGTCATCGTTGCCTTTACCGTTGCGGGTTCCCGGTCAGCATAAAATACGCCGCCGGAAATGCCGTACCCCATCAGCCACCCGTCTTTCACAACAGAGCCTGGCTTTTGGTTGCGATTGTGCCAGCCGATATTTTCGGCACCCATTTGATAGGCGTCTTTTAAATTTTTGCCCGAGAAAGGTTTGCCGGTTTCCGGGTCGGTTTCGGCATAATTTCTTAAACGTAATTCTATCGGATCGATATTCAACTGGTAAGAAAGTTCATCAAGCGCCGATTCCAACGCGAAAGTACCCGTCGCCGGTCCCGGGCCGCGCATCCATGTGGGTGAGCCAACATCCAGCGATAAAATTTTATTACTGGTAAACGCGTTAGGGCAGGCATATAAAAACCGGCCCACGTCGGCTGGGCTCTCTGCAAAATCTTCATATGTTGAGGTTTGCCCAACAGCCTGCTGGTGGATGCCAACCAGTTTGCCATCTGCAGTAGCGCCAATCCCTATTTTTTGCCAGGTATGCGGTCGGTAGCCCACCGAAGTAAACATATCCGCACGGGTTAGCATCAGCTTAACCGGGCGTTTAACCACTTTTGCCCCGATGATAGCGGCCACTTCGTGCTGCCAAACCTGCAAAGCGCCGCCGAACGCACCGCCAACGAATTTGGAATTCACCTGTACATTTTCAACAGGGATACCGAAGATGCGGGCTATGTTGCTTTGGGTGTCCTTAACGCCCTGTGTTTTATCCCAAACTGTTATCTTGTTATCCGCAACCCAGCGGGCCACAATGGCATGTAACTCCATCGGGTTGTGTACTTCGCTGGGCAAAATATATTCCTGTTCCACCTTAAACGGAGCGGACGCCCAGGCATCCCGGTCGCCGCGTTTGTATTCGGCATCGTCATGCGGAGGGACCGCGCTCGTCAAATTATCTTTTAAACTGGTGACATGTTTTTCTTCGTTATACTCAACTTTTACCAGCGAAGCGCCAAATTGCGCCCGTTCAAACGTATCGGCGATCACCATCGCCACCGCGTGACCGTTGTACAATACTTTATCGTCATAAAATATCTTTATCGGCGCTTTCGCCGGTTCAGCCGCGTACCCGGGAATCTTTGGGCAATTTAAATGGCTGATAACCGCCATTACGCCCGGGGCGTTTTCTGCCTGTTTGCTATCAATCGACCTGATGGTTCCTTTGGCAACAGTACTGGTAACCAGCACGCCATAGCTTAACCCTTTAACATTAAATTCCGCCGCATACCTTGCCCCGCCGGTCACTTTAAGGCGGCCGTCAACCCGGCTCATGCCGGTTGTTGATGATGGTTTGTTTAATGTTTTGTCGTTCATTATTTCTGTTGAAATGTTGCAAAGTTGGAATGTTGTAAAGTTACTTCTAATGTATTTATTAAATTTTTATCTGCCTGTATAGTGTGAAATCTGCATCATGCGAAAACATTTCAACCTTACAACATTCCAACAAATCCTTAAATCAATTTATCCGGCGTTATCGGTAAATCCCTCACTCTCGTTCCTGTCGCATTAAAAACCGCATTGGCTACTGCTGCTGCAAAGCCGACAATGGGCACCTCGCCGATGCCTTTTGAGCCCATCGGATTCGTAACCGGGTCTTTCTTATCGATAAATATCACCTCAATTTGCGGCACATCCGCATTCGACGCGACGTGATAATCGCCAAAGCTGTTGTTTACATATTTGCCGTATCGGTGATCAAGCACGGCATCCTCCATCAGTGCCATGCCAATGCCCCAAACAACGCCGCCGATGATCTGGCTGCGGGCGGTTATCGGGTTGAGGATCTTTCCACCATCTACTGCAGAAACGATTTTTTCTATTTTAACGGCCCCAGTAGTCGGATGCACATGCACCTCCACAAAATGGGCAATATAGGCATGGGACGAATAATTTCGCCCTTCCGCCGGACGGCCTGATTCGTGTGTAACCTCCAGGTAAGGCAGGTTATGTTCTTTCAATATTCGGATATAATCCGGGTCAGCTGCACCTGTTTTTCCATCGAGTTGGTTAAATTTTTCATTCAATGCAGTACAGGCGTCATATACTGCCGAACCAACGGATGAAGTGGTAATTGAACCGTATTCACCGGGCGCATTGGGCAATGCCGAGCTGCCCAGCTCAAATCCAATATTTTCAACAGGGATACCGATAATTTGCGAAGCAATACGCACCATTACTGTGGCTGTTCCCGGGCCCATATCGCTGCTGGCGCTTTGCAGCAGCAATTTTCCGTCAACACTTAGTCTTGCTTTTACGGTGCAATTGGCGCGTCCCGCACCATAGGCGCCACAAGCGACGCCATAGCCAACCAGCCAGCCGTCTTGCATTACTGAGCGCGGTTTTTGCTGACGTTTATTCCAGCCGAATTGCGCTGCGCCTTGCTCCAAACATTCATTCAAATATTTACTCGACCATGGTAGCCCGCTTGAGGGATCTTTGTCCGCATTATTCTTTTTCCTAAATTCCAGCGGGTCCATGTTCAAGGTGTAAGCCAACTCATCCACTGCTGATTCCAGCGCGAACACACCAGTTGTTTCTCCCGGCCCGCGGGTGTACGTCGGTACGCTCAGATCGAGGCGGGTTAATTTATAGGAGGTGCTAACATTGGGGCATTCATACAAAAACTTGGTGGTTTCGGTTATTCCCTCGGCAAATTGCTGGTAGGTAGCGGTTTCGCCGGTAGCATCATGAGTAATACCTATCAGTTTGCCATCGGCCGTTGCCCCCATCCCTAATTTTTGTCTTGCCGGCGAGCGATAACCCACCATGGTGAACATCTGCCCGCGGTCAATAACGACTTTTAGCGGTTTGCCGGTCATTTTGGCGCCGATCAAAGCCGCCTTCGCGTAGGGCCAAAGCGGCGACCCGCTGCCAAATGCCCCGCCGATCACCTTTGAGAAAACCTGTACATTTTCTACCGGCAGTTTAAACATCGTCATTATGTCGCGCTGCATGCTTTTGATGGCCTGGGCCTTGGTGTAAACCGTTACTTTATCGCCATCCCATTTGGCCGTCATGGCAAAAGGCTCCATCGCATTGTGCACATGGATAGGCGTCTGGTATTCCGCTTCAATTTTAACCGGCGCATTTTGCCAGGCATTAGCCTCGCCGCGCAGATAATCGCTGCCATCGCCCCAGGGCTTAAACGTATTTTGCAGCCCGGCATCGATACTGGTTTGATGTGGCCCTTTATTGTATTGAACTTTTACCAATGAAGCGGCAAACTTCGCGCGTTCAAACGTGTCGGCGATCACCAACGCGATCGGCTGTCCGTTAAAGTATATTTTGCCGCCGTTAAGGGTTTTTATTTCTTCCTTCCCTTCATAGCCCGGAATTTTTGGCGCATTCAGATGGGAGACAACCGCCACAACGCCCGGCGCACTTTCAGCCGCTTTACTGTTAATGGCTATTATCTCGCCCTTTGCAATCGTGCTATTAACCAGCGCACCGTAAACCAGGCCCGGAAATGGATATTCCGCAGCATACCTGATCGAGCCGGTCACTTTTAAGCGGCCGTCGACACGTGTTATGCCATTCGCTGGATTGGGTTGTTTGAGCATTGTTTAGTTGTAAGCGTTGTAATAAGTTGTAAGGGTTGTAAAGGTTAAAAAAGAAGCTCCTAACTTCTACGACCCTGACAACCTCTACAACTCGTTTCAACTAATTCCCGAAGCATGTTTCAGCGCCTCAACTATCGCCGCAGGCACAAGTTTTAATTTAAAAGCATTGTATTGATACGCTTTTGCGCCTTGCATGGCCAATTGTGCGGCTTGCTTAAAATTATCTTCGGTCGCTGTTTTGCCGGCCAGGAATTTTTCCGCATCGTATAGCCTCCAGGGTTTGTGCGCCACGCCGCCCATAGCCAAACGGGCCGAGCGGATGGTGCCCCCGTTGATATCCAGCCCAGCGGCCACCGAAACCAGCGCGAATGCGTATGATTGCCGGTCGCGCACCTTCAGGTAATAACTGTTTTTGGCGAAGTTATTATCCGGTATTTCTACACCGACGATCATTTCATCTTTAGCCAAATGGTTATCCAGCTCGGGATGGTCATCCGGCAGGCGGTGGAAATCGCCGAAAGGCATTCGTTTTTCGCCTTTTTTACCGGTGATGATCACTTGCGCATCCAGCGCGGCCAGGGCAACACACATATCGCTGGGGTGGACGGCAATACATTGCTCACTTGCACCAAAAATGGCGTGCATGCGGTTATAGCCCTCCAGCGCGCCGCAGCCGGTGCCGGGCTCACGCTTATTGCAGGGCATGGTGGTATCGTAAAAATAGGTGCAGCGGGTGCGCTGCATGATGTTGCCTCCAACGGTTGCCATATTGCGCAGCTGCGGCGAGGCCCCCTCCTTCAGCGCCATGCTCAGCAAGGGATGTTTTTGCAGCACGAGGGCATTTTCGGACACGACGCTATTAAGGGCCAGCGTGCCGATATGCAGCCCGCTTTTGGTTGGGGTGATGCCTTTTAGCGGCAGGTGGGTAATGTCCACCAGTTTATCAGGCGCGATGAGCCCATGCTTCATATGGTCGACCAAATTGGTGCCGCCGGCGATGATCTTGGTCCCCGGCTTGCTGATGGCCTCTAAAACTCCCTGCGGTGAGGTGGCTTTGGTGTATTGAAACTGTTTCATACCGGCAATCCTCCTTCCTTAACTTCTTGTATAGCGTTAACGATGTTGGGGTAGGCCCCGCAGCGGCAGATGTTGCCGCTCATGTATTCCCTTATCTCCAACTCCGAATTGGCATGGCCCTCCCTAATGCACGCCACAGCTGACATGATCTGCCCCGGCGTACAATACCCGCACTGGAAACCATCGTGTTTCAGAAAGGCTTCCTGCATGGGGTGCAGCTGGTCGCCTTTGGCCAGGCCCTCGATGGTGATTACCTTTTTGCCGTTTACCATAATACCGAGCGTAAGGCACGAGATCACCCGGTGGCCATCCACGTGTACGGTGCAGGCGCCGCACTGGCCCAGGTCGCAGCCTTTTTTGGTGCCTGTAAGGTCGAGCTGTTCGCGCAGGATATCCAGCAAGGTGCTGCGCGGTTCAACCATCAGGTTATGGGCCGTGCCATTGATCTCCAGGTTCAGCGGCATTTTTTCAAAAGCCTCGGCCAGCCTTTCATCCATGTGTTTTTCGGCGGCCTTAACAGCGGGCGCCGGCGTAAGCGCCACAGCGGTAATTAAGGCGGATTTTTTGAGGAAATCGCGGCGTGAAGGGTCCTTCACAGCCGACCGGGTATCCGGGTCCGGAAGATTATTTTTGTTTTCCATAAACGCTTGCTTAGTAGAATTTAAAGTTAAGTGTTTTTTGTAAAAGCAAAGCTGCGAAACAAATAATTTACACAAAAAGCGTTGTGTATTCGATGATATAACGAATTATAAATGAATGGGTTGTAATACGAGTTTCGCTGTTCCCCGATCACTGGAGACGACAATACAGAAGAACAAAATCTAAAATAAACGGAAGCGAAGTGTCTGATAGGTCAATTTTCCCTCACCATCTTCTCAAGCGCATCTATCCAGGTGGGCGAATCATTCAGGCTTTCCACCAATTGGATATGCTCGCCACCCAAAGCTTTGAACTCGTCACCGTACTCTTCAGTTACTTCATAAACGGTTTCCAGGCAATCGGCCACGAACGCCGGGCAGAATACTAAAAGGCGCTTTTTGCCTTCGCCCGCGAGTTTGGCAACTATTTCGCTGGTATAAGGCTGCACCCAGGGGTCTTTGCCCAACCTTGATTGAAAACAAATGGTATATTTTTCTTTGGGCAGATTTAGCTTTTCGGCAATTAACCGGGCGGTATCATGCGATTGCCCGGAATAGCAGAATTTATTGGTATCGTTCAGCGTATTGCAGCAGCCCTCAACTTTTAAACAGTATTTGCCGGTATGATCGCATTTGACCAATTGCCGCTGCGGCAGGCCGTGAAAGCTGAACAGGATATGGTCGAAAGTTTCAGGTTTGTATTTTTTTGCATTGTCGGCAAATGTTTCGATCATCAATTCATTGTCATGAAAGGAGTTAGCAAATGAAATATTGGGAACAGTTTGCCATTTACCAACGATCTCCATCACCTTTTCGTGAACTGAGCCAGTACTGGCTGAAGCATATTGTGGAAACATGGCAATCACCTGAATGCTTTCTACCAGCGCTTCCTTTAGCCTGGTTAACGCTGATTCGATAGACGGGCTTTGATAGCGCATGGCCAACTCTACCTGGTAGTTATCGCCAAGGCGTTCCTGCAACAGTTTATGTTGCAGCTTGCTGTAATGCAATAGCGGAGAGCCGGTTTCAGTGCTCCAGATCTGCTTATAAAGTTTCGCCGACTTGGGGCTGCGAAAGGGAACAATAATGCCTTTTACTAAAAGCGCGCGACCGATTGGGTTGATATCAATTACCCGTGGGTCCATTAAAAATTCATCCAGGTAACGGCGCACATCCTTCGTTTCGGGACTATCGGGCGTACCCAGGTTAACCAGTAAAACTCCTTTTTTTGCCATGATTTTTGCTGCGCAAAAATAGTGATTAGAGATTAGAGATTGGGGATTAGTTTGTTGGTGAAACGTCAACAAGTTCTGCAAACCGCTGGCTAAAAATTGCTGACTAATATGTTTCCAGCTCCGCTTTCACTTCCTGCATCAGCCACATCGGGCTCGACGTAGCCCCTGCGATGCCAACCTTATCGCCGGGCGAAAACATTTCTTTGTTTAGTTCGGAGGCGGACGATATAAAATACGTGTTCGGGTTATGCTTCCTGCATACCTCGTACAAAACCTTGCCATTTGAAGATTTCCTTCCCGATACAAATACGATCTTATCAAACTTGCTGACAAATTTGGGCAGGTCCTGGTCGCGGTTGGATACCTGTCGGCAAATGGTATCGTTGGCCTTTAATTCGTAACCGCGTTGTAAAAGCTGGTCTTTAATGTGATAGAATTTTTCGGTGCTTTTAGTGGTTTGGCTGTACAGCGTAATATTATGCGGCAATTCAACCCCATCCAGCTCGGCAATGTCCTGGAAAACCAGCGCCTCACCATTGGTTTGGCCCGAAAGCCCCACCACCTCGGCATGGCCGTGTTTGCCAAAGATCAGTATCTTTTCCTTCGAGTCGAAAGAGGTTTTGATACGGTTCTGCAGTTTTAATACCACCGGGCACGAGGCATCGATCAGCGTGATATTATTTTCAAGCGCCGTGCGGTAGGTA
>Ga0302140_10000676_pt1 | contig 44291 bp, 29 predicted proteins | sample I_Bog_E1_1_FD_202095 | JGI IMG/M metagenome (GOLD analysis project Ga0302140, IMG submission 202095) | Peat permafrost microbial communities from Stordalen Mire near Abisko, Sweden - I_Bog_E1_1 | ecosystem: Environmental > Terrestrial > Soil > Wetlands > Peat | place: Sweden: Abisko, Stordalen...
GCTCGGAATCAACCTGCCTGAACATCTTCGATTTCAGCGCAAATGTAGTGCAGACTCGGCCGTTGCCTGAACTGATTCTGAACCACTTAGGCCAGTTCCAACCCCGCTCGTGACGAACTTGGGCTAGTTGCCGCTCATGCCTTCGGGAGCCAGGTAGAGCGAGTCGGTGAGTTGGAAGACCAGCAGCGTACCGGAATCCAGCGTGGCCTGCGGGTGGTTCACCAGCAGATGAACCGTGACCGCGCCGGCGCCGATCAGGCCGCCCGTCAACGCTCCGGCCGGTCCACCCACAACCGCGCCCACCACCACGCCCGTGCCAACCGCGCCGCCATATTCAATGCTGTCCCGCTTGACGCGCGAGTCAGGACGGATGGTTCCTTCGTCCCCAACGCGGGTATGAGAACCACGCGTGCCCGTCACCTCGGCGTGCAGCGTAAAACGCGTTCCGTTGGGCAAGGTAACAGACTCCGGCTGCAGGCGCATGGTGCCATGGCCGCCCGTATGTCCTCTCGATACGTCAACCACCTTGCCGTCGATCTCAGAACCGGCAGGGATCAGCACCTGGCCGCCCTGCAGCACGTCGTAGGCCACCGAACTGCGGAAGGGCTCGCCCTTTTCCGTTTCCGAAGTCGACAGGCGATCGAGCAGGTGTACCTGAATGCTTGTTCCTTCCTGCAATTCTCCGGGCCGCAGCGGCCGCACGTGGACGATGTCGCCGTCGGGATCGGTGGGGTAGGTACGCTGATTCAGAGCAGGAGGGGCCTGTGGGTTGGAAGGCGCCACACGCACGATTCCGTCGTCGGTGCCGTCCACGGCTTGAGGGGCCGGGTAGTTGACCGAGGGGTCCACCGAGGTGGGCTGGGGCTCACCCTGCCCGTTGGCCGGAATAGGAGCGGAAGCAGCGGCGGGATCGCTATACGCCAGCGGAGCGGCTTGCTGGGGGGATGGCTGAGTGTTCATCGGCTGCCCGGCTGGAGGCTTGGCCACCGGGATGCTTGTCGTGATGATCACGTCGTCCGCGGGAGGCTTGGACACACCCTGGTAGGGGCTGGAGTCCTGCTGAGGGCTCGCCTGGCTGGCATCCTGAGCACTGAGAACGCCTGCGGCTGCGACAAACAGAATCACGACAGGAATTGACCGATTCAACCGGACCAAACGACTGCTCATTTTGAAGTGCTCCTTTTTGGGCAAAAATCCCCATCTCCGTTTAAACCCCAACGGGGCCAGAGAGTTTCGAGGGACTCGGCGAAAAACGCCCAAACGCCCACTCTCCCAAATTAAGATTAGCGCCGGGCGGGAAGCCTTCCAGGCAATACAGACGGCCGGGGTTCCTTGGACGGCACGAATCAAAAGAGACAACTGCCGGGCTGCGGAGTTCGTAAATGGAACGACTTGCGCTCTGTGACCGCCGCCACACCGCGCGGCAAGCCCCGGTTTGCTAGAATCCAAATGGTAGATAGTGCGATTTTTGCGTTGGACGGAGAGGAAATTAGCCGCGTGCAGGAGCTTCTGAACACCATCCAAAGCGCCGCCGGAGAGACTCTCGCCGTGGACCGCCGTCCCAAACTGAATGACCGGCTGCAGCACCGCATCTTGAGGAGCGATATGACTGAGATTGTTGCTATACGTGCCCGCGAAGTTCTCGACTCGCGCGGCAACCCGACCGTTGAAGCGGACGTGATCCTGGAAAGCGGCGCACTGGGCCGCGCCATTGTGCCTTCGGGCGCTTCTACCGGCGAACATGAAGCCGTGGAACTGCGCGACGGCGACAAGACACACTACATGGGCAAGGGCGTACTGCAGGCGGTTGAGAATGTGGAGTCCGTAATTGCCCCGGAGCTGGAGGGGATGGACGCCTCCAACCAAAGACTGCTTGACCAGACAATGATCGCCCTCGATGGCACGCCGAACAAGGCCAAGCTGGGCGCCAACGCCATTCTCGCCGTTTCCATGGCCGCGACGCGCGCCGTGGCCCAGACGCTTGAGGTTCCGCTCTACCGCTATCTGGGCGGCGTCAACGCCAGCATTTTGCCCACGCCGATGCTGAACGTACTCAACGGCGGAGCGCACGCCGACTCGAACGTCGACTTTCAGGAGTTCATGATCATGCCGGTTGGCGCCGAGCGCTTCAGCGACGCGCTGCGCTGGGCCGCGGAGACCTTCCACACGCTGAAGGGCGTACTGAAGAAGAAGGGCTACAACACCGCGGTTGGCGACGAGGGCGGCTTTGCTCCTTCGCTCAAGTCCAACGATGAGGCTGTCGAGCTGATCCTCGAAGCCATCCAGGCGGCGGGCTACAAACCAGGTGAGCAGATCGCCATTGCTCTCGATCCTGCTTCAAGCGAATTCTACGACAAGGAAAAGAAGAAGTACGTCTTCAAGAAGAGCGACAAGCGCGAACTGTCGAGCGAGGAGATGGTGAGCTTCTATGACAACTGGACGCGTCAATACCCCATCGTGTCACTCGAAGACGGCCTGGCCGAGGACGATTGGGAAGGCTGGAAGATTCTCACCGACAAGCTGGGCAGCCGCATTCAGCTTGTGGGCGACGATATCTTCGTGACCAACGTCAAGCGCCTGCAGCGCGGCATTGAAGAGGGCGTGGGGAATTCGATTCTCATCAAGGTCAACCAGATCGGCACCGTCACGGAGACGCTGGAAGCTATCGAGCTTGGCCGCCGCTACGGTTACACGTCGGTCATGTCGCACCGGTCCGGCGAAACCGAGGACACGTTCATTGCCGATTTGGCTGTGGCGACTGGCGTTGGGCAGATCAAGACAGGCTCCGTCAGCCGCACCGACCGCATCGCCAAGTACAACCAATTGCTGCGCATTGAAGAAGAACTGGGGAGTGGGGCGGTTTACCTGGGCTTGGAAAGCCTGAACTATAACGAGTAATTTGTTGTTCACATTTTGAATCCAGTGAAAGGAGGGAGCTGCGGCCCCCTCCTTTTGCATTTTTGTGTACGCTTCCAATCCAAAAACCGACTGTCATCGCTGAGCGAAGTCGAAGGATCTGCGGTTGCTCTTGTGGTTGTCTTGCTGTTACGCCTGTGCATTCAGCCTTGCTTGCTGAGCGTCGGATCAATAACCCACCAGCCCTCGCTCAAATCGTTCCAAGTTGGATTTGACGTTTCGATCAGCGCGATCTTCTTGGCGCGAATCCAACCCTTCAATTGCTTCTCCCGTGCAATTGCACTTTGCGGGCCAGTGAATCGCTCAAACCACACAAGCCGGTTGCAATTATAAGTAGCCGAAAATCCCCCATGAGTTCGTTGCTTGTGTTCGAAGACGCGCTTCAGAAGATCACCGGTCATCCCGATGTAAAGAGTATGGCTCCGGCTCGCAACGATGCAGGCGCAATAGATCTTCTCTTGCATCTGAGGAATCTACGCTGGCTGATCTACGAAATGCAACCGCAGGTCCTTCGACTCGCTTCGCTCGCTCAGGATGACAGATTTATGGTGGGCAAGTTCGAGAACATCCCCCGCTGTGCGATCCGACACACCGGCAGCGGCCCCAACAGTTTATCCTTGGAAAGAATAATCACGTTCTAATTCGAGGTGTTTTTTCGTGCCAACTACCAAGCGTCCTCTCGTTCTGACCATCCTCGACGGATGGGGCTACCGCGCTGAAACTGCCGACAACGCCATTGCGCTGGCCAAAAAGCCCACCTACGACAAGCTGCTGCGCGAGTATCCCAACACCCTGATTCAGGCCAGCGATCACTTTGTGGGCCTGCCTGACGGACAGATGGGCAACAGCGAAGTGGGGCACCTGAACATCGGCGCGGGCCGCATTGTGCAGATGGACATTACGCGCATCGACGCGCTGATCGCGGCCAATGAGTTCCACAAGAATCCGTCCATCGTGCGCGCCATGGTCCGTGCTCAGGAAGGCGGGCGGCAACTACATCTGTTCGGCCTGGTCTCTGACGGCGGCGTGCACTCGCACCAGGAGCACCTCTATGCTTTGCTGCGCAGCGCGCGAGAGTATGGACTGACACGCGTCTTCGTTCACGCCTTCATGGACGGCCGCGACACAGGCCCCAACTCGGGCGCGGGTTATATTGCGGCACTTCAGAAAAAGATGCGCGAATACGGTGTGGGCAAGATTGCATCCATCAACGGACGCTACTACGCCATGGACCGCGACAAGCGCTGGGAGCGCGAACGCAAAGCATTTGACGCCATGGTCAATGGCAAGGCCGAGGGCGGCGCGTATGCCGATCCAGTCGCGCGCATCAAAGAGAATTACAACAACGGAGTTACAGACGAGTTCCTGATTCCCTTTGTCGTGGTGGATGCCGCAGGCAAGCCGATGGGCCAGATCCGCGACGAGGATGTTTGCATCAACTTCAACTTTCGCGCCGACCGCGCACGCCAGATTACCCGCGTGCTGGCGCGTGAGAGCGGCCTCAACAAGCAAGGCGGCCGCAACCTGGATGGCTGGGAATCGCTGGACCAGGCTATTCCGCGGTCCGAGATTCCGAAGAACCTGCACTACCTTTGCATGACGCAGTACGACAAGCTTTATGAGTTACAGGTTGTTATTCCGCCAGAGTCGATGGATAACATTCTGGCCAATGTGCTGGGTCAGCACCAACTCCGCAATCTGCGCGTAGCCGAGACGGAGAAGTTTGCCCACGTAACTTACTTCTTCAACGGCGGCATCGAAGTTCCCTTCCCCGGCGAGGAGCGCATTCTTTGCCCGTCGCTGAAGGTGGCCACATACGACCTGGCGCCCGAGATGAAGGCCGAGTGCATCGGCGACAACATTGTGAAGGCTGTCAACGACACCGCCTTCGACCTGATTGTGTCCAACTTCGCCAACGCGGACATGGTGGGCCACTCCGGCAAACTTGAGCCGACCATTCGCGCCTGCGAATACATAGATGCGCAGTTGGCTCGCATCTATAAGGCCATCAAGGAGCGTAACGGCGCATGGCTCATCACTGCCGACCATGGCAACGCGGAGTTGATGAAGGACCCCATAACCGGCGGCCCGCACACCGCGCACACCACCAATCCCGTGCCCATGATTTATGTGGCCGAAGACGCGCCGCACTATCGTTTGCGGCCCGACGGATCTTTGCGAGACATTTCTCCAACGCTGCTGAACATTTTGCAGCTTGGCTTGCCCAGGGAGATGACAGGCGGGGATATGCGGGTGCCGATCGCGAAGTAACTTCAACGACGGACGAGCTCTTCCAGGATTGGCGATGAATCCACGAGCGACAGAATGTTGAACGATTCTCCGGGCCCTGGCCAATCGTCCGACTCCTGGTCGGAGTGGCTTCTGGGGCGCAGGCACGGTGGCGATGCTAACCATGAGCCGATCGTACGTTCCACGGTTGAGCGTTACCGTGACCGCGTCCTGGACGGAGCCAGACTTCGGCCAGGGATGGTGCTGGTTGACGTTGGGACCGGCGACGGCCTGATCGCTTTCGGGGCGTTCGAACGGGTCGGCCCGTCCATGAAGGCAATCCTGGTTGACGTGTCTCAACCCCTGTTGCGCCGCGCCGAGCAGCGCGCCGTGGAGATTGGAGTGCGGGACCGCTGCACTTTTGTTCAATCGTCTGCTGAGCAACTCGAGGGTGTGGCCGATGAGTCGGCGGACGTGCTCACAACGCGGGCAGTCCTTGCGTATGTCGCGGACAAAGCAGCCGCGGCCCGGCAGTTCTATCGCGTGCTCAAGCCAGGCGGTTGCCTGTCCATGGCCGAACCAATCTATCGAGACGAGGCCGTCAATCTTGCGGCGTTCTCAAACTATCTTCAATCCCCAGCCGGAGAAACCGTCACCCCTTTGGTCCGGCTCATGCACCGCTGCAGGGCGGCACAGCTTTCTTCGAGCGTCGCGGAGATCAAGGACAATCCCCTTACCAACTTCACTGAAAGGGACTTGATAAACGAATTTCAGAAGGCAGGTTTCGACGAGCTTCATCTCGAATTGCACATCGATATTCTCAAACAGGCCCCCATGTCATGGGACACGTATATCGACATTTCTCCCCGTCCCGGCACGCCAACCCTCCGTGAGGCATTTGCTGCGAACCTCAGCGGTCGGGAGCAGCGCCAGCTTGAAGAAGGCCTTCGCCCGATTGTGGAATCCGGGCAGCACAGGAGCCGGGAAACCACAGCTTACCTTACGGCTTGCAAACCAATGGAGAAGAGCGGTTCGGTCCGACGTTAGCTTGTCGGAACCATGCCGCTCCGCTTCCCTATTTCGCATGACAATTGGAACAAGGCATCTCTTTCAACTGCGAGCTTCGCCTGGCAGGTTAGTGCGAGTCGCCGTCGCGATCGACGTCGCCGGCCTGCGAAGCCTTCTGGGCCGCTGGGCTGATTGAAACCGTATCGGTGGGCGTGGAAGCAGCAGGCTGTGCAGCCGCTGGTGCCTGGGTTGGTTTCTGCGGCGCTTGGGGAGCCACGGTAGGAACGACGGAACTGATAGCTGACACGCTCAGGGTTGTTTCCTCTGCTTGCCTTATCGGATGGAAGCTTCCAAATATCCAGCACTCTGAGGATGAAGTTATCGTCATGTTGCAAACGCTGACCGCGTGGCTCAAAACGCTACACTTCACCCACGCTGCTCGGTGTTCTCCAGTCGGGCTTGTCCATGAGGATGCCCAGCACTGACACGAGGGCGCCGATCACCAAGTGAGATCGACCTCTGGCAGGTGTATCGATTCAACCCGGAATTCTTTAGAGGGACGCCACTTTGCGGATATAGACGAGTTTATCTTCGCCGAGGCCGTGCAAGTCCTCTTCGCTGATCCAGCCTTCCGAATCAGGCTCCCGAAGACCAGCGTGAGGACCGAATACCTGTAATCGTATTTCCGATCGATCTCCTTGCGGCTTTCTGTTAAATACTCTTCCAATTCCCAGAGGGCCGATCTCTCTTTGATATTTGCAGCCCTGCGTTTAGCCTCCTGGGTAATCGCATCGAATTCTCGCGTGAGAGCCAGATCGAATGCTCTTCGTGCGATTGTTTTTTCCGCTGGCGACCACTTCAGATCAAGGTTCTGCGTTCCCATTGCTTCTACCTCACGCGAAAGAGCCTCCCGCGTGCGGAAGGCTCTTGAGATTCATTGCTCACACGGTCCCTACCGCGACCGCAGCGCCTTGATGGCTGCGGGCAGGCGCTCTTCAAGGAGCCTTGCGCGCTCGGCCGCAATGCCCCCCAGATATGTTGGAACCGGCGTAGCCGTAAGCACCAGCACAAACGCTATCACTGAGAAGCAGACCCCGGCCGTGGCTGCCGACATGAGCATGTGGTACATGTCGAAGATGTCCAGGCCGAGAATCTTGAAAGCTACATTCTCAAGCGGCTTGATGTGGTGAAGAACGGCCAGCGCGAAGAGGAAGAAGAAGACTGCCAGCGATGTAAGGACGGCCAGCGTTACGTCGAGGCTGCGATGGAATTTCTGCCGGGCGCGGCAGTGGGGGCAATCGGCAAAATGCTGTTCGTAGTCCTTGCGCATCTCCGGGGAGATCCCTGAGATGTCATAACGCCAGCTCGCCAGGATGGCGCCTGCGACTCTGTCTGTGCATCCGGTTCTTGCCATAAGCGTTTAGACTCACTTTGCAAAGGATGTGCTCAACCGCCGATTTTCTGTGCGGCTCACGTGACAAGGTCAGGCCCTTACGAGTCAGATGCGGAATCTGTCATTTGCGGTTCAGATTCTCTTCTGCCTTGCCCGGCCAAATAGCCTAAGTCGTGCTGGCCGGATGGCGCGTTCTCCTTGCCAATCTACCTGGTACAGAGTGATGCCCGTGTAGAACTATTGTAACCGAATTGACTTAAAAATAAATAGGTGCGAGGTGCTCATTCTGGTCCGCCAGAAGCAGTTTGTTGGCCAGCAGGCTGGCTCGGCCGTCGAGCGCGCGCTCGGCTGTCACCCGTGCCAATTCGGGAAGGTTATTGCTTTCAGACAGATGCGCGAGGATTACGTAGGCCGCCTGGCCGTCGTATTCCTTTTCCAGGAAACTTGCCGCCGCTTCGTTCGACAGGTGACCAACGCGCGAAAGTACCCTCTGCTTCACCGACCAGGGGTAAGGGCCGTCGCGCAGCATTTCCAGGTCATGGTTCGACTCCAGCAGCAACAGGTCGACGCCTTTGAGCTGCGCTTTGACGTTGGGGGGAATGTAGCCAAGATCGGTGGCAAAGGCCATGCGGACGCCCTCGGTGCGGAAGACAAATCCGACCGGATCGGCTGCGTCGTGAGGGATGGTGAAGGGGCTGATGGCTATGTCGCCGATCTCGAATGGCTGACCGGACTGAAAGTACTCGACGCCTGGAAGCCAGGTTGGGTCTTCCTTGCGGGAGGGAATGCGGGTGGAAGATGCGGGTTCTGTGCCCGCTTCCTGAATGGGTTCAGCGGCGGCTTCTACCGCCGGCAACTCGGCTTCGGCCTGATCCAGGTCGTCGGGCTCGTCCGCGGCATCGCATTGAGCGGATTCGGCTTCAGCCTCGCGCTCGGCGGCCTGCCTGCGGCACTGCTCCAGCCACTGGGCATAGGTCATTTGGCGGCGCGGAGTCAGCCAGCGCATCCAGGCGCGATGCGTGCCCTCGGTAAAATACACCGGAATGCCCAGTTTGCGCGCTGTAGCGGCAACGCCGCCCACGTGGTCGGAATGCTCGTGGGTGACGATGATGGCGTCGAGGGTTTCCGGATCTTCGCCGGCCAGCTTCATCCGGCGGAACAGCTCGCGGCAGCTCAGCCCGGCGTCCACCAAGATGCGCGTACGGCCCCCGGTGACGACCGTCGAGTTGCCCTTGGAGCCCGAAGCCAGCACAGTGAAGCGGACCATCCTCTGAGCATAGCGCGGCTGGCTGTTGATTGCGCAGAGATCGTGGTAACTGGGCAGGTTCTAAGACCCTCGTGCCATTCTCAAGTATGCTGTTGAGAAAGCCGAATTCCCTGATCGGGCTCAGTCTCGAAATGCCCAGCAATCATTCCATGGAGGTCCGCGCATGACGATCGAGCCCATTTGGACCAGATCTCTGGCGGCTTCTCCGCTCTTGGCCTGCGCCGTCGCTGCTACGGTTGCAATCACTTTCTCAGCACACCCGGTTAAGCCCGTTCATGCCGCCGACAAGCCCGCTGACGCCTCCGCTGCCAGTTGGGACCGCCAGGCCGCCGAGCGCTATCTCGACAGCCGCGAAGCCTGGTGGCAGACCTGGGATCGCACGCAAAAGGACCACGGGACTTATTGCATCTCCTGCCACACCCAGGCACCTTACGGGCTGGCTCGGCCAAGCCTGCGCCAGAATCTCGGAGAACCTGCACCGGCGGGAGCAGAATTGGCCATGCTCGAGAGCATTCAGAAGCGCGTGAAGATGTGGAAGGATGTCGAACCGTTTTACCTCGACGCGCAATACGGCGCCGGCAAAGAGATCGAGTCGCGCAATGCGGAGTCGGTTTTGAACGCGGTGATTCTGACCAGCTACGACGCGCAGCATGGCCACTTGAGCGACACGACGCGCGCAGCGTTCGACAATGCCTGGGCGCTGCAGTCGAAGACAGGACCAACGGCTGGAGCATGGGTGTGGCAGGACTTTCACTACACGCCGTGGGAGTCGCCTGAGTCGGAATATCACGGCGCGGCGCTGATGGCTGTTGCCGTCGGCAAAGCTCCCGATCGTTACCGCGACGACCCAAAGATCGCCGCCAACCTGGCCGCACTCACCGGCTACTTGAGCAGCCACTACGATGCGCAGCCGCTGCTCAACAAGGTCATCGCGCTGTGGGCATCGAACTGGTTTCCCAATATTCTTACCGCTGCTCAGCGCGGCAAACTTCTCGACGATCTTTACGCTCGCCAGCGCGCGGAAGGCGGATGGTGCCTGACCGATCTGGGAACATGGGAGCGCATGGATAACTCGCCGCTTGAAATGCGGCCCGATGGTTACGCAACAGGCCTGGCGGTGCTGGTGCTGGAAGAAACAACGGCGGCTAATCCGCGGATGAAGGCTCGCGCCAGCGGACCTATCGCGCACGGTATTGGATGGCTCGAGGCCAACCAGGACAAGACGACCGGCGCATGGCCCGCGTGGTCATTGAACAAGGCTCGCGACCCTAAATCGAATGTAGGGCAGTTCATGAGCGATGCCGCCACGAGTTATGCCGTGCTGGCCCTGGAAACGGCAGGGCGGTAAGTGAGACCGGAATCGCTTCGGAGCAAACCGGGCACTAACTCCTGCATATTTCCCTGTAACTCCAAAGTGGAATGGACGGGATAAATCGAAGCTGGGATCATCGTTTCATCAAAAAGATCGTGACGGCCTGCAGCCAGGAGCTGAGTTAAGCGCCGTGCAGGGGATTGGGATGGAAGCATGTTTGGTCTCGCGATGTTGCTCAGACACATCTTGCCTGACACCGCATTGGCAACTTTCACTTACATTCTTGTCTCCTACCATCTGATCCTCGCGTTCAAGGTGTTCACCAGCGACAAGAAGGCGCGACTGTCGCTACCCATCGGCCAGGCGATCCTCACTCACGCAGCCTGCATTGGGGTTCTCGTCAGTCTTGCGGTACTCCGGCATCAGATCCCTTTCTTCGGGCTGATTCGCTACTTTCTCCCCGGAATCGCCCCGTTTGAAGCGAGGTGGCTCTTCTCAGGGGAACAGGCGAAGATAGAACGCCTCACCGACGGTGAGGCCATTCAAGCCGCGACCGTGCACGTCGAACCATCCCCGGACGGATCAGTCGCGGTACCCGCAGCCCCAGTGAGCCTCTACCACTCCAGCACCGGGGAAGATTTCAACGAGTTCCTCACGCTGATGCAACAGGGAAAACGCCCATTCAGGAAGCCCGGCATTACGGTCAGGCAAGAGTACGAGTTGTGGCTCGCGCATCGCGCCAAGAGCCTGAACCCTGACGCCCCAAAGAAGCCCTCAGGCTTACTGAGCTTCCTGCAAGTTAACCGGAATCTCGATTGACACCAGCGTTCCCCGGCCGGGGTTGCTGACTACCTCAAAGTGCGCCTGGTTGCCGTAGAGAACCTCGAGCCGCTCCTGCACATTTTTCATGCCGATGCCGGCCCCGGTGCGCGGCAGCGCGGAGACAGGCCGGTTGCCCATGCCCACCCCATCGTCTGCCACTTCGATAAACACGCGATCGCCCTCCAGGCGGCTGCGCAGGGTTACCGTGCCGCCGTTCAGGCGCGGCTCCAGGCCATGCTTGATGCTGTTCTCAATCAGCGGCTGCAGCAGAATGCTCGGCACCAGGACGTCCAGTGTCCGCGGGTCGATCTCCTTTTTCACGCACAGCTTTTCAGCGCCAAAGCGCACCACTTCAATGTCCAGATAATCGTCGGTAAAGCTCAGCTCGTCGCGCAACGGAACATAGGTGTCGTGATCTTTAAGCAATGCGCGCAGAATGTTGGCCAGCTTCACGGTCATCTCGCGCGCCATCTCCGGCTTCATGCGCACCAGGGAAGCGATGGAGTTGAGTGTATTGAACAGGAAGTGTGGATTGATTTGGCGCTGCAGCGCGTCCAGGCGCGCCTCAAGCAGCAGCCGCTTCTGCTCTTCCAGTTTCAATTCAACGCGGAGCGCGTTCCAAACTTTCAGAGCAATGCCCACATCGATGGGCGCGCTGAGCCACACAAACACTTGCACCCAGATTTGCGAGGCCAGCAACGCGAACAGACGCGGCGGGTGCGCATAGGCGTGAGCCACCCAGTCGCGCAACATCTCCATGATAGCGATCAGAACAAGGAGCAGTATCTGGCGATCGATGCGCGGCTGGCGCAGATTGCGCCGCACCCAGCGGTAGAGGCTCAGATCGATGAAGGGTGTGAACGACCAAATCTCCTCCGCCTCGACAAAACGGCCCAGGATGCCCGCCGCCAGTCCCAGCGCCACGTTGAAAGGCAGCGCCAGGTATTCATGGTGATAGACGGCTGGCCCGGAAAGCACCACGCCGCCCAGCATGGCCCATCGGGGCCCCAGCAGCAGGCCCAGCAGAACTACCGTTTCAAACGAGATGTCCGCGGCCAGGAAATTTGGTACCCAGAACCGTACCCACACACCCAGAGTGAGGGGAACCAGAAAGAAGGCAAGCAGCGCCAGCGTCTGCCTGCGGCTGCGCCGCTCGGCAAAGAAAAGCCGCCGAAACGTGACCACGCGCGCCAGGATGCTGGCCACCGACGCAACCACGCCGAGCTTCACCAGCAGCGTTATCCAGATGAGCCTGTCTGTCACGAGGTCTCCGTCCCACTTCACTGTATCGCAGAGGCGGTGGACAGTGGCTAGTAAGCCGTGGGCAGTGAACAGTGAACAGAGGGCAGCCCACGCACTCTGTGGGATTGCGGTGAACCGGAGACTGTCCACTGTTCCCTGGCCACTGTAAACTGTACATATGGCATTTGAAAGCGTGAAGAAGGTCGCTGAAGCGGATTTTCCAACCCGCTGGGGCGCCTTTCGCATATTTGGATTTGAGGGTTTGCTGGCTGAGCCGCGGCCCGATTGCGAACCCGCGACGCGGACGGGCAGCGCGGTCGAGGGCCTCGTGGCCCTGGTCATGGGTGACGTTCACTCCGCGCCGCCGCTGGTGCGCATCCATTCGCAATGCCTCACCGGCGACGTGTTTGGCTCGCTGCGCTGCGATTGCCGTTTGCAACTCGAGCTGGCCCTGGGCAAGATCGCCGAAGAGGGCGCGGGCATTCTGCTTTACGAGCAGCAAGAGGGGCGCGGCATCGGTCTGATGGCCAAGCTCAAGGCCTACGAATTGCAGGATCAGGGCATGGATACCGTCGAGGCCAATGTCGAGCTTGGCTTTGCCGCGGACTGCCGCGCGTATGAATTGCCCGCCGAGGTCCTCAAGCTGCTGGGAGTCCCATCCGTGCGGCTGATGACCAACAATCCGGAAAAGGTGGCCGGTCTCGAGTCGGGCGGCATCACCGTGGTTGAGCGCGTCTCTGCCGAAGTGGAGCCGCAGGACACCTTCGCCGGCTATCTCAAGACCAAGCATGAGAAGATGGGGCACATCACGGACCTTGCTGTACATAAATAACTTATGAGCGCCGTGCAAATTCCATTGAAACTGCGAAATGTGTCAGGGCACGACCGGGGTACCGGGGTACCCTCTGGGTCGGGGTCGCGTGCCGAAAAAGCAAGAAAATCACGTTGGGCTTTAGTTTTTCGGTCAAGGAAACCCCTGTAGATCGCGCCAAGTGGTTTCATCTTCTGTAGAAGGAGCCACTTGCCTTCCAGGTCTCAACGGCTGTTCTGGCGCACATTAACAAGTTGGGTCTGCAAAGGCACATCGTTCACAGCTTTCACGCGGAGCAACGCTTCAAACGGCTTCACTTCTGTTCCGTTTCCAACATTCAACCTGTGCAGAAGCTCTTCCAGAGAGCTCTGGCTGCAAACAAAATCCACCGCGGCCTGCGTACTGACAGTCGACAGTCCAGCAAGAATAAGCGTCGACCGGGAACGGTCTAGGCCCGGCAACAGCGCGATAACTGCATAGTCGCCCTCAACCTCTCCAGCCTCCGGTGCAGGTGGATAAACGCTGATTTCGCCGGGTTGCGGATGAACGTTGACGATCACCTCGCTCCAGCGGTTTTCGCCGCTTGCCACTCGGCGAAAAACGAACTCCTGGGTCGTCGGAAGCTGTCTCAGCGTAAGGTTCTCCATCGGCGAACCTACGAAGATCAGATTGTTCGTGCGAGCTTCGTCCAGCGTGAATAGCCCTCCTCGCTTGATGCGAAACTGCCCACCCGCCTTTTGGAAAATGCGGTCCAGTTCCAGAACCCCTGCCAACTCGCCCACACCGGTATAGTTCTGGTTGATTTGGTCGCGACGATCTCGGGACGAATCGAAATAGCGCAACCCCGTCTCCGAATTCCCTACGAAAATCGCATTGCTGAAAACGACGATCGTCTCCTCCGGTCCGTGGAGAAACGGGCTCCAGAATGTCTGAGCCGCCGTTGGCCGCAAGTCTGCCGCCGCCCTCCTCGTGGCCAACTGAGCTGCCCTGTAATGGTAGAAATAGAGCCCGAATCCAGTGGCCAGCAGTACGCCCACCAGAATTGTCCCCGCCGAAACCAGCCTGGGCCGAATCCCCGACGGCTCGGTCAACCCAACGGCGACGGCTGCAACGTCCGCCATTGGAGACATAAGCGGCATTGGCTCATGGGGCACTGCCCTGCGTTCAAATGAAAGTGCGTAGCAACCTTTGGGAATATCGATGACAATCGAGTCGCCGATTCCAGTCGAACTGTAATACTCGGCCAGTTTGCTGCGCAAGCGCCCGGCATGCACCCGAACGCCTGCATCCAATTGCGGGTCAAAGTCGGCCGGTCGCCCCAATCCTTCGGTCGCAATTTGATACTCCTTCAGATGGTCTGCCGGGGAGTTCAGCGTGCAGTCTGCCAGGTATTGAAGTAACTTGCAAAGCGTCTCCGAGCGTGCAAGCAGAGGGCTAGCGACCAGACGGCCGATCTGCGCGAAACATTCCTGAGGATCGGGACCCGGCGGCGTCATGGAAGGAGCATGTAACGTATCTGTAACCTCAGCTCTATGTGGATTACGAATCAATTGCTTACCTCCCCAGATGCGCTCGGGATAGGCACAAACGCACCCGCTCCCTTTGTCTCCTCCAATTAGCTAGCGGATTTCCACCTTGCCGCGAATTATATGCGGCTGAAGTTGGATTAGCAAAGCCAGCGTAGTTTCCCTCTTCGCTCCCCACCTGGATTCTCAATTTGTGTTCAACATCGAGCTCCAAATCTCGGACCATCACATCCTGAGCGACGGTCTCAAGTTCATCGCGGACTTACGCCGTACTGCGACCTTCTCCGTACTCTCCTGTGACCTGCCACACATCCCTGTTTCTGCGATCCGCAGCAATGCCTTTCGGCCCATCGGGGCTCGCATAGAACGATGGAGACCTGCTCACAAGACGAAAACACGCCATGTAACTCCTTTGTAAAGGTTCCCTATCCTCATCACTAACAAGGTGCTTAGCTTTGGTCATTGTTCCAGAACCTCAAGAAACGCCGCCGGAACTTGCTCCTCCTCCATATGCCGGACTAGGCTTCGTCACGTTGCGGATCGGACAGGCGGATTGAAGCGAAAAGGGGCCCTGGGCTTCTCCACAATCGATGCGATCAAGAATGAGAGCCCAAATGCTTAGGATGCATTTCAACCCCCTTTGGAGGACCAAATGAAAATGTTTCCAACCATATCGAGAATTCGACCAGGAATCCTGATATTGATGCTCTTCGGCTTGGCTACACTCAGCCATGCCCAGTTCAACAGTAGTGTTGAGGGCACCGTAACCGACCAAACCGGAGCAGTAGTGCCGAACGCCCAGGTCACCCTTCATAGCCTGCAAACCAACATCGATCGCAACGACACGACGCAGGCCGCGGGTGCATACCGGTTCAGCGGTGTCGGTCCCGGAGACTACACGGTCACCGTGGCCGCCAACGGTTTTGCGAAAAAGCAGATCAAGACTCACGTCAGCCAGGACGAAGCCGCGGCGGTGAACGTGGCGCTTTCTCTCCCCGGCGCAAGTGCTGTGGTCACAGTGACCGGCGTTGCAGATCAGTTGAACCCCGACGAGACACGACTCCAAACCACGCTTGACTCCGAACAGATCTCCAATCTCCCGCTTCAGGACGGCAGCTTGCTGGAGACGGTACGAGTGGCGCCCGGCGTCACGGGCATCGATGAAGACCGCGATCTCTAGGCGGTCGGCCTCAACGGCAATACCATGCAGGCAGGAGCCAACGGACGGCCGGGCTATTCCAACTCCTACGAGCTTGACGGCATTTCCATCATGGCAAACAACGGCAATGGATACGGCGGTCTTACCAGCGGCGCCAATTTGAACTTTGTTCCCGCGCCGGACATGATTGAAGAAGTCGCCCTGGAAGTGAACTCGTATTCTGTGGATTCGGGTGCGGCCGCATCCATGAAGGTGAACTTCACCACCAAGGGCGGCACAAATCAGTTTCACGGAACTATCGGCGACCGCTACAGCGGACGCGGCTTGAATGCGATTGCCGACTATTCGGCCCCTACGCTTCCGGCGTCACGCCGCTGGTATACAGGAAGCATCGGCGGACCCATCCTGAAGGACAAGACGTTCTTCTTCTTCTCCTATCTGAACCAGACGCAGAAGGACGCATTGTCCGGAGTGCAACATTGGCTCACAAATGACTTTACTCAAACCTGGGCGGCTCAGACTTATCCGAATGGCGTGAACGTGCAAAACCTGCTTGTGCCATTTCCTACCGGCAGCGCGACAGGCGGTCAGGTTGCGTCTCTCCATAAGACGGGCGTGACCGCGTATGCGTCCCAAGTTGTGGATGGCGGGCATGGCGATGCATGGCAGCAGAGCGACGGCACCTGCGCGGTGCCAACTTTCAGCGCTCCCTTTTTCCTGGGCAGCCAGACCGGCAGCCACGCCATCCCATGCGGCCTGGAAGTTGTCGATCAGGGCAATCTGAATCAGATTCCCAGGGTCAACGGCTTCCAACTCGATGCACGAATCGATCAATACTTCCGCGATGGCAAGGATCGCATCTATGCGGCCTATCTGCTTCAGCCCCAGGTTTCCGACTTCATCTGGTGGCGTCCGGGGTTCAACTCCACAACGCCAGGTGGAAATCGTTACCTGAACTTCAACTATAGCCACATCTTCAGCCCCAACCTCATCAGTCAAACGGGTGTGGGCTACATGCGCAACTACAGCGCCTTCACCAGCAGTCCGGCGAACACCATCCCCTTCCTTAGCCTGGTACTCGACTCCCCGAGTGACACTACCGACTACTTCGGCACTCCCGGCGCCCCGGAGAATAGCAAGGAGCACGACCTTTCCTTCCGCGAGGATGTCACCTGGACCCACAACCGGCACAACGTCAAGGCTGGCCTCTCGTTCAAGGATGAAAACTACTACAATAACGCGGCAGGTTATTATTCGAAGCCGGAATTCCCAGTCTATTTTGGCCTCAGCGATCTGCTGGACGACCACGTCTGGAGCTACGGAATCAATACAATCTCAGGAACAACCGGCAAGTTCCAGGGCAATGTCACCGGAGCGCAGGTAAAGCAGCTTGACCTCTATGCCCAGGATGACTGGAAGATCAAGCCCAACCTGCTGGTGAGCTTCGGCCTGCGGTGGGACAATTTCGGCAACCCCGCACCCTATGGAAATGACACGCTGGCGTTCAACAACATCTCATTCCCGGCCAGCCAGGCCCTGCGGGAACAGATTCTCACTAGGAAGAAACAAAAAACGCAAGTTCAGCAAAACAAAGGATGAGTTCAGCGATCCCACCCATCGGACAAAAAGACGTCCGATGGATGGGGCACAGTTTCATCCACCGTGGGTCGGCGACGCCGGTGGGGAACTAACAAGGTATCTACAACCGCAGTCTCCAACGCCTTCAGCAAGTCCCAGGACATGAACTTCGTGCCGCGCGTTGGCTTTGCTTGGACCCCATTCACCGGCCACAAACTCGTGGTGCATGGCGGCGTAGGACTCTATGAAGATGCTCTGAATCTATCTGCCGTAGCCAGTTCCATCAACTCTCCGGCGTACCTCAATGAGTCCTTCGGAGTCTTCAATCCGGCGCCCTTCAATGACTTGGACGTGCGGAACCTCTACGGCACCGATTGGAAAGCTGCGGCTCCGTTCGGCAGGACGTACACCTACCCGGCCGTAACGCCGCTCGGCGTGGATGCTCACGGTGAGATCATCTCCGGCGGAACGCCTGGCTCGCCCACCGGCATCTATCAAACCTCAATCACGGGCATCGATTCTCACCTGACTCCGCAGAAAACCACAATCTACAACCTTCAGGTCGAGCAGGAACTCATAGACAACCTGATTGTCGGCGCAGGCTATTCGGGATCGTTCTCGTGGGGTCAATACGGGAGCGGCGATTACAATTCCTATCCCGGCGATCAGATTGCGAACAATGGATCGGAGCAGCGGCTCTCTCCCTTGGTGGGAGCCTCTACCCTGGCAGCTGGCGGTGTCCCGGAGTGGGGCGGTATCGGCTACCAGAAGAATCTCAACTCCTCCAACTACAACGGCTTGATTCTCACGCTTCGGCAGAACTATAAAAGGCTGAGCTGGCAGGCTTCTTACACCTGGGCGAGGACCCTATCTCACGTCCCCGGTCAGGACATCTACGATCCTCAGCACTATTACGGCCCGAATGGCGTGCCAAAGGGCTTGAACGGAACCGCGGCTTACGAGCTACCCGGAAGAGGCCTGCACAACATCGTCGAGCGGGCTGCCCTGGGCGGCTGGGAAGTCAGCGGTATCGTGACAGCGCAGGCGGGAGGCTATTTCTCGCTCACCACCTCTGGCACGTTTGTGCCGTTCACAAATGCGCCAGCGTCCGAGGGCGGAACCTGCACAAGCAAATGCGTCAACGTCTGGAACCCCTCCTCGGCCGGTGTCTACCTGGCCAACGGAGTCAGCGGCAATCTGGTCAACATTCCCGCCGGCCTGAAGACAAAAGGCTTCAGCCGCGCCCAATGGAAGGCCGGCATCTTCTCGTCGCTCGGTTATACCGCCAACAGCGTTCCCACCTATTCCGATGCGGCCTATGCGACGGAATTCACCAATCCACAGCAGTATGGAATCAACCCCTTCTACGGCAACCAGGGATACAACATGTTCCAGGGACCCGGCTACCTGGGGATCGACTCCGCGCTGCACAAGAAGATCATTCTGCCTTGGTTCGGAGATGGTAAACAGAGCACGCTGACGCTGGGCATCGAAGGCAGCAACGTGATCAACCGCGTGAACCTTGGAGGACCGGCTTCGACGGACTTGAACAACGTCGGTACCAATGGGCTTGGCGTCTCGCAATCCGCCAATCAAGCCCGCATCTTCCAGGTCATCGGGAAGTTCCAGTTCTAGAAAGTTGCGGTCCGCGCATCCAGGTGCGCGGACCGCGGCGAACTATAACTCGGCATCGAAAGATCCTTCTCGAAAAATGGATGCATTTGCTCCTGAGGTAACTCCGCGATGCGCTTCATTTGCGCGATTCGAACAGGGAGATACCGCCCAAAACCAGACATCAAGCCCGGAATGAGTTTCGTGAAAAGCCGGTTTTTCGGAAAACACCGTCGATCATGCCGACTTGTGTGAATTCCTTTGCAAAATCGATCTACGTCATGAGGTGTATGGTGAAATACACGGTCTGCACGCAGGACCTCGGCACGCTCCGCAAGTCTATGAAGCCCTCATTTCGCATTCTTCTCGCGTTTTTGTCAATCGTATCGATTGCACCCCCGGCCCACAGCCAGCTCGCCCGCTCGGTCGATCCGTTTCTCGGCGCCACAGGCGGAGGCAATGTCTTCCCCGGCCCCGCCGTGCCCTTCGGAATGATCAAGCCCGGTCCCGACATGGCCGTCTCCGAAGATAGCGATCCGAACGCCGGCTGGGATGTCAAAGGTGAGATTCGCGGCTTCAGCCAGACCCACGTCAGCGGCACCGGCGGGGGCCCTAAGTACGGCAACATCCTTGTGCAGCCCACCACAGGTAGCCCGTCTCCACTCGACTCTCAGTCAGCCCGCGCCAACGAGCAGTCCTCCGCCGGGCTCTACTCTGTAACGCTGGCCCGCTTCAATATCGGTGTCGAGGTCGCCGCCACGCGCCGCGCCGCCATCTATCGCTTTCGTTATCCTCAAACCACGCAGGCCAACATCCTCTTCGATGCCGGTCATTGCCTGCTGGCGGATGAAAAGCATGGAGAGTCCCAATCCCTCGCTGCTTCGGAAATTCACATCGTTTCTCCGACAGAAGTCTCCGGCTCCACCAGTGTTACCGGCGGATGGAACAAGCAGCCCAACACATATACCGTCTACTTCTTTGCGCGCACCGACACGCCCGCCACGTCCTGGGGAACCTGGCTCGACGGTCATCTGCATCCGGGCAACAGGACCTCGGATGGGCAGGCCAAATCCACTTCCGGAGCATGGCTGTCATTCCCCACACGTTCCGGCCAACCGGTAGTTATGAAGATCGGAATCTCTTTCATTGGCATCGAGCAGGCCCGCCAGAATCTTGACGCCGAAATCCCCGCATTCGACTTCCAAGCAACTCATGCCGCCGCCGTAAACCAATGGGACCATGCCCTCGGCAAGATTGAGTTGAAGGGCGAATCGCCCGAGCAGAAGCAGGTCTTTTACACCGCGCTCTATCACACCATGCTGATGCCCACCGACCGCACCGGCGAAAATCCGCTCTGGAAATCCGAAGAGCCCTACTACGACGACTACTACGCAATCTGGGATATTTTTCGCACCTCCGGCCCGCTGCTCACACTCATCGCTCCCGAACGCGAGACCGGAATTGTCCGAGCGCTGATCGATCTCTATCGCCACGAAGGCTGGCTGCCCGACGCCCGCAGCGGCAACTACAATGGACGCACCCAGGGCGGCAGCAATGCCGAGTTCATGATCACCGACGCCTATGAAAAGGGCCTCAAAGGTATCGACTGGCAGACCGCGCTGGCTGCGGAGATCAACGATGCCGAAGCGAGCCCCGTAGACCATTTAAAGGAAGGCCGCGGAGGTCTCGAAGACTGGCACAAACTAGGTTACGTAGCCGTCGAAGGTTCCGACCGCTCCGCCTCAGTCCACATGGAGTACGCTGCCGACGACTTCGAAATTGCCCTGCTTGCCGAAGGCCTTGGCGACATGGCGGATCACAACAAATACCTGGCCCGATCTGCCAATTGGAAAAACCTCTGGGACCCAGACTTCAGCGAAGGTGGCTTTCAGGGATTCATTCGTCCGCGCCATCGGGACGGCAGCTGGCTGGCGCCCTTCACGGCGATGGATTACTCCACCTGGGGCGGCAACACATTTTACGAGGGCAATTCCTGGACCTATTCCACCTTCGTTCCCCAGGACGTCGCCTCTCTCATCGAAAAATCCGGCGGCCCTCGCAAATTCGTCGAGCGCCTCGATGCCTTTTTTCAAGTTCCCTTGCGATACGACGTCGGCAATGAGCCGGGCTTTCTTGCCCCGTATCTCTATAATTGGGCCGGCCGTCCCGATAAGACCGCCGAACACGTTCGCGACATCGTCGCCAAGAGTTATCACGCAGGCCCTGAAGGATTACCAGGGAACGACGATTCAGGCGCCATGTCTTCATGGTTCGCCTTCGCCCAACTGGGTATTTTCCCCAACGCCGGCCAGGACGTTTATCTCATTGGCAGTCCTGCATATCCCGAGGCTACGCTTCACCTCGCCGACGGAAAGGACTTCACCATCGAAGCACGCAATCTCTCGCCTAATAACATCTATGTAACTGCGGCCACACTGAATGACAAACCGCTCGACCGCGCCTGGCTTCTCCACAGAGAGATAGCTGCCGGTGGCCGTCTGGTTCTGTTCATGAGTAATACTTCTGCCCATTGGGCCGAGAGCAACCTCCCGCCCTCAGCATCTACCTCCAGATAGCTAAGAGTTCCGGTTTCGAGCGATCTGTTGGAGACGCTATAGCGGTTCCACAATTGTTGTACCCCGAGTCAATATTTCGTTCCGCCAATGCGCGTTCAAAAGCTGAGGCGAGGAAGTACCCATTTCTTTGCTGATGACAAGCGGCTGGTGCTGTTGCTTTTGTCCGGAGGAATGGCCGGTGGATGCGGAGGTTTCACCAGCCACATGCAATGCCTCGATTCCCAGGGTGCGGGGAGTGACGGTCAAGTTTCCAAAGGACAATTTGTGGATCTTGCCTTTGCTCCCATTCAAGTTGAGCGCCGGCGAGGAATATTGAACGAAGATTGGCATCGGGGGGACCTCCCAATCCAGCGCAGGGTTCTCGGCCCTGTAGGCCGGATTTTGCACGATACAAGCGCCAGTCCGGAACCGTCGCTATCGAAATCGAATGGCCGACGGAATCCAACGGCCCGAAAACAGCGAGGGGCCGGCAGTTTTGCCGGCCCCTCGCCTGATCGATTGCAGTCTGCTCTTAGACCACAGCGCCCACCGCGGCCTCAGTTTCGGCTTCAGCCGGTTGCGTGTCCGGCCGCGCCTTCAACAAGGGCAAGGCCACGGCCAGCACATCTTCAATGCGGCTGGCGTAGTGAATGGTGACTCCCTCCATCAGTTCCGGGGTCAGGTCTTCTTCAACGTCCTGGCGGTTCTCAGCGGGCAGAATGATGGTTGTCACTCCGGCCCGGCGCGCGGCCAGGAGTTTTTCCTTGATTCCGCCTACCGGCAGCACATTGCCGCTGAGCGTAATCTCACCCGTCATAGCGGTCAGCGGAAGCACAGGCGTGTCGGTCAACAGCGATGCCAGCACCGTGGCCATGGTCACCCCGGCCGAGGGACCGTCCTTCGGAATTGCACCGGCCGGCACGTGAATGTGCAGGTCGATATCCTTGGTAAAGTCCTCTGCCAAACCCAGGCTTGCTGCGTTCGACCGCACCCAGGTCAGCGCGGCCTGCATCGACTCCTGCATCACCTCGCCGATCTGCCCGGTCATAGTGAAGCCGCCCTTGCCCTTCATCTTGTTCGCCTCAATGAACAGGATGTCGCCCCCTGCCGGCGTCCAGGCAAGCCCCACGGCCACGCCTGGCCGCTTCACGCGCTCCGCAACTTCGGTCTCAACGCGCACTTGAATGCCGCCCAGGAATTCTTTCAATACGTCGCGGGTTATGACCAGCTTTTCCGTCTTGCCCTCGACCACGCGGCGTGCCTGCTTGCGGCATACGGTGCCGATGGTTTGCTCCAATTTGCGAACCCCGGCTTCGCGCGTGTAGTGACGTGTCAACCAGCGCACTGCATCTTCCGGGAACTCGATCTGCTCGGTTGTAATTCCGTTCTCCCTGATCTGGCGTGGAATCAGATAGCGGTTGGCAATGTGCAGTTTCTCCTCTTCGCTGTAGCCCTGAAGGAAGATCAATTCCATCCTGTCCAGCAGCGGTGGCGGAACCGTATCGAGCATGTTGGCGGTGCAAATGAAAAGCACCTTGGACAGATCGAACGGCACGTCGAGATAGTTGTCCCGGAATGTGTTGTTCTGCTCCGGGTCCAGCGTCTCGAGGAGCGCCGAGGCCGGATCGCCGCGGAAGTCCCTGCCCAGCTTGTCTACTTCGTCCAGCATGAGCACCGGGTCGTTGCAGTCCGCCCGGCGAATGCTCTGAATGATCTGGCCTGGCAACGCTCCGATGTATGTCCGGCGGTGACCGCGAATCTCCGCCTCGTCGTGCATCCCGCCCAGAGAGATGCGTTGAAACTTGCGGCCCAGCGCTCGCGCAATCGATCGGCCCAGGCTGGTTTTACCCACGCCCGGAGGCCCAACAAAGCACAGGATCGGCCCCTTCATGTCCGGCTTCAACTCCAGGACAGACAGGTAGTCCAGAATGCGGTCCTTCACCTTCTTCAGTTCGTAGTGGTCCTGGTCCAGAATCTCCTTGGCCTTGCCGATATCGATTTTTTCGCCGGAGCTCTTGCTCCACGGCAAGATCGCCAGCCACTCAATGTAGTTGCGCGTCAGCGAGTAGTCGGCCGCCATCGGAGACATACGGCCCAGCCGCGAAAGTTCCTTCAGAGCTTCCTTCTTCACGTCCTCCGGCATGTTGGCTTCGTCGATCCGCTTGCGCAGATCCTCCACCTCGCGCTGTCCCTCGTCCTGCTCGCCCAACTCCTTCTGGATGGCCTTCATCTGCTCGCGCAGATAGTAGTCGCGCTGCGACTGCTGCACCTGGTCCTGGACCTCGGTCTGGATCTTGGTGCGCAATTGCTGCACCTCGATCTCCTTCGCCAGGTGCTTATTCAACTGCTCCAGCCGGTCCACAATGCTGGCTGTCTCCAGCAATTGCTGCTTGTCGTCGGTGGTCAGAAACGGCAGCGAGGAGGCAACAAAATCCACCAGCCGGCTCGGCTCGTCGATGTTGGCGGCAATGGTCCGCAGCTCATCGGAGAGGGTTTGCGATTCAGCCACAATCTGCTGGAACTGGCCAATCACGTTCCGCACCAGCGCTTCCACGCCGGAACTGGCCTCGGGCTCCGTGTCCGTCAGCGTCTCAACCTCCGCCAGCATGAAGGGCTCGGTCTGGATATAACGAATCAGCCGCACCCGCTCCACTCCTTCAGTGAAGACAAAGCGGCTCTGGTTGGGCATGCGCACAACCTTGTGTACCGTGGCCAGCGTGCCCACCGTATGCATATCGCCCGGCTTCGGCGAATCCAGGCGCGGATCGATCTGCGCCGTCACGATAATGGTCCGCTCGTCCCCCAGCGATTCAATCAACTGGATGGAGCTTTCCCTGCCTACTGTCAATGGCAGTACTGCATGGGGAAACAGCACCGTATCCCTCACGGGAAGCACCGGAATTCTGCGCACGCCGGAGGTATGCTTTGCGGGTTGGCTCTTATCGGGGGGTGGGGTCGTAGACTGGTTCGGCATTGAGTGTCCTCTTATCAGGTTTCCTTCATTAGACAACGCAGACTTCCAAAAGTTTCAAGATTCTTCCGTCTTCGGCTTTCCGGCGCTCCTGGCCCTCCGGCCAGCCCGTTCTCACCTTCGCCGATACGGCCAGATCTCTGGCGAAGTTCCCTTCCGCAGCCGTGTTGCTGCTTCATGACCGGTCGCGGGCCATGCTGAATTGATGCCGAAATCGGTCAATGCGTGCAAATCCGCTCCGGCTTCGATCAGCAACTCCACTCTCCCGCCTGACCCTGCCTGACAAGGCGCCCGAGTGTCTTACCAAGGCTATATCGACCAAAACCTGCAGCACGATGAGTGAGATACGGCACCAGTCAGGAGTTTTTTGGGGGGATGAAATTAGTTTGACGGACCAATGACCCGGCGCCTCTCAAAACAATGAAACACTGCGCACCCCAATTCTTCGCTCGAACAGGCTGCTCAACGGATCGATCCGGAGGGAAGCTCTAGCTCACTCCACGCATAAAATCGGCTGAATCAAAGGGGGTATCGGCCCCAGCGTAAGCCACTTCGCCCATTTCCCTGGGCCCTCGCTTGAATAGAAGATGAGCCCTCGATCCAGGTTCGTGCCGCGCCCAGCGGGGCGGCCGATTGGGTTGCAACGTATTCCCAGAATTTCGTCCGCCGCCGCGGACTTCATCCTGGGCAATTTTCGGCGGCTCCCTCCGGGAGGAAATCCGCACTCAACCGGCCGGCGGACTGCGTCCATCATTTCGATCCGGCCAAACCCTGCTCGTTCTTGATCGCCGATTCGATATGTTCCCAAAGTTCGTCCGGCGGCTCCACAATCGGGAACAGTTGGCGGGCAGCTTCGGCAATGGTCTCAAGATCCGCCAGCAGGGCGCGGCAGAGCTCGCAGTTCTTTAGATGCGGATGGTCGGCGACATTCTCGCCTGAACCGATCAGATCCGGCAACTGGGCCTGGAAGGCCGCGCAGCTCATGTCTTTTCCATCTTCGGTCATCGCCGGCCCTCCTCCTGCGGATGGACGCGCAGCGCAGCCCGCAGCTTCAGCCGCGCCTTGTGCAACTGGGACTTGCTGTTACCGATCGAGCAATCGAGCATGCTGGCAATCTCGTTGTGCTCATACCCCTCAATGTCATGCAAGACAAATATGAGCCTGTAGCCGGAAGGCAGTTCGTCAATGGCCTTTTGCAGCGCCAGCCGGTCGATGGCGCCGGAAAGAGTCAGGTCCTGTTCCCCAAAGCTGCGCCCGGGCCGTTCTTCCAGTGCCGGCTCCATCGCTTCATCCAGTGAGATGACGGAAAGACCCTTCTTGCGCAGTTGCATCAAAACTACGTTGATAGCCAGGCGGTGCAGCCATGTGGAGAAGGCCGAATCCCCCCGAAAAGTCGCAATCTTGCGGTGGAGCTGAAGAAATGCCTCCTGTGTCAGGTCTTCGGCTTCGGCAATATTGCCCACCATGCGAAGACATAAAGAATAGATGCGTCTTTTGTGCAGGGAGTAAAGCTGGGCGAAAGCCTGATGGTCGCCGGCCTGAGCCCGGGCCAGTGCATCGGCCTCGATCGGATTAGAGGAAAGGATGGGAACAACAGGCTGCGGAATCTGAGGAGGAGAGGGATCGGAAGGCTGGGCAGGCACGCCCCCGCCAAGCGGTTGGGGGACTGAATCGAGCGGACGAGCTGGGAATCTCGACTGGGGCATACGCTGCCTAACCTTGTTCGCAATAATCCGGGACTGCTGCGCGGAGCTTGTTTCCTAGTTAGTATAAGGGGAGCCGGCCGAGCGGGCGAATTCGCGGCGCAAGATGGGCAAGGCAAGCGACTTGCGGGTTTATCCGATGAGCCCATCCAGTCGCGCAAACGGGGTTTGGTTCCCTTGCTTTCGGGGAGATTGATGATCTTCAGGACACAACCGTCTGGGTTTTGCGGCAGCTTCAAAGTTCTCCGTCAATCCGGAGTTCGAGCCGCTGCATTCCTCGCCCTCGTCCTCTCTGGCGGAGTCACGAGCTACGGCCAGAATCCCGCACCGGTCCCGGAGAGCCCTGCTGCGGCCTTGAACCAGTCTGCCTCTCCGGCTGTGCAAACGGCCCCTGAGACCGATACCGGCACGTTGGACCAATGGCTGGGATTGCCCGTGCGGCACATCTCGTTCGAAGGCGTCGATCCCTCCCGGCTTGACCCGCTTCCCGGCCATCTCGCCCAGGCAGAGGGTGCTCCGCTCAAGCCTGAAGACGTGAGAAAAAGCCTCCGCCAGCTTTTCGCCACCGGACTGTTTGAAACCATTCTGGTGGAAGGTGTACCGCGGCAAGACGGCGTGTCCCTGGTCTTTCGCGGGACGCCGCGTACTTTCATTGGAAACGTTAGCGTGGATGGGGCGAAGGGCGCCACCATGAACACCCAGTTGGACCGCGCCACTCAGCTCACTGCCGGACATCGATTTACACCTGCCAAACTCTCGCAGGCGCTTGAAGAGATGCGCGGCGCGCTGGCAGACAACGGTTTCCATGAGCCGCAAATTACCCAGTCGCTGACACCCAACCCGGCAGAACAACTGGTCGACATTGCTTTTCACGTCGTCAGTGGGCCGCAGGCGCGCATCGGCGTCGTCCAGGTGACAGGAGACCCCGGAATGAGTGCGGAGGAGTTCCGCCACTATGCCCGTTTGAGAACCGGCGCGCATGTTGACCACGACACCGCCAATCGCGCCCTCGCCGGCGTTCTGAAGCATTACCGGAGCCAGGAAAGGCTGGAAGCTGAAATCAAGCTTGAGTCGGCGGAGTATGACGCCGCCGCAAAGCGTACCAACTTCCGCTTTTCCGCCACCCAGGGGCCAAAAGTTAAAGTGATGGTCCAGGGAGTGAGCATGAGCCAGGAGCACATCCGGCACGTGATTCCGATCTATGAAGAGGGCACGGTCGATGAGGACCTGCTGCTCGAAGGCAATCGCCGCGTGCGCGACTTCTATCAGCGCATGGGATACTTCGATGTGAAAGTCGATCATCGGGAGCAATCCTCGGACGCCGCCGCAAACTCCAGCACCGGCTCAACCTCCAGCACAGGATTGGTCGAGATCGTGTACACCGTAATCCTTGGGCCGCGCCGCCGCGTGGAACAGGTTGCGTTGGCGGGAAACCACTACTTCGACTCCGCGACCCTGAAAGAAATGCTCAGCGTTCATCCCGCCGGTAACGTCGATCACCACGGAGAGTACAGCCAGGCGCTGGTCTCAGCCGACATAAGCGCCCTCCAGGAGGTCTACCGGAACAACGGCTTTTCCAAGGTGAAGATCGCTCCCGCAACCAGCACGCCTGAAACTGTGCTGGCCGATAACAGCGCCGCTCAAACCCCCGCTCCCGTCCCCACACGGTCTTCCTCTTCACGACAAAAAACAGCTCCGCTTACCGTCACCTACCGCATCGAGGAAGGCGTGCAGCAGAAGGTAGGTTCAGTCACAATTGAAGGAGCCGAACACGTGGATGCGGCGCAGCTTACGCCGCTGCTCAACACCGCAGCCGGCCAGTTGCTTTCTCCCCGCAACCTGGCTGGAGACCGCGATGCGCTGGTGACCAACTATCTGAGCCGTGGCTTCGAGCGTCCGCAGGTGGACGTAACCCAGCAGGCCGACCCCTCCAACCCTGACAAAGTGGACATCGTTTTTCACGTCACGGAGGGCCAGCAGGTCTTTGTGCGCAAGGTGCTGTTTACCGGGCTCCATTACACCCGCCCGGATACGGTGGCGCGAGCCATCACCATTCATCCCGGCGATCCGCTCAACCAGACAGCCCTCATGGATACACAGCGCAATCTCTACGAGTACGCCCTCTTCAACGAGGTCGATACGGCGGTCCAGAATCCTAGCGGCGGCGACACCCGCAAAACAGTCCTGCTGCAGGCGGTCGAAGCGCGCCGCTGGGCACTTACCTACGGCTTCGGGTTCGAGGCTCAGACTGGAACACCGCAATACAACTGCGGCGGCATCATTGCCAGCGGCCAGAAATGCAATCCGGAAGGGAAAACCGGCGTCAGCCCTCGGGTGCTCGCCGACATCACCCGCAACAATCTCTTCGGCCGTGAGCAGTCGGCTTCACTGCAAGTCACATATGGCCTGCTGGAGCAGAAGATTGACCTGCTCTTTCAGATCCCGCACCTTGAGTCGAACCGTGACTTCGGCCTGAACGTCTCCGGCAGTTACGCCAACAGCCTGGATGTGACCACCTATGTCGCATCGCGGCTGCAGGCGGGCATGCGCTTGACCGAGCACTTCAATGCGCCGCAGTCCTTTTTCTCCAAAGCCAACACGTTCATTTATGAATTCAACTTCCGCCGCGTCAAGGTGCAGGCAAACAGCCTTCAGGTGGCTCCCGACGAGATAGCGCTCCTGTCCACCGCGGTGCGTGTCGGCGGTCCAGCGCTCACATGGATTCGCGACACGCGCGACTCGCCCCTCGATGCCCACCGCGGCACCTACACCAGCTTTCAGGAATTCCTCTCCGACAAGATATTCGCTGCCCAGGCCGTGTTCAACCGTCTCGACGTCTCCAATTCCAGCTATTGGAGCTTCGACAAGAAGCGCTTTGTGCTCGCCCGCAACACGCGTTACGGCCAGGAGCGCGCATTCGGCACTCCAGGAAGCGAGTTAATTCCCCTGCCTGAACGGCTCTATGCGGGCGGAACTACTTCCCTGCGCGGCTTCAGCCAAAACGCCGCGGGACCGCGCGATCCGGAGACCGGCTACCCCGTCGGCGGCGCCGGCGCACTGATCAACAGCACTGAGATGCGCCTGCCACCGCCCGTGCTTCCCTTCTTCGGCGACTCGCTCAGCTTCGTCCTCTTTCACGACATGGGTAATATCTTCGCCAACGCTTCAGACGCCTGGGCCAGCGCGCTGCGTGTGCGCCAGCCGGAGCGCGACGCTTGCAAAGTACAGCCCACGATTCCGACCCGCGGCCCATCGAATTCGACTGGCCAGATCGGGCCATGCAGCTTCGACTACTTTTCTCACGCGCCTGGAGTAGGTTTGCGCTACCATACCCCCGCGGGTCCGCTCCGCCTGGACTTCAGCTATAACCTGAATACGCCCATTTACCCGGTGTATTACGATTACTCGCTTACGCAACCGACGTCCAATCCCCACACCGGCGAGGCCGGCCACTTCAACTTCTTCTTTAGCCTGGGACAAACCTTCTGATGGCCAACCAGCTCCCCATCCCGCCCGCCAGCCTGGCCTGCAACCCTGCGGCGCCGTCGTGCGCGCCCGCAATTAAAGCTGGGTGCCCCATCCTTGCGAAGGCATTTCGTCGCAAGGGCGGCAGACCACAAATCCACAGTAGCGGGGCGTTCATCGGAAGCAGCCAAACTCGCCGCTTGCAAGTTACGTCCCAGGATGAACGCAGGCCGATTGCGCCAATACTGCTCCGTGCCCCGTTCTTGCGATTTTTTTCTATCGCAAGGGCGGGAAACCTCGACCCTCAACCAGCCTTGTTCATAGGAAGCGATGAGTCGATCATCGACAGCGATCAAATGCCGAACTGTCATCCTGAAGGAGATAAGAGGCCTGTCATCCTGAGCGACCGAAGCGCAGCGAAGGGAGTCGAAGGACCTGCTTTTGTTCTTAGGAACGCAGCCGCTCCCCTATTCGTCGCTCTCCTATGCCTCAGCATCGTCGGAGCGATCACCGCAATAGCACAAGCCGCCCCACCGGCATCCCCAGTAGTCCTCGATCGCGTAGTCGCGGTAGTCAACAACCAGGCCATCCTCGCCAGCGATATCGACAACGAAATCCGCCTTTCGGTTCTTGACCCCGGCCGCGGCGGTCTCGGTGTTCTCACCCGCACGCGGGCCCTCGACCAGTTGATCGGCCGTGCTCTCATCCAGCAGCAGATTCGCCAGGAAGACCTTCAGTCCGCCGACCCAACCGAGGCCGATATCGAAGCCCGTCTCACCGAAATTCGCAAGGAAGTCCCCGCCTGCGTCCGCGAGAACTGCGCCTCCGATGCTGGCTGGAAGGCATTCCTGTCTGCCCAGGGCCTGACCCAGGAACGCGTGGAAACCTATCTCAGCTCCCGCGTCGAAATTCTCCGCTTCATTGAACAGCGCTTCAGCCAGGGCATCAGCATCGAACCGAAAGATATTGAGACCTACTACCACGACACGCTTCTTCCCCAGTATGCCAAAGGAGAGGCCGTTCCGCCCCTTGACCAGGTCTCGAAACGCATTCAGGAGATCCTTCTCCAGCAGCATGTGAATGCCATGTTTGACGACTGGCTCAACAACCTGCGCAAGCAAGGCGACATCGAAGTACTCGACCCAGCCCTTGAACCTCCCGCGACGGAATCCCCTGCACCAAACAGCGGCACCGCGTCAGTCGAGCCAACACCCCCGTCCGGCAACAGCAAAAAAAGAAGCCAATGAGCGAGCCCGAATCCAAGCTTCCTGTTGCTCCCGCGCCGCCGCGCCCGCCGCGCCGCCGCTTGCGCCGCTTTCTCTTGCTCGGCGTCTGCGTCCTATTCGTTGCGATCGCCACCCCGATTGCCATTTATCTGTGGGCCAGTTCCGACGCAACTCAGAATTTCGTCCGCCGGTTGATGGTGGACAAGATCGAGCAGACGACCGGCGGCCGCGTCGAGATCGCCACCTTTCACTGGAATCTGCTTGAGCTTGAGGCTGACGCAGGCGGCGTAGTCATTCACGGCCTTGAAGCTCCCGGCGAAGCGCCCGTGGCCCAGATCGACCATCTCAGGGCGAGCATCGCCATCCTCGGCATTTTCAGCCCGCACATCCTGCTGCGCAACCTGGAAATCTCCCATCCTGCATTCCACCTCATCGTCTATCCCGACGGAACCACCAACGTTCCAAAGCCGCGAAAGCCCAGCAAACCGGACAAGCCTCTGCTCGATACAATCTTCAATCTTCAGGCCGGACGCGTCTCCGTCCAACAAGGTGTCCTGAATTTCGAGAGCCGCGCCGCGGAGTTCGACTTCCAGAATCGCTTCACCCTGCTGGACTTCGATGCCCGCGACGTTGCGGTCCTTATGCGCTACCTGCCGGCCGATGGCGGCAACCCGGAAAGTTACCGCATCGAGGCCGGCGCCGCCGATATGGACCTGTCGCGAGCCAAGGACAAGCCTTCTCTTGGCTCCATGCAGGCTACGCTCGACTTCACCCGCACTGCCGCGTATCTCCGCTTTCTCCGCATTACATCCAAAGTCCCCGCCAGCAAAGGTCACCCGGAAGAACACCACACGGTCGAGCTCTCCGGAGTGCTACAAAACTTCACCCATGCCAACTGGAATGCGAGGATCACAGGCGAACTGGACATGAGGCTGCTGGACCCCGTCTTCGGCTATCCGTCAGCCCCGCAGGGCATTGCGCATCTCGACCTCGACAGCGCAGGGGAAGCGGGAGAGTTCCGCACCGATGGAAGCATTCACATCGACGGCGGATCCTATATCGGTACCGGCGTCGTGGCCACCGGCATGAGGCTCGATGCTCACGTCCACGCCGATCCCAGGCAACTGCTCATCACTAAAGTCGTGGCGCGCCTCCGCCAGGGCGGCCAACTCGAAGGTGAGCTTGCGCTGTCCCCTTGGCTGCCTCCCAGCAAATCATCTACGACCCTCCGGCGCACAGGCATGAACAGCGTGCGCGCTATCGGTGCGCCGCCGCCGAAACGCGCGCCCGCTCCACCCAATCCCAACGTCATCGACATCCCCGTGAACGGCAAGGTGACAGCGCAGTTCAAGGACGTCTCTCTCGACACCCTGATGGATCTCGTCGGCCAGCCGCCGTTTCTGCGTCTTGGCTTCGATACCCGCATCAACGGCGCCGCCAATGCCAATTGGTCCAAAGGCGATCAGCAGACTGTTGTCGTCGATTCGATGCTCACCCTCAACCCTCCCGCACAGGTTGCCAATGGTGAAATCCCCGCCTCCGGAGCGATCGATGCCACTTACACCCAGAACAACGGCGCTGTCGATCTGCGCAAACTCGAACTCCATACTCCGGACAGCGAAATCGATGCGCACGGACGGCTAGGGGCCTATCCGCTCACCAGTCCCTCAGGGCTTGACTTGGATTTCCACTCGCACAACCTGGGCGAATTCGATTCCGTCCTTCGCGACCTTGGCCTCAACCGCAACGGCAAATCCGGCGCTGCGGCCCTGCCTGTGAAATTGACCGGGCAAGGCGACTTCCATGGCACATGGACCGGCTCACTTGTCGATCCGCACATCGGCGGCTCCGTCAAAGCCACGCAACTGGCTATCGAGATGCCAGTTGCGCCCCGAGGCACTCCCGGTGCAAACCCCGCTCTGCCCGTCACCAGCCAGCCCGCCGCAAGCCAGCTTGTCCAGTTCGACACGGTCCAGGCAATCGGCAGTTATGCAGCCGAGCGGATCGCCATTTCGCACAGCGACTTTCGCCGGGGAAAGTCCGAAATCGCGCTCGACGGCACGCTCGATGCCGCTCCCGCCCGAGTGCCTGCGTTCGACGGCAACTCCACACTCCACGCACACCTGCGCGCCGGCAAAGTGGGACTCGACGATCTTCTCCCGCTCACCGGCCAGAGTCTGCCCATCGCCGGCGTGCTCGATGCGCAGCTTCAGATCGATGGCCCCGTTCGTTCCCTTGCCGGCTCCGGTTGGGCGGAATTGAACAGCGCCACTGTGTACAGCGAGCCGATCGCGCACCTCCGTGCACAGGGGACCATGGCCAATCAACTCATCAAGCTGGCCTCGTTCACCGCAAGCGCACCAGCAGGCAGCCTCGCTGCTTCCGGCAGCTACGACCTCAAGTCCCGCCACTTCCAGGTTGACGCAAAGGGTTCCGCCATCGACGTAGCCAAGATTGAAACGCTGCATCGCAATGATCCGGAAGCAACTGGCAAGCTGGGCTTTACGGTCGCCGGATCGGGCACGCTCGACGACCCGCGCCTGGAAGCGCACGCCACGCTGAACGGCCTTGCTCTGGGTGGAGAACCGCTGGGCGCTTTGGTCTTTCAAGCCCACACCGCCAGCCGCTCCGCCACTTACAACGCAACCACGCGCCTTGAGGGAGCTGAAGTCGACCTGAACGGCCAGACCAACCTCAGCGGCGACTACCAAACCCAGGCCAAACTCGAATTCTCCCACTTCGACATCGGCGGCATCCTCAAAACAGCCCACGTCCGGGGCCTCACCGGCGAGTCCGCCCTGGCCGGAACGGTCACTGTCGAAGGCCCCCTGGCGCGCCCCTCCGAACTGCGTGGCGAAGCCCATTTGCAACAGTTGGCTGCAACCATTGCCGGCGTTCATCTCGCCAGCCAGGGCGGCGTCCATGCCACCATGGCAAACGGCCGCATCAATCTCGACCCCCTCCACGTCACCGGTGAAGAAACCGATTTGCACGCCCAGGGCAGCCTCAATCTCAAGGACAAACAGCAGCTTGATTTCGCCGCCAGCGGATCGGTCAACCTCAAGCTGGCAGAGACACTCGATCCCGACCTGACCGCCGGTGGAACCACTACCTTCCAGGTCGAAGCGCATGGCACTGTGAAAGACCCCGGTCTGCGTGGCCGCATCGACTTCCAGAACGGGTCATTATCTTTGGAAGACGTGCCCAACGGCCTGAGCCAGTTGCACGGCACTCTGGAGTTCAATCAGAACCGGCTGGAGGTCAAATCCCTCACCGCCATGAGCGGCGGCGGCCTGCTCAGTGTGGGCGGTTATCTGGCTTACCAGCACGGCATCTACGCCGACCTGTCCGTCACCGGCAAAGGTGTCCGCATCCGCTATCCCCAGGGAATCAGTTCCCTGGCCGATACGACGCTTCACCTGCAAGGCTCGCAGAACAATCTGCTGCTCTCCGGCGATGTGCTCATCACCCGCTTCACCGTGAGTCCCGATCTGGACATTGCCGCACTCGCCGCGCAAGCCAACTCCGTGCAGACCATCGCGCCGCCCGACGCTCCCTCCAACCACATCCGCCTCGACGTCCACCTGGCAACATCGCCGCAGTTGAACTTCCAGAACGCCTACGCCAAGCTGGCCGGGAACGCGGACATGCGCCTGCGCGGCACCGTGGCAACACCATCCCTGCTGGGCCGCGTTTCCATCACGGAAGGCAGCGCCATCATCGCCGGAACCCGTTATGACCTGCAGCGCGGAGAAATTACTTTCACCAACCCTGTGCGCATCGAACCCACCATCGACATCAACGCTACGGCGCGTGTCGAAGACTACGACATCACCCTCGGCCTGCACGGCACTCCTTCCAAGCCGGCCGTCACCTGGCGCAGCGATCCACCCCTTCCGGAAGCCGATGTCGTCGCCCTGCTCGCCCTCGGCCGCACCGAGAGCCAGCAGCGGCTTTACACGCAGCAGCAGGAGCAATATGTCGCCAACCCCACCACCGACGCCCTGCTCGGCGGCGCGCTCAACGCCACTGTCAGCAGCCGTGTGCAAAAGCTGTTTGGCGCCGGCTCAGTCAAAGTCGACCCCAACTACATTGGCGCGCTGGGCAACTCCACCTCCCGCATCACCGTCGAGGAGCAGTTAGGCAGAAACATCACGCTCACTTATGCCACGAATGTGGATACAACCGGACAGCAGTTGCTACAGGCTGAAGTCGCCATCAACCGCCACGTCTCCCTGCTCGTAGCCCGCGACGAATCCGGCGTCTTCTCCATGGTCCTCAAAGCCACCCGCCGCTACCGCTAAGTGTCCGCGGAATTCTCCCGCTCGCACATAAATCGCTTGTCATCCTGAGCAGCCCGACTCGCCTCCAGCGAGTTACGTTTGCAATGAACCCCGTGCTCGATTCGCAACAATAGCTCCGTGCCCCGTTCTTGCGACTTTTTTCTGTCGCAAGGGCGGGAAACCTCAGCGCTCAACCAGCCTTGTTCATAGGGAGCAGCCTGACTTGCCGTCGCAAGTTACGCCAGGAATGAACCCGCGCCGGTTGTGCCAAAACTGCTCCGTGCCCCGTTCTTGCGATTTTTTTCTATCGCAAGGGCGGGAAACCTCGACCCTCAACCAGCCTTGTTCATAGGGAGCGGAGCGCACTTCAGCGGAGTCGAAGGACCTGCTTCTGGTCCTTAACGCTCAATGATCTTAGTCCCCCACTTATATTTTCTTAGCCGTAGTTAGACGAGCAATCAACCAAAAGGTTAACTAAGAACGTAAATTATCTGATACCCGTAACTTGGCTTCGAGCAACGTAACTATTCGGCACTTCCCGTGTCTATATGACCGCGGGTTAATGCCGGTGCGCAACTTTCGGCCAATTCCTGCATCTGTTTCGATGTAAGGCACGAATGGCAATAAGGAGGAGTTTGAAAATGAAATTCACGATGCGTAGAAACCGGACTACCCTGCTGGCGGTCACCCTGGCCGCGGCCCTCCTGAGCCTTCCCCAGATCACAATGGCGGCAGCCTCGGGCATGGGAGCGAGACCGTTTGCAGCCGACGACAGCAGCACGGCAAGCGAAGTGCAGTCCCGGCTGAACAAATCCCAGTTCAAAAACGTGAAGGTGGATGTGCAAGCGGGCATAGCCACACTGTCCGGCACTGTCGACCTCTACGAGTACAAAATGGACGCCGACAAGCGTGTCCACAAAGTCAAGGGAGTTTCCGCGGTTCGCAACGACATCCAGGTCGCCGGTCCCAACGTATCCGACCAGGAACTGCAAGCCAAGTTGCTGGAAAAGCTAACCTACGACCGTGTCGGCTATGGCAATGTATTCAACGCCATTGCCCTGAATGTTCAGAATGGTGTTGTAACTCTTGGCGGCCATGCCCGCACCGATGTGGATAAGGACTCCGCCCTGGCTCTAGTGAGCACTTATCCCGGCGTGAAGGAGGTGGAGAACGAAATCCAGGTCGATCCCGTCTCCATCATGGACGATCAGACGCGCATGGCTGTGGCGCGCTCCGTCTATGGCTACCCGTCGCTGAACAGGTACGCCATCGATCCCGCCAAGACCATCCGCATCTCGGTGCAGAACGGCCATGTCGAGCTTTACGGCGTTGTCGACAGCCAGGCCGACAAGGAGACGGCATTCATCCGCGCCAACGGCGTCCCCGGCGTCTTCAGCGTGAAGAACTATTTGCAAGTGGCCAACCAGCCCTCTGAAAACCAGAAGCAAGCCGCTGTCCAATAACGCGTCAACCAGCAACTCGGGGTGCCCCAGGTCTCGATCTCGAGACCTGGGAGACCAAGCCCAGACCTTAACACCGAAAATGCGCCGTGCCCCGTTCTTGCGACTTTTTTCTGTCGCAAGGGCGGGAAACCACGAACCTCGACCGGGCTTGTTCATGAGGAGCGAAACGAAGTGGAGTCGAAAGCCTGCCCTGAGCCTGCCGAAGGGAACCTGCTTCTTGCCATTCTGGCGAAAGGATGGGAGACCACGAAACCCAACCGTGCTATCGATCTTGATCGCCCAAATGACCTGTCATCCTGAGCGACCGCAGCGCAGCGAAGGGAGTCGAAGGACCTGCTTTTCTTCCTTCCGACATTTCTCACGCGCTTGCAGCAGCACCCAACTCACTCCTCAATATCATCGTCGTCCGGGTCCGCCTGCTTCGCTCCCGCAGCCGGTTTCGCCACCGCCGCAGCCTCAGCGGTACCTTTAGCCGCAGCCGCCGGCTCCGCAGGCAGCGCCGGATGCTCAAACTGATATAACTCATTGAACAAATATTTGTAAGTCGCATGGGACTGACCGCGAAACTGCGGCTTGAATCCAAACAGCACAATCCGTCCGCGCCCATAGGCAAGTTCAACCGCGGCGGCTTTTCCTTCGATAGCTTCCGGATGCAGCAGCAGCCCGCTCTCCAGCGGATTGGTCTGCTTCGGATAGCGCGCCAGAACAGCCCCGTGAAACCCCGGCAGCGTCTGGAACGCAGGACCAGCCTGGAACATCACCACCGGCGACTCGGAGACCCCATAATTCACCGGCTGCTCCGCATGTTCTGTTTCCACACGGAGCAATGCTCCGGAGCAGAAGAACTTGTCGCTCTTCGCACCTTCAATCACATTCTGCACCGGCAAGGACATCAGCGGAATCAGGCTGGCGGCAGTCCGATTGAACGCGACCAGCGTTCCCCCTTCGCGCACAAACTCACGCAGATGATCGATGCCATCTTCGCCCACCCCACCCACATACTGCCCCGGCACAATGCCGATCGTGAACCCCGCCATCATCTGCCGCGTCGACATATCCGGCAAGACAATTACGTCGTAGCGGCTCTTCAGATTTGCCGAGCGAATATCCGCGTTGTAAAGGCTCTTCGGCTCGAATCCATAATTCTCCAGAATCCAGCGCGTCCAGCCCTCATCGATGGAAGGCGCCCAAGGACGATAGAGACCGATGCGCGCCCTCTTGATAGGCAGGGTATGCGCCGGCGCAGTTACCGAAACAGCCGAGACAAAGTATTTTTTCGCCAGCCCATCCAGCGCCGCATGGCCGAGCCCGCCAATCAGGAACGCGCCCGTCTCCGTGCCCTGCGCGGTCTTCACCGCGTCCTGCGCCAGCGAAACAGTACCGCCCTGTTGCAGCGCTGCGTTCACAAGTTCAAAAGCCGCATTCACCTTGTGACTCACCGCGAAGGTTGTTCCCGCGCCATCGACATTTACCTCGGGCAATTGCACCGCATCGATCTTCGTCAGCATCGAGCGCTGTTCAGGCTCCAGCGGATCGGTCACAGCATCCACGTCGACGCCCATCTGCAGCGGCAGCGTCCAGCCCGTCACGTCGTACGGCAGATCGACGGCCTTCGAAGTTCCATTCTCCAATGCATCCGGATAGCGCTGCCGCTCGAACAGTTCCTTCGCCAGCGCGGAGTAAGGCTGATCCATCGGAATTACCCACGAGCCCGCCGGATAACTCACGCCATTCGCCTTGAATCCGCTTTTGCTGGTATAAACATCCACGCCGTTATCGATCATCTTCTGCGCCAGCAAGCCCGCTTCCGGCGTATCCGCCTGCTTGTCGCTGATCACGTAAGCGAACGGCGGTTCTTTGCGAAAGTGCTGAATGTTATCGCGCCCCGCCTGGTAGCGGTTGTAAAGCAGTGTCTCGTGATTCTTCGCGGCCAGGTCAAGCACAGACATCGACCCTGCCACCATGTAATCGACCGCGTCTTTCAAATGCCACCAACCGCCCTCCCATGGTGTGGTGTACATAGTCAGCGCGCGCAGGTCCTGATCATCCTTGGGAAACTCATCGGCCGTATAGAAGCGCGGCGTTGCATAACGATAGAGCGCAGTCTCCGTAAAGAATGAGATCTCATTGCGAAACACGCCTGCCCAATCGGTAAATCCGGCGTACCAGTTATCGAAGCGAGACTCGGAAATAGCGCCCGGCATGTTATGCGCATCCAGATAGGCGGACATGTTCGTGCCCACCACATTCAGCCAGCTTCTGACATAGGGGCTGATGTTCGTCGAAATCGGATCGGAGAAAGGTGGAATCCAGATGCGCGCGGGGAACGGAGCCGTTTGATGCTGGCAATAAAAAATCACCGGGTTATATTCCAGCTCGGCCTTTGTCACCACCTGCTCTTCCTTCATGTTCATCATGAAGCCGTCGCGGTTGTTATCGTGCCCGACGTATTCCTGATAGAGCCACGGCAGCGGGCTGACCTCGTATTTGCTACCGAGGTTCTGCCGGTACCAGTGAACCACCATGTCCTGCCCGTCGGGATTCAGCGTAGGCCACAATACGAGAATGACCTGTTCGAGAATTGCATCGACCTCGGGGTCGCCCTTGGAGTTGAGCAGTTTGTAAGCAAGGTTCATGGTGTGCTGTGTGCCGGCCACTTCATCCGAGTGCAGGCCACCGTCGATATGCACTATCACCTTGCTGCTCCGCGCCAGTTCCCTGGCCTGATCGTCGTTCAGGTCCACCGCCCGGGCCAGCCGCCCGGCAGTCTTCTTGTACTCGTCCAGCTTCGCCAAATTCTGCGGTGACGAAATCACGGCCACTTCAATGTCCTGCCCGCGCGTGCTCTTGCCCACGGTAAACATCTTGATGCGGTCTGAAGAGGCGGCCAGCGCGTGAAAGTAGCGAATGGTGTCGCTATAGTCGGCCAGATAAAAATCGTCGCCGGGAGTATGCCCAAGTACGGATGCCGGCGTGGGCACTTGGCCCTTGGCCATGGATGAGGCGACAGAAAGGACGCAGAGGAAGCTGAACCACCCAATCGGCTTTGAGAAAAGCATCGAGGCTCCTAGGTCTTTTAGGGAAATCCGGAAGGCGTTGAAACCATGGTAACGCAGTACTGAGAATCCGCAGTCCCAATGCGTGTTAATGTGAATGCGCGGGGGCTGGAGAGAATGTTAGTACCCAATCATTGTGCGTTGATCGCGATAGCTTGCTGCATAATCCCGTTAGCCGCGCAAAACACGCCCGAGGTCACTCCGGAAATAGCCCAGCGCATGCAGCACGTCGAGAACGGCTTGATCGGGCCCATCGTCATCAAGGGCGACGCGTACGCAATCCACAAGCTCGCCGACCGCATGAAGGAGCTCAACGTTCCCGGCGTAAGCATAGCCGTCATCCACAACGGCAAAATTGAGTGGGCGCGCGGCTATGGCATAACCCGCATCGGCGGGCCGCCCGTCACCGCCGACACCATGTTCCAGGCCGGCTCCATCAGCAAGCCGGTCGCGGCCATGGCTGCGCTCCACCTGGTCGAGCAGCTCAAACTCTCGCTCGATGCGGACATCAACGTCGAGCTCAAAACCTGGAAGCTGCCCAGCGACCCGGTGCAGGCCGGCAAGCCTGTAACCCTGCGCGAATTACTCACCCACACCGGCGGCACCACGGTGCACGGATTTCCCGGCTACGCAACTGACGCGCCCGTCCCCACGCTGGTGCAGGTGCTGAACGGCGAAAAGCCTGCCAACACGCCGGCCATCCGCAGCGAGGCTGCTCCGGGAAGCAAATGGAACTACTCCGGCGGCGGCTACACCATCGTGCAGCAGGCCATGATCGACGTCTCCGGCGAGCCGTTTCCCAAGCTGCTCCACGACACCGTTCTGGCCCCCATCGGCATGACGCACAGCACCTATGAACAACCGTTACCCAAGGAGTTTCAGGCCTTCGCCGCAACCCCCTATCATGGCGACGCCAAGCCCGTAGCGGGTGGCGCGCACACTTATCCGGAGTTGGCCGCCGCCGGCCTGTGGACCACACCGTCCGACATCGCCCGCTATGCCATCGAAGTCGCGAACTCCCTCGACGGCAAGGCCAATCACGTTCTCTCCGCCAACATGACCAGCCAGATGCTCACCGCCGGCATGGGCTTCTGGGGCCTGGGGCTCGAAATAGGCGGCGCCGCTTCCAACCCGTATTTCTCCCACGGCGGCGTCAACGAGGGATTCGTCAGCATCTTTGTGGCCTACGAAAAGAGCGGCGAAGGCGCGGTAGTCATGACCAACGCCGACACCGGAGGGACGCTGAGCGACGAGATCATGCACTCCATCGCCGCGGAATACAGTTGGCCCGATTACCACCCCATTTTCCGCACCGTGGTCGCCGTCGATCCCAAAATCCTGACTGAATACGCCGGAACCTACGCACTCGCGCCCAACTTCGACCTGGTCATCACCGATGAGAAGGGTCAGTTAATGGCCCAGGCGACCGGCCAGAACAAAGCTCCCATCTACGCCGAGTCGGAAACCGTATTCTTCCCCGTCGTCGTCGAAGCAAAAATCGAGTTCTTCCACGACGCGCAAGGAAAGGTAACCCACCTGATCCTTCATCAAGGCGGCCACGACATGAAGGCGCCGAAAAAATAGCCGCGCGCCCTCAAGTAAACTATTCCCAGCAGACTATGCCCGGCATCTGGTTCAAAACGCGCATCACCCTGGAGATGATCAAGTGGGAGCACTCCATCTTCGCGCTCCCCTTTGCGCTTACCGCCGTCATCCTCGCCGCCCACGGCCTGCCCGCCGCCCGCATCGTCCTCTGGATTCTCATCGCCATGATCGCCGCCCGCTCCTGCGCCATGGCCTTCAACCGCTGGGCTGACGCCGAGCTCGACGCAGCCAATCCCCGCACCAGCTCCCGCGCCATCCCCGCAGGGCTGTTATCGCGCCAGTTTGTCTTCGGATTCACCTGCGTCGCCGCGCTCATTTTTGTTCTCGCCGCCAACGAACTCAATCCGCTCACCCTCTATCTGTCGCCAGTTGTCCTCGTGGTGCTGCTCGGCTACAGCTATCTCAAGCGCTTCACCCGCTGGTCGCATCTCGGCCTGGGCGTCGCTCTCGGCCTCGCCCCTTCCGCAGCCTGGATCGCTGTCAGAGGCTCGCTTGACCCGCGCATCCTCGTCCTCACCGGCGCAGTCACCCTATGGGCGGGCGGCTTTGACGTTCTCTACTCCTGCCAGGACTGCGACCACGACCGCTCGACCGGACTCCATAGCCTGCCCCAGTCCGTAGGCATCCCCATGGCTTTCTTCGCCGCCCGCATCATGCATGTGGTCATGCTCGGCCTTCTCATCTGGTTCGGCCTTTTGTTCAAGTTCGGAATCATCGGCTGGCTCGGCATCGCCGCTGTTGGACTCCTGCTGGCATACGAACACTCCCTGGTCTCTCCGCGCGATCTGCGCCGCCTCAACGCCGCTTTCTTCACCATGAACGGCGTAATCGCCACCGTCTTTCTTGCTTTCGTCGCTGCCGATCTCTGGCTCCGGTTCTGAATTTATGCCCTCTGAACCTCCCTCCAACGCTTTCCCTGACAGAATTCCAATCGAGTTGTGGTATGGTGCCAGAAAGCACTCCAATCGAAACGCTTCCACGGCAACCCAGCCAAACCGATCCGCAGGAGAACAACCGACCGGAATGAAGATTGCCATTCAGGGAGAACCCGGCTCATTCAGCCACGAAGCCGCGATGAATCTTGTCGCCGATCCTGTCATCGTTCCTTTTTCCCTCTCCGCCGACGCCTTTGCCGCGGTGGTCAATGGATCGGTGGCCGCAGCCGCCATTCCCATTGAGAACTCGCTCGCCGGCTCCGTCTCCGAGCACTTCGACCTCCTGCTCACCCACGATGTGCTCGTCGAACGGGAGACGTTGCTGCGCATTCGTCACAACCTGATCGCCATCTCCGGGACCTCCATCGGCGAAATCGACCGCGTATTCTCCCATCCCGTGGCCCTGGCGCAATGCCGGCGCTACCTGGCCCAGCATCCCAGGATGGAGTCCTACGCCTTCTACGACACCGCCGGCAGCGTAAAGCAGTTGGTGGAGTTGCGCGACCGCCACGCCGGCGCCATTGCCAGCGAAGCCGCGGCACACTACTACGGCGCGCAGATCCTGGCCGCCGGCATCGAAGACAATCCGGAGAACTTCACCCGCTTCTTCCTCGTCCGCCGCGCCAGTGAAGCCGTCCCCGATCCCGAAGCTAATAAAATCAGCATCGCGTTTTCTGTCGAAAATCGCCCGGGATCGCTGGTTTCCGCTCTATTGGAGCTCTCCACCCTCGGCACCAACCTCACCAAGATCGAGTCCCGCCCCGTTCACGGCAAGCCCTGGGAGTACATTTTCTACGTCGATTGCCAGATCCACACCCCGGAAGAAGGCACGCGCGCAATCGATGCGCTCCACCCCCATTGCTCCATGGTCAAGGAGCTGGGCCGCTACCGCGAAGCCACACGACCCGCGCAACGCACCGAGGGCCGGATCTCAAATGTTCATTGCTAATATTGACCTGTCAACCTGAGCACTTGACTCGCGCGGCGAGTTACATCTGCAATGAACAAATTCAGGGTTGGGAAAGTCAGCGAAACCAGCTGACTTGCTAACTTGCCATCTCCGCGAAGCGGAGGCTGACTTGCTAAATGTATCGAAACCTCTGCCCCTCCAAATTCCTTGTTAATAGGGGGCAGCCTGACTCGCCGTCGCAAATTACGCCAGGAATGAACCCGCGCCGATTGCGCAAAAACTGTTCCGTGCCCCGTTCTTGCGATTTTTTCCTATCGCAAGGGCGGGAAACCTCAACCCTAAACCAGCCTTGTTCATGAGGAGCGAAGCGTACTTCAGCGGAGTCGAAAGCCTGCCCTGAGCGGAGTCGAAGGGGACCTGCCTTCGAGGCACTTCATGGCCTGAAACTCTGTTGCAGAGCCACGCCCCACAAACCGCCTCATTCAAGCGGAAAGCAGCAAAAAAGGATGAGCCTCAAGCCCATCCCTTTTTACTGCTTTCGAATCCCGGAAAGTCCGGCTTAGAAGTGGTAAGCCACGCCAATAGTCGGATTGAAGACATTGAACCACTTGTTGGTCGCAAACGTGGTGTCCCCGAAGTCCGGCACCTTGGTTACAAAACCACGGTATTCCCCACGAATGTCGAAGCTGGGGCTTATCTCGTACGCAACGCCCGCTCCGTACACGGCACCAATGTCCGTCTGCTGCTTTACGTCCAGAGACGTCGTCCCGGTGTTGCGGATAGGCAGAAAAATCATTGCCCCCGGGCCTGCTTCGACAAACGGGTTGAGTTTCTTGTAGTTGAACGAGCGCACATAGGCCGCCGAAGCCTCCTGGGTGCGGGTCAGCACCTTGATCCCGTTGGGGAACTGGGGCAGCACGAACTTGATGGTGTTCTGGTAGGTGATGCCGTAGTTGGCTTCCAGCGCGCTTGATGGCGTAAGCATGAAGCGGTAGCTGGCCAGAGCGCCCCACGCGTAGTTTGAATGCACTTGAACATCGGTTTGTGAGGCAATGAACGGCTCAAAAAGTACCGTTCCGCTAATGCTGATATCCTGGCGGCTTTCCTGGGCGCGGCCTGCTACCGCGCTTACGGCCAACAGGAATGCAATGATGGCGATCTTCTTCATTCGGTCCTGAACCTCACAACTGCACTCGCCGGCCGGCTGGCAACGAGCTTGTCGAATCCGGCGCGCCGGTTGATCCG
>Ga0302140_10000679_pt1 | contig 44211 bp, 40 predicted proteins | sample I_Bog_E1_1_FD_202095 | JGI IMG/M metagenome (GOLD analysis project Ga0302140, IMG submission 202095) | Peat permafrost microbial communities from Stordalen Mire near Abisko, Sweden - I_Bog_E1_1 | ecosystem: Environmental > Terrestrial > Soil > Wetlands > Peat | place: Sweden: Abisko, Stordalen...
GTCCGCCGGTTCCACAATCAATGGTTGCTTTGGTCGCCCTGTTTTCACGCCGCCTCCGGATTATCCCAGACCCAGGATAGGCGAAGGCCGACTACTTTTGCAATGAATTTCTAACTCAGGACACTAGGAGTTTATGACGCAGGCGACCGACGCACCAAAATCGGGAAGAGCCGTGACGGGGGGGACCACCGAACTTCCCGACGAGCAGAAAGAGTGCGCTCGGCCAAAATACAAGCGAAGGGTTTTCCACTGTCATATCTCGCGTCCGCGCAGATGCTCCGTCCGCGAGAGCAGGACCAGGTGATTGGCACTGAAAAGTGAATATGGGGGAACCAGAAGGGGAGGGGGCGCATGGGACGAAATGGGCCAAGGCGCAATGGCAACGATGGCAAGCTTGGCGGCGTTAGCATTCTATAGTGAGTAACTTACGTTCGACCCTCTCCTCCAGCATCAATTTCCCGTTTAGCGTTCGCGGTCTGGCTGGATGTCTTTTGATGGCTTTCCCCTCCGGCGGTCAGGCGGCAACGGTATTCTGTATCGCGCTGGTCCGCGACGCTGTCGGCACGCGCCCGGCGCCTGGGCGAACGCTTCGCTCTTCATGGGTATTGCGGACGGATGGAACCCTAAATTCAGTCCCGCTTTCCGCTCGGCCCGAGATGCAGGTTTGACGCCGAACAAATGGCATCGCAAGACAGGCTGACGCCACACTGTATCGACACCGATCAGTTTGGCGGAGCCGCGCCGGAATCGGTCCTGCTTCCGAAAGGCTGCGGCCGCGTGACGGGAGGTGCGGCGGTCGGGGGTTCGGAGGCCGGTGCAGCGACCGATTCCGCGGCAGCCGCGGCAACACCTTCTGGAGGCTGAACACGACGGTCGCCGAGGCGTTTCACATAGATATCGAACAGGCTCTCCGACGTAGTCACATATTCATCTCTGGGGTGGTTGAGTTCGTCGTCGTTGAGCTGCAGGAACTTTGTATCGTCGCCGACCGGCGACGGAGCGGGTCCTGTAACCAGCCTGATCTCGTCCGTTCGGAGATCGCCGACCACCGTCCTGATGCGCTCCGCGACGTCGAAAACGGAATCGACGTCACCGGAACTGCCCGCGTCGGCGGCGACTTTGGCGTCGGGAGATATGGCCGCCAGTTCTTTGAGCATCAGACCAGCCTTCTGGCTCAGTTCGGGGCTCTTCAGCTGGTGAATGCGCGCGAGGATCTGAACTGCCAAGGGAACGCGGTCGGCCATCAGGAACGAGACCGCGGCCTGCATCCCGGTATTCACCCTGGCGGGACTTGCCTGCCACGCATCGGCATAGAGCCTGCCGGCACTCTCGTAGTCCCTCTTTTCAAAGGCCGCGTCTCCCTCCTGAAGCGCCTTCAGGTATTGCGCTTCGTTCCGGGCCAGTTCGGCGGCGGAGGCCAGCTTCGCGCGTACCTCGGTCGGAGCCAGCCGGGCTGCGGCGTCCAGCGAAGCAACGCTCTCGTTGTAATGGCCCAGCGCAGCCTGCAGGATGCCCGCCGCGGCGGGACCTTCCCAGCGACCGGGGTCGAATGCGATCAGTTTGGCCGCCGCCAGCACCGCCACCGCGGGATCGTTAAACGTCCCGATGAGATCGTTCAGATCCAGATCGAATCGCCGCTGCCGCCGACCTTCGGGGGTCGTTTCGAGACGCACGATGGCCTCGACACGGGGGATTTCTTTGGCGAGGATCGTCGCCAGATCGGGATTGGGTTCCACCTGACTGGCCTCGCGGTAGAACTTCAGCGCTTCGTCCCAACGTTCCGGCACGCTTTTCACACACATCACGCCGAGGTTGAACAGAGCCCGACTGTAGGATGGGTCGCGCTGAATCGAAAGCAGGTAAAAACCCGTGGCCCGTTCGCGGTTCGGCCTGACGTTGTTGGCGGCGTCGTTGCCAGCGCGCAAAGCTGCCACCGCCGCCTCCCGGCATGTCTTGTAGGTGCCATTGTTGACCGCGTCGCAGGCCGCCCCCGATGCGGATCTTGCGGGTTGCGGCTGCGTGGCGGGCGAAACCGGAACCACGGAAAGGTTACGCGTCTTCGGCGCGACGAAATCGCCGGGGCCGTCTTTAGGAGCCTGCTGGGCCGAAGCAGCCACTCCGAGCAATCCGCCACAGATCAGAATACTTTTCAGATTTCGCACGCAGGTCAGATTTCGCACGCGGGTCGCCTCATTTCAATTACCGAAAGCCACATGCCGGGAGCGGCCATCGAGCGAGAAGTCGGAATCGCAGTCCGCTTCCGCCAGACGTCCGCCGTTGTATTTATAGGAGATTTTCGAACTCTTCCCGCGAAACGTCACGATTTCTTCCGTCAGCCGCGCTCCGTCGTACTTCAGATCGCGGCGATAATCTCCGCCACGTTCCACGATCGCCAGGAGTTTGTTCCCGTCCCACTGGAAGTCGAGTGGTTTTGTCCCGGCCTGCAGCGGGGCGGCGGATTTCACGCGCCCGTCCGCGTCATATTCCGCCAGAAACGCGTAGACGCCGTTCCATTCGTAGGGATTGAAATAAGGATTGCCAGCGAGGATCGTCGCCACCCGCTTCCCGGTGAACTTCTCCACCAGATACGGGTTCACCGCCGGATAGTTGAACAGCGCCACCCAGACGCCCTTGCCGCTCCCGACAGCGCCCGCCGGGGTCAGCTTTGGCGTGCCGGGGTCTCCTTTGTCGGCGAATATGTCGGTTGATGCGCGGCGGGCGCCCTTACCCGCGGGGTAATAGTCGAAATAGACGTTGACGGGCACCGCGCCGGGCTCCTGCGTGGTGGTCCGAATGGCGGTCAGAACGCCGCTCTGCCAGTCGAACAGGGTGGTCTGTTTTCTCGAGCCCCTCACTTCGAACGGATGGGCGTTGACCGTAAGGCTGACAGGGTCGTACATCAGTCCCTGCGGGTTGCCCGCTCCGCTGAACCAGTTCGGGGCCGTGCCGGCCGGGGGCGTCGCCGCGCCGAGGTCCGGTAGCCAGCTGCGCACGTCCGTGCGGCGCTTATTCTCCGAAGATTGCGATTGAGTGACGGCAAGGTAACTCTGCCAGTACTTGCGGGCATCGCTCACGTTGCGCGTCAGCGCGGCGTCGAGTCCCGCATGATACAGCAATTCAGGATCCGCCGGATCGAGATTCACGCCGTCCACCGCTTTAGCGAATGCGGCGGGATAATCGCCCTCCGCCTCCGCCTTCGTGGTGGCCAGGCGCGCGGCATCCCGCCCGGACGAAATGTCGTACTCGATGTTCGCCCGCAGGGTGGCGCTGACTTCCATAGAAGGCGCGTCCGCCGCCACCAAGCTGTCGTAGCGATCGAGCACATCGATCGCCTGCCTGAAATTCCTGCGAGCGCGCAGCAGTTTGGCGCGCGTCAGCACGATTCGCGGATCGCCCGCGAAAATGATTTCCGCCCTTTTAATCGCGTTCTCGGCATCGTCGAATTTACCGTCGGCCATGCTGCGGTCGGCGGTGGTCAGATAGCCGGTAATCTGCGCCGTCTGGCCGGGTGTTTCGGGCGGTCCCGCAACCGGGGGCTTCGGGCCGCCGATGCAGCCGAGCCGAATCTCGTCGGAGAGCGCCTTCAGGTCGGAACTATTGGCATCCCGCAGCATGGCCAGCTTGACCTGTTCCTGGGCCGGCACGCATTGCTTCGGCGTCATGGTGTAAAGACGTCTGGCTTCGCCGGCGTGGAAAGTCTCACTCTCTTTGGAGGAGCGGTCGTGCAGTTGGTGCAACTCGGGAAAGGCGTCGTCGTAATCTCCCAGATCGCCGGCCTTATCGCCATATTTATCGATGAGAGCGTCCCATTCCGCCGCCGCACCCAGCGCCCGGACAATCGCCATCCGCCGATTCAGCCACGTCAGCTTGTCCCGCAGCGCGGCACAGAGTTGTGTCAGCGCTGGATCGGAGGGAAACGCTTTCTCCGAGACGGGAACGTAGCGCAGCCCCTCGTTGAGCGCGGCGAATCGTCCCGCGGCCGCGGAGTCCGCGCGCTGGAGGGCGGAGGTCATGCCATCGGAGAGAATGCTGCGCAGTTTAGCCTGCGCGGCGCCCGTGGCTGTCCCGGCGATACCGACCAGAAACGACATGCGCTCGTCGAAAGATTCGGCCGGCGAGGCTTCCCCCGCTCCGCGAAAGTTCGCCTCATCGGCGAGAAACGCGACTACGGTTTCGGCGGGGGCGGCGGTTCCGGGGAGAATGGCAAAAATATCGGAAGTGCGCATCGCCTGATCCTTCGACGCTTTATCCGCCTGAATCACCACCTGGGCGGCGGTCCACAGAGCCTGAGCCGAACTTGCTCCTTTAAACGAAGCGCCATCGGGGTAAACGGGCACCCACGCTGCGCCGTTTCGTACCGCGAGATAGCCACCGTGGTGGAGGCGCAGAGGCACCGTGCCGATCACCGATTCCGGCAGCCTTTTCATGGCGTCCTGTGAGATTTCGGCCGCGGTGGAACCTATTCTCAGCTTATTTTTTCCGTCGATGGTGAGCTTTTCCGCGCTCTGGAACTGCCATCCCGATGCGTCGTGCATGACCAGGACGAACTGACTCGCAGCCGCGTTATGCGCCGCGGCGATCAGTATTCCGCCCAGTGTGAGTACTCGCAGTCCCATTATTGTCATGGCCGTTATTCTCATGGAAGATCATGCCTGAACCCGGCGAACAGAATACCTCAGATTATGGCGCAGCATCGCATATTTGGCAAGACGGCGGCTCTTTATCGAAAATAGACATACAGCGACATCGCGATGATCAGGGCGCTAAAACCCATCAATAGCCATGGCAGCCAGGACGTCAGCTGAGAGGCGGACAGCCGGAGCGGACCCATTCGGACCGGCGACCGGAGGGATTCTCCCGCACTTTGCGCCTGCCAGGAATCCGCGGGAGGGGGAAAATCCGGCATGACGACCCGTTTCGCCGGAGCGTCGGACGACAAGGCACTCAGGGCCGCCGCAAACTCCTGACAACTCCTGAAGCGCAGGTCCTTCTCTTTTTCGAGCGCCTTCGCCACTACCTGATCGAGCACGCGCGAAACCTTTGGATTGAGGGTGCCCGGAGGCACCGCGATACTGAACCTGTGCTTGTGTTTAATCAGGTAGTCGGGATCTTCCGATTCGCCCGGTTCCACCCGGAACGGGAGCAATCCGGTCAGCATTTCATATAAGACAATGCCGAAGCTATAGATGTCGCTGCGCAGATCGACGGCCCTGTTATCGCGAATCTGTTCGGGACTCATGTAAGGGACGCTGCCGCCCATCATGCCGTAACGGGTCTTCTTGCGGACGGAGACGTCCATGACCAGCCCAAAATCGCTCAGCAGAGCCTTTCCCGTGCTCTTTTCGATCAGGATATTATTGGCCTTCACATCCCTGTGCACCAGGCCTTTGCGGTGCGCGAAGTCGAGCGCATCGAGCACGTCGCGGGATATGGCGAGCGCGCGCGAAACCTCGAGCGGGCGGCCGATTTCGAGCGATTTCGGGTCGCTGTAGATCTCCAGTTCGAGATTGCCGCCTTCGACGAAGCAGAAAACGATGGCGGGCAGTCCGCCCACGTCGAGAATCTCCTCCACCGCAACGATATTGGGATGAATCAGATTGGTGGCGGCTTCCTCACGGACGAAATCCTTGAAATACGCCTGATTTTCGAGTTCAGGGTGGGGAAATTTGATCGCGACCGCGACGCCATCGGGGCTTAGCGCCTTCCACACCTCGCCCATACCCCCGCTGCCGATCTTCTTTTCAAGCGTGTATCGGCCGACCTGGTCGCCCGACTGGAAGCGCTGATCTGCCATGGAAATAGATAGTCTGGCCAACCCACGGCCACTAATTCGTATGTAGAGGATACACTATATCGCTTCACGGGGGGTAAAACAATGTCGCCGGACCGGAATACAGGCTTGCATTTCCCCGCGTGTCCGCGCATATAATTGAAACTCAGTCAGATAAAAGGGGACTCGCGCCAGCGCCGCTTGCGGCAGCGGCGGTCGTTATGGCTTCTCTGTCCTGCTCAGCATGCGGCGCGAAGGCCGCGCACGGTACCCGTTTCTGCTCGATCTGCGGGGCGGATCTTCCTGCCGCCGGGGGGTGGGATGACGCGGCCGACCCTGCGGCGCGGGCTTCGTCGCCGTCCGCGCCAAAATCGTGGGTGATTGGCAGCGCTCCGGTGTGCGATATCGTGGCTGCCGGTTCCACCGTTTCCGGACGCCACTGCCGTCTCACCCTGGCGGGCGGAATTTACACGATCGAAGATCTGGGCTCGGCGAATGGAACCTATGTCGATGGCCGGAAGATCACGGCGCCGGCCCAGGTTCAGCCTCATCAGCCGGTTACGCTCGGGCGCAATGCCCCTTTCCCCTGGGAGCAGGTTCTGGGGCGAAATGGTTTTGCGCAGACGCCCGCCGCACCTCCGCCGGGCACGAGGATCATTCGCATCGGCCGTAGTCCCGACAATGATGTGGTGATCGACTACCCGACCGTCTCCGGGTACCACGCGCGCATTCTTGTCGATTCGGCCGGCGCCGCGGTGATCGAGGACCTTGGCGCATTGAATGGCACCGCGGTCAATGCGGTGGGCAACAAGATTCGCCGCGCGCCGCTCACGGGCGCGGACCGCGTGTTTTTCGGCTCATATCCAGTCCCGGCATCACGTCTTCTGACGGCCAACGAAACCCCGACCGTAGGCACGCAGCCGCACCAGTCGATGACGATCGCGCGCGAGAGAACGGTGGTGGGCCGCGATCCCGATTGCGATTTCCCCCTGCCTTTTCCGTCCGTCTCCTGGCGTCACGCCGAACTGATCAAGACCGAGCGCGGCGTTGAGGTGCGCGACCTGAAAAGCCTGAACGGCACGTTCGTCAACGGGCAGCGCGTTCCCGGCAGCCGTTTGCTGCGGCCCGGGGAGATCGTCAGCCTGGGCAGTATCACGCTGGAACTGACCGATGGCGGGACACTGCAGCGCCGCGACTACAAAGGCAACGTCACTATCGAGGTGGACGAGCTCTGCGTCAATGCCCGCGGGGCCCGCTCGGACCGTCTCCTCGAGCGCATCAGTATGACCGTATTCCCCACCGAAATGGTGGCCCTGATGGGACCGAGCGGCGCGGGCAAGACAACGCTTCTGAAGGCCCTCAACGGCTACACGGTGCCGGTGGCTGGTCAGGTCCTTTTCAACGGGAACAGCCTCTATGCGAGCTTCGACACCTACCGGCTCGAGCTCGGCTACGTGCCGCAGGACGACATTATCCATCCGCTGCTGACAGTCTCGGAGGCGCTCTACTTCACCGCGCGGCTGCGCACCGATCTGCACGACAAGGAAATCCGGGAACGCATCAAGACCGTGTTGCAGACGCTGGAAATCGGCGGCATCGCCGACAAGCTGATCGGGTCGCCGGAACGCAAAGTCATCTCCGGGGGCCAGCGCAAGCGGGTTAATATCGCGATGGAACTCATCTGCGATCCGACCGTGCTGTTTCTCGACGAGCCGACGAGCGGCCTGTCGTCGAGCGATTCGTTCAAGGTGGTGAAGCACCTCTACGACCTGGCGCGCGGCGGCAAGACCATCATGATGACCATCCATCAGCCGAGCGCCGCGATTTATCGCCTGTTCGACCAGCTGGTGATGGTTTCCCGCGATTCCAGGGAGAAGCTCTCGCCTGGTGTAACGCCTGGACCGGGCAAGCTGATCTATTACGGGCCGACCTATCCCGACTCGCTGGAATTCTTCAACCACGAGGCGGTCGGTGAGCTGAAGCGCCGCGCGCCCGGCTGCGAACCCAGTCCGGAGGTCGTTTTCGAGGGGCTGGAAGGCTCCACGATGACCTGCGACGACTGGGAAGGGAAGTACAAGGCTTCTCCGCAGAAAAGACAATACCTCGACGAACGCAAGGGCACCGTCCACGGAACGGATCGGCCGTCGGAGAGGAAAGGGCAGCGTTTTCAGTTCGGGCAACTCTGGAGTCTGGTCCACCGCATCCTGATTCTCAAGGTCCGGGATCGCCTGCAGACCGGCATTCTGCTGGCCCAGGCACCGGGATTCGCGCTGCTCGTCTATCTGGCTTTCTCGCGTCTGAGTTTCGACGCCACGGCCGGAGGCGACTGGATGGGCTTTAGCTCGAAAGTGGCCAGCGTTCACTTTCTGATGGTGATCGCGGCGATCTGGTTCGGCTGCAATAATGCTGTGCGGGAGGTGGTCGGGGAGTGGTCCATCTTCGAGCGCGAACAAATGGCGGGGCTCAAGATTCCGCTCTATATTCTTTCGAAGTTTATCGTGCTCGGAACCATCTGCGTGTTCCAGTGCCTGAGTCTTCTGGGAATCATTTATTACTCCTGCAATCTGCAGGGCTCGTTCTGGGCATTCTTCGCGGTGCTTCTGATGAGTTCGCTCTGCGGGGTCGGCATCGGCCTGTGTATCAGCACGAAATTCAAGACCACCGATTCCGCTCTCGCCTGCCTCCCGCTGGTCTTGCTGCCGATGATTGTTCTTGCCGGCGGTATGCAGCCGCTTTTCACTATGAGCGGCGCCACCCAGGCGATCGCCATGGTCATTCCGTCGCGCTGGGGATATGAGGCGAATCTGCTGGAGGAGGCCCGGGTCCAGCCGCTTTATGCTTTCAATCCCTTCAATCCCTGCCAGGGGATAGCCGACCGGGCCGAAGAGGAAACGCGCCAAGCGGTGCAAAAGACGAAGCAGGCCTGTGAGGATCAGATGAAGGCGCAGGACCGGCAAATGCGCGCCAGGTTCGGCGTTCTGGCTCCGGCCATCCTGCCGCCCGCGCCAGTGGCCACGAAAAAAGGACGGGGCGCTGTCTCCGCCAGCCCTACCGCGTCTTCGGTCCACTCAACCGATATAGCCGAGGCTATGTTTCCCACGGCTCCCAAACGGCCCGATTTCCTCAAATCGCTGCCTAATCGCACCCCCTATTCGATGTGCTTGGGTGTGCTTGGCGGCATGACGGTGTTTCTCATGTCGCTCAGCTACTGGATGCTGCGACGGAGGGTGATCCGCTGATGTTGCCCGAGCAAGGCATGTACACGATTACGTATGGCTCCCGGCGGGACATTGGGCTGGTCCGCCAGGAGAACCAGGACCAGATGGTCAGCTTCGATTCGAGCGTATTCGGGCAGGTGTTCCTGCTGGCGGACGGAATGGGCGGCCACGAAGGCGGGGCTATCGCCGCCAATATGGCGATTACGGGTTTCAAGCAGCATTTCCAGGCGCTGGCGACGAAACTTCCGCTGCGCGACAGCCTGATGGAGGCCGCCCGCCTCACCAACCTGGATATTTACGAAAAGAGCAACGAGAAAGACAACGGAGCCAATGCCCTGCGCATGGGTTCCACGCTGGTGGCGTGCGTGGTGTCGGGCGGAAGCTATGTGGTGGTGCACGCCGGCGACAGCCGCTGCTACGCCTTTCGCAACGGAGTTCTCACCAGACTGACGAAGGATCATACTGCCGTACAGAAAATGGTGGACGCCGGAATACTCACGCCGGACGATGCGAAGAACCACCCGGACGCCAGTGTTCTGACGCGCGCCTTCGGACAGCGTCCCACCATCGAACTGGAGATCTCCGAGCCGCAGTCTTTGGCGGTGGACGAAGCCCTGCTCCTTTGTTCCGACGGACTCTACGGATACGTCGAAGAATACGCCATCGCCGGGACGCTGCAACAAAACGACGATCCACAGGCCGCCGCCGACGCGCTGCTGCAACTGGCGCTCGACGCCGGGGGGCACGACAATATCTCGATTTTTGTGATTCGGGCCGAGCCTTCGTCCACCAAGGGGATCACTGCGCCCGACCCGCCGATGGAAACCGTGGCCCTGCCCGCTCAGCCGCTGACCGCAATTCCGGCACCGCCGCCGGTCGCGGCGCCTTCCCGGGTGGAGGCACGCAATACGTCCGGTCGACGCCTGGCTCTCTGCCTCATGGCCGCCGCGGTGCTGGTTTTGGCCGGCCTTGTTACGGCTTTGCTGCGGCCGGAGATCATACCAGTGAGACTGCGAGTGAAGCTGGCCGCGTGGGGCATTCCGCTTCCCTCCGCTCCAGCCCCTGCGGCAGACGCGGGGCTCCCGGATTCGTCGCAGGCGCAGTATAAGGATCGCGTCGCCAGGTTGGCCGCTTCCGTCGGGAAATCTGCCGAAGCGGGGGGCACGGCGACGTCCGGGGCAACCGTGCCTTCCGCTCTGGCGGAGGGTGCGGCCGCGCCGGCATCGGCACCGGTCGACCAGCCGCCTGCGACTTCCGCCGGAAGCCTGGTTATACTCGTCTTTCCACCCGATTCCGACGCGGTGTTCCGGCACGAAGTCGACAGTTTCGCGACGAAACTTCGCGATGCCGGTTTTGAGGTCTCGGAAAGCCAGAAGCCGATTGAGCGCGATGGCGTGTGGCACAGCGTGAGCGCGGTGCAGCCCGCGTTCGCGGCCGATCGCATTTTCCTTTCGCCGATCTATTGCCCGGGGCTGGAACGGGATGCCGCACGTATCTGTCTCCGTCTGCCGTGTTCGCAACCCGGCTCTCCAGTGCCGGAGGGAGATCGCCCGATGTTTGAACGGAATTTCGGCGCTGGCGGAATTGCCGTGTTCGCCTACCCCGGATATCGCAAAGCAGGCGGACGAAGTCCGGCTCAGGCCGCTACAAGTGCCGGCTCCCTGGCTGCAACCTCCTCCGCAACCCATAAAAGAATAGAGTAATCGACTTATGAAAACCTGTGAAGCATGTCAGGCTGTCAACGCACCGGAAGCGAATTTTTGCTCTTTATGCCGGGCTCCGTTCGAGCGCTCATTACGGAGCGCCTATTGCGAGAAGGGGCATGCCATGCATCCCAGCTGGCATGAGTGCCTGGAATGCCGCGGCGAGCGCAGCCAGATCATGGATTATTCCGAGCCTCCACGGATGCCGACGCTGATGGAGCCCGCCGCGTCGTCATCACCGCGCGGAGCCACGGTCGTCGAGGTATCTCCTCAGCCGACGCCGGCAAACATGGCCGCGTCGCTTCAGACTACCGGTCCCATCGGGACCACCAGAGTGGTGAAGCCGCGGGAGGCGGCTGCGTCCTCGCCCACCTCTCCCGCGCCGGCTCCCGTGATCCGGCGTGAGACCCAGTTCGGCGGTGCGCCGATTCAGACTCCCGCGGTGCGGCCTGCCGGTCCCACCGGTTCCGTGGCTCATCCCGCCGGGCCCGCCGCCGAGGTGGAGAAAAAGCTGGAGCGCCGGATTGTCGGCGTCCTGCTGACGTATACCTGGAGACCGGAAGGCCAGCTTTTTCCGGTTCGTGAGGGCAGAAACCGGATTGGCCGCAACAGCGAGTGCGAGATTTGCCTGCCCGAAGATCCTCATCTTTCGGGAACGAATTCGCATATCACGTATCGCAGGAACTTCACCCTCGGCGACCTGGTCAGCATGGGAGGCACCGATCTCAACGGCGAACCGGTGGAGGAAACGCACCTTCGCCTGCCCAACTACTCGCAAATCCGCGCCGGTTCCACGCACTTTACGTTTATCGAGGTCGATCCGGGCATCGCCGTCGACCCTGGCGCCGGTACTGCCTGACCAACATGCTACTTCCCGACCAACATGATGACTCCCGACCAATATGGGCCCCGCGGCGCCCCCCGGGCGACTAGGCGAGACCGGCCATGATCTCCGACCTCAGCGCGGGCATGCGATGCGGCGATTTCGAACTGCTTGCCTTCATCGGCAACGGCGGAATGGCCCAGGTGTGGAGCGCCCGCAACGCGCTGAGCGGGGAACTGGTCGCCCTGAAAACACTGCTTCCCCTGTATTCCTCCGACCGCGTGCTGCAGGAACGTCTGGCGCGTGAGGGCGAAAGCCAGAAAGCGCTCCAGCACCCCAATATTCTGCGTGCGCACAGTACGTTTCGGCTGAATGGTTCCATTTTCATGGTGATGGATCTGGTTGACGGAGAGTCGCTCGAACGCTACATGATCCGGCGCCGGAGCATTCCGGTTCCCGAAGTCCGGGGAGTGGCGCAGGCCGTTCTGAGCGCCCTTCAGCACGCTCACGAAGCGAATATCGTGCACCGCGACGTCAAGCCGTCGAACATTCTGCTGTCGCGCACGGGGCGCATCCTGCTGGGCGATTTCGGTATCGCGCTGCTGCGCAACGCCGTGCGTCTCACCCGCATTGGCGGCATCGGGACGCCCTGTTATATGAGTCCGGAGCAGATCATAGGCCGCGATATCGGCCCTCTCAGCGACATTTACAGCGTTGGCTGCGTCCTCTACGAACTGCTGACGGGCCTGCCCCCGTTTCACGCCGAGGGCCCGACGGCGAATGAAATTGTCCGTGACGCGCATCAGTTCCAGGCCCCCGTACCGCTGCTGCCGGCGCATCCGGAAATTCCTCCCGCGCTGGCCAGCGCCGTTTTGCGCGCTCTCGGGAAGAAACCCGCCGCGCGCTTCAGTTCCTGTGCCGAGTTCGCAGCCGCACTCGGAGTGTCGATTCAGCGGCAACAGGCCGCGCCCTCTCCGCTATCCGTCATGCCGGGTTACGGAACCCCCGATGTGGCTGCTCCGCGCCTGGGGACGCCAAGCGAAGGCCGGGTCGCCCAGCGACCGTCCGGGCCTCGCGTGTCACCGCCCGGCAGTTCTCCACCCATCTCAACACCCATTCAGGGGCCGGGGGTCACGGTCGCGCGGCCCTTCGAGCCATCCGGCCGTCTTTCCGGAACCAGGTCGCCCGTGGTGACCGTATTTGCACGGCACCCGCAACTGGCCGGGGTCATTGCCATTGCGGCGGCGGTTCTGCTGGCTCTTTCGGCAGTGGCTCGCTGGCGGGCGTCGCTCGCTCCATCCGCCGCTGGTCACGCAATCCCGGCGGACACACCGGTATCCGGTGGGGTGTCCGGGAAGAAATCGTCCGCGCCCTCGGTTCCCACCGGAGCGGAGGACGCCGCTCAGCGGCAGGATTCCGCAACCGACGCCGCGCTCCATACCCCAACATCCGCCCCTCCATCCGCGGGCCATACCGGCGATCAGGGTATGCCGGATCTGGCCCCCGTTTCGGGCGCGATCCATCAGCAGCTGAATCAGCTAAAAGACTCCTACGATCGTCTTCAAAACGATTCCGCGCCCGCGGCCAGTTCCACGGCAAATCGGCCGCCCCCGCTCGCCCCGCCGCCGGGCGCTCTTGCCCACACATCCGGAGTTCTGCAATGGACGGGAACAAAGGGCGACAACGTGGAAATCAGCGGGTCCGGGGCCAGTAAGGGCTTCCTGACGGGTGATGCGCTGCCCGGCGTGCCCGTGCGGGTCTGGATTGAGGGCGACGACGGGACTATTACTCAATTGCCCTCCGACGCCGATGGATACCGGCGATTCACCATGCACCTGGCCAGCGGCCACGCGCGCATTCACTGGCAGACTTTTGGGACAGGACAAACCAAATGAAAATCATCACCGCCCTGCAAATCGGCACCGCACTGCTCGCTGCATCCACACTCCAGGCACAGGCTCCCGTGGAACTAACGGTTCGCCTGACCGCTCCCCTCACGACTAAGCTCAACCGAACGGGCGATCTGGTGGTTGGCCGGGTTGTGCAGCCCGCGCAGTATGCCGGAGGCTACCTCGAGGGCGATATCAAAGACATCCATCCGGGCGCGGGAACGAAGCGTTCCGAGATCTTCTTTCAGTTCCATACGCTCCACAGCGGCGGCAAAGAATCGACCGTCACCGCCAATGTGGTCCGCATCGTCAACAGCAAGCAGCAGGCCGGGGTGGACGAAGACGGCGTCGTGATCGAGCAGGCGCACGGCGGACGCCTGGCGCAGCTGACCGGCAGCCTGGCTTCCCGAATTACGAAGAGCGCCAAACAGCCATCCGCCTCGGAACTGACCAGACTTTCGGCAAAAACTAACAATATCTCCCTCGCCTCCGGAAGCGAGTTGACCGTTCAGTTCAGTATTCCGGCATCCAAGTGAGGTTCCCTGAAATGTTCCCCAAGTACACGCTCCGTTCCGCTGTTTGGCCGATATTCGTTGCGATCGCCGCCTGCGCATTGTGCCTGGCGCAGGCGCAGGCGCCTGCCGCTCGCGCATCGGAAGAGATCCGCGTCGAGAAGATCGAGTTGCTGGATCTGCAAACCGATCGCATCGGCTTCGCGGTGTCGCCCTCCATCATTCCGTCGCAGCAGGCCCGGATCAAAACCATCACGTTTTACGACATGCGGATTAATGGTATCCCGGTATTTGTACCGCCGGTTTCCGAGGAACTGGAACTGCGCCCCGGTGTCCGCGCATCGCTGCGCCGGCCGATGCAGTTCACGGTCTATTTCCGGGATCTGAGCTCGCTGCAGCCGCTCATCGATTTGCTGAAGGGCGGCAGAATCAGAGTGGAAGGCAACGCGCTGGTCGAAGCCAGACTTGACCTGCTTCCTTCGCTGCTGCTGATGAAAAGAACCGCGCACGCGCCGATTAAAATCGACGCCGACCTGCCACTTGAGGTCCCGGGCGGTTCTCTGGTGCGCGATCAGGCGGTTAAGACGCTGACGCTCGCCGAAAGCGGACGCAGCATCCTGTCGAAGTCGCTGTTATATCTGCTGGGCACCGACGCGACGCAGAAGAGTTTGCAGGAACACTTTGGCAAGAGCGTGCTTCTGGCGGTTGCGAGGTATGAGATGACGGATTCTAATCACAATCGCTACCCCGTCGAAAAAATGGGGGTAGCCTTCCGGGCCGCGGACAGGGAAGTGGTCACCACGCGCGAGATGGTGGAACCGTGGACCTTCGATTCAGCGATTGCCCTGAAGCTGAAACGCGGCGAACTGACCATGGTGAAGGAATCCTTCGACCTTCTGCTCTGGCCTGCCGGCACCACTTATTCGCGCCTGAACGGGCAAGCGATCGAAGGTAATGCCGTCAGTCTGAAGAAACACGATTTTCGGCTTGTACCCGGCGCGGCGGGGACCGAGAGAATGGTGGCCACCGAAAACGGCGCGCGCGCGACGCTGGTCAGCACCGCTCCCCGGGCGTCGCCTACGAATCTGGCGGTGCTGGAATTCGCGGCTCCGCCTAAGACCGGCCCGCCCATTACGCCTCCGGATGACGTCAAGCCGAATCCCGCCGGATATCCGGCGATTGTGGCGTTCCGTTTCTCGGCCGGCCCCTATACGCAATCCGTAGAGCCGGAAATCGTGCGGCTTAGCGCCCGGCTGGTGGATGGCAGGCTGGTTTTCGACGATCCGATCGACTCGTCGGCGTTGGGCTCGCCGGTCCTTTCAGACGACGGGCTGGTGGGCATCTTGCAGGAGGAGACCTCCGCCATTTCGTACGCCGCCGCCGCGCCCCGGCTGAAGCTGAACATAGCTGGAAAGTGATCGGGCCTGGCTAACTCCCACCGGCAACGGGCGCTGATCTGGAATTCGCGGTCCGGGCCGTCCACTACCGCTGGTGGCCGCGGCTCAGCAACACGTTCGCCACCCCGAACACGCCGATCGCAATCCCGCCTATGCGATTCAGCCACAGCATGCTTCTGTCTGTCACTTTGTCGCGCAGCATGTTGGCGCCGCTGGCCAGAATAATCCACCACGCCATCGAGCCGCAAAATATTCCGGCCACCAGCAGCGAAGTCTGCCATAATGGCCTCTGCTTTCCCAGTCCCAGCATCGCCAGCACCACCAGGAACGAAAGCACCGTCGTCGGATTCGTCGCCGCCAGCAGGAACGTGGAGACAATGTCGGAATGCGTGGACCGGTCATTCTTGCCGTCGCCCAGCTTTTTCGCCGGGCTGAAATAGTAAATCACGCCGATCACGATCAGCAGGATTCCGCCAATCAGACGGAACCAGAACTCCTCACGAAGCAGAAACCCGATGACCAGGCTGATGCCAAAACCCGCGATGCCGCCATAGAGCGTATCGGCAAAGGCGGCGCCTAAACCCGATACGATGCCGGCCCTCCAGCCTTTCTGCAAACTGCGCTGAATGCACAGCACGTTCACCGGACCCACGGGCGCAGCGATAATCAGGCCCGCAGCCAGGCCGCGAATCGGCAATTCCAGATCCACCAGCGCGGCGCCGAACACCGGCATTATGCGGCCATCCGGCGCGCTCTCTCTTGGTTTTGCATACGCTACACGATTCTACCGAACCGCCAACCGGCCTTTCGAGAGAGTTTGGCCACTGTATTGCCTCGTACGTCTCGTCAGGTCGACAGACGTGACGGGAGAATAGACACAAATGAAGAAGAAACTGCTCGCGCTGGTGCTTTTGGCCTCCGCATCCATGTTTGCGATTGATATCGGTATACACATCGGTGCGCCGCCGCCCATCAGAATTGAGCGGCGGGTCGCCAGCCCCGGTCCGGGCTATACGTTTGTCGCCGGCTATTGGTATCCGGTCGGTGGCCATTACAAGTGGCACGCGGGTTACTGGAGCCGTCCTCCGTACGAAGGCGCAGTCTGGGTTGGTCCGCGGCACGACGGACAACAGTATTACAACGGCTACTGGCAGGGTCCGGGCCGCGAACGCGTCGAGCACGATCATGCTTCCGATCACGGTCGCGACCGCGATTATCACGACGCGCACTAATCGAATCGAATAACGCCCTTCACCGGCGCACGATTTTGTCGACAGCCTTCGCCAGCTGCCCGAACTCCAGCTGCGCCGGTGAACCGGGAGCGTATTCGCACACCGTGAGGCCGCTCATCACCGCTTCCGCCACTGCCACCCGCTGGCCGATGCCAGGCAATACCTTCTTGCCCATCGCCTCCAGCGACGCCGACAGTTCGCGGCCCAGATTCGTGTTCGTCACTACTTTGGAAGGCACAAAACGAATGCGCGGTTTCTTCGACCGTCGCTCCGCGCGCGCCTTCAGCGCCAGCCCCAGAGCTTCCTTGAGCGGGAACAAATCGAGCGGCGAAGGCCCGCAGGGCAGCAGCACCAGATCGGCCAGCAGCATCGACTGATACGCGATATCCTGCATGCCGGGCGGCGTATCGATGATGACGATGTCCGCCTCTTCGCCCGCCGCCTTCACCTTAGCTCGCATGCCCTCCGCCGTGCCGCGCGCCACCTTCACCACGCAACGCGAAAGCAGCCCTTCCCCCTGTTCGGCCCATGCCGCCAGGCTGTGCTGCGGATCGGCATCCAGCGCGGCCACCGTTTTTCCCATGGCAGTAAACTCGCCCGCCAGATTTCCCGCAATCGTCGACTTCCCGATTCCGCCCTTTTGCCCCGCCACCACAACCACGGCCATGGACATACTATAACGCCATTTCCGCCTGTTCCGCATGGATGACGAATGCCGGTCATCTTTGACTGCCCACAGTCACGCAACGCCCCCGCGTGTGGATAATAGGAGGATCATGCCCATCTATGAATATAGTTGCGATGCCTGCGGGAACCGGTTCGAGAAGCTGATGCGCCGCAGCGACGCGGGATCCGCTATCGCCGCCGCCTGCCCATCCTGCGGGAAACAGGACCTGCAACAGGAATACTCCACCTTCGCCCCTCGCGCCGGATCCGGCCCAAAATCCTCTGAAACTCCCCAATGTCCCGCCGGAATGTGCGGTAACCCGGGAATGTGCGGCCGAAACTAAGCTTTTCCGCTCCAAAATCCCATCAATCCAGCCAATCGGCTCCATTCAAAAGTTCGATTGCCGAAGCCCCTGTCTTTCATCCATAATCGGACTTTTACCGGACTCGCTTGACCTCGAAACGGAACCCTTGGCGGACTCCCGATCGGATTCAATTTCAGACCGGACGCAGAGTAACAATTCGGACGAAATCCACTTTGAAAGCGACAGGCCTGACCTGACTGAACCCCAAAAACCATGACAAAATACAAACTCGAATACATTTGGCTCGATGGCAAAAAGCCCGTTCCCGAACTGCGCGGCAAAACTCAGATTAAGCAGTTTGAGCATCCGCCCACCCTTGCCGATCTGCCCGACTGGGGTTTTGACGGCAGTTCCACCATGCAGGCGGAAGGCAAAAGCTCCGACTGTATCCTCAAACCCGTGGCTCTCTATCCCGATGGCGCCCGCAAGAACGGCTATCTGGTTCTCGCCGAAGTCATGCATCCCGATGGCACGCCCCATTCGACGAATGCCCGCGCCACCATCGAAAACGATCCCGACCTCTGGATCGGTCTTGAACAGGAATACTTCCTCTATAAGGACGGTCGTCCGCTCGGTTTTCCGGAAGGCGGCCACCCGACCACTCCGCAGGGTCCCTACTATTGCGGCGTCGGCTACAAATACATGGGCAATCTCGCCCGTACCATCGTGGAAGAGCACCTGGAACTGTGCCTCACCGCCGGTATCAATCACGAAGGCATCAACGCCGAAGTCGCCAAAGGCCAGTGGGAATTCCAGATCTTCGCCAAAGGCTCCGCCAAGGCCGCCGACGATACCTGGATCGCCCGCTATCTGATGTGGCGCCTGTGCGAGAAGTACGAAGTCGACATGGAACTGCACTGCAAGCCGATCAAGGGCGATTGGAACGGCTCCGGCATGCACTGCAACTTCTCCACGAAGTACATCCGCGAGGTGGGCGGCAAAGAGTACTTCGAAGCCCTCATGGCGGCGTTTAAAGCCAATGTCACCCAACACATCGCCGTTTATGGCCCGGACAATCACCTCCGCCTCACCGGCCATCACGAAACGCAGGCCATCGACAAGTTTAGCTACGGCCTGTCGGACCGCGGCGCCTCCGTCCGTATGCCTGTGAACTTCATCAAGAACGGCTACAAGGGCTATCTGGAAGATCGCCGTCCCAACTCGCAGGGCGACCCCTACCAGATCGTCTCCGTCATTCTGCACACCATCAACAGCGTTCCCAAAACGGCTCCGGCTAAAGCATAATTCCGGCACTCAGGTAGTCGGAGGATAGACAAAAGCGACGGACCCCACCGGGCATGCGCGGCGAAAGCCGCGTGGCATGGTAGATTGCCAAAGGCGGGGTCCGTCGTCCGTTATCGGGCGCACTCCCGCCCTTAAATTCAAACCGATCACGGAGTTCCATGTCGAACCTCACAGACTTTCTCAGCCTGAGCTACGGAGAACTGGAAGACCTCAATCTCCAGGCCAAAGAACAACGAGCCAAACGCGTTTCACTGGAAAAGGTCCAGGAAGAACGCCTCAAATACCTCACCGACGAAAAGAAAATCAAGGCCGTCACCGTCATGTTCAGCGATCTCGAAGGTCGCCTCCACATGCTCGATTACGACAAGAAGTTTCTCATAAAAAGCTTCGATAATCTGACCTTCGACGGTTCCTCCATCCGCGGCTTCACCGCTCAAAAAGAAAGCGATCTCCGCCTCCACATGGACTGGCACGCCTTCTACTGGGGCCCGGCCGACTGCTTCGGCGCAGGCAAAGTTCTCGTCTTCGGCGAAGTCATCGACAAACAAGGCGGACCCTACGTGGGCGATATCCGCGGCGTATTGAAAAAGTTCGCCGACGAGCAGCACGCAAAGCACGACTACACTCTCAACGCGGCCAACGAAATCGAAGGCTTCCTCTTCAAGGGCGAAGAGGCCGAGCGCCACTACCACGAAACCGGCAAGTTCGAATACGTCAACACCGGCGGCTACTACCACTCGCTGCCCGGCGATCCGCTCCGCGTCTTCATCGACCGCGCCGCCGAAGTGCAGCGCGCCATGGGTTTCCAGAACGAAAAGGATCACCCCGAGGTAGCGCCTTCGCAGTTCGAAATCAATTACTCATACAGCGACGTGGTCACCGCAGCCGATCAGATCCAGCTCTACAAGTTCCTGTGCCGCCAGGTGGCGCGCAACATGGGCCTCACCGCCAGCTTCCTGCCCAAACCGGTGGTCGGCGTCAATGGTTCCGGCATGCACACCAACGTCTCCGTCTCGAAGGGCGGCAAGAACCAGATGTGGGACCCGCACGGCGAAGAGAAGCTCAGTAAATTCGGCTGGGAATTCATCGACCGCATCCTGACCCACGGCAACGATATCTGCCTCGCCCTGAACGCCAGCGTCAACGCCTATCGCCGTCTCGACCCGCACTTCGAAGCGCCGAACCAGATCATAGCTTCCGCCGTCGATCGCGGCTCCATGGTCCGCGTGCCGATTGGCAACGAGAAGAGCATGCGCGTCGAAGTCCGCTCCGTCGGCCCCGACGCCAACCCCTACATGGTGCTCTATTCGATTTTCAAAACCGGCCTCGACGGACAAACTTCCGAAATCAAAAACCTCCGCTCCGCCAAGCGCTATCTGCCGGACAACATCTACGACGCCATGACGAACTTCAAGAAGTCCCCGTGGACCACCGAACTATTCAGCGAAGAAGTCAAAACGCGTTATCTGGACCTGAAACAGGGCTCAGCCGACCGCTGCGCCCGCTTACTCGGAACCGTAGTGAAGGTGCCGGAAATCCAGTACCACCACGAAGTCTACAACCAATACCTCTGGAACCAGTTCTAACCGAACTCAACCAAAAACGAAAAGCCCCGGCCCAAACGCCAGGGCTTTTTCTTTTTGCGCTACCATACACACAGATCGATCATGAGCGTGAGCATCGAACTACCGGAAGATATTTCCCGTGCGCTGGAGGCTGGCTGGGGCGATGTCCCACGTCGCACGCTGGAAGCTCTGGCTGCCGAAGGCTACCGTTCCCGCGTGCTCTCGGAAAGTCAGGTACGCCGCATGCTGGGCTTCGAATCGCGCATTGAGGTCCATCAATTTCTGAAAAATGCAGGCGTGTTTCTCGACTACAGCGAGTCGGATCTTGAACACGATCTTGAGACGCACAGGCATCTCGGCATTCTGCCTCGTGCATGATCGTCATCGCTGACCCCAGTGCGATTAACTATCTGATTCTGATTGGCGAGATTCAGTTGCTCAGTGACCTCTACGGCGGGGTAGCCATTCCACCTGCGGTTCGACGAGAATTGCTGGCCCCGAACTCTCCGGAACCCGTTCGCAATTGGATATTCGACCCTCCTATCTGGCTTCATTTCGCCTCACCAGATCGGGAAGCCTTGGCCCGCACGGACGAAGCTCTCGACGCCGGCGAACGGCAGGCCATTGCGCTGGCACTCGATCTCGGTGCAGACCTCCAACAGGTTATAACGTGCAATGATATGCTGTCTAAATTCCGATGCGATCACACCGTAATGGAAGATGCCTTATCGGCTGTCTTGGCACATTGGCGGTCGTCTGTCTTGGTGTCTTCTTCACGCTCGAAGTTCTTTCACGATTAGGTGGTACGGGCCACCACGATGGAATTAATCAGGAAAGCCATCCCACCGGCACCCGCCTTTTGACAGAGCTGCGGGGAAGACTCGCCAGCCGAAGAGAATACGATTTGTGGCTGATAGAAAATGCCTCCAATGTGATTGGCAAAGAATCCAGCCAAGAAAAGATTTTCGCCTATTGCGCGATCACGGTTCATGGAGCGGAACACACCTTGGACTCTGCTCCGAAAACCGAATACGCGATCCAGCCAGACGGGACTTTGGTTATTACGGCTGGCGGCCCGCAGAAAACTCCAGAGCAGATCTTTCGCGACAGTCAACGGATGCAACTCGAATTGGACACCGGCGGTGGCCCAGTGCAAGAGTGTGCTGGTTCAATGACATGGTTCAGAACCTGGCACGATAAGCCAATGCCAAGCGACGAACAATTCACTGAGATTGTGAATAAGGCTAAAGCAGATATAGAAACCATTGACAAGATGCTGGACCCGCGCCTTGTCGAGGGTCTTCCAAGATAACGATAAGCGGTATAATTTCACCATGAAGCCACAACCAGCCCCGTCAATTCCCGGTGATTCGGAAGCCGCGCTTCGACTGTGCCGTCCGTAAAATGTTCAGCGTTCCGAAAGAAGCGGTCCTGAAGGAAGAAGCGAAGTACCAGAGAAAACAAGTGCGAAAGAAACGGGCAAAGAAAACCGTCCAATAGGCCGTGAAGCGAGACGATCTAAACGAAGCACTCCGGTTGCTTCTCGCCGGATTCATAGACCTCCAAACACAATTAACAGCGATGCGCCTTGCTTTGGAAGCACACGGAATACTCACATATGAGGTAAAGACGGAGGTAATGAAGCAAGCGAGGGAAGTGTGGCGCGCTCGTCGCGAGGCAGTGGAGAGACTTGGAGCCACTGAAGAGATTGATCTTGAAGAGTTTTTGTCATCATTCGAAGGGCCCCTACAATAGCTCCGCTTCGTGTAGTTACATGGCCTGTCACGCCGCCTTCATGTTTGCTGGGTTCTTCATTTTGTCAAGTAAGTTATTGCCCTAAATAGCTACAAATACGCAGGCAAAACCTGCATCTCCGGCACCACCGCCCGTTCCGGCAACCTCGCCACCGCCAAAATCGCCTCCGCCACATCCTCCGCCTGCAGCGCCTTCGCCATCATCTCCGCCGACGGCTTCACCGGACGATTCTCCAGAATCTCCGTATCCACCAGCCCCGGACAAATCACGCACGTGCGAATCCCGTTCTCCTTCTCCTCTACCCGCACCGCATGCGCCAGCCCGAGCACCCCGCGCTTCGCCGCCTGATACGCCGCGCCCGAAACATCCGGCACCAGCCCCGATATCGACGACACATAAATCAGATACCCGCTCCGCGCCTCGCGCATCCCCGGCAGCACCGCCTGCGTCGCGTAATACGCGCCATTCAGATTCACATTCACCATGCGATCCCACGTCGCCACATCCAGCCGCGCCAACGCCCGGTTCGGCACATTCGTCCCGCTCGCGTAAACCAGAAAATCGATCCTGCCAAACTTCGCCAGCGTCATCCGCGCCAACTCGTTCATGTCCTCAGCCTTCGCCGCATCGGCAACATGAATCTCCGCGCAACACCCCGTACTCTGCAATTCGTCGCGCAGTTCGTGCAGCCGATTTTCGCGTCGCGCCGCGGCCATCACGCGCGCACCTTCCTTCGCGAACTGGATCGCCGTCGCGCGCCCAATCCCGCTCGAAGCACCCACCACAAGCACTACTTTGTCACGCAGCGAAATTGGCATAACCAACAATATACACTGGCATATCAGGAGCGACCCGATTCCGATGAACATCTCGCGCAGAGACATGACACTCATACTGCCCGCGCTGGCGACAGCCGCGGCGGCGCAAACGCCCGCCAAGCCGGCCGCGTTACCCTCGAAGGTCTATCACACCGAGAAAATCCCCTACACCGGCGACGATAAAAAGAAAGGCCGCCGCATCTTTCTCGGCGCCACCCACACCGGCTTCAATCTCGAAATGCACGAAACCATCCTCGGCCCCGGCGAGATCTCCCATCCTCCGCACCAGCACGTGAACGAAGAGACCATCGTGATCGTCGAAGGCACCATCGACGTCTTCATCGCAGGCAAAACCGAAACCGCGACCGCCGGCTCCGTCACCTTCTTCGCCTCGAACGACCTCCACAATTTCCGCAACGTCGGCCCCGGACCCTGCCGCTACTACGTCCTCGAACTCCGCGCCGACGCGGCCTGATCGCCTTCAGTCATTCTTCAGCGTGGCCCGCTGTCGATCTCCAATTCGCCCTCGTCGCAGCAAATCAGAATGAGTTGCAGAGCGGATTCCTCCCCGATTTGACGCACTCGCGAATTGCCGGGGCGGTATCATTTGCCGCCCTTTCATCAGCTCCATGTATAACCGATGGTGGCCGTTGTGTACCAGGATACGGTCACCACTTTTGTCCGAGGGAATTCGGTTTGTTCGTCGAGTTCGGTGTGCGGAAATGCGTGTGCGCCGCTGTTCTCGCAGGTGTAGCCGAGAGTCAGCTCATCGCCGAAAGGGTGCTTCTCAGGAAACCGAAGGTATGGCCGACGCCTATGGTGCAGTTCGACCTCGCGAGTAAGCCGGCCATCGCAACAGAATGCCCCGACGATCATTCACGTTGCGGCCTGAAGTATTTATGCCTTTTTCACATTGCGGCGCCTACACTTGGCCCGTGGGTTAACCAACTCACGGAGCGGAGATCGATGCTTATCAGGTACTCGGCTAATCGTCTGACTATTACGTTCACATTGTTGCTCGTGGGTGGCGCCACGCTGTGGTCGCAACCGATGCTGGATATTCGGGCATCCCGCACGGCGCCCGATAGATTTCCGGCTCCGGACCTTCGGGTCGACGTCAATATGGTTCTGTTGCCAGTCATTGTCACCAATCGCGCGGGTGCGGCCGTGGAGGGTCTGACCGCCTCCTCGTTTGCTGTTCTCGAAAATAACACGCCGGTACCGATCACCTCATTCGGCAGCGAAGACATCGCCTGTTCGCTGGGCGTCGTCGTCGACTTGAGCGGCAGCATGCAAAGCAAGGCGCGCATTGCCGCCAGAGCGATGCGCGCGTTCTTCGATACGGCGAATTCGGCGGACGAGGCATTTCTGCTGACACTTGCCACCCGGCCTGGAACGCCGTCGGAATTCACTAACAACTTCGGAGAACTGGAGGCCCAACTGAGCAGTTCGCCGAGCGGAGGCGCGACCGCGCTGACTGACACGATCCAGCTCGGTTTGACCCGGCTGCACGGGGCGCATCGCCAGCACCGTGTGCTGCTTGTCATCTCCGACGGAATGGATAACCACAGCCGGTATTCGGAGGCGGAGTTGTTACGTATGGCCGAGGAGGCGGACGTTCAGATCTTCACGATAGGAATGGAGCCCTCGCTGGCGAACAAGAAGGCGATTGAGCTGACGGAGGAACGTAACGGCCTTGCATTTCTGGACCATCTTGCAACGAGAACCGGAGGGATGAGCTTTACGCTGGCCAGCTACGAGAACCCGGCGCCGGTAGCCGAAAGCATCAGTAACGCGATTCGCAACCAATACGTGATTGGCTATCATGCCCCTGACAGTCAGCCAGGTCAGTGGCGCGCGGTCAAGGTACGCGTGGATCTGCCGCAAGTCCATATAGCTACGCGGACAGGGTACTACTCACGATAGGCTCGTGTGCGTGCCGTGACGCGGCCCTGGGTCGGTTGGTTTATAGCACGACTTCAATCCCCGGCAGGTTCCCACTCGGCAGAGGATAAGCGATACTCCTCCGTTTCCCCGACAAAGTCCGATGCCGGAGGGCAAACCTCAGCGGAGAGAAACGACAGTACCGCAAGAGCGCCGAATGCCCAGGACATCGGAAAACGTGCGTGTTCCAGTTTCCAAAGCATCTCGGTATTGCCAGCCAGCACGAGAGCGAAGCAGCCTGCAGTCATGGCTACGCCAATCCAATAAAAAGAAGCGTAAAGACGCGTGGTTCCCGTATGTCTGAAGGTGGACATGATCAAGCTCCTCAACGGCCGTTCAGCTCCGTTGCTACCAGTTTACACAAAATTTTCATGCTTTATGAAAAATCTGTAAATGCGGGAGGATAGGGCATTGTGGAGCCCGGCACAGGGGCAGTGGGTAGCTTACGAATTTACAGGAATCACAGGTTTTGAGCGCGGACGGGTCCGGCGACTTCGTAAACCATGAGCTTACCGTCTGCGATCAGGCTGCTCCAGCGAGAGCTGGCTAAGGCGCGGATCACTTCAGCGGCACGCTCGGCCGGGACCAGCATTTCGAGTCTGGCTTCCGGAATGATGCCGACCTGATGATCGCGTGGACTATCGCTTCGAACTTCCCGCATCGTGACGTTATCGACAGATATGCTCCTGAGTGCCTCTCGCACGTCATCGAACTGATGGGCCCTTATTGTCACTTCAATCTTCTTCATCCGGGTGATCCTCGGGAATGGTTGCCTCGTTGCCAGCCTTAGATACTGATAATAGATCGGCCAGTCTGAAAAAGTAATGAATGCGGGGCGACACGCCCGCTCGTTTTCGCCGACTTACAGTCAGGCAACTATAGTGACATCGCCACTTGCATAGTTCCAGCGCGCCATACCCAAATCCTTTTGATCGGATCAATAGCAAATTCAAATGGGTATTTACCCCTTATAACTTTCACGTGTTATTTATGACTTCTTCAGCACTTTTTCCTGACACTGACAACAGGGCCAGCCCCGAAGGAAAAAAATCAGTGTCGCCGGAACTATCGATGAGAGGATTTCGGATCCGCCCGCCCGTACGGGACACCCTGCGTTCGCTGTCGGGCGACGCGGCGCGACTTGCCATGCAGGTCACATTTGGCCTGATAGCGATCGCCATCATCACGGCAATCTCGTTCTTCGCACATCTGAACTACCTGGTCCCGAGTCTCTTGTATTTGCTTGTTGTCGTATTTCAGTCTTTATCGGCAGGCTATGCATCGGCTGCGATAGTGTCGGTGGCCGCCGCGGTATGCCTTGATTACTACTTCATTCCCCCCATATTGGAGTGGGATATTAACGATCCGGAAGACGCTTTAGCATTGGTCACATATCTTGTCACAAGTCTGGTGATCACTCGTCTGGCGTCCTCGGCACGCAACCAGACGCGAATTGCCGACGCAAGACGCAGGGAAGTTGCGCTGCTCTACCAAACGGCGTCCCAGTTATTGCTGTTGGAGCCGGCGAATGCCGCAAGCGGGCGTGCGCTGTCCGTTTTTCGCGAAGGTTTCGGGCTGAATGCCGCCTGCCTGTTCGACGCCACCCTAGCGTCCATGCAGTGTGATGGGAAGTCCGAGCATGGTCTGGCGGATGCGACGCGCAGCTCGTACATCCGCGGAGGGGACTATCGCGATTCCGGCAAATGGGTGCGAGTACATTGTTTTTACAAGGACGGAAAGCCCGTTGGAGCCATTGGATTCGAAGGCCGCTTCGACGATGAAGCTACCGTCCTGCCTCTGTTTGCTCTGGCCGCGATCGCCTTCGAGCGGGACTTGTCTTTCCGTGCCGCCAGTAAGGCAGCGGCCGACGCACAAACGGAAATTCTGAGATCGGCTATTCTGGACGCCTTTGCCCATGAATTTAAGACCCCTCAGGCCGTTATCATGGCCGCGGCCGGCAGTCTTCGGGAGGCGGGTGGCCTGCAGGCGGAACAAATGGAAATGGCCGATGTTATCGAAAGCGAGATCGGGCGAATGAGCCGCCTGACGACGCGGCTCCTGCGTATGGCCCATCTGGACCGTGACGAAGTCAAGCCAGCGATGGAAGCGATCAGTCTCGCAACATTGGTGGCGTATCTTATCGGCCAATACAGAGGACAGTCGGCAGACCGGCCGATTTCGATTCACCTTCGGCGGGACGCGCCGAATGTCTTCGCGGATCCGGAGTTAATGAATCTGGCTCTGCTTCAGTTACTCGACAATGCCTGTAAGTATTCGGACCCGGGCAGCGAAGTCAGGGTTGAGCTGGACTGGCACGATCAGTTCGCCGAAATACGGGTCACTAACGACGGATGTCTCATCGGCGAGGAAGAGAGGGAACGCATCTTCGAACGTTTCTATCGTGGCGCAGCCACGGCACTGCGGTCATCCGGCGCGGGTCTTGGTCTCTATGTCGCCCGCAAGATAGTCCGGGCGCACGGCGGCCAGCTGGACTTTCAGAATCAGAAGGAAAGTGGCACGACTACATTCCGAATCCGACTGCCGATTATCGAAGGAGAACAACAGGATGGACATACAACAAGCTAAGGTACTGGTGGTGGACGATGAGCCGTCCATGCGGCGGGGTATCTGCGTTTCCCTGGCAGCAAAGGGTTACGCCGTGAGTGAAGCACGAAGCGGCGATGAGGCGCTCGCCTGCTTCCGCGAGCGCAAAGCCGATGTGATCTTGCTGGACATCAATATGCCGGGTATGAACGGAATTGAGGCGTGTCGCCGGATTCGCTCCGAAGCCCAGACGGTCGGGATACTAATGATCACGGTCAGGGATAGCGAAGAAGATACGGTTCGGGCGCTCGAAGCAGGAGCGGACGACTATATCACCAAGCCATTCCGCGTTCGTGAGTTACTGGCCCGTCTGAGCGCCATTACGCGGAGGGCCTCTCGGAGTCACGACGAGCCGGAGGAGGCCGTTATCAGCGCCGGCAATCTGGAACTCGACATCAGGCACAGAATTCTGCGAAAGGCCGGCAATGAAATTCATTTGTCTCCGATTGAGTTCAGTCTGTTGCGGTTTTTCATGCAGAACCCGAATGTGCCGCTGCATCACACCAGGATTCTGCGCGCCGTATGGGGGCTCGAATACGGGCAGGAACTGGAATATCTCAGAACCTACATACGGCTGCTTCGCAAGAAGCTGGAAGATTCGCCGGCGCGCCCGGAATACATACTGACTGAGCCTTGGCTGGGCTACAGATTTCGCGATCCATCGGCGGCACGCGCGGCACACTCCGCATCGACAACCGAGTCCGTCCTGTGATTTGTTTCGGAACTTTCATGCCTTTTTGATGACTCAAAGCCGACACTTGCGTTTTAGAGGATAACGCCCACGAACGCCGTTATTCCGCTTTCCGAGGGACACATGTTCGCGCTACGCACTTCCGAAGAATTCAAGCCGTGTATTCGCATCGATTCTCTGCGGGAATCCATCCAGAGCAATCAGATTCATTTCCCCGTTCCGGTGCCGATTTTCCCCCATCAATTCCGGGCAGACATCCAGTGGCGGCTCGTTGAACTCTATTTTGTCCGGGGCTGGTCAACGAGGCGAATAGCGGCGCGCTATGGCGTGACCGGGCGGCGGGTTCAGCAGTCTCTTCAGCGGTGGGCCGCGCGTGCCCTGGCGGGCGGATATTTACAGGCGATTCCCGCAACTCCGATCTTTGTATCATTGCCGGTGGCAGGATCCGTAACGACCGCGAATCCGCAACGTATGCCCTTTATGCCGATCATGACGCCGGTAAACCCAGGCCTGGCCGCTCATACAGCCTAAGCGGAGATCCGACTTAGAACGTGCCGGAAACATCCGCCGCGCAGTTCATCAGCTCATGTCTCCGGAATCGGTTGCCGTCCTGATTGTCGCCAGCGACTCTGAGTTACGTCGATACATCCGGGAATCGCTGCAGCCCACGGGATTCCGGCTGGCGGAGGCGCGATCGACGCCTGAGGCCGTCGACATGGTCTGCCAGAAGTCGTTCGATATCGCTTTGCTGGACATGGGCGTGCCGGACCACGGAGCCGCGCACTCCTGTCGCAGCCTGCGGGCGCAGTCTCCGGGCATAGGGATCATTGTGGTCCGCGAGAACGGCAACGGAGACGACGAAGACCTGTGCTTCGAGGCAGGCGCGGACGATTGCGTCGCGACGCCCTTTCGTTTCCGGGAGATCGTTGCCCGCATCGGTGTCATCCTGAAACGCACGCCGGCCATGGCTCCGTTGGAACTTACCGACATTTCGCCGCGTGCCGGCAACCTCGCAATCGATATCGATATTAAGCGCCGCATGATCTGGCGCAGGGGGCAACCGGTTCACCTATCGCCAAGAGAGTTCGCCCTTCTCGCAGCGCTAATGGCCAGGGCCGGGTCCGCGATCACCCATGAAAGACTCGTTCGTTCTGCATGGGGAAGCGATACGGGTAAGAGTCGTGCGTGCCTGCGTACTTATATCAAAGCGTTGCGCCAAAAGCTGGAAGAGGAGCCGGCCCGGCCGCGGTATATCGTAACCGAGCCCTGGGTCGGATATTCGTTCCAGAACCCCCATGAGTAGATCGTCTTATGCCTGAGAAGTTTTCTTTATCGGCCCGGTAAGGCTTTTCTCTTATGGCTTTCATGCCTTTTTTATCGCCTTCACCCGATACTGCCATTGAGTCAGTCAGGCAAGTCGTGACTCCTGCCGTGTTGCATATTGGCCGGAGTTACTAACCAGTACCACCATGCGTATTGGCTGAAGGAGTCAGTGTCCTGAAACCTACGGTCGAACGAGTTAGTGTCGTGCCGCGCAGGACGAGAGGAAAGAAGACTATGAATATTCACAGGTACATGCTAAGTGTTTTGACCGCGCCTCTGGCAATTGCGCTCGTGGCTCTTCCGGCCTGGAGCGCCGACGAGAAGTCTCAGCAGACTCCGGCAGGGCAAGCAGCGCCGGGCAGCGTTGCCGCAGCTAAACCGGTTTTCGGAACAATTGCCGGAATAGTCCGGACGCCCGCCGGACTTCCGCTCTCATCGGCGACCATCATGGCGGCGAGACTGGACGGAGCGGGTATCCGCGCCACCATATCCGGCAGTGACGGCGTATACGCGTTTGCGGACGTAGTGCCAGGTTCTTATTCCATTACCACGCAGGCCGACGGCTACGAGGACAATATTGTGCCGACTGCGCAAGTCGTGGCGGGGCATGCTACCAGGGCGGACCTTACGTCCGGCGCCAGATCCGCGGCCGGCGGTTCTCCTCAGGTCATCTCATCGACCAGCGTTCCGGCAGCGCCACTGGCGTCACGGGTTACAACGGCCGCGGCGCCAAAGCCCGCGGCCTCGAGCGATACTTTCCTGAACCGCTGGCTGAAGGAACTTGACCGCGCCTATGCCACCAAGGCCGCGAAGACTTCGGCGGCTGCGGCGACGACTCCCGATTCGGCCAAAGTAGCTTCGCTGGGTACGCCACCGGTCGCGGCTCTGGACAGGCCAGCGCCGGATGCTCCGGAGCCTCAGGCCGCCGCCGCGCCGGCTGCGCCCGCACCCGCGAAGACAACGAGCGTTCTTCCCGATGCTTTGTCTGCCCCCGATCCTCCTCCTCCGGGAGTGGATAACTTTACTCCGTTCGCATTCGGTGATTTTAGCTGGATGAACGCCACGACTCGCAACAATCCGGTGCTCGATACCAAATTCTTTACTCCGGAAATCCGCTTCGATACGAACTTCATGGAAGACTTCAATCAGCCCATCGACCATACCATCGTTGGGGCGACCGAGTCGTTCCGCTCCGGTGAGGTTCAGCTGGAACAGATCAGCGTTGGCGGCGACTTCCACTGGGAGAACGTTCGTGGCAGAATACTGACGATGGATGGCCTGTTCGCCACCTCAACGCCGCGCAACGATGCCAGCTCGGCAACCGGCTCCGGGAACGGAAATACCGGCGGAGTCGGCCAGTGGGACCTCCAGTCTGCTTACAAGTACGTGTCGGAAGCATGGGGCGGTTATCACTTCAACGTACAACATGGGCTCAACGTGGATGCCGGAATTTTCGTGTCTTACATCGGCCTGTTCAGTTACTATAACTTCGATAACTGGACTTATCAACCGTCATACGTATCCTCCAACACTCCGTGGTTCTTCAATGGTCTGCGCATCCAGTGGTTTCCGACCAACACGCTGAAGATAGAGCCTTGGATCATTAACGGTTGGCAGTCCTACGCCAAATTCAACGGCCATCTGGGACTGGGCGGACAGCTCCTCTGGCAACCGCACGAGTGGCTGAAGATTGTTGCCAACCAGTATGGGTTTGGGCAGGATAATCTGGGTCTTCCCAAGACGGAACGTATCCACACAGACGACAGCATTGAAGTAAGATACTATAACAATCCGAACAACGGCAAAGGCATATCCAAGATGGCGTTTACCGGCACGGGCGACCTGGGTGTCCAGTACGGGGGCGGAATTTGTGGAACCTGCGGGTCCAAAAGTGCGAAAGATGCATTCCTCGGCTATATGTTCTACGACCGAACGTGGTTCGACCACGACCTCTTCGGCCTGACGATCGGTGGCGGCCAGATGAGCAATCCCGGCCGCTATCTGACACTCCTTCCGCCAATCGATGGCGCCTGGGCCGCATCGGGTACGCCTTACTTCACGGAGAATCCGGGCCAGCCGGCTCACATGTACGACGGCACGATTACTCTCCAGTACATGCCGAAACCGTACATCACCTGGTGGGCGGAGACCGGCTATCGACACTCGGACATCCCGTACTTCGCAGGCCGCGGCGGTGTTACGCCTCCGGGCGGAGACAACGGATCTCCTCAGTACTACACGTGCGCCAGCGGATCCACCGCCGGGACCAATAACCTGGCCGCGGCGGAAGCGGCGTGCGGTGGCGGCGCGAGCAGCCTCTGGTATCCGGATCTTCGCCACAGTGAGACCAAGCTCTCCGTCGGGGTCATGGTCAAGTTCTGATCGCGGGCACATTATCGGTGACAGGCGTCGGGGCGGTATTGGCAGCCTCGACGCTATCAGGGGTATTGTATGAGCCGAAGCCGGATCATTGTCGCAGGATCTCCGAATCCGACGCCGTCCCCGTTGGGCGCTTCGCTGGAACTGGCGGGGTACCGGGTAGCAGAGGTCGCCAACGCCGTTCAGACAGCTCGGGCGACGGCTTCCGGTCTTTACGACGTACTGATTCTCGACTCGCGTATGGAAGGCGTGTGCGAGTACGAATTATGCCGCACGATCAGGCCGAAATCCGACCTCGGTATCATCCTTGTGATTCGCGATAATGACCGGCAGACGAGGATAGATGCACTGGAGGCCGGCGCGGACGACTATGTGATCGCGCCATTCGTCACGGATGAATTGCTTGCCCGCGTGCGCGCGCTGCTGCGGCGTATCGCGCCGGCACGAAGGACAAAGCTCGAACTCTCCGAACGCACAGTGGATCTGCAGACCCGTGAAGTCACAGGCCCCGACTGCCACACCAATCATCTGACGCCGAAAGAATTCGATGTGCTGCAATATCTTCTCACTCACGCCAACAGACCCGTAAGTCATCGGAAGCTGGCCAGCGCGGTGTGGCAAAAGGAATGTAACGGCGACTTCGAATACCTCCGCGTTGTGATCGGGCAACTGCGGAGAAAGCTGGAACTGAGTCCCGAAAACCCACAGCATATTCTGACGGAACGCGCGCTGGGCTATAGACTGAAAACTCATCTGGCTGGTACGGACGCGGAGATACCGGCTACTGCGGCTCAGCTGGGTTGTGTTCAGGCCGCAGTACAAACCGATACCCCAGCCATGGTTCAGTAAGTAAGAGTCGCGGCCGGGACGGTTCGGACTCGATCTTCTTTCTTAACTGATTGACGAACACTCTCAGATACTCCACCTCACCGCCATAGTCGGGACCCCAGACAGCCTGAAGTATGCGGTCGTGCGGCAGGACCTCATTCGGATGAGTGACGAAGTAGTGCAGAAGTTCCGTCTCTTTCGGCGTCAGGCGCGTGGTTCGGCCGTCGACAGCGACATGGCGATTGCGAAAGTCGATCTCGACCCCTTCCGGTCGGAATACACGGGATTCGCTCAGAGCGGGCGCGGGCGTGCGCCGCAGCGTCGCACGTATACGGGCCAGAAGTTCATTCACATCGAAGGGCTTCGTGACATAACTATCGGCACCCGAATCCAGAGCCCTGATTTTGTCTTCGGCTCCGCCGCGCACGGTCAGCATCACAATGCCCATATCCGACCTGGCGCGTACCACCCGGCAGGTCTCGATTCCATCGAGCCCTGGCATATTGATGTCGAGCAGCATCAGATCGAATTTTCCGGTTCGGAGCATCTCCATGGCTTCTTGTCCGGTTGCCGCGCCGGCCACTACGAAGCCCAGCGCCGAAAGCGTCGATTTTAAGGCTCGTCGCAATTGCGGCTCATCGTCCACCACCAATATCCGGCTATGGGTCACTGCAGAATCTCCTGCGCTGCCGGAAGAGACAGGTTGAAAGCTGTTCCCCTGTCAGGCTCTGAATCCGCCCATGCGTGCCCGTCGTGCTCGGCCATGATCGTCCTGACAATAGACAGGCCCAATCCCGTTCCATGAGCGATTTGCCGGGCGCCCGGTGCACGATAGAAGCGTTCAAAGATGCGCTGGAGATCGCCAGGCAATACTTCGAGTCCGCAACTTCGTATGGTGAGCACTACCGCCGCATTGTTCGCCGAAGCGAGACAAATATCGATGGGAGTAGCTGGCGCTGAGTATTTGAGCGCATTGTCCACAAGCTGGGCGATGGCCGTCATGATCAGTTCGCGATCGGCAAGGACAACCGGCTCCCGGGGTGGAACGAAGAACCGAAAGCGCTGCCGAGCGTCATCCCGCTCCACCTCCTGTACCACTATCTTTGCCAGACGCGACAGAAGCAATGGCTCCCGCTGCTGCCCGAACTCCTTCGATTCAAGCGCAGGTGTTTGCAGCAGGCGGCAAGCGAGATCGTTTAGTTTGCCGGCTTCCTGATCGATCAGAGTGACAAGTTCGGTCTGCAGGGACGATAATTCGCCGGAAGCCGGCAGACCCGCGACAGCTGTCCGTATGACGGTCATAGGGGTTTTGAATTTGTGTGCCAGTGAGTCGAGTACGGCGCTCCGCAAACGTTCGGCTTCGCGCGCAGCTTCGGCGTGCGATTGTCTCTCGATACTGCGCGCGCGTTCGAGAGCGATGGCGACGAGAGACGCGATCGCAGCTGCGGTCAGGCCCGTCATTGCCGTGGGCGCACCACACAGCGCGACCGAGCCCACCGGGCGCACACCGAGCCGGAGCGCGCAGTACCAGTTGCCTGCGATGCACGAATCGGAGTCGCGATAGTACGCGTCCTGAGCCAGGCTAGCGGCCTCACGGGCGTCATCCGCGGTTTCGAGCCCGCCGCTTCGCCAGGTGGCGGCAGACGTTGCGTCGAACAGGACGACAGATCGCAATTGAAAAACTTCGCGAATCAGCGAAACCACGCGATTGCCGGGGTCGCCCGGACTTTCAAGCAAAAGTATCCTGCGCGCAGTCTGATAAAGCCGGGAGGCGTCGCGGCGTTCGGCGTGCGCCTCCAGTTCACGCAGGCGCACTCGGTTCGAGAGCCTGGTGATAAAGAGCGCGGTGAACTCAAAGACGCCAAGATCCACCCAATCCGAGGTTCGATCCACCGTAAAGCTGAAGATGGGCCGATTGAAAAAGAAGTCGAGACACGCAACCGCGGCGATCGAAATCATCGTTGCCTGGCGGAAACCGCCATAATACGCAGTCAACATCACCGTCACCAGGTAGAAGCAGGCAACGGACCCCGAATTCTGACCGAGGCGAAACGAGATCCAGGTACACGCGGCAGTGCTCGCTATGGCGAGAAGCAGGGGTATGGCGGAAGAAAGCGCGGGCGACCGACGGCGGTCGATCGGGAAGGGGCCGTCGTTGGGCGCAGTGTCACCCGGAGGCGCCGGGTATGGGTTAACAGCAGTCATTGGTAACTACCTGTTGAAACTCACTTACACCAATAACAATAGGTGACTGCGCGTGAAAAATGCATGAAAGCCATGCAGGTGAAAACTATGCCGGCATAACGGAGATTTTATGCCTTTCTTGGATATCCAATCCTAAACTCGTTCTTGGCTCGCACCGGAGTTCCTATGAGAAGCAATATTCGCGAAACTGTCGTCCTGCTGACTCTGGTGGCCTCGCTCGTCACGCTGATGGGATGCAGCCGTGGAGACGCGGCTGATCCGGCAGCCGGCGCGCCGCCGCCAGCGAAGGTGACGAACGATGTAGATGTCACATTGTTCAGAATTGAGCATCCCGAGCAGTTTCCCCTGGTCGGCGCCGTCGCCCGTCCCGCGGTCGCCGAACTAACCGTTACCGGCACGGTCATGCCGGATGTGTCGCGCAGCGTTCCAGTGGTCTCCATGGTGTCCGGGCGAGTGCTCTCCATCAATGCCCGTCTGGGCGACACAGTGGCAAAGAACCAGCTCATGCTCACCGTTCGAAGCGACGACGTTTCGGGCGGCTTCTCCGACTACCGCAAAGCTGTCGAAGACGAGAACCTTGCGAATAAACAACTGGTCCGTACACGCGATCTGTATTCGCATGGCGCGATGGCGCTCTCCGATATCGAAAACGCCGAAGACACGGAGAATAAGGCCAAAGTCGATGTTGAAACTTTCGCCGAGCACCTCCGGCTTCTCGGTAACGATCCGACCCACCCGGTCTTCAATGTGCAGATATTCTCGCCCGTGGCGGGCATCGTCACAGATCAGCAGGTAACCGCGAACGGGAACGTGCAAAGTTTTGGTACGAATCCGTTTACCATCTCCGATCTCTCCTCCGTGTGGATCGTTTGTGACGTGTACGAGAACGACCTCGCCACCGTTAAGATGGGCGACTCGGCCGATATTCGTCTGAATGCATATCCGAACCAGGTCTTCAGGGGCACCATCAGTAACATCGGCGCCATCATGGACCCCAACATCCGCACCGCCAAAGTTCGGCTCGAAGTGAAGAACCCCGGCAACATGCGGCTCGGTATGTTCGTGAAGGCCACGTTTAAGGGTCAGACGACTGAGATGCACACAATTGTCCCGGCGTCCGCCGTGATGCACATGCACGATCGCGATTTTGTCTTTGTTCCCGCGCCCGAGCAGAAATTTCGCCGCGTGGAAGTTATAAGCGGAGATGTGCTGCAGGAGGACACCAGTCTGCAGGAGATTAAATCGGGGCTCAAACCCGGCGACCAGGTAGTTTCGAACGCACTGGTCCTGGATCACGTGATAGCGCAGTGAGAAACAGCCAGCCCGACATCGACAAGACAGGAACCGTGCAATGATTCGCGCTCTGGTAGATTTCGCTCTTAACAACAAGTTCGTGGTGATAGCCGTTGCCGTGTTGCTGATCGGCTTTGGGGCTATCTCGTTTCACAATCTGCCGGTAGAGGCTTATCCCGATATCGGCGACAACTATGTGACCGTCATTACTCAATGGGCGGGGCGCTCCGCCGAAGAAGTGGAGCAGCAGGTCACGATTCCGGTGGAAATTCAGATGGCCGGAATGCCGCACATGACTTATCTTCGGTCTGAGTCGATTTTCGGCCTCTCGTTCGTCATCATGATCTTCGACGATAGCTCCGTGAATGACTGGAACCGCCAGAAGGTACTGGAGAGACTCACCCAGGTCGATCTTCCTCCCGGGCAGGGCCTCTCGCCGCAGATCGGCACGGATTGGAGCACTACGGGCCAGATCTACTGGTACACCCTCAGAAGCACCAATCCAAAATATGACCTCATGGAACTCCGGTCCATCGAAGACTGGGTTCTTCTGAAGCAGTTTAAGTCAGTTCCCAACGTTGTCGACGTGTCCGATTTCGGCGGGACGGTTCGTGAGTATCAGGTGCGCGTAGACCCGAATAAACTCGTCTCCTACGGATTGAGTATCGGCCAGGTGGAGCAGCAGCTTACCAATAACAACATCAACGCCGGCGGCAGCTTCATCGAAGAGGGCATTCAGCAGATGAACGTTCGCGCGCTGGGCCTCTTCAGCACCGTTCACGATATCGAGCAGACCGTCCTGAAGACCCAGACCGGAACGGCTATTCGCGTCAAGGATATCGGGGAAGTGGTGCAGGGCCCGAAAATCCGTCTCGGCCATATGGCGCGGGCCAACCACATGGAGGACGGGCGGATCGTCGATGAGCCCGACATTATCCAGGGCATGGCGCTGATGCGCAAGGGCGCCGAAGAGGAATCGACCCTCGCGGCGATTCACAAGAAGGTCGACGAACTGAACAACGGCATCCTGCCTCCCGGCGTGAAAGTAGTGCCGATGCTCGACCGCAGCGATCTGCTTCACCTGACAACTCACACGGTAATGCATAACCTGGCCGAAGGCATGATCCTGGTCAGCGTGATTCTGTTTCTGTTCCTGCTGAACGCCCGCGCCGCGATCATCGTAGCGCTCACAATTCCGTTCGCGTTGCTCTTCGCTTCCATATTTCTGAACTTGAGCGAAATTCCCGCCAATCTCCTGTCGCTGGGAGCTCTCGACTTCGGCATGGTGGTGGATGGCGCTGTCGTCATGGTGGAAAACATCATGCGACACCTCAGTCACGATCGCCGAACCCTTAACGGACACGTCAAAACGACGTCGGAGATTATCCGCGAGGCGTGCCACGAAGTACAAAGGCCGGTGTTCTACGCCATCGCCATCATCATCACCGCCTACATGCCGATTTTCACGCTGCAGCGAGTCGAAGGCCGTTTGTTTCGGCCGATGGCATGGACGGTTGCCTTCGCACTCCTGGGCGCCATGACGTTTTCGATTCTAATCGCTCCGGTGCTGGCGGGAGCGTTCTTCCCGAAGGGTGTTCGGGAGCGACGCAACTATGTCATGGAGTTTCTCCTGGCGCGATACCGGGTTTCGGTGCGCTGGGCGGTGAATCACCGCTGGGTGATGCTCGTTATCGCCCTCATCTCTCTGTCGGGCACTATCTATTTGGGTTTTGGCGGCGTCATCGGCGCCGAATTCCTGCCCCACCTGGACGAAGGCGCCATCTGGGCGCGCGGCACTCTCGCGAACAGTACCAGTCTTTCGGAGGGCGAGCAATTCACTACCAATGAGCGGTATGTCTTCGCTTCCTTCCCCGAAGTAACTAAAGTCGTCTCGGAAGTGGGCAGGCCCGATGACGGAACCGACACGGGCGGGTTTGGCAACACCGAATACTTCGTCGATCTGAAGCCACATGAACAGTGGCGCCCCATATTTCACAGGAACAAAGAAGAGCTCATCGCCGCCATGAATCTCGCGGTACAAAAATATCCCGGGGCAATCTGGAATTTCTCGCAGCCCATCGAAGACAACGTCGGCGAGACAATGACCGGGACCAAAGGCGGGCTGGCGCTGAAGATCTTCGGTGACGACCTGAAGACACTGGAACAGAAAGGGGAGGAGGCTACCGCTGTAATGGCAGCCATCCCCGGAATGCAAAATGTCAAACTTCTGCGCGATTTCGGTCAGCCGAATCTCGACCTGACCATCGACCGGGTTCAGGCCGCACGTTTTGGAATCAACGTGACCGACATACAGGACGCCGTCCAGACGGCAATCGGCGGCAATGCGGTGAGTCAGGTGCTGATTGGCGAGGCCCGCTACGACGTTGTCGTGCGCTACCAGAAGGACTATCGCAACACCGCGCAAGCCATCGAAAATATCCGGCTTCTTTCGCCTACAGGGGAACGCGTATCGCTGGCGCAACTGACTACCGTCGAGGTCAAAGACGGCGCCTACGATATCTACCGCGAACAAAACTCCCGCTTTGTCGCGGTGACTTTCAACGTTCGCGGCCGCGACCTGGGAACAACCGTTAAGGACGCCATCAGCCAGATCGAACACAAAGTGAAGCTGCCGCCCGGCTATACCCTCGGCTGGTCCGGCGAATACGAGAGCGAGCAACGAGCCGAAGCGCGGCTCGCCATCGTCGTGCCGCTGACGGTCCTCATCATCTTCATCATTCTCTACATCATGTTCCGCTCGTACAAATGGGCGTTCCTGATTCTGCTAAACGTAGGCCTGGCCCGAATCGGAGGTTTGCTTGCCCTGCTGCTTACAGGCACCTACCTGAGCGTTTCTTCCGGCGTCGGCATGCTGGCCCTTTTCGGTGTCTCGGTGCAGACGGGAGTCATCATGGTCGAATACATTAATCAGCTGCGCGCCAGGGGCCGGACGATCGTCGATTCCGCGGTCGAAGGGGCGGCTCTCAGGCTTCGTCCCATCATGATGACCATGCTTGTGGCGACACTTGGATTGCTGCCTGCGGCGCTATCGCACGATATTGGATCCGATTCGCAGCGGCCCTTCGCCATAGTCATCGTGGGTGGCCTGATCTCAGACCTGTTCCTGAGTATTTTCTTGCTTCCCACGTTTTACGCATGGATCGCGCGAGAGGGAGACACGTTGCCGGAGAAGGAGGTGGCCTTTGAATAAAGCCGCTGCCATCTGTCTGCTGTGTGCGATCACCGCCTTCCCGCAGGCGGCGCAACCGCCGGTCAGGATCACTCTCGATCAGGCCATCGACCTGGCTCTGAAGTTTAACCACAATATACTGGCGGTTCGAACGACCATTCAGCAGAGCCTCGACCAGGAAGTCACCGCGAACCTCCGCCCTAACCCGACACTGTTCACCGACTGGGAATATCTGCCGGTTTTCCACGCGCCTGAAGGCGGCTATCTCCAGTACCTTCACGATTCGACCGAAGGCGATTTCGGCGCGAGTTATCTGTTCGAGCGCGGGCAGAAACGGCAGAACCGCTATCAGAACGCAAGAGACAACACGGCAGTGACCCGCTCGGCGGTAACGGACAATGAGCGAGCTCTTACCGCTCAGGTCGCGCAGCTCTTCGTCAACGCGCAACTGGCGGAATCGACGCTCGATCTCGCGAATCGGGATCTGAAAAGCTTTCAGAGCACCGTCGATATCAGCGAGTATCAGTATAAAGCCGGCGGCATCAGCGAGAACGATTACCTCCAGATTAAGATTCAGCTGGTTCAGTTTCAGCAGGACGTTGAGAACGCACGGCTGGCCAGAGCGCAGGCGCTTTCCGACCTCCGTCAACAGCTGGGTTACGAAGCCGTACCCGTCGATTACGACGTCACTGGCCCGTTTGAATACAAGCCACTGACTCTCCTGCTGCCGGACCTTCAGGCGAAAGCCGTGGTGAACAGGCCGGACCTGCGCGAGGCCGTGCAGGGAGTGACGGCCGCCCAAAGCGGGTACAAGCTGGCAAAGGCGTACGGCAAACAGGACGTCACCGTAACGGCCAACTACTCCCACGTGAATGCCCAGAGCGCCGTTACCTTCGCGGTCAGCATTCCCCTCCCGATCTTCAATCGCAACCAGGGCGAAATCGCTCGCACCGGCTCCGTCATCACGCAGGCGCGGGAACAGCGGCGTTTCGTCAGCGGCCAGGTTTACACGGATGTGAGGGACGCCTGGGAAGCGGTGCAGAGCAACGAGCGGCTGGTGAAGATTTATGAGTCCGGTACGGTTGACGCGGCAAAAAGAAGCCTGGAGATCAGCGACTACGCCTATCACCACGGCGCGATACCGTTGCTCGATTTTCTCAACGCGGAACGAAACTATCGCGCTGTGGAACTCGCCTGGCGTCAGGCGGTAGCGGCATGGCTCGCGGCACTGGAGCAACTGCGACAGGCCACAGGTACGCGGAGCCTGCCATGAGGATAACGCATCATGAATAAAGCAGACGTTTGTGCCCGCATCGCGGAAATCGGCATCTTGCCAGCCGTCCGCGTAGCGGCGGCCGCCGATGCGCGATTCGCAGCTGAGGTTGTGTACCGCTCGGGAATTCCGGTCATTGAAATTACCATGACGGTGCCCGGAGCAATCGATGTCATTGACCACCTGGCGAAAACGCTGCCGGACATGATTGTCGGTGCGGGCACTGTGCTCGACGGGAATACCGCGCAACGATGTCTGGATGCCGGGGCGCGGTTTCTCACCAGCCCGGGCTTTGTGCCTGAGGTTGTGGAATTCGCGCTGAAAAACGGCGTCGCGGTATTGCCCGGCGCACTGACGCCAACCGAAGTAATTAGTGCGTGGAAGGCCGGAGGCGACTTTGTCAAGATTTTCCCCTGCGCTCAGGTGGGTGGTCCGGAATACATTCGCGCATTGAAGGTTCCGTTGCCTAAAGTGAGGTTGATCGCCACCGGTGGCGTGAATCAACAGACGGCTTCGGGCTTCATCGTCGCGGGAGCCACCGCCGTCGGTATTGGAGGAGAATTAATGCCTCCGGAGGCCCTCAGTAAAAAAAACGAGTGCTGGGTCAATGAGCTTTCGCGTCGTTATCTGGGTCTGGTGAAGGATGGGCGCGCCCAACGAGCGGGCGTGAGGCAATAGTGAGTCACCAAATGAGACATGCACTGAACGTTGTCATGCTGACTTTGACCGCCATTCCGCTTTTCGCTGCAGCCGATGCGGTGGGCAAACCAGCGGAGGTCACCACCACCGATCACGTGAACTTTGCGCCCGGCGGGCTCATTCGCATCGATGGCTCCTATGGAACGCTGAACATTGAAGCCTGGGACAAAGAGGAAGTGGAAGTCACGGTCACGAAGTCGCGGCCGCTGCGCTTTGGCGAATCTCCCGCCCCGGATCTCGACCAGCGCAAACTGGAGAGTATCGGGATTAAGACGGCGCTCAAATCTCCGGCGGAACTGACAATTTCAACCACGTTACCTCCACGCCATGGCCTCCGGATCCGGCCCTTGCCGGCCAATTCCACGAATGATGTAGTGGCCGACTATGAAATTCACGTGCCCCGCGATTCGCGTCTCGCGATCAGGCACGGTTCGGGTCTGGTACAGGTGCGCGGAGTGACCGGAGATATTCAGGCCAGCGCGAGTCGGGGCGACATCCTGTTGTGGCTTCCCCTCGGGGCGTACTCAATCGACGCGAAGACCAGATTCGGCACCGTTTCCTCGGAACTCGACGGGGTCTCCCATGACCGGCTCCTGCTCGGCGAACGATTCGCCCGCGCCAGTCCGGCTCCGTCGCAACGGCTCGATTTGCGTATGGGATTTGGCGGCATCACCCTCCGCCAGAATCCGCCGGAAGAATAACCAAGTAGTCGGGAGATCGTAACGTGAGATTGATATTCAAAGCCGCTGTGATCGTTTGGGTAGGTCTCGCCGCGCCTCTTCATCTTGCCCGGGCACAGGAAGTTTCCGCTTATCTGGGTTTTGGCGGCGCCTACGCCAAATCCGATGGCATAAAGCCCGATACTTTCGGCGACGGAAACCTGTACAGGGCGCCGGCATTGAACGGGCCTTTCGGGCAGCTTGGGATGGGCGTGTTTTTTGGCAGGCAATGGGGTATTGGGGCGGAGATCTCCCGGAGACTGGGGCAAGGCGATTATGCCGGGCTCAACTACACCGCATCATTCTCCAGCCTTGACGGCATCTATCGCCCCGCCAGGTTGACATCGCGACGAATCGAACCCGAATACCGTCTCGGCATCGGAGCCGCGCGGGTGCATTATTCATTCGACGATCAGTCATCCTGCGAGCAGGTCCCGGGATGCCCGGTGACGACCCATTTCCAGATGCGCTTCTCCGTGGCGGAGCGCATCTATTTTTCCCCTCACTTCTTTCTTCGACCCACAGTCGGTCTTCATTACGTAAATCGCTTCTCCGACTTCGGAAATAATTGGGTGCCAGAGTATTCAGTCGGCTTCGGGTACGCTCTGGGCAGGTGACGACACCGGAAAGCTATGATTGGAATCAATATTGTGCCGCGAATAACTCGAAAACGTCAGATTCGAAAAACGATGTTCTGGATTCTGGTTTCAGGCGCCGCATTATTATGGGCGGCCGATCCGCCATGGAAAAGCAAGTCCATTCGGGATTGGACCGCGGAAGATGCGGGGCTTGTCCTCAGAGATTCTCCGTGGGCTGCGAACGTCCGGTCGGCGGTTATGCCGCTGCAGAGCGAATCGGCGCGGGTGGCCGGTGGCAATATGGGGCAACCCCAGGGTGTTGGTTACGCCGGCGTAGACAACACGACGGACAAACAGAAAGTAGCCAAAGTTCTTTCGGGCGACTTCTCTGGCAGCGCTCCGATTCCTCCGATCGCTCTGAGGGTTCGTTGGGAGTCGGCTTTGCCCGTTCGCGCGGCGGAGTTAAAGGCGCACGAAGTGGAGCCCCCGACGCTCGACGGCGAAGGATATCGGATCGCCGTGTATGGCATCCCCGGCTCCTATCTGAAAGGCGATCCGAAGACACTGGGTGAGCCGCTGAAGAAAGGGGCCAGTCTGCATCGGGAGGGTAAACCCGACGTCAAGCCGACCCGTGTGGAGTATTTTCAAACCTCGGGCGGCGGTGTGGTTGCCTATTTGTTCCCGTTCTCGGCCGAACTGAGCGAGAAGGATACCCTGGTCGCGTTCAGTGCGCTCATCGGTCGGATTGCCGTCGTGCATTCTTTCGATTTGCGGGATATGCGGTTCGAGGGCAAGCTCGAACTGTGATCGGCTGCCGGGCAATGCGCCGCGGCATTACTCAGGGGCCTTGCCTGGGTACGACGGAATTGTCCCGCTTACGTCCCAAGCCGAATACGCCGGTGTGCCCGGGGAACCAGTCTTCGGTCACCTCCAGTGCGTCGCAACCCGCGTAGTGCAGCAGGCACGTAAACGACTCCGGCAGGAAGCGGTAGTAATCGTGAGGATAACCGTGCACCCAGAAGCCGTTGCCACGTGCGGTAATCAGCAGCAAGCCGCCGGGTTTCAGAACTTCCCCCATCATGGATATGAGGTCCAGAACTCGCTGTCGTGTTCGAGCATTTCGGTTGAAACAACTATATCGAAAGAATTGCGCTCAAATGCCGAGGTGAGCTGGTGGGCGTCCAGCACGAGATCGACGCCGGGTCCCTCGATAAAATCGATGCCCGTGTATGACGCTACGCCCTGAAAAATCGGACGCACCGGCCCGTTGACATTGCGCGAGCCAACTTCCAGAACGCGCAGCGCCGGTTTGCGCAGATCGTGTTGCTGCACCTTCTTCTCTACCCACTCCATTACCGACGGATGCATATCAATCCTCCTTTAGAACCAATTCAATAAGATGCAGACGTTTTCCGGCAGGAAAACGGAGTGGCCACGCGGGGCCGAGGGCAAGCTGCGGGATGATGACAAGCTCTCGCAGTTTGAGAGCAGTGGTGATGACTTCTTTGCCGAACGCAGTCACGTAGT
>Ga0302140_10000681_pt1 | contig 44185 bp, 26 predicted proteins | sample I_Bog_E1_1_FD_202095 | JGI IMG/M metagenome (GOLD analysis project Ga0302140, IMG submission 202095) | Peat permafrost microbial communities from Stordalen Mire near Abisko, Sweden - I_Bog_E1_1 | ecosystem: Environmental > Terrestrial > Soil > Wetlands > Peat | place: Sweden: Abisko, Stordalen...
TTTCTATGTCATCTTTTCCAATTCCTCCTCCTCCCCCTCCCCCTCCCCCTCCACCTCCTATTTTATCTTCAATCCATTTGATAGAAAACTTAAAGATTTCCCCGTACTCTTCTTCATGTTGTACAGCATGCCACATATCCGGTACAAACAATAAAGTTTTGTCTTTAATTTCTGACCTTTCATATAAGTCAACGCAAGCTTCCACATTGACAATTTTATCAGCTCCTCCAATGACTACAACAAAGGGCACTTTAAATTTATTATAGTTCTTTTTGTCACAAAAAGTGCTTTGATGATCTAAACTTAATAATGTGCGTAGTTTTAATCTTCCATGATAAACCAAAGGATCATTTATCCATTTTTGATAACAACTTAAGCTTCTAGTAGATTGATTTTTTCTCTCATTGATTGGGAGTGATGAAATGCAACAACAGCAATATTTAACAATTTTTATGAGAGGTTTAACCGAATTATTGAGTCCCATGCCTGGCGCTAATAAAATCATTCCTTTAAAATAATCTGGAACTCTCAACCCCACCATATATCCAATTGCTCCTCCCAAACTCAGCCCTGAATAAAATCTTGGAATATCCTTTTCATATATTTGATCAATTAAAGAGAGAAAGGCAATCATGTCTGAAACGTTGTCATTGAAATCATCTATTAATCCTGAAGTTCCTTCACTTCTACCATGACCCCGATAATCAAACCCGACAGATGTAATGCCATAATCTGAAAACTGTTTGGCAATGGATGCTTCAAAATCTTGATAACTAAACACTCCATGGGCTCGTATTAACAAAGCTTTTGGTCTTTTTAAGTCTTGGATGTTTTTACCATTTTCTCTATAGGTCATTAATTTCAAAGGAGTCTCATGACGAGTTTTAACTTGGAAATCGAGGAAATTTTTCTCAGAATATACCTCATTTAAGAAAGGGATTTCGGCATTTTCCTTGTTTGAAAGGGTAATTTTTGTTTTTTTCTTGACACTTTTCAGGTTGAGGGATGATTTGGATGGATTTATAAGCATGTATGAGATTAGGATATTTTGATTTTTCTAATTTATCTATGTTTTTCTTGGTGATATGGTTCGCGTCATTTTTATTATACATAGAAATTTGATTTTGAAATTCTGTTTCTTTATTTTAAGAAATTCTGTAAATTCGAAATTGTTTTTTTTTTAAGTTCTTGCATCCCAATTCCCAAATAAAATTATAAGAATGACTCGATCTCTCTAAAGTAGCTTTTTTTCAAAAAGTTTTTGTTGTATTAACCACTTTTTGAAACAATAATTTATTACAATGATATTTCAAAAATTTATATTTCTCTAAAACAAAAATTTCACTCTCTTTTCAAAAAAATCATTTTTATCTTTCTTATATGGATAGAAACCCTGATGATTATGATAGGTATTTAATAAAAATTTCATTTTTTATACGAAAAAAAAAGATTTCCATTTATTCTTTTTGAAGAGGAAAAGCCCCAGTAACTTTTAAATTTTTTTTTTCAGATTTTTTTAAAATGGTTGTTATTTCGAAGCATCAACAGCACATTCCCTAATATGATTGAAGAGTCCGCTTCATCTCTTATTAAATGTTTAATTTTTTTAAACATAGATTTGAAAAAAACTTATTGGAACCACACCAAGAACATTCACCGACTTTGAATGAATATAAAGTATTGAGTTTCTTGGTTTTACCCAAAACTTCTTTTAGCAAAAGATGAAGAAAGTTTTTCCAAAAATATGGAGACATTTTAGGTTTTTTGAAGGAAACTTTGTAAGTCTAAGAGATCCTACAGACCTCTTTGAGGAGTTTGAGAGAGTCCAAAAAAGAAATCCAAAATGCAGTCTAAAATTCCAACTAGACAAGATATATTATCTTCATACTCGTGACAAACAATTTCTGCTGAACTTTAAAATAACCGAAAAAACATCATTTACTTCGGAAAACAATCTCCTTAGAAAGTTCTTCTTCCTTTTTGGAGAATTTATAATAGAAATCGAGCTAGGAGAAAATTTAGTGGAAGTGGCTGAAAATGTTCTTCCAGAAATCCATGATTGTTTGACTCTTGATTTAGATGATGAGATAGAGATATTTGGGATTAGTCCGAGTATTGGATTTGCCAAATAGTTTAATTAATTAAGGTTTATTTAATATTTTTGTTTTTTTCTGAAAAATAATTTCAAAAAACTTTTTAGCTTTTCTGAAATTATTATCAAAGAGTTCTCATATTATAAAAAATATTTTTATTACTTTTAAATTAATATGTTTTAGATTTTTGGGACAAAAAAAATTAAAAAAATTAGAATTGGAGTTTTATAAATTTAATATTAAAAATCAAATCTCTGAAATGCAAAATATGTTAAAATATACGGGTGAATCTATCATACCAGGTTATCAACAAAAGGTGTCTGATTTATAAAATCAAGTTAATCAATTAAATATACAATTAAAAAATAGTAGAGACACAGCTAATAAATTATTAATTAATTTTTTTTTTTCCAAATTAAAATTCATAATAATAAAGGGTTTTATTTCTAAACAAATAATAGAGTAAACAATAAGAATAAATGAATTATTGAATAAATTTTCAATAATAAATTCTCTATTTTTGCTCTTTCAATAAGCTTTAGCTAAGTAAACTTATTCAAATTATCTTGGAAGTGTAAGTTGGCCTTGAATTCATTTAAGTTTGCATATTGAACTTATATTTAATTACTTGTTTATTGACTAGCAGCTCTTGAAATATTTTGATAAAATTATTATTGTTTGAATTAAGGTTCTTACTTTTTTTGAGATCTCCAGCGGAATCGAGGTCATGTTCATCGCTTATCATAGGGCTTTGAATTACATCTTTTGCCTTATCCCTGGCAACATGCACACTGACCGATTTTTGTTTTATAATTGTTGCTGAAGAAATGACATTTTTCTTGTTTCCATTATTTTTTTTCTTTTCAAAAAAAATCGGTTCAACATCTGGAATTTCACCATCATCTCCTTTGCATTCGATGGGAATAATGAAGTCACTTAATTTATTATTCGGGGTGTTGTGAATGAAGCTTGTTTTCAAGGTGGGGGTAAAATCAAACTTTCTCATATTTTTAGAAGTATTGAAGTAGTTCACAAAAACATTCCTGCTTGTCATAATCTCTTTGATATTGATTTCCAATGTGCCTTTCATTCGAGATTCGTTCAAATCAATAACTTTTCTTGATTTATCAAGAGGAATCGCCTTTTTGGAAGCATAACTTATAATATCTTTATCGTTTTTCTCATTCATATAAGCCAAAATGCTTTATTAAAAGAAAAATCAATTGAAGTTAAAATTCTTTTATACTATTCATCAAGCTGTTTGATGGATTGCCTTTTTGAATATTTTGATAGGCTTTTTTCTAATATTTTGGATGGGATACAAACATTCCATTCAAATTTAAATGACAAAGGATTTTTTTGAAGGATGAGCTCATTGGGAGGATCTTCAGAAGTTGTATAAAGAATTTCCAAACGGCGTAGTAACCTATTTGTGACTTTGAATTTACAGGCTTGCTTAAACAAAATTTCCTAATAAAAAATAGGTTTTAAATTTTGGTATTTGAAAAAAAAAATTTACTTTATTATATGTATTATTTTCGAAATTTTCTTTGACATAATTTCTTAAAAATCCACAAAGATAATCTTCTTCTCCATTCATTATCTCAGCTTTTAAAAAATTTAGGAATTTTAATATTTTTACTTATTTAATTTTGGAAAATTGGAAAGGGATCAAAAAAACCTTTTATAAGTGATATCAAAGCCAAAGCTACCCTGATAAACATTTTATAGCCTTTTAGCAAGAAAAGGTTCCAAATCATAAGCAACTTTATCAATATGAATTTTAATTTTTGGATTCAACAAAAATTAAGAAAGCCATCATTGAAATAAAAAATTGTTATTTATAAAATAATAAAATTACTGTATTTATAGGCAAATCATAGGAAAATAAAGTCATAAACCATTGGGTCGTAAAATAACTGATTTCAAGACCTAAACTATTCTATAAATGACTAAAAAATTAAAAAATGAGAATTATAGCAAACCAGTTTCTCAACAGCATCTTTCATGTGCAATTTCAAATAAATTTGCAGTTGATAATTCAAAACATGAATTTTCGGGAAACCAGGAGACACCAAAGACTTCAGATCCATTTTATTTAATAAAAAGCGAATTAACCAAAAAGCTTCATTTTCTCTCAAACCACTTATAATTAAAATTCCAACCCAAGAGTTGATTCCTTGAGTATAGCCAATTTCAGGATGTGAATTAGAGATCGCCCTCAAAATATTATGAAGACATTGTTTACTATAAATATATTTAATTCATTATAAAATATTTTTTGTTTACTGAATAGTGTCGTGAAAAAAATCAAGATCTGGAAAAGTTCTATCTAAATCCATTTTTATATCTCTTTCAAAGCAACTTGTTTTTGAGATAAGTTTCTTTTTCAATTATTAAACAGAGGATTTTAAATAACCCTTTACCTGGTATATTTTTTTATAAATCTCTTTCTCAAAAACTCTAAAATGGATGAAATTATCCCAAAAAATATATTGTTCATCCTTTTCAATAATTGTGTTTCTAATTAGTCCCTAAAATAAAATAATTTTTCAAAAGGAATTTTTAAACAGTAAAAACCTTGGATACTAGGAACATCATCCGTTTCCTAATTAGTCTTTGATAATGATATTCGTTGGAATGAAATCTTTTTGAAATGAGAGAAAAATTCAAAAGACTTTCCATTGAAAAGTAATTCAAAATTTCAGTGAAGAAATTCAAATTAAACACGATTTCTCCCATGCTTTTTTCCCTATAACTGAAAGAGAACTTCCTTTCAATATTCCTTTGAAACTTTTCCATATTGTTCCTATATCTCAATCCTCCGATCTTATTCCTAGCCGAGTCCAAAGGTTTTTTCGGTCTAGTTAAGTCATTATTTGAATTTTCTATTGTCAGTTCTCTTTCTTGCTCAGAAGAGTTCAAATCTTTAACATCGATCATCCCTGTAAATTTCTTCAGAAATTTCTTATCAGGAGTTGTAAAACCTCCATTTTCGAAAATCTTGGAAATTGGATTTGTTGGCTCTGAGGGTCCTTTGTTCTGTCTTGTTGTGGTCTCAGGTGGGGAATCATCTTTGACTTTATCAAGATGAAAAGCAGGCACTTGATAATTTTGAATAAATGAAGAGAAATCCTCTTTTCTAACTGATTCAGAGTTGGATTGATTGGGACATTCATTTTTTGCATCTTTTGATTTGTTGCGTTTATTTGGGAGTTTGGGGATTTTGGGAGAACGTTTAAAAAGTCGGGTTATAAAATTCCATTTTGAAGTCTTTTTGCCAGGTAAAATTGAAACTTCAGACGGATTTTTTATAAGTTCTTTTTTCTTCATAGTTTTTTAATAACAATATTTTTTTTTTTAGGTACAAAACTTGAAGATAGTAATTTTAAGAATTTTTTATAAGTTTCTACAAAATAAAACAAAATTTCATGGTTTTTTTAGCGAATAATGAATTCTTTAATGCTGAAAAAAAATATATTTTTTTTCTTAAAGAGGACATAAAATTAATTAAAAAATTTTCATCATCCTTCTGTAGCACGCTTAGGCTTTAATTTTCCCAGTAAATAATTTTTTTTTCTTATTAAGCAAAAATTTTATTTTGTTTTCTGAACATTAAATTCAAATCCATTTGAAAAAAAGAATAGAAGATGAATAATTTATTGAAAACTGCAGTCAAAGGCTTATCCTTTCTGGTCATTCTACGACTTTTTTCGAAAGTTATTGATTTCGTTTTGAATATTCTGGTTATACGAGAAATTGACCCCAGCATCTATGGTTGTTTTTCTTTTTTAACTATGAGGATATCATTATTCATTTTAGGTTTAACAATTCATTTCGGTCTTCTCTTGAATCTTTCTTTGTTTTACGTAAAAATCTGCTTGAAAAATTGTTATCAAAAAAGATCAATCAATCCAAGTTCCATTGAAGATCCAAAAATGATAAACTATATCATTCAACAATCATCAAAAAACCTCGTAATATGAGACATTAAATTTATCTATATTCGGATATTATTGTTTTTATTTAAGATGAGCTTTGGAGTTTTATGTACAACAGTTCTCACCATTGTTATAGGATTCGTGTGGAGCTATTTGTACTCCCATTTACATCCAAATTTCAACCTAGCAATTGTCATTTATTGCATATCAGCCATTATAGTATTATATTAAATTAAGAAAACTTGAAAAAATTTAAAGGGAAGCATGGTTGAGCCAATTCAAGCCTATTTTGTTCTTGAATTCGATTATAAAACGACAGCCCAAGCCGAAGGAATAGCAATGATTTCAAAAACCCTTTCACTATTCATCTTTATTAAATTTCATATTTTCGGTGTTTTGGTGAGTTTTGCTATTGCTGATTTGATAGATAGTACTTTGTGCTTTTGTTTTTCATTGCTGATGGCAGTTATGCAATATTATTATTATTTTTTGTTCAATAACATATTCTATATTAGGAAAGATCCAAAATTTAGTTTGTTTCCAAAAAAAATCAAGGAATCAAAGAAAGAATATTATGTGCATAAAGGCAATAAACACCTTATTAATATTTTTAAATTTTTTTAACATAATTAAAGAGATGTTGGATATGGGTTGGCAATTCACCATTATTTCATTTCTTCGCTTTTTATTGGCGGAAGTTGAAAAATTAGTGCTTATCAACATCAACAGGGATCCTGCTGTTTCAGCTGAATTTTCTTTAGTATCAAATATTTGTTCTCTGCTGCCGAGATATATTTATAACCCCATTGAGGTTAGTCAATTCAAGAGAATATAAATAAATATGTTTTTGTTTAAAAGGAAATTTCATATAATTTGTTTGCTAAAATCAACCAAAAAACTGTTTCCAATGAAGAATCAATGGAAAATCAACAACCTGTGATTTTGTCAAAAATCCTGAAATTGATTAATATCATTGGGATAATGGCAAGTTTGTTTGGGTTTAATTATTCTTATGGATTTCTGAGATTTGTTTTTGGTGATAAATATTCTAGTGAAGTATTTTATAATTTTCATCATCAATCTTAATAAATAAAATTAATTTAAAAAGTCATGTGTGAATGCTTTACAAGCCTATTGCATATATTTATATATTATGGGGATCAACGGCATTTCGGAAGCTTTCCTTTATGGAAGTATCAAAACAGAAGATTTGAAGTATTATCGGATTGCGATTTTTGTTTCTACTGGGTATATTCCATTAACTTTCTTCATGACTTAAGTTACTAGGTTTTATTTAATTTCTTGCATAATTTTGATTCAATATGGTTCAGTTGGATTAATTGCAGCAAATTGTTTGAGCATGGTAAATTTTAAATTTTTCTTAAAAATTCAAATTTTTTTTCAGTTCATAAGAATAGCGATATGTATATTTTACTTGCAAGTCAGAATTTTGCCTAAAGGAGGATTCAAAAATTTCATTACCAAATCTTATCCAAAACCAAAATTTTTCATTTTGTTTTTCATCACCTTTGCAATCAGTTTTTTTGTAACTCACCAATTCAAAGAAAAAATATTTTTACAAATTATTGTTGGTGGAGGTATTTCTGAATTTTTTTCTTTTCTTTACTAAAGGTATCTAAGGATTGTTTGCTATAAATGGTTTCTTGTTATTCAAAGAATATGGTTTTGAAATTAGAGATTTGCTAAACAGCAAAAAAAAAGAATAAATGTTGTTGATATTTTTTTTTATGTAGCTAATGAGAAATTTCCTTAAAAAAATTATTTATGATTATTCAAATATTGAAAGAAAAAAAATAAGTTTGGAATATTTTTATATTTTACTTGTTTTTTTTTAGAAAGTTTTCCTATTCCTATTACAGTAAATTAATCTACTTAAATTTGGAGAGAAAAAAAAGGATTAAAATTTAAAAATTTAATAAGTTTTAAACATTTTTGTTATCTTTTACATCAAATATTCGAAAAAAATGCTTATTTTAATTTTGGGCTATGATTTGTTATTGATTCTGCCTTATGATTATCCAGTATTTTATATGAAATTTTCAAAGAATTATATTTCTTCTTTAATAGTATTCCAATGATAACTCCAATCATTACACCCCCACAAGTTCCAATAGCAATTGAAAAGGTCCATTGCATAATCTTATTTGAGCTCACTATTCTTTGTAAAAATGCAGCTGCTTTTGAGTTTGTAACACTTAATTTCATATGAACCTTTTTACTGCAATAGTTTTCCAGATCATGGTCAGTGGCAATTTTTTTTTCAAGACAGTTCAAATATTTTATCTCAACATCAAACTTAGTTGAATATTTGAAATTTTTGTTTAGTTCCAAGGTGCAATTGAAAACTATAGAGTTAATTTGCGGATAGAATAATTTTATCGCATTCTTTTTTACTCCCAAAAAAAAAAATTCTCCATCATTATCATTATGTGATGAAAGAGACAATATTTGTAAAAAGTTTTCAGATTGGAACTCTCTATAAACTTCATTTTCTTCCAATTTGATATTGTCTTTATTAAGGGAGGTTCGATACAAATGAATCAAGTTTGGTTCAAGTATCGCCAAAAAATCTGGTGTTCTGACTAAACTTTGCAATTGTGGCAAAGAAGAGAGATAAATTTCTCTGTTAAAATTGAACTCTTCATCGTTTTCGAGATACTCTTGCAACACTATGGAACTTATATTTGTTTTAAAAACTTCTTTTATCATTATTAATGAGGAGTATTGATAATCTATTTGTAAAACCTTACCATCATTTAATCTATTTATGAATGAGAACAGATTTCCTTTTTCTAGTTTTAAGAAATATATTCCATTAAGGTAGTCACTAAAAGCTAAAGTATTAGTCTCATAATCAAATGAAAATGATGTAATATTCAGTAAATCAGATAAATTTAAAAAAGTGTGATCGATAGTTTGAATTAAATTTGCTTCATTATCTGTTTTATTTTCAGCATAATATAATATGGAATTGTTTTCACTCAAAAACAGGAATCCTGAACTAAAAATTATCAGATCTGATACTTCATGTAACTTCACACCCTCTATTTGATAAACATCATCTAAAACTTTTGGTTTTTCCTCTTCAAGGTTTATTTTATACACATAATTATTGATGAAAACGATAATTCTTGACTCTTTCTTTTGATAGTAAAACCGAATCATCGAGTTTTTTGGGATATTCGGGGTCATTATATTAAAAAAATTCGTTTCTTTTTCAATAAATATGTTTTTGCCACTGTCAAATTCTAATTTCTTATAAAAAAGCTTATCCATTAGATCATCAATATAAAATAAATATGGTTTTATATAGAGGATTTCTGGGTTGGAAAAAGGATTATCTGTCAAACCAAGAATATCACCCATTTCAGATAAAGAGATAGAAAGATCTTCAGGTTCACAGAAGTTTGTTAAAGAAATACCTGAAAAATTTTGTATAGAAACATCAAACGGATTTTTCAAATAAATGCTTTTTTCTTGATATGTAAAAGAAAAAATATTCTTGGTGAAATTAAAAATGCTTTCATCATCAGAGACATTATAAACTATAGTGGAAAAAACTTGGGAAGAAAGGAATATCCCAACAAACAAAAGCTCAGAAAAATAATGCATTTTTCCGGATATAATTAATATTATGTTTTTTAAATATTTAAAAATTAGGGATAAATTTTATAAAGGCATCATTTTTTAAGACTAGATAATGAATTAAAAAAATCATTTAATTAATTTTTTTTCTTCTCCTCTTCTTCCTCAAATTTTTTCCCATTAACATTCGCTTCACAATCTATTTACAAATTTTATGAAAACAAAATTTTAATAAAAAAAATTAATAAAATTAGTTTTTGGTTTTACTTATGCATGGGAAATTCGAATACCATTTTTTCGATGAATACACTTCCAACAGTGTTCTTCCGCATTGGATGAATAAATGATTTTGTCCAATGTATATGTTTTTCCTACTCAAAAATAATGTTCCAAACTTTGATGAATTATCTTTTAAAATTAATTTGTTGTTTTCCAATTTTAGTGAAGTATGAAATCTGGACACCGATATGTCACTCAACCTAATTTCACATTCATTTCCTCTTCCCTTTTCAAAAACTATTAAAAAAAACATTATTTTTTGTTTACAATTCTTATTTGATTTTTCATTGCGAGATCAATAAAATGCAAGCCAGAAGGCTTCCCATTTTTTGTGAAGGATTGAAGCACAAGACAATTCACTGCAACAGGCTCATTTTCCTCATAAAAACTCTTAAAATCAATTAAATCATAGGTGTGTCCATCACACTCAAACATTAATGGAAGCTGACTTTTGCATAATTCACAAGAAAGACCTTGCCAAAGCACAGTCAAAATGCCATCAGTTTTTTTTAAATGAAGCTTATTAGTTAACCAATTTTGCAAACAAATCAAATGCACAAATTTAAGAGATCCATCGCATCTGCAGAGATTCAACAGGGGATTGTCTTCGACAAAACTATCACTTAAGCAGAATCTACAAATTTTTTTATAGGGTTCTTTTTCATCAACGATGATTTTGTGGTCTTGCAATAAAGTTGCTGCTTCTGTGTCATAGGTGTTTTTTTTGAAAACATCATGAGTTTCATCCTTTTTTAAGATTTAAATGTTTTTTTCCAAAAAAACACAAATGAATAATGAAAATACTTTGTAATATTGCTTCAAAGAATTTAAAACTGAGTCATAATAATTCCCTTTTTTTTTCTCTTCATAGTTTTTGATCTAAGACCATATAAATACTTTCACATTTTTTAGAAAAAATATAATACCTTTAAGACTTCGAACATGATTTTTCCTAATTTGAATACATCACCTTCTTTGATATTCATGGAATCTTTTGCGCCTCCCAATTTTGCGCTCAATGTGGACCAAACCTTCTGACTCGTTTGATTAAATAAATAAGAAGCCCCTATTTCCAAATTACAAAATTTTATTGAATTGTTGAACCTTCTCTATGAAAGATGGAAATTAAATAATTTTCGCCATTGAGATTCATTAATAAATCATGTTTTTGAGGCTCGAATTTAACTTGATCCTGCTCTCTTGTCAAAACTCCCTGTGAGGTGACTGTGAAGGTTTGTTTATTGACCTCATCATTTTCATAATCAAAGAGGCCATAGGAATCTTTATTCCATGTTTTGGTTTTGATTTTAATTTTTAAACTACTCATTAATTAATTTTCAGAATTATGAAATTTCATTCAATAAAATCGATTTTTCAAACAATCATTATAAAGAAAATCCACAGCTTTTTTGAAAATGTTTTGTTTTTTTTTGTTTTTTTTCCAGTGAGTTATTGAGAAAAATTATTTTTTGAGGGAAAAAAATATAAAAATAAAATTTGGTAAAACAATGAATCATTTAATTATTTTTGTAAAATGCACAAATTTTCAAACTAATTTAAGTTTAATATTGATAATCTCTATTTTTTCTGTTGTTTAATTTTGAGCATCGCTATTTTCATCAGAATGGAAAATTTTACTATCATTGAAAGTTGGATATCTTCTCAAAAATTTGAACAATTCAATAAAGAAACAATGTAGTAAAAATATTCCATGTGTAAGATCATAAATGACAATCTCCAAATAACAAAAAATTATTCCGATGAAATACCATTTTCCTGGCAAAGAGTTTGCTTCCAATTCATCCTTTTCAATTCTCGAAGCATCCAAAATTAAAAAAAAATACCCGATTAATCCCAAAAGGTTAAGACCGAGAAAATAATTCAAATAATCTGCCCAATTGGTTTTTAATTTGCTTTTTTTCTCTTTTTCATTACTTTTGATAATGCTTTTTTGTACTTTACTATAGAATTCTATGATTGAAGTTTTGAAAAGATCTTTGATTTCTTCTTGGTTTTCTTTAAGCATTTCTTTAATGGAGGAAATTTTTTGGGGATTAATTTCTGATTGAATATCTAGAATGTTCTCCATTTTATTCACTAAATTTTCCAAATCTTCATGAAGGATATTTTCTCTGATTTCATTGAGTTTTTTCGTCCATTGGCTTTTATGAGTATATAATGATTGGATTTTGAGATTTTGAAAGAGCCAATATTTCGAATGAAGTCGGTCTAGAAGCAAAAGAAAGCCAAGAATCTTCCAGAAAAACCAAAAACTTAATACTTCCACATTATAAAATTTATAAAACACTGGTAAGTCGAATTCAAAAATTAATAAGAATAAAAGCACAGCGTACCCCAAACCTAAAATAATAGATTTTTTTATTGTCCCACCCACAAGTTCCCTTCCAAGTTTTCCTTTTCTGTTAATTCTTGATAAGGTCAAAACTGAAAAATAAATGACCACCATACCCAAATACTCAAAAAATATCCAAATGACATACATTGAGATAAGCCATTTAGATTTGGAAAATGCGTATCCTTCATAATTGTAACTCCCATCATAAATCTTCATATTATATAGGAGGGGATTGTACATACAATTGCAAATTCGCGGTGGTTTTTCAGTCAAATTGTAGTTATTATCTTGATATGATGTGTAATATTGCAAGCCTCTCCAAACCACAAAATTATGTAAAGACATTAAAAATTCGAAAATGACTCCCAAATAAATCACCCATTTATAAACCTTTATTTCATAAGCTAGGTGGGGGTATTCTTTAATTCTTTCTTTGGTTTCCTTTTCAGTGAGAAGCATTTTGATTTTTTTCAAAGCATAAGCTATTATCGCCCAATCAATAACGAGTCGAAATAATGAATAAGCATAACAAATAGCAAAAAAAATCATGCTATATGTCGATAGAAAAAATGGATTATCATTAGTCGAAGTATTTTCAGAACTATTCCAATTCATCCATTTTGTGTAGGTCATAAAAAAAGGATTGGTATAATTATGGGTGAAATCTTGGAGAGTGATCAATCTCCAAACTGTGGTTTCATCACATTGATCTTGGTTATCGTAAGGATGAATAGAGGTGATACATATATGATAAAGAAAAGCATTTCCGGAAAAATTGGTCATTGAATGATATTTTTATGATTGTTATTTTATATCCATAAATAACAAAAGAAAAAAAAGAAAAGAAATGATATTTAGTTAGAAAAAACATATTAAAGAGGAAAAAAACATTTAAAAACATTTTCATTAAAAAAGAATTCACCCTTTTCTTTGTTTTTAATTAATAAATGTGATGATAATTGTTTTTAATTCATAAAGGTGATAAGGATCTCGCTTTAATCTTCCTCAATTTCGTTTAATTTTTTCAAAATTTTGTTTTCAAAGAACCCCCTGCAACGGTTCAAGTAATCGACCCATTCCACAAAAAAGCAATGCAACAAAAAAATCCCATGGGTTAAGTCAAATATCACGATTTCTGAATAGCAGAAAAAAATTCCTATAAAATAAAATCCGGAAACTGTCTTTTCTGGATAAAAAATTGTATCCATATGCACATGAACATATACAACATCTATCAATAAGAAAAAATACCCTATAGCTCCAATAAGATTGAGCCCCAAAAAATAATTCAAATAATCTTGCCAATTCATTTTGAGTTTGCTCTTTTCGATTTTTGTTATGATTCTCCTTATCAAAGTTTTGATTTCTTTATAAGAGTCTTTGATTTTCTTTTCCAAAACCTTATTAATATTTTTATGATGATCTATCAGAATTTCATTGATTTTTTCTTTATCATCTTTAGATAAAAATTTTTGGGTTTTCAAAGTTTCATCTTCCTGAGCTTCAATCACATTATTTTTAAGATCATCTTCTTCAGCGCTTTTTAGTCTTGCTATCCAATGGTGCGCGTGATTGTGTAAAGAATGGATCTGCAAGGTTTTAAAGAGCCAATATTTAGAATATAAGCGATCCAAAAGCAACAGAAAACCAATCACTTTCCAAAAAAACCAAAAGGCCAGAACTTGATAATTGTAAAATTTATAGAACACAGGCATATCAAAATAAAATATCAATAACAACAAGAAAAATCCATAAAATAAGCTGAGGAAAATAGATTTATTGCATATCCCCATGAGAAATTGCTTTCCTTTTTTCCCTTTCCGATTAATTCTGGAAAGAGTTAAAACAGAAAAATATATGATGAACATCCCCAAAATTTCGAAAATCACCCATAAGCCATAGGCTGCTTGAAGTCCTTTGAGCTTGTATGGATAGAAATCTATATATGAATTATCCCAATTGTACAATGCTGGATTGTATATGCAATTGCAAATTCTAGGAGGCTTACTATAAATAGGATAATAATTATCTTGAGCTGAGGTATAATATTGCAAGCCTCTCCAAACAATGTAATTATGCACAGACATGGTGAACTCGAAGCACACTGCAGCATAAACAATCCATTTGTAATAGGAGATTTCTTTGCCCAAATCTGGATCTTCTTTGATTTTAACAGCTACTTCTTTATCATCAAGCATCATTTTAATTTTTTGACGAGCATAAAAAATGACTGCAACATCGATCACTAATCTAAACACAGAATAAGCATAACATATTGCGAAAAAGAACATATTAAACGATAAATAACCAGGGTTAGTTGTGATGGCATCAGAACCAGGTAGATTGGTTGTATTATAGTTTGGCCAAAAAAGAAAAACAAAGGAAAATGGATTTTTAATATTTTTTAGCGAAAAATCGTTCATTTCAAACAAGTTGGCTAAAAAATTTCCGGCTTCACAAGAATCATCATTGTTGAATCCGTAATCTTGGCATATTTGGTACAATTGACGATCGGTTCTATTATAAGATGAATAAGGATTCATTATTTGAGGAAAAGGATTTGAATGAGATTAATGAATTTTTTTTTTAATTTAAAATGGAGATTTTTTTTAATTCTTTAATTTTGTGAATAAGAAAAAAATAATCAGAAGTTTTGATAAATTTTCCCAAATTTTTGGGGATTGCCAATCTATTTTTTCCAGATTGTGTTTTGAAATTCTTTAAGTTCCTAGATATTAAAAATCTATTTCGATTTCGAAAATGTTAATGTTATTATAATTTTTATTCTAGAACTTTAGTCAGTTTCTTTCAAAATATTAAAAAAACTCTGATAATAATATTATTTTTATATTAAAATAATTATAGTTAACAACATAATTGTCATCAAAATCCATCTTTCCGTTATTCTTTCTCCAAAAGTTGCTCTATAAGTGTCAGGTATGATAAATATTTCGGTTTCTGTTTGGAAGCTCACCTTCAAAATCTCATCATCGTCCATTAAATCTGGATTAATTGGTAGGTCATTGTCTGCGATGAAATAAGCGTCATACTCTGTGTTATCATACAAATTGGTGAAGTTTCCAATCTGATAAATCACTGATTCTCCCCTATTGTCACTGGGGTAAACGAAACTTAAATTAATGAAATGTTCTGGATCAAGTAAGAAATTAGTTGAGTCCAATCCATATTTCATTTGTCTTGGATAGGGAACTGTTGAATTTTTAACCATAACAATTCCATATAAACTTCCATTTCTTCTAATACTCACATTGAAGAACACACTGTCTTGGCCGACTTGAGTGAGTATTGGAGTATAGCTGAATTCTTGATGAAAGGCGATGATTTCATATGCATTTGTGAAGATATTATAGGAAGAAACTAGCTCGGGAATTGCACCAATCAGGATTGATTTTTGGGTTTGTAAAGATTTTACACGTTCAATTGGTCTGATTGCGTTTTCGAATGGATCTTGAAGAAGGGTCATTTCATAAGTGGTGGTTTGTGAGTTTAATAGATCAAGAACAACAGGATCTGTGACACCAGGAATACTGAATTTAGGAGGATTGTTATCTATACTGAATCTGGAAGATGGCAGTCCTGTGACCAACCCTAAGCCGCTTAACAATGTAACATTGGTGACATCCTCATTTAATTGTAGGAAAAACTTGGCAGGGAGATGTTTTTCTTAAAAAATTTAAATTTTAAAGATAATTTTTTTTTTTACTCAATGTTGTGAAAGGGAAAGCTACACTCACAGGGTTTTCATTCCCGCTCAGATCTTCCACCATGAAGAATAATATATAATCAGTTTGTTCTTCTAATCCAGTGAAATAAAAATAAGTGTCATAATAAATGTAGGTCTGAGTGACAGGAGCTTGATATGATGAATTCGAGCCGTATTGTTCCCAGACTGTTTCTGTGGACAGAGCCACTCTTATCGAAGGATCTTTAATTTCAGGATTGCTTGGTTGTTTTGTCCCTTTATAAGCCAGAATGTAATAGACCCATCCACTTTCTGACGTTGAAATTCTGAAATACATATAAGTTCTATCCATATCCACAATATAATAGTTCAGAATGGTTGGTGGCGAATTATCGATATCCATGATTTCAAAGTTAATAATATTTGTATTCATAGTATATTTTGACGAATAATTCGAATCGAGCCAAAACATGATTTGTCCTGACACTGCCAAAACATCAGTGAAATAGGTGAACGTTGCCTGAGTTTCCCCAATTCCGAAAGTGAGGTTTTCTGGGTTAAACACCACATAATCCGGTTGATTCGGCTTATAAGTCTCGTAATAAAGTGTCATATTATTGGCTGGAGCGACAGATAATGTAATTTGGATTGGTAGAGATGTGCCTAATTGTGCAGTTCTTAAAATAATCGGCGAAATGGTCAGGGTCAACACATTAGCAGCTGGATCTTGTGCCAAAACGAAGAAACTATCAGCAACTTCTGAGAATTGATCAGCTGTAGTAGTTTCATTTTTAGACCAAGAGATTTTATTTTGTCCTAATGTTGCATTGCTTAAAGGCTGGATCATGAAATATTGCGTACTGGATAGATATGAGAAAAACGATATAACCGATGGGACAAAAGAGAACCCAACAGATGAAGGGGTCAGGTAAATCGCATAAGGAACTGACATTTGCAATGTCACTGATATGTTTGTTGACATGGTTCCAACATATAAAGTGTCAATATTCCCAACAGTGATTCTTAATCCTTGACGACTATATGTTATGGTGCTTGGATATGATAAGACCCCATAGGTTGAATAGAGAATATTAAGAGTATCTTCATCATAAACTGAGACCACGAAGTTGTCTGATTGACCAGAATCGCTGGGGTTTTCAATTAAATCGATTTCATAGCATAAAACCCCTACCCCACCAGTTCCATCATAGCCAGATGTCTGGTTTGAAATATTAATAATTCTCAATTGATCGTTCACAGTGCAATATGGCGTTTGTGTGCCATTTATTATTGGATAAGTAGTAGCATTATGACCTGTGGCGATTTCGCATCCATATGAACTCTGTCTTAAAGAGAATTGAGAGGGGAACTGAATTAAAACTGAAGCATTCTTTGGGATAGGATTATAAGTTTGGACACAGAAAGTATAATTGCTCTTTTGTTGGAGGTTCGTGCTCGTCGTATTGAGAAAAGTAAGATTCAACGTTTGTGGAGCCGCATCTATCGAGAAAGTGCAGTTATTTGTCTTATAGGAAATTATAGTGGATCCTTGGCTAAGCACAATATCCATGGAACTCGCTGAATTTGAGTTCGGATTCATGATTCCAGTGACTTCAAGATCTAAATAAACATTGCTGGAACTAGCTGTTGTTGCATTACTTGAATTGCTTCCATTAATTGAATTATTGCTGCCATTGCTCGAATTAATGTTGGTGATGTTGGTGACATTTGTATTGATTGGTATGATGAGTTTTCCATTGGAAACAGTGCAAGCCACATTGCCTCCTAATGCCACTGAATAACAAGAAATGCCTGTGTTAGAAGTGGTGAGACTTGGATCATAGTTGCTTGAAAATTGAAGTTGTAACTGTGACCCTGAAGAAATGTTGGTTAAGCTGGTGAAATTGAAATTATAAGTTGAGGTTTGAGCTTCATTTTTTGGGTATATCACTGCAGGTGTAGCCAACCATAATGTTGGATCATAATCTAAAAATGTCAATTGCAATCCGACATCAGTGGGATCAGTCACATCCAATTTCACCGAATCATATTGTGTATAGGCTTGGAAAACTGTTGTGGTATCGACATTACTGGGGTTAACAAGTCCATTCATGGCAATATATAAGGTTGATTTTGCAGGAAATTCAAATCCAGGATTAATAGTTAAAATATTATTCGCATAACTCTTTGTATAACTCAAGACAGAAGAAGTGAAAGTTCCTGTAAGAGATGAAACTGTGCATCCTGAAGGTAAAGTAGATGATGCCCATTCAGGTGGAAATTTAAGGAAAATATTTCCTCCTGTAGGCACTGTGGTTGAAGGTTGCAAAGAAAACACATAGTCACAAGTCACGGATTTATACAGATTAGAAGCAGCTATGTTCATATAAAGCACATTAGCGCTCTTTGTTGGCAAAAATGTGAATAATGGGAAGCCTTCTGTATTAATTAGAGCCCCCAAAGAGTTGGTAATATCGATATAAAAGTCATTAGCTACTGTAGGTCCAACATAAGTTGGGTTTTTGGCACCTGTTAATAAAATCTGAATAGCTGTGTTTTCTTCAATATCTGCATTGGTGGTCATGACGATCAGATTGGCTGAGATAGTCGCTGGATTGATTGAATTTGACGGAGTAGCAGTGCAAACAGCATCAGGAACACTTAATGGAAGTTGATTATAGTTCAGTCCTATATAGGGTGATGCTACATGATCTGGGAAATAAACAGTAATGGTGCTTCCACTAGGAACCATATAAGTCGGAGTCACTGAAAACGTGTATTGAACATTGACATCTCCGGAAAAATAAGAACTCAAAACCATCAATAGAGATGAGAATGGACCCGCAATTGCTCCTGGGCAATTTATATAGATCCAATTGCCCTGTCTTATCCCCCAATTTTGGATTAATAAGATTTCAATCTGATAAACGACGGGAGCTAATTGATAAGCCATGTTTCTGATTTGTGAGATTTGGAACGTCTTATAATTAACAGTATCTGCAACGATTGTTTGCCCAGTCGGAACTTGGAAATATAATTCATTGACAGAACCTGTTGCATAAATCACTGTTGTCACAACTATTCCATCAATTATAGCTTGAATTTCTGTGTCACTTTGATATAATAATTGGAATTGAGAAGGGAATCGAAAGACCAAAAATGACCCTCCAATCATATTATTTAAGACCATGAAATTGAATGTCATAATGCTGTAAGTGCCGACATAATTAGTTCCTGGATTAATACTAAATAATGTGGTTCCATCCAAATAATAACTTGAAGGTAAGTTCGACATATCAGGTACTGTTGTAATTTGTAGGTAATAGCTCAAATAAATAATTGTTTTCGCGATAATTTGATTTTGTGTACCATCAGCATTGGCTTGATACGCCCCAACTTGTATATATCCGTTATTATATTGTGTCCATACAGGTTTGCATTCCAAGAAATGGATTTCCACATAGGTTCCACTGCTTATAGCTTGGAAATTACTGACAGTTACAAGTACAAGACTGAACCAATTGTATCCTGTTGCATATGTTATTGTACATTGAATACTGCCTCCTGAAGGTGGAACTAATCCTTGCATAGCTCTACAAGGCATATTTGTAGTGCTTTGACCGAGATTATTAGGGTATCCATCATATCCATAGACATAATTATCTATTGTATTGAACTCATAAGTTATGTATCCAATTGGGCTCTTCAACAATGGATCAGCTATATTAGGGGTCGTATCATATCCAGCTGGGATATCTATATTTGATTGGAAGGTGATTCTGTACACTGTATTACGATAGTTCAAATTTAAATTCGTTTCCTGCTCTCTAATTGTCGCAATGAAAGTCAAATAAGTTAATTGTTGCGGTTGTGTTGTGGATGCAGGTATGCTATATTCCACTAAGTTGTTATTGATATATTCATAAACCTGGAAACTATCAGTTGTTGGAGTCGAAGGTAATTTCACACCATCTCCACCAATGGCTCCAGTAGTAGTCCAAGTTAATAAACTACATGCAGAACCCAATCCTTGGCCGCTATTCGTATACATCGTTATTATTCGGTCGGAACTGATCTGACAATATTGCCCCGTAATATCAGTGTGATAGTTCTGTCCCATCTGACAAACTGCCGTCCCCCCATTTGGAATATCATAATCATTCGGCATCCAAATCTGCACCCAAGCAGAATTACTGCCTGTGGTCGCTGGTAATGTCGTTTTTGGAATCAATCTTATATCGACCTCAGCATATTGTCCTAAAGAAGCTTGACGATTATAATAACTCTCAGCGTTTCTATAGACTCTAAATAGGTTCGGGAATGGCTTGGCTCCTACCCAAGTAACCGCGTCGTTGTTATTATTACCAACTGAACTATCAAGAACCATAGTTAAATCTGGATTTGGTGGTTGACTAGCATAAGTTTCCACAGTCCATTGAGTAGTCCATCCAGCCGTTGCTGGGTTGGTTAAGTCCAACTCCAACATCAACCAACCATCTCCATTATAAGTTCCAAAATTGTAGATTTCTATGAGATAATTTGTTGTGATATCCGTGATTTGACAAACGATTGAGTTTTCGGGATCGCTCATATCAGCTAAAACCAAACCTCGTCTAATGACACAATTTTCAACATTTGTGAAAACATTTGGTGCCCATATCTTCAAATATTGCAATGCATGCTTTGGAGTTCCTAATATAATTCCTAAACTATATGTGATCACAGAATTGACATCATTCTTTGCATCAGAAGTCTGAAGTATCAAACGAATGTTTGCTCTATCTGGACTTTGATAGAAATAGTAATAGCTAACTAATTTTTGTCCTTGGTACACAAAAACATTAACCAAAGATTTAGGAGAACCATTAGGATTCTTATATTCATAATCGGGATTCACCCAATTGCTATTTTCAATCCAATTAAAATAGTCAACCACGTATAATTGATCAGTTCCTGCAATTAAAGGGATTGTATTATGGATCGTGAACCATTTTGAAGCCATACTCGCAGCACAGCCAATTTGTGGCCTATTGACTGGGTTCCACCATTGGCCTCCATTTGTCATTTGAGAACAATCGGTCTTTCTTGACATGACATATGGTGAGTTTTGTTCAAATACAATAATATCTCCAATATTCAATGAAACCAATAAATTTGTGATTTGCCAAGTCACATTCCCCATATTCTGTGTTACAGCATTACTACTCAAACCACTTCTCGAAGCTCCTGAGGATTGTTTCGGGTAAGCTAATTGTCCAACCCCTCCTGGATATGAATTATAAGATTGAACAAGATAGAATTTGGGATGGTAATAGATATCGTAATAAGTCCCGTCATCCATTCTACTCTGAACATGAATAATTATATGAGAGAATGTTCCCATAGTTGATGGATTAGCGATCCTGGTCACTTGAAGATTAAATTTTGTATAAGCTGGTATCGCCTCGTAGTTGTTGAACATTACATATGCTGGCGTGCTATTATCAGTAGTTCCGGCTGCCTGAACCGCAGTACAATAGATATAGCATGTTGAACAACCTAACCCAGTATATGGATCAGGCATCAAAGGAGTACTGGAGCCGAGATATTGTCCTGCACAACCAACTTCAGTCTGATATCCAGAGGAAATTACTCCCAAATTCACATCCCAACAGGGTTCGATTTCATTATTAGTTGGGAATTCAATGAGGATTCGGGAATTCTGAGCGACAGCGACGTTTCCTGTCGGAATCGCACTAGCCGTGGTTGTTAATGTCATATTAATTCCTGTCCATGTTTGATCTGTAACATAATCCATACTGAGTTCTTTGCTGAAAGATTCAACATGGAAAGTGGTGTCAAGGTAATATACACTGGGTGTAACAGTTGAATCTGTAAGTGAAAACATGCTGCCGTCAAAAGGACATGATGGGATTTGGACTTGAGTCCAGGCTCGATCTGAGGTGCTACTGGTCGTGATTACAGCCCAATAGATTCCAGAAGGTGCAGTAGCTTTAAAACCTCCACTCATTTTACTAAGAATCGTTAATTGATATGATTTTGATTGAGAAAATGGTGTAAACTCTTCAGGAATATAAATTGTAACAGTAAAAGAAGTTGTTGTTGTCGTATATGTGCAACGGTAACTTTTAATATATGACATATGAGCATTAGTCATGTCATTGAAATAACAAATAAGTTCATCAGTGATGGAAGTTGGAGTAAAACTGAAAGAGGTATAGAAGTTTATGCTGATATAATCGTTAGGATAATTCAAATTTCCTGAGAATTGGAACATCAGAATCAGTGGTCCAGTTCTTCCAGCGCATAAAACTTGAGGCACTTGCATAATATCTTGAACCGTCGCTGTAATAATAAATCCTCCTTGTAATGAATATCTGATTGATTGAGCATCAAATTGTGTCTCAACATCCATTAGGAAGTTATTATTGTTATCGACATAGTAAGTCTGTAAAGTAAAGTAAAATGCACCAGGAGCAGCAGTTGTAGAGGGGTTTTGTGTATAGAATGATATAGATATAGGTGTTGCTGTTGGTAAGAAAGGATCATAAATTTGACTAAGTCCTGTAACCACCATAGTTGAAGGACTTCCCGGAACTATATCACAAGAGGCATCAGTAATACCTCCTTGAATTTGGCAATAGGAATCAAAGAACACGAAGTTGCAAGCCGAACAATCAGGAAGAGAAAGCACAATTTTCCCGTTAGCAGGAATTCGATTATAAGGTTGGAAGGTGAATGAATAAGTATTTGGTTGAAGAATGATAACAGGTGGTAGCGGAGTATATGTCATATCGATGAAAGTGTTGACATTAGCTTGTGCAGTCAATGGGAACGTATAAATTTGCATTAGATTTCCATTTATCCACACATAAACGTTGAAATTAATACCTAAATTGGCAATTTGATAAGGCATATTCTTAAAGGAATTGAAAGTGAGAGTTGTTTGACTGTTAAGATTGGATGGAGTAGCTGCTACTTCTATCCATTTGGAAATCGGATATAATGTTACAGTAGCTCCAGCAACACTCAATGTATAGCTGTTTCCTCTATAAGTTGCAGGAGGGTATTCGAACACCATTTCCGTAGTCGTTGATTCTAAGATGTATCTATCATCATAACCAGTTTTCACAACCCCTACATTTTGTGTCAATCCGAAACTGATGGTTCCAGGTTGTCCCACTAAATTGGGACTGAAAGAAGGTGTTGTCAAACCAGTTGTTGTCGTAACTACTGTATAAACAGTTGTATAGAAAATATCAATATGAACCAATTCATTTAAAACTGTCCAAATTCCAGCCATATATGTTCTGCTGACAATTCTCATTTGAATGAAGAGCATATCAGTTGATGGCATTTGTAATTTCGGAAATCTTAAGACGAATGATGAAGAAGAAGGAAATCCATTCGTGGAATCAACAATGATGTAGCTGGGAGAAAGGGCAGAAACTGCTCCTTTATTCAGTGTACATTCAAGTCCAGCTGGACAAGTTCCAGTGCAAACACAATCTAATGATTGTCCATTAGTAAAACCAGTCCCCAAATCTGTTGGGAAAAGAGGAACGCCAGCGGAATTAGCAGTTTGGAATTCTATTAATATTTGTCCTGGAGTGGTGCCTGTATTCGGGTTAATTGTAATTGTAGGAGTTAAACTCACTAAAAAGATACTATATCTATTGATTGTTGTTATATAATTGTTGATGAAGGAATTCGTGAAGTCTGGAGGAGAAAGCACAAAGGATGTGGTAGTCGCTGTTCCACTGGAAGGAGTTACTGTAATACTATATGTAGCCTGAGTATTGTATTTGAAATTCTCTTGAGGCAGCAATCCGTTCGTCATAGCTCGATTGGTCGCAATAAATATGATATAAGTGTTTCCAGAAACAATGCTATTGGATGTTGGAGCAAAGATTTGGAATCCTTGAGCTGAAACTTGGCAAGTATAGGCGGCCAAATTGCCCCAAAAACATTTCATATCATCATAAGCCGCTGTATTTACAATCACTGTGTTCCACAATAAAGTGCCAGAAGCAATTGTCACACTTCCTGTCTTCATCGTTATGGCTGCACTTGCTTTGAAAGTGAATTCAACTGGGCCATAATCATTCATTTGAGCTGCCTTCCAAACACTAAGTCCCCATATCTGCATTCCATTGATCCCGACTTGACTGGTAATTGTTAATAGTCCGCTCGGTGATGTGAATGTAGCTTTAAGATTCGATCCTGAAGTAGGATAGCTTGTATAAGCATTATAGCCAAAAGTCCCTATAGTTCCTGAAGCTGGAGTTGTAGCTTGTAATATAAGCGTGAAAGTGGTTCCTGAAGTAATAGCTTGATTATTGTTATATATTATAACAGCTTGCCCAATGACTATAACTGAATATCCCCCGTTGTATCCAGCCATAATTGTTGCGCTTGAAACAATATTAGTGAATCCAGTGGGAAAGGTGATAGATAAAGCAGAATTAATTCCCAAAGAAAAGCCAACTGTGAAATCAAATTGAATGGAAGAGGCTGAATTAGCTGAAATTGTTGTTGCTAAAGTTGTGGCAGCTCTAACTGCTTGATTAGGTGGATTTGAGATCGTGAAAGTACTAGGAAGATATGTTGGACTTGCAGAAGCTTTGTAAGTGAATGTTTTGGTTCTGACATGGTTTTGAATGAGAGACATTGTCCAAGCTGAAGCTGAAGTATAAGCTCCAGAAACAGCAGTATTCTTCAAATTGCTCCATACTACGCTTTGAGTGCAAGCTGAGGTTTGTCCGCTGTTAAGAATAATAAAATTATTCCCTTCACTCATATAGTAATTCGTGACTTGAACACTACTCATGGCTCCTGTTGGTGTCGAAGCAGCGCTCGGATTAAAGAAATTGGTATCATAAGTGAACCAGTATCCATCAAAATTTGATAATGTACAAGTAGTTCCGCTTGGCAACAATGTCATCGTCATAATAGCATCCACTGAAAGGCCTCCAGTTGTGGGATTTGGAAAAACTAATGTTGGTTCTGCGGTTGCGGTAATTGGTGTGATACTATAAGTGACAAATGGGAAGTTATAATAATCCTTAATTACTTTGCCATAAGTTGAGTTGAGAGTATATGAATAGAAAACAGCTGATGTGAAGAGTTGGCTAGCTGGGTTTATGAGATTAGGAATATCAAATGAGATAGTTTCTCCAATTGATAGAGATCCATAGTTTGAAATAGTGATTCTTATCGGTCTTGTCTCATAGCCTAATTCTCCATACCAGATTTCACAAAGACTACTAGTCGACAATCCGGCTTCATAATTACATTTGAAATTAGCGAGGGTGTTTGTAGCAGTGCCGAGATTAATTGAGTAGAGATTTTCAGATGATGAGGTTACAAATCGAGTCACTGGCAACAATATTTCAAGATAATCATTTCCTGATGTAACAGCATTATTGAGAACCAGATCAAAATGAATTAGATTATTTGTACTTGCCTCTGAAAGAATACTTCTGACACAACCCCCCTGAGTTGAACTGATAATGTTATTAAACATAGCAGTGTTGAATTCATTAATATTGGTTGTTGGGGTTGCACTACTTGATAATAAATAGACTCCCATAGGATATTGATAATTGCTTCCTGAGGTTTGGAAACCTGCTTGATTGTTGGTTTCTGCTAGGAAAATGATGATCTCATAATAATTGGTATTAGTTATTGCAGCGTTGGTTGGGGCTTGTATTACTATATCAAAAACAGAGCTTGACACTGTGGCCATATAACAACTTGATGATTCATAACTACTTTGCAAATAATAAGATCCTCTTCCCACTAAAGTAAATCTACATCTAAATGGTTGAGTTATGGTTGTTGATAAGGCAAAAGCTGCCCCAGGCCTCAACCTAATAAATTGAGTCGTTGCAAGATTAGAAGTCAATTTGATTTTAAAATTAATGAAAGAATTCGCTGATTTTGCAATACGAGTATATCCTATCAAGTATCGCGTCGGCGACCATACAGCCAAAGTATTCATTGTCGCAGGAACTGCCAATGAAAATGTTCCAGTATCAATACTATAAGGATTGGCCCCGAAATTCTCTGGTTCTATAGCATATGAGGTCACTGTGACAGTGCAAGACCCCCCACTAGTCGCACCTGACATAGTAAATAGAAAATTTAAAGGAGTTCCTCCAGTGAAGAAAGAAAACCCTCTTAAATAAAGCTTAGATCCAATCAATTCTCCAGTGAATTTCCCCTGATAAGTTCCACTAAATATTTCAAGATTCATTAATAAAGGACTTGAAAAAGCACCTGCGCCGAATGCAATCTCTATGCAACCTCCTTCAGGAATATTAGAAGGTAATGTTAGCTGGGAAGAAAATCGAACAGTTCCACCAGCAGGATCCATAGCTGTTGCCCATCCACTGGCTACCCCATTATTAAAACTCACTGTGAAATCTATATATTGTCCGATAGAAGTGCCGGAAACAGTATAGCAGATAAATGCATTACCATCTTTTTTATGTGTGGGATTATTGAAATTGCTTATCTGGAAATTAATGCCACCAGCTACTGCGCTACTAGCTATACAAATAGCCATTTGTCCAGATGTATACCATGTACATGAAACGTCACTGTTACCTGAATTCACATTTGCTGAATCGGTTGCTGCTGTATTGAAAGTAACTTGATCCAAAAAGAAAAGGACTTGATCGTTGGCGGCAAGATTCAAAGTAGTACTCAAGGTTTGAGTTCCACTGGTAGCTTGTTGAATTGTTGTTGTCGATAATGTTAATGCTGAACTCGTGCTTGAAATTGATAAGGTTGTTATTATAAAAGTTTGTTCAACGTAAGCCATAATTTGGTCGAAATTATCATTGGAATTGGTATCATCATAATATGCAAATCTCACGGAATAAACACCGGCATTTGCAGGATTCATGACTCTAAAGAAATAGGCTGTGATTGTATTTCCAACTGAGACCGAATTGAAGTTTTGCATATATATTCTTGTTTCTCCCTTGGAACTTGAATCCGATCTAGATAGGACACATTTCAAATTGATATGACCACTGATATAACAAGGCACATAATCACCATCATTTAGACTAAAGCCTAAATTAGCAAGAAATCCATAAGAAAACGCCATATAAATTCCAGTGGTAGATGTGTAGCTCATTGCGAGAGCTGCGGTTACTGTTGCTGCGAAATAGTTCAATTGTCCGGCAGATGTGTGTCCATAAGTAATAGAACCACTGGTGAATTGATTTGCGCTGGTAGCACTTTGCACAGTTCCGTACATGGTTTGTGGACACATCTCATAGAATGTTGTGGGGGTGCCTTCCATGACAATGAATGCCAAAAAAGAATAAGCAAAACTGCTGCTATCAGTATTCAATGCATTAATAACTATAGTTTCAGTTACTGAAGTTGTAAGATTTGTGGGCGAAGATAACATGAAATAGGCTTCACTATTACTACCTCCCGTTGTAACGGTTACACTGGTAGTCCTGGAATCTGTAATAGAACCAGTTGTTGTTGATGATAATCCTGGCAAACCATAAATTCTCACATCAAAGCCTTGATTGGCCCAATTCGTAATAGTTAGAGTATTAGGAGTCAACTTTAAGGTCAATTGTGCTCCATTTATTGAAATGAAACAGTTCGATGAAAGTGTTGAAACTGGTTGTGCTAAGATAGTTATTGGTTGCAAAGCAGATTTCTTGATTGTGATAGTTGCTGTCGAATCTGAAATTATGAACAACTGAGCTGAATAACTGCCTGCGACTGGATTAGTTGTGGTCACTTGAATGTTTATTATCCCATCGCTCATAGCATAAGCGTTGCTTAAAGTTATAAGTAATGTAGAAGAAGTCACTGTTATTGTATAAGGCCCTGTCAAACCACTAAAGATTTGGACTCGATTAATTGTAAAGCTGGAGGTGAAGACGATCTTAATGATGCTTTTGGGTTGAATACCGACTCCTGGGCTAAAGCTAAATTGATAATCACTGAAAAGTGAGGCGAAAGAGTTGGAAACTGTCATTGAGAAATCTGTTCCAGTTATGAAATCAGCGACAGTGGCAACCGTTAAAGCGACGGAATAAATGCTTGTGTAGACACGATTATATATCACATATACACTAATGCTATCTGAAGTATAAGTTGCTGGAACTGGTGTAATTCCTTGAAGGGTAAGAGTCACTGATGAGGAGGCGGCAATTCCAGTTGTTGTAGGAGTGCAGATCAAAACATTTTTATAAACTTTTAAAGTGCAACCCGGAGAATTAGAAAGATAGCTTCCGGAATAATCTAAATTATAAATATTAGGAAGGACAACAACTATCCTTGCTCCGGCAGTTGCATATAATCCTTGGTTTGCAGAAATTGAAATTGAGCCTATACTGATTGAGGCACATGAAGGATTGCAAGTCTGTGCTGTCAGAGCACTATTTGTAGGTGTGAAGGTTTGGGGACTAACGACATCAAATATCACTCTTTCATCAAGAATGTTTCCGGAAGCATCTTGTGAATGTAGTTTCAAATCCACGAAACCATCATCAGTGGCCACTGTTGGAAGCATAATATTTGGGATAATGAGCTGGATAGCGTTAGAAAAGCCAACAAAGCCTGATATTTTTATGTAGGGGTTCTGAGCCGTAATATACAAAGTACAATCAATTTCTCCATTTATAGCGACTAAATAATCAGTAGACACTGAATAACAATTAATGGGAGCTCCATCATAATTAGCTGCAGCATACCCCAAATTTTGAGAGAACAAGTTACGGGTTCGAAGATAATTAATGACCGGGAAAGTTACTACAATATTTCCATTTGTCGGAATTGGAGTGGTTGGTGTCAATTTTACTATCAAATCACTTGTTGTCCCTTGATTGGCCCAAGTCATAATCATACTCGCATCACTGAAATCAGTGCTCGATAACACTCTAAAAGGAAACATTCTGGTGTTTGCTCCTAATATCACAGTCGCATAAAAAAGCCCAGCAGCTTCAAACAAAAGTCCATTGTTTGTTCCACAACTAGTATCTATAGTTACTAGATATGTGGCACTGAGGGTCAAAGTGGGACTCAAAGGAGGTGTTATCAACAAAGCTAATGAAGTTCCAGTGACCGTTGTTGTTGTACAAGACGCTGCTTGATAATCTCCAAAATAGCAAATCGGATATGCTCCTGACTGTAGCGTAACACTGGATGCCGTTGGGAAACTGACTGTGATGCTAGTAAAAAGAACCCCTGGAATAAACTCAAATTGAAAGAAAGATTGTCCGTTTTGACGAATGATAACTGGAGTCCTGCCTTCATCAGGAACTTTTAATTGTTGGAATCCAGTATAAGTGGTTTGAACAGCTGGGAAAGTTATTGCATATGTATACATTTGTTGTGTCCTCGCGGAATCAGCATAAATGTAAAGATTTCCAGCTGTCGCTGAAGTGGTTGGTGTAGTCGCATAGGCCAAAATATTAACTGTTGAACCTGTTGGAATTGTTGCATAACCTGATATCCCATAATAAGGATTTGGACTATATTTTGTGCTATCTGGAGTATTCGAACATATTATATCTCCAGGATTTGCCAAATAGGTCATTTGGGAAGATACATCATTTTGACAGAAAGACTCAAGAACGTAGCCTGTTGGAAATTGAATATCAAGAAGTCCTCCTGATGGGACATTGTTAGCACCAGTGCCAGATGGCAAAACTATTGAGATGAGGAATTTTATTGATGTGCTTTTTGGGATCATTGTTGGGTCAATGTTTGGAGTGGTGACTGTTACAGTTATAGGGATTGAATTAGTGGTGATTGAGGTTCCAAGCTTTTGGAAATAATAGATTTGAGTGAGGATTCTTCTGGCGATCACATAAGCTTTTAATTGAATCCCATTAGAATTATCATATAGTGCTTGATTGGCATTTTGAATTCCAAGGGAAGTGAAGGTATTCGCAACAAGATTATCCCCAGAAACATTGGGTTTATAAATGACCTAGAAAATTAAGAAAAAGTTAATTAATTAATGATTTTTAGTGTTTACCCAATTATATCCTGTAGCCAATGTACAAGCTGCAGCTGATTTTATTGTGCATAGAGTGGCAGTCGCGATTGTCGGGAAAATTGGCTGAGGGAATTCTATCACAAAATAATCATTTGTATCAGTGTAGGATAATGCCACTGGCGATTTGATGCTCAAAGTAAACGTGACACCTGTGGCTCCTGCTTGATAAGAAGTAGCTGTAGGTGCTGTTGTCAGACTAGGACTTGAGGTTAAATCCGTAATGGGATTAGCAGTTATAATAGTGAAGTCATAGCAAATGCCTGAATTCACAAGAGTTCCTCCACTAGTATATGACTCTAATCTAGTCCACACCTGTTTGGTATCAGTAGCAGTAGTTTCTGCTGGTATCTTTATCATTTGAATTCTGAATATATAAAAACTGCCTGAAGAAAGAGCGTTGGTGAAGCCAGATACCTTGATGCTCGCAGGAGTTCCACTATTTTGATTTCCATAGAATAATTGGCAACTCATTGTTCCAGCAAAGTTTGATCCTGTGTCATAATTGCAAGTTATTGGGCCCCCATTATTAAGCCCAGTTCCCAAATCATTCCCGAATAGAGCCTCTCCTGTGAATTCAACTGCTGTTGGAACATAAAACATCAGGTAACCACCAGCTCCAACTGTGGATTGAGGCTGAAATTTTATTGTAAAGAGAGTATAATAACCTCCATTTACAATAAGCGAGCTTGAACTATATAGCGTGAAGTCATAATAAGGAACAAAAATATAAACAACACCTGTTTCTTTTAAAACTGCAGTTCCACTGGCGGCGTCATATAAAGAAACTGTGACATCGTATGAGCCTTGTGTTAAAGGATAATTGAATCCGTTGTTTCCATCATTTGCATTCAAAGTTGTCAAATTCAAATAAATTGATGTTCCCCCAGTAACATCTACAGATTGAGGAGCATAAATAGTTATAAGATTATAGCTTCCTGATGCAGCTATGGATGTGAAATAAGCCTGATTATAATTCCAAGTCGCATGGATCTGTCCCCCTGCATGTATGGAGAAGCTATTGGAAATTTGCACTACAACATACCATGTAGAAAGTGATCCGGCTGTTGGGTTATGGGTAATTGTGTTGGTGAACGTGACCGTGATTCTCACAGGTCCTACATCCTTTGAATGGAGAATGTTTTGAGTTCGATGTTGATTGTCCCAATAAGTGACAGCTGTTCCTGAAGATGCTGCTGTGATTGCTGCCCCAGCGAAGTTCAAGATATGACACATTAAAAGATTAAGGGGTGTTTCATAAAGATAGAAAGTTTCAATAGACCAACTTGTCGGTTGGGCTGTCGCTGGGTTGAGGAGATTGGCTTTAACAAGAATTTGACTATTAGCAGCAAGAGTATAGCCCCCTAGTTGGATGATATAATAACTGGTAGTCCCTGAGAGAACATAATTACAACTAAAGCCGAGATCATTCAGTGTTGAACCCGCAATGACATCATTTCTACAACTTGGCTCATAAGAAAGAAAGATTGAAGGAAGGGTGATTCTAATAGCTCCAGTGCCTGGGACATATTCTGGGATGGTGGCTTCTATAGTCCATTCTCCAGTAGTGCTAGTTATGGCACTAGTAGTTGTCACGGAATAGGGGGTAATCGATATAACGGTCATCGTTTGAGTGAACGGAGGGTAGGTGAGGATATATAACAGTTTAGATCTTGAGTAGATATAAGCTTTTACTGGAGAGGTGGTCGGAGGGGTGATGTATGTAAAAGGAGGGGATGTCATTGAAATAGTTCCTGATTCAATAGTGCCAGCCGTGATAGCGTTTTGCAAATCAAGAGCCACCCAATTACAGGAGATATAAGATTCACAAGTTGCAGCATCTGCAAATGTATGAGTACATGGAACATTCAATTGCCAACCAACAGGAAACTCCCAAATTACGACATCTCCAGGAGCTAAATTAGAATTTGATTGGAATTTGATATTTATAAAGGATGATGTATCAATTGTTGTTGTCACAAAAGTCACAGCAAAAGTGGTAACCAAAGTGATTAAAGTAACTGAGGGCACAAAGGGGGCTGGATATTGATAAGTGGTATTGACAAGTGTGTATTCAGCTTGCATCAATGGGACTGTTGCCCCAGCAACTGTTTCTTGAACTGTGACACTGACACTGATGAGTTCGAGAGTTGAATTAGGGTTGAAGATCTTCGGAATATGTATTTCAGCTGATGTGCCTATAGCAATTACATCGAAACCACTGATGAAAACCCTTGTGGGATTGGGCCAAGTACCATAATAAAGCTGACAAGTAATTGAAGTTCCAGCCAAAGCAGCTATTCCAACAACATAGCAAGGGATAGGATCTAGATGATTCAATCCAGTATTCAAATCGATAGCAAATCCATTGGTATATGTTGGCAAGTTGGTTCTAGCGAATTCAACAATGATAGTAGGACTATTTGGTGTATTAGAAGCGGCAACTGCTGTTGGGAATGAGAAGTAAATTCTAATTAATGTTAATCCACATTGGATTTCGGTATTGCCAGTTGTTCCCAAATATGAGCATTCATTTGCACTATCGATAACAGCTGAATTGGAAGTTGTTCTCATCTTTGAAGCGGACCATACCCAAAAATTCAGTAATTCCTGAGGATAAACCTGCATTGTGGTCTTCGTATATTCAATAATTGATAGACCAGAAGTCAAGCTTTGGATGGTCAATTCAAATAAACCAGCATTCCCCCATTGTAATCCTTCATATAAAGTTGCACTATCATCAGCATTTCTCGAGCTGATCATCAATAGAAATGAGACTCCAGCAGTCACCGAAGTCCCTGGAGGCATTAGCATTCTCACTCCAAAACTCGTTCCCGATATTCCAAAGTCTTCAAAGCAACTTTGTGATAAATAGCCATTAATTCGACATTCTAAAACACCTAGATATGGCAAACCCACAACCATAGTGCCATCAAAACCCACTCTTAAATATCCATTGGTGCTTGAAGCTGAATTATAGGCTAAGATGTTGAAATTTGTAATAAGATTCATGAATAAAGGACCTCGATCCCCTGCACGAGCCCTGACTGTTTTTTGGATGAACTCTCCCCATTGCATCAGAGGAGGGAAGGTCATCGGTCCATTATAAATTTCGGCTTGAATCTCATTCCCTGTGGACATATAGTCGATTTCATTCGGAGATCCTGCATTCAAAGGCCATGCTGAGTTGAAAAAGGTTTGCACTGTGAACACTGGTTGAGTGGTGATTGCTGTGGTTTTTATCAAAACTTTAAACAACAATTGAATCACAGAGTATTGAGGTGTAGCTAAAAAGCCTTCAATAACGAAATAATTGCCAGTCCTGCTGCAAGTCATCTCATTGGTTAATCTGATGGGTGTTCCCACAAGTCCTGACCATATCTCACAAGTTGTGTCCATACCTTGATAAGAAAGATAATCTGTAGATCCTGCTACATCATTAAATGGCACTGTTACTTTCACTGCTCCAGACGCTGGAATCTCACGGCAGATTGTAAAAGCTATTCTATGGGTAATCCAATTATTATAATCAATATCTATGGTATAAGGGTCGCCATTTGTTGTGCTTGGCAAGATCATTATAGATGCAGAAGTGATCCCTCCATCAGTCCAGGGGCTAGATATCGGGTAAGACCATTGTTCGCAGAATCTTTGGCTTGCCCAATATATTTGTTGAAATATGAGGCCTATTAAAGGAGCTGTCGGAAAATCGGGATTAGGATCTGTGGGGGAAGGATAATTTGCATTTCTTATTCCAGGCAGTTCAATAACAGCTCCATTTCCTGTGGTGAAAGTGGTCGTGATTCTCACCAGATAGTATATTTTCGAGGTGAAAAAGTTATAAATTACCACATATGCTCCGATGGTTGCCCCTCCCAAATTAAGTGCATTGCCCCCGTTTCTTGAGAAGGTAAATGGGCTTTTTCCAGCCACAATAGTTGTATCGGGGAATTTTATCAAGACATGATCATTGGTATTGAGTTGAGAACTAGCGAGAGGGTTTGTGAAATCCATGGTAAATTTATAAGTTGCTGCAAGGCAGATCTCTGTTGGTGTGAAAGCTACAGAGAATCCCGTGGGATTGGTGGTTGTTTCGATGGAAGGACCGGTGACAACTCCCATTGAAGCTCTATAATAGGTTAAGGTATATGGATTTACCAGTGATGTTGTATATGAAGTCGTGAGCTCAATATAACAATTCATATTCAAAGTTGTGCAGAATTCGACATCAGGAATATCTACTTGAAATGGAGTATAGGGATTCAGATCAAAAGAAAACCCTCTAACTTGAAGTATAGTATTGACTGGGGTTGGAGTTGTTTGTCCGGTAAAGAGGAAACATTGGGCATTAGGATGATTTGGAGCTCCTGTATATCCTTCTATCACACCATTGATTTCTATTCTGCATGGTATGACCATATATGAGTTTGTTGCGATTGTGAACCCTAAAGTCACAGGCCATCCAGCACTATTCGAATAAACATCATCTTGGACAGTTAGGTTCAAATTAATAGCCCCTTCCCAAGGAAGAATCATCGTTGAAGAGAAAGTCAGCCGAATTATGTTATTAATATCATTCTGATCTTTGGACGTGGTTTCCAGTGTGACCGAAGAAAATGAGGTATATGGGATATCCATCGTAAAGAGGTCTTGTTCCAAAGGGACCATTGTAGCTGCAGGATTGGTAAACGCAAAGGTCAATACTCTGAAATCCCAACGGCCAGGAATCGGGGTCACTATAACATTTGTAATGGAAATAGGGACATCACATTGTCCTAATCCGACTGCACAATTCCCTAAGGTTGTTGAATATCTGGAAGCGTCACCACTGGAGGGGGTCTGCATCTTATATAACTGGAGATTATGGGTACAACTCGGAGAGTAAACACCACCGAAATAGCAAATTGGACTATAACCAGTGGGGTAGCCAGAAGGAAACCAAGAACTGTAGGTGTCTCCATAATTTTTCCACCAAAGAGGAATTTGAAGCCAAATTTCACCATATTGTTGGACTGAGTTACAAAGTGTAGTCGCTGGCAAGGTATTAGCTGAATTTGGGTAGAGACGGAAATCCAAAGGAGCAGTGACTGAGAAACTGGAGTTAACTATTGCTGTGTATAGGTTGATGTAAAGATAAAATGGATTGTCGATGTCTTGTACGATGATGCTACCTGCATTCAGGTTCATATCAATGATTTCTGTTGGGCTTTGGTAACTTGTGATTGTGAATTGGCTCGTGGCAACGCCAGCAGTTGCGGGATTTGTTGCATACACTTTGATTTCCATGAGTTGTGGGGTCGCTTGTGCAAAGTTCATGATCTTGACTTGATATCCGGTCACAGGACATGTGATTGGACTAGTTCCATCTGAAAGTCCTAAAATTACTCTACATGTTGTGGCTAAGACACCGAATTGTGGGGGGAATTGAACGATAATGAAGCCTCCTGCTGGGATAATGTTCGTTGGTGTGAAGGTGATCGTGTAATCTACATAAAGGTTCATATTGAGTGGATAGGCTGAGATTGTAGGGTTATTGATAAGTCCAGGTTGGATCATCACCCCAGTAACACTGTAATATTCAATGACTGTATTTACTCCGGGTTGCAAACTTTCGAAGATAAAGTTATTGGTTAAACCATTGATGAAGGGATTATAAATGTTCTTGAATTTTATTAGATTAGTTCCAGGGAAAAGTGGAATAGTCAGCCCAGTGATAGCAACGACTTGGCCTGATCTCGAGCAATCTAAAGGCAGAGAGCTCGATTCCAGCGTGCATTGAATATCTCCATAACTTGAGAAATCTATTGGGAATGTAAGTCTGAACCAACTATTAGTTCTGAGATATTCATAATTCGTGAAACTTAGGACGTAATTTGTCAAGAAACCACCCAAAGCGGAACCATCATTGCTCATTGATGAGTCGCCAGACGCTAAAAGGCTTAATAAACATATCATATAAGTTAAATTATATTACATCTTGTGATATATGGCGGAGCGATGCCGATGGACCCAAAATTGGTGTTTTGATCAACAGTGATCCCTCCCTTTGATTGTGTCACTATTTGGAAGTTACCTGTGCCCAAATTAGCCCAATTGTTGGGGTTTTGGACGCTATAAATGGTGATTTGAATACTGCCTGACTGTATTAAAGGAAAGTTGTCCTGATCCACCACAATGGTCACCACATTAATTGAACTGGTGCAAGGATTGGTATAATTAACTGAACTTTGGATTATCAGGACGCTACAAGTCCCTGACACAACCGTGTTGTATTGATTGTAAGGGAATGTAATAATGATGGTCGGACTTAAGGAAATGCTAGTTTGAAGGCTCATGTAAAAGGTATAATCAGCAATCGCCTGCTCATTGGTCCGAGTCGGAAGGATTGGATTGGAATTATCAGGATAAATGTATCCTTGAAAAAGAAGGCAGAATTTTAGAGGGGGAAAAAAAGGAGGAAATGATGAGACCTGCGTTGAGGAGATGTAAAATTAATGCGAATAAAAGGAAAAAATGTCTCGAAAGCATGGGTTTTTATTTCATGTAGTAGATTATGAAAAAAAATTTATTTAATTATGAAGATGAAGATTTATATAGACGGAAGTTCAGGATTTTTTTAAAACGAAATCTGATTGGATCAGAACATCAAATTTAAGAAGTCAGTTTGGAATGGCCATTTTTCCAGTATTTATTCTGTTAGAGACAAATTCATGCCCAATTTTGGAAATGGATGTAAAAAAATCAGATTTGAGTTGGGATGGATATTGGAAAAATGAGACGGAGGGCTAATATTAATAGAGAAAAGGAGAAGGAATCTATTATTTTTGTAAAAATATAGTTGAGGTAAAGAAAACATTTTTTTAATTAAAAAGCATTTATTTTCCCAAGATGTTTCAATAATATTTATTTCTAAAAATAGTTTTTATTTAGTTTGAACTTTTGGAAAAATTAATTCAATTATAAATTTTAATTAAAAATAAATATTTTTCTTTATTCATAAAAACTTAGCCTAAATTTATATTCTCTGTATTCCAGAATTTTGACAATCTTCTCAAATAAAAATTAAATTGCAAAAACCTTCTGAAAATATTTAAAATTAATAAAAACATTTGATAATAAAGCATTTTACAAGAATCATAATGTACCTCCCATTGTCTAAAATGCATAATCTTTTTAAATTTAAAATGAAGAAAATTACTACTTTATTTGATTAGAATGGAAAAAGAATTGTTTGATATTAATCAAAACTCCCTGATCAAAGGGACGAAATCCAACCGGGAAATTTTTCAAATAATTCAAACTTTGTTTTCTGGAAAGTTCCCAGCTCGTTTGATTTGTCAAAATTAGATAAGTATGAAAACTCAGCAAATAAACCTAAAAATGATTTTCAAGATTTGTCAGCAAAAAGGAAAATGTATGTACGTTTTACAGTAAAAATGGAAAAAATCAGCATCAATCCTATTAAAATTATCAGAATAGCGAAATTTGAGGCTCTTTTTTTTTCTGGAATCTCAGATGTTGGGTCTACGCTGATATTTTGCCAAAAGCTTATCATTAACTATTAAAACATCATCATTGAGTCCAAATAAACTATGATTTACTATCTCCAAAGTCCAAATGATTAAAATAAAATGGAAGAGTACCATTAGCCAAAACTTCCGATGATTTAATTCTCCAATGCATCCACCTTTTAAAATTCTTAACCTTTTTTGAAAATATATATTTACCAATCCAGAAACAATGATGATCAAATTTGCATATGCACCTTTCACATTTGCTACAATGTCTGGCTCGATATGTTTGCACAACGTTGCATTTCTCACAAAAACTTTTTAAAGGTCCTTTATAATGTTATTCTCAATTTTTTATTTAAAATGGTTCACTTGAACATCTGAAATATGGACTTTCTTGATTCATCAGCGGAGTATTTTTCTCCGGAGAATCAATGTCTAAACTTGAAATCAAATTTGTAATTTTTTGAGGGCTTTTCTTGTTGACATCTGTTTGAAGTTCATTCTTGTTGTTATCTTTTATTGCTTCGAGATAGCCAGGATTGTTTGAGGTTTTTACGAACAAAATGCTGGAAATTAAGAGGAGACAAACATAGATAATGAATGAAAAAAAAAATTTTTGATAATGAAATGAGGTTGATAGCTGAAAAAGGAAGATGGCAACTATTGAAATTAGAGAGAAATATAAAATTTTGGCAAAAAGTGCAGTGAGTTCAACTTCCTTTCTCTAAATGAAATTTAATTATGAATGAAAATATTAGATTTACCATCAAGTCTATTTTTGGAAAACAATTCCAAACTTCTTGTTTATAAAATAGAAAACTATATATTTACCAAAAAAATTATTTTTTTTCATTTTTTTCTAAAAAAAATATGACCTTTAAATTTGTTTTTTTTTCATTATTTTTTAAGGAAAACCATATTTTTTCTTTCATTTATTCTTATAAAGAAGCCACTAGCATTTTCCCTCCAATTTCTTTCGCTTTTTCTTCCCCACCCAAGACTCCCAACAAAGCAAGAGCATATTCAATGGCTGTGCCAGGTCCTTGACTGGTGATACATTTATTTGAGATGACTAATCTATCCTTAACCTTTGATTGATTATTAAGTTTTTCCCAGAATGAAGGATAACAAGTCCCCACTTCATTGTCTAAAATCCCATTCGGTTGAAAAACAAGAGCTGGGGAGGCACAAATCGCGCAATACCATCTGTTGTTTGCCTTTTGTTCTTGCAACATTTTAATAACCAATTGATTTTGACCTAATTTTTCCGCATTTTTAAGCCCTCCTGGTAAAGAAATCATTTCATAAACATTTTTCTCACAATCTTCTAAAAATTCATGGGCTAAAAGTGTTGAACCCCAAGCACATTTGAGGGTCAAACCTTGAGCTATTAACAAAGATAAATAATTTGTTTTCTTGTAGATTAAAAAAAGAAGAACGAGAATTTTTTCCGTTGGCTGATGCAACTGTGAAGGAAATTCCACCTCGGGTCAAAACATCGATTTGAGCGACAATTTCCAGATCTTCGCAACCATCAGCACATACTATAAGAACTCTCTTGCCTTCCATTTAAATTTTTTATTTTTAATGATTTTTAAATGATTTTTTTGGAAAGTTCTTTTTATTTAAATGAAGAAAAATATTCTTTTAGTACATCGAATTTTTATGAAAAAGAAAAATATCATCTATATTTTATTCAGATTGGCTTTTTATTTCAAAAGCCGGCAACGAACAATTAATCTGTTGCCTTTCATTTATGATTTCCGATTCCGAAAGTCCAGAAAGTGATCCTTCTTCCATAAATTTATGATATTTCACCATCCATTTGTTCGTCTCTTCAATGGTGTTCAACAGATGATGTGAGTTATTTGAAGAACAAATGAAATTCTTTGAAATTCCGACTTTTTCCAATTCATTTAAAACCTAAAAACACATCAGAAAAATTTAATTATATTTACAACCTCTAAACTTTGTTTGATGGTCAAAGTTTTTGCAATTTCTTGATCCCAAACGGTGAACTCTTTCAAATTTTGTTTATAAAACTCCAATTTGTCAACAATCAGATTTTCTTTCTCGATGATTGAAAATAAAGACATAAATTCTTCTAATGGGGCTTTGATTTCAGCTAATTTTTCCAATTTTTTAGTCATGTTATTCGACTTATCAAAAATATTCTAGAAAAATTGCAATTTGTTTAATTTTTTTATTTTTCTCACCTTCAACTTTTGAAAATATTCCACCAAAGTGATTTCGCAAGAAGGATCATCTAGATTGAGAAACTTGTAATCTTTTGTAAGGAATTTATTCATTGATTTGAGGCTATTTTCTCGATTTAAATACTATAAAAAGAAATTAAGAATAAATAAGAAATTTAGAAAAACTTTGAGCAAAGAACGAGCAAAATCTCTTTTTTGCAAAATTAAGAGCAAAGCATTGGCTTCTTCCATTTCAACTGGCAAATAAATGGACTCTAGAATCAGTTTAAATATGATTTTATCTCTTTCGACCAAAGACTTTTCAATTTCCTTGAAAAGTTTACCATTTTTTTCCTGAAATCAAAAAACATATATTAGATAATTTTAAAATAAAATTCCCACTGCTCTAAAAAATTCCTCTATCAAATCCAATTGAACTCCTTTTTCGATTTCTTTGCTTGTGTGCGAAAGCCAAGACTGGATTCTATTGAAAATTTCTATCACCTCCTCTAATTCTTGCAAATTCATAGGAATGTTCTTTCCTTCTTCCATTAATTGTTTGAATTCGCTGATTTTCAATTTTTTATACAAATCCCAACAGAATTCCGACTCCCTAAAAAGAGAAATACTAAAGTAATTTTTTGTTTAGTGAAAAATTACTCATTTTTATAAGGAATGTTGTATCTTTTGGAACAACCAAGACAGATATATTGACTCAAGCTTTTGATAAAATTCATCTTGACAGAAAAACATTCACCATGAAACCATTCGCCACACATATCACATTGAAACATAAATGCGAATCCATCATAGCCTTTTCTATTGAAACAAAAAATTTAATTTTTATTAAAATGAAAAACCTGCAAATGCAAAATTGTTCATCCAAATTTTCCTCCATAAGCAAATTATTCTTCAAATAATATTCTTTTATAGAAATCCGCTTTTTTGTTTTGGGCTCAAGTTTATCCAAAGATTGTTTTTTGTTTTTTTTGGTTTTGGATGTGGTTTCTTTAGATTCCTCCTCAAAACTTTGTTTTGGATTATAAAGCGCAATGGTGCTATCTTGGAGAAATCTGCTAATTCTTTTTTTTCTTTTGGAATGATATTTTTTATTTTTTTCTTCTGAGATGTCACCGATTTTTTCTTCTGACATGTTAGTCACATTTTTTTCAATTTCCAAAGGCACAGCAAGAGACTCATTTTTTTTAAGATTGCTCTCTTTAAAAAATTATCATAAAATACAAACTCAACAGAATTTACTTAATGTGATATGAAATTCAAATAATTGGTTATCAAATGTGATGAAATAATTGTTGGGATTAAAACCGTTAGGCAAAACTGATCTAGTGATCGATTTGTTATTTTTAAATAACAATTTGGCTTTTGGCATCACATCCAAAATCTTTTAATTTTTAAAAAAAGTTCTTTATTTTAGGAAATTAGTTACTGATTTCGCAATTGTGAGCCAAGAGTAAGCCCATTTTTCCAAATTATTCAAATAACATTGTTCCAACAAAAAACAATTGAAATTCTGTCCCGTTTTCGTCAAATGGTTCAAATCTTCTAAAGTGTGCGATTTGCTTTGGCTTATGAATTGTGTGGTTTTTTGAATAAAGTTCTAAATAAAATTAAAATATTTTAAACTCTTTTGAAATAAAACGTACATATATATCGGTTAAATAGCTTTTCAAAGCTGTTTGTTCATCTATTTTGATTGAAATCTTTAAAAACTTGTAATAAAGCAACACCAATTCTGGGTATTTGAAATAATAGATCAAGTTGTTCTTTTTGATTTTGCTGAATTTCTTGGTATTCGGGTAATTTTCATTATGTTTCTTTGATTTCTTCTCAGTTGTGTTATCTTCTTCCTCATTTTCTTCATTTTCTCTATTCTCAGACAAAGGCATTTCAAGTTCCATTCCATCTATTTAATTAAAAAAAAAAACATGGAAATGTCCGTTTTTTTAACAAATACCAGATTTCTTCCCTTTTGAACTATCCTTTAAATTCAAAATGTTGTTGAAATCTTCGAATTCCTCATTATTAGAAAAATCGGAAATTTGTGGAAATGCAGATCTTTCCATTTCCATTTTATTTCTTTCCTCCAGAGGTTCATGTTCTTTTTCCATTGACGTTTCTTCTTTTAAAAAACCGAAAAGTGATCCTTTAATATTTGAGTTGGTGGCTATGTTAGAGGAGGAATCCTTGATTTCCGGTTCGGTTTCTCTTTTCGAATAGTTCTTTTTAACTTTCTTCTTCCTTTCGAAATTTATCAATTGATTGAATTTTCGAATCCAATCGTAAATGTTTTTGCATTTGGTTAAAAAGTCTTGAAATGTATTGATCTTTTTTTTTTAACATTATCTTTTAAACAAAATTGAAATGTCTTTACCATTTGAACTTGATTTTCTCTGAAATTTAGCTCCTTTCCTCTGCTAATTAATCTTTCGAGAAGTGCCATTTTGATGGGATTTTCATTATTGGAAAATTTGGTTTTGACGATGCATTCCAACAAATTGAATAATCTCTTGTTATTGAATTTGAAGAATTCACGATGATTGAATTTGATAGAATCCAAGGTTTGATATTTCATCAAATCATCCTCCAATTCCTTGATTTCCAAATTTTCCAAATTCTGGCAGATTTCTTCAAAATCCTTGTTTTGCACAAACAGATCTTTAGTTTCCTCAAACCATAAATAAGATTGCAAAATGTCATTTAAATCTTTGGTTAATTTGCTAAAGGAAAATGTCAAAAACAAAAAATTTGGTTTTTTACTTATTTGTGGGAAACATTGTTGATTTTTCCAACTTTATGATCAAAATGTTCTTGTCCAATACGCCTCCATTATTCAATATCTATTTATTTTTACAATATTTTTAATTATTTGTTAAAGATATTTTTTTTTCATTTTTTTTTGTAATTTTCAAGTAAAAATCGAAAAATATTTTACTTCTTGAACTTCTTCACTCCATTTTTCCGATTTCTTCAACAAATCTTTCAACACTTCATATTCTTCTGTTCGTTTCAACCTATCTGACTCCTCATAATTAGAAAGGATCTTCATGAGAAAATCAAATGAGTTGCTCGTCATTTCGTTTTCCACCAATTTCTTCTGACTCATTATATCAATGATCTCCTCAACAAATTCGGGTTGCTTCGTTTTGAAATCTTTATGAAAAGTCTTAATTAATTTGATTCCTGCAACCAACCACTTTATATCAAATTCTAATCTTTTGAACATATATTCAAATTCAAAAGATGAAACATTGAAATTTAATCCTTGTTTTATTATGGTCATTAAGTCTTCGATGGTTAGGATTTTGTTTTGGAATTGTTTTTTATATTTTTTGAAATCTTCGAGCAATGAAATCAAATTGCTCAGGTTTGATTTATCGATGTAAGGATTTAAAGGAGAAACGATCAGATTATTAAGCATCTCTTCTGAAAAAAGTGCTGTTTTCACCATAGAATCAAATTTGAAAAGAATCTCATTCAATTTAAAAGTGGTTTTTTTCTCAAAAATATTCTCATAATTCTTATACCATTCAATTAAATCATTAGTTTTTTGTTCGAGCTCAATGAATTCCTCTGTGTTAAAACCGCGGTTTTTGCAAATTATGATATCGTTCAGAATTTCTGGAAGTTTTTGCTTATTAATGAGGTTTTTTCGCATTCGGTCAATTATCAAGAAATAATCACAGTAATCCTGTAATTTATCTTGCAAGGGACTGAAAAACGGAAGGTTTTCAAGATCTTTCAGATAACCATTTAAAATTTTGTAGTTTTTATCCTCTTTTTCATCCTCGAAAAACATCTCGATATTAGTTATATGTTCATCTGTTTTTTGTAACGTGTTCAAGAAATAATCAAACTAATTCAAAAATATAAATAATTAAAAAAAATAATTAAAAAAAAGAGTGATAATCCGAAGAAAATACAAATAAATAGAAAAAAATACAAAAAATACTTGTAAATAATTAAAAAGATTCTTATAATTAATTCATTTCAAAGAATTAAAAATACAATAATTTGATCAATACAAATAATCAAAAAAATACAAATCGTGAAAAAATACAAATATTTAATTAAATAAGAAAATAATTAGAAAAACTTACTTCTTCTGAAACAACCGAAAGTTCTTCAATACTCTTTGCATATTCCTTTGCTTTTTTTATCGTTATTTTCTCGTTGATATTAATGTTCATTCTGGTTTTCGAAATTCTTCCCAAAATGGGCATTTTTTCCATCAATGCATTCACTTTATCATAGATCCCCTTGTAAATTTTGAAATCATCATATAAAATTGGCAGGTTTTTATATTCCAAAATGCAGGAATTCAACATTTTTACTGGAACCTTCATGTTTTCCTTCAAGAGAGAATTCATCTTTTCAAGCCAATTTAAGCTCCGATTCAAGCCCTCTTCAAAAATCACCATTTCATTGGTTATGATATT
>Ga0302140_10000684_pt1 | contig 44069 bp, 23 predicted proteins | sample I_Bog_E1_1_FD_202095 | JGI IMG/M metagenome (GOLD analysis project Ga0302140, IMG submission 202095) | Peat permafrost microbial communities from Stordalen Mire near Abisko, Sweden - I_Bog_E1_1 | ecosystem: Environmental > Terrestrial > Soil > Wetlands > Peat | place: Sweden: Abisko, Stordalen...
AAATCTTGGAGAGCCGTATCTTCGCTGTACCCCATTGCTCGGCTTGGTCTTCGAAGCCGGAAACATCCGAACCATAGCAGCGAATCTTGCCCGGGTCGGTGCTGATGGTCAGTCCGCACACCTCCAGATCCCGGCGGTTGCGGTCCCACACAATGATTTCGCCAGGCTTGACCCCCGCCTGCTGCAGCCGCTCGGCGACCGCCATCACCAATGCCGCGTGGGTGCAAATTCCACGCCCACCCAGGCCGTTCGTCTTGAGTCCGATCACCTTGCCGACAGGCACCAGGCTCTTCCAGGCCTCCACAGGATTGTCGCGACCGGTGTAATGCGCAATGGCCCGGTCCAGCAGTCCCTGCACGCGTTTTTCGTCGAGTGCCCCGCCCGCTCCGTGGAGCGCCGCATCGCGCGCCACTACCACGCGCGACTTGCCCGCTTCGGCATGGGCGTCCTTTTTGTCGGCAATCGCAGCCAGGCCAAATTGGTTCGTTGTACCCAGCACGACCGCTCCGGTCGCGGCGACTTTCAGAAACTCACGACGGTTGTTCATCTTCATCCTCCCGTTTGTTGCGGCCCGTTCGAGCCCGGCCGACTAGAGCTTGCCTTCGACCGCATGCGCCAGCGTCTGCAATGCGTCGGCGGCATTGGGCGCGGACTGGTAAGCAACGATCCGCACCAGGTACGGACCCTTGCGGAAGACCACGCTCTGAGCGCGCGAAACGCCCGCGTCGCCGATCGCCACGCTCTTGCCATCGCCCGCTTGGTCCTTGGTAAACATTTTGGCCGCGCCCGCCGCCTCGCCCATGGTGTACACGTCCGCCGTTGCCTCCAACATGCCCTGGTACTTGTAGTCCGCTGTGGAAGTGGTCACGACGCCCGCCGCAACATACTCCTCCGCCCCGCCGTCGATGTATTGATAGAGGTCCTTTGCTGCAAACGTCCGTGTATCGCCGGTCTTTTCCCACCCAGCTACTGACCCAGTCGCCGGAAACGGATTGACCGCGGCCTTCTTGCATCCTGTGCCTGCGACGGCAATCCCCAGAGAGATCGCCACCGTGGCAAGCGTTCTTTCAACACCATTTCGCATAGCGCGTCTTCCCTCTATCTGCGGTTGAGCAAGATCTGACTTGCTGGCGAACGGCTCTCGCCAATGCTGGTTACAGAAACGGCGGGGTGCTCCTGGAGCGGGCAGGCGTATTCGCATGCGCCGCAACCCACGCATCGGCCCGGATCCACTCGTGGTTGCTTCAAGGTCTTCACATTCCCGGCCGCGTCCACAACCTGCGCTTCCTGCACGTAGATCGCTTTGGGAGAAACCGGGCACCACTCTTCGCACACAATGCAGTCGGTGGCCATCGCCCAAGGCAGGCAGCGCCCGCGATCGTAAAACGCCGTGCCCAGCCGGATCGGCTGCTTTTGCTCCGCCGCACCCACCACCCAGCCCTTATCCGCCGGAGTGATCTGCCAGATGGCGCCCGTCGGACAAACCTCGGAGCACAGCGTGCAACTCGGCTCGCAATACCCAATGCGCGGCACGACCATCGGCGTCCACAGACCTTCCAAGCCAGCCTGGTCCAGCGTTGGATGCAGGGCATTGTTCGGGCAGACCTTCATACACTCGCCACAGCGGATGCACCGCGAAAGAAAGTCCCCTTCATCGAGCGAGCCTGGGGGGCGAAGTAATCGCTCATTCCGGCTTTTCCCGCGCCCCGTAGTCGCCCGCAACATCGGCACAGCTACGGCGCCGGCTGCCAATCCCGTCACCGTCCTGCGCCGCCCCAGGTCCGGGCTAGCCACCTCCGCCTCTTGGCGGAAGAACTGGAACTCTAACCCGTCGTGCGGACACGCGCTCAGACAGTTCATGCACATCAGGCACTCGCTCTTGTGCCAGGGCACGCCGCCGATCGGGTTATCGCCGCCTTGGCAATGCAGCATGCATCGATTGCAGTTGTCGCAGCTCTGCGGCTTCTTGTGCAGCCCCAGCACACTCCACTGCGAAACTGCGCCCAGCAGGGCGCCAAGCGGGCAAATCGCGCGACACCACAACCGTGTAACCCGCAAACTGGCAAACAGAATCGCCAAAAACAGCATGCCGAGCACGACCCCTTGCCCGAAATGCGGCTGCCGAAAATCGAGCACGACAGCCTGCAAAGCCTTGTGCAGCCCACTTCCCGCCGTGTGGAAAAGCCCCACGTGGCTTTGCTCCATCGGCGAAAGAACGGCGCGCAGGCCCGCATTCAACGCAGGCATAAGCGAAAGACCAAACGAGCGCACCAGCAGGCTGAAGGGGTCGAGCCACCCAATCGTCGCTGACCCAAATACCGCCGACACCAGCCCCGCCAGCAGTACCACGTACTTCACCGTCTGCCAGCGCTTGTAGCGGTTCGCATCAATGCGTTGCTTGCCCCGCTTCGACTCCGATGGCCAACTTCCCACCCAGTGCTGCAGCGTACCCATGGGGCAGATCCACCCGCAGAAAAACCGCCCCAGAAACAGGGTGGGGACAAGAATCACCAAACTCCACAGCAACCCGCGATAGAGCGCGTGCCCGGCCAGCGCGTTCACCAATGCAACCAACGGATCCAATTCGAAGAACAGCCGCATCGGTCCGCGCAAATGCATCTCCGCGGACGTGCCGGCGGTCGCTCGAAGCGAAGTGAAAACCAGCAATCCCAAGAACAAGAGGAGGAAGAAAGCCTGGGAGATCCTTCGCAGAAGCGGCAATTTGATTCGCGCCACGAAATCCCCTTCCCATCCGCGGCAGGCGTCGCGGAGCGCTCAAACAGCAACCTGATCGCGGAGCTAACCCAGAGGAGCGCCGGACTCCAGGTCGGCTGTCCTGAGGGGCCTCTTGGCCCTCAGAGTTCCCGCTCGATCCCGAATTCAGCCCTGGAGCGCCGCGTGTGCAAAATCCTGAATAAGATTCCACGCGGAAGCGCCCGCAAAGTTTTCTCATTGGAATTCTGGTCGAGTAGCCTCCTCCGGACGGTGACCGGCATCACGACTGCGCCATGAGGGAAGGGAAGTGCAATAAAATGGGCGGACTCTGCACTGCAGAGTCCGCCCATTGAAAGCGCTTCGATTCAACCCACTTAGTGCAGAGTTACATGCTCCACAAGCGGCAGATCCTGCGAAGACCCTCCAGCCATCACCGCATAGCTGCCCGGCACAAGCTTCCATCCATTGCTTGCCTCGTCGAACACGTTCAGAGTCTTGCGGTCGACCGGGATCGACACTGTCTTCGATTCACCGGCATTCAACTCCACGCGTGCCCAGCCAATGAGGCGCTTGGGTGGCTCCCCCGCCGCATCCGGCAGCGAAGCATACACCTGTGCAATCTCCGTGCCTGCGCGGTCCCCGGTGTTTTTCACGGTGAAAGATACAGCCAGCCCATCACTGTCCTTCACCGTCAATCCGGAGTAGGCATAACGGGTATAGGAAAGCCCAAACCCAAACGGGAACAGAACCGCCTTCTTCTCCGCGTCATACCACTTGTACCCGACCTTCAGCTTCTCGTCGTAGTAGATCTGGAAAGGTGGCAGGCCTTTTGCCATCGAAGCCATGAAGGCGGAAATGTCCGTCCCCGGCGCCGGCCGCCGCGGCGATGAATCCGGAGGTGGCAGAACCAGGTTGGGATGGGGCAGGTCGGCATCGCTCTTGGGGAACGTAATGGCCAGTTTGCCGCTTGGGTTGACCGCGCCGGTCAGCACGTTGGCCAAGGCCTCCGCGCCACAGATTCCCGGATACCAGGCTTCGACAACGCCAGCCACCTTGTCGACCCAAGGCATGGTGGCCGGGCTGCCCGTTTCCAGAACAACAACCGTCTTCGGATTGGCCTCCGCCACGGTTTCGATCAGCTTGTCCTGCTCGGGGCCCAGGTCGAGCGTCTTCAGGTCCATGCCCTCTGACTCCCACTGCCAGCCAAACACGATGGCCACATCCGCCGCCTTCGCGGCAGCGGCGGCAGCCGCCAGATCGTCGCCGGAAACATAAGTCACCTTTGCCGAGGGCAGCTTGGCGGTAAGTGCGCGCAGTGGGGAACTCGGCATCCAGGTCTGGCGCATAAACGCCGCCATGGGGTTCGGACCCGGTGGTGGAGGCGGAACCGCAGAACCACCAGGCGGGTCAACCTGTGCCGAGCCGCCGCCCGAGAGAACGCCAACATCGGCATGCCCGCCGATCAGCACAATCGACTTTACCGAACTGCCATCGAGCGGCAGGACGTTCTGTGTATTCTTCAACAGGACAAGGCTCTTCTCCGCGAGACTCTGCGCAATCACGAAGCCACGTTCGATGTCGGGCACCCTCTTCACCACAGGATGGTCGAACAACCCAGTCGCGAAGATGACGCGCAGGATGCGATGAACGTGGTCGTTCAACTCTTCCTGGGAGATCTCCCCGCTCTGCACTGCTTTGGCGAAATCGTCGCCAAAGAAACCCTTCCCCGGCTGCTCCTGGTCAAGTCCGGCATGCGAAGCTTTCACCGTCGAGTGCGTCCCGCCCCAGTCAGACAACACGAACCCCTTGAACTGGAAGTCCTTCTTCAGCACGTCAGTCAGCAAATAGCTGTTCTCGCAAGCAAAGTCCCCATTCACGCGGTTGTAAGAGCACATGAAGGCGCCTGCGTCCGACACCTTCAGGGCGATTTCGAACGCCAGCAAATCGGTCTCGCGCATCGTGCGCTTGTCGATGTTGGCATTCACGGCGTTGCGCCCGCTCTCTTGGTCATTCACGGCGTAGTGCTTCAAATCGCCGATGATATTCTCCGACTGCACGCCTTTCACAAAATTGCCCACCAGCGTTCCCGCCAGCAGTGGGTCCTCGCCCTGGTACTCAAACGTCCGGCCATTCCTTGGTTCGCGGGGCAGATTCACGCCGCCCCCCAGCGACATGCTGTACCCTTCAGCGCGCAGTTCCCGCCCGATAAGCGCCCCATACTCGAAAGCAGCCTGCGGATCCCAGGATGAAGCTGCGGCCAGGTTGTTAGGCAGGGCCGTGGAGTAGCGCCCAGACGAAGCGCCGCGCGTCACACCGTACGCCGAGTCCGCCATCTGGATGGCCGGAATCCCAAGCCTCGGAATCGCATTCGAGTAGCCGGCGCCCCCGTTGGAGGCGGACGGTCCCGTTTGCCCGAAAGACATCCCCTGGCCATGGAGCAAGGAAACTTTTTCCTCCGCCGTCATCTCCTTGATCACCAGGTCGGCGCGGACATCGGGTGAAAGCGAAGAATCGGACCATGCGTAGTGCACAGGCGCCGGTTGCATCCCAGGGAACTGGCCGACGGCGAAGGGAACAACGGCAAGTACCAGGGTGAGAATTGTCCCGCAAGTGAGGGACGGGCCCTTCAAAGACTTGATCACAACGTTTTGCCTTTCTGCATCGAGAATTGTGGCGCGGTTCCTCTGGCTTGTTGCTGGCGAACCAGCGGAACCGAAGTACCCATGGTCCATTCGACCGAACAATCCAAGCCACGCGGACGGCTGGGAAGCACAGTCTCTTGGATCCGCCGTCAGTTGAATCACAAGGTCGCTTTCCGGATGACGTCTGCTTCCCGCGGAAAGACCCATGGAGCAGACGTCATCCGGATTGGGCGCACGCTTTACGTTCGCCGAGGATGCCCTGACGGCAACCTCGGCGGCGCCTTGGGAAAAATCCCACCCGATCAAGAGGGCAAGAGCACTGCCCTGCTTGAATCAGCATCAAGCGCCCGCTGTTTCCGCTTTCAAGAGCGATAACTGTACAACTAAAGTCCGCGCTATGTCCCCCTGCGGGCAGTCTCGGCAGTGTTGCGAAGAAGTTACTATCAAGGGATCATCGGTTTGAAGATTGCAGGGTAGTTTGGGGGGCGTCCCGTCCGCGATCGGTTCTTTACAAGAAATTTGCAAGTTGTAAAAGCCTATCGCAAGGCGGCAGGCAGCACCCAGAGGCATCGGCCACAATGCGGTTTACTCTCCAAGTTAGACTGGCAAGCTATCTCGCACTGCTCGCGCTTACCTCTTCCGCCGGCGCGCAAAGACAGCTGTTCCATGAATATGGATCCTCTGACGGGTTGAGTAACCTGAACGTAAAATGCCTGCTGCAGGACCACACCGGCTATCTTTGGGTCGGCACCGACAATGGGCTCTTTCGCTATGACGGCAGCGCGTTTCGCGGCTATGGCCACGCGGAGGGTTTGCCAAACACTGAGATACTGAGTCTTGCCGAGGCTCCTTCCGGTGCGCTCTGGATTGGGACGAACAGCGGTGTAGCTCAGTCCTTCGGAGAGCGCTTCCAGCCGGTCGACATTGGCGAAGAGGGGCCGGCGCGCAACATCGGCTTCGACCCGGCGGGCAATGTTTATCTCGAACTGGAGAGTGGCATCCTGCGCGGAGCGCCCACCAGCAAAGGAACCTATCATTTTCAGCTGGCCATCTCCGGCATCGTCAGTGGTCTCTTCGTCAACGGGGCTGACGTCTTTTTTGGCAAGAATGGCGCGCTCTGGACCTTGAAGGGCGATCGGACACGCCAGTTTGAACCCTCCTACGAACTGCCCCACGATCGATGGGGCGCAATCGCTGAGGATAGCCTGGGTAATCTATGGGTGCGAAGCAGAACTCATCTGTACGAGCTGCTGCATGGGCAGTCCCATTTTATTGACAAATCGGATGGCATTCCTCACGCGGCCGAAGCGTACCTTTATGCCGATCGCCATGGAAGCATTCTGGTCTCCACGAGTTCTGGAATCATCGTACTCGCGGGCAATCGGCGAACTTCCATCGATGCGCGCCATGGCCTTCCGGCTGAACCTTCCGGACCCATGTTGATCGATCGCGAAGAACTGCTTTGGCTGGGTACGGATGGCGGGGGGCTGGTGCGGCGTCTGGGCCATGGCGAGTGGACGGCTTGGAAGCGCGACGATGGCCTGCTGCACAACAGCGTTTGGGCCATTCAGCCGAGTCGCGATGGAAGCGTCTGGGTGGGCACCAATGGCGGCCTGAGCCTGCTCAAACCCTCGGGCGAGATCGCCCGCACGTGGGCCAATCGCGATGGGCTTCCCGGGGATCGCGTCTTGTCTCTGATTGAGGCGCCCTCCGGCGATGTATTCGCGGGCACGGACATCGGAACCATCAGCCGCTTCAGCCCCCAGGGCAAACTCCTTGAGACCTATTCTGCGAAATCCGGTTATCTCGCGGACCGCGTCAGCGACATGGGAATTGACCGGGAGGGACGGCTCTGGGCGATCGGAATCGGAGGTTGCTTTCGGTCACGGTTGCCTCTCAACGCCGGTCAGCTCTACTTCGATCGCATGGACATTCCAGGGATTCCCTCCCGAGCTTTCTTTCGCGATCTCCTGATTGACCAGCGCGGCGTGGTTTGGATCGCCTCTTCGCGCGGGTTGGCTCGCTTCGACGGCCAAAGCTGGAGGATCCTTACCGTTCGCGACGGACTGGAATCGCCCGACCTGGACGTCGTATCCGAGGCGCAAGGCTCTCTCTGGCTCGGCTATCGGGATGCGCTGGGAATGACTCGCCTGCAGGGAGACGCCCTCACCCCCAGCCACATCACGGTTCAGGAGGGTCTCCATTCAAACCAGATTTACGCCATCAAGCCCGATCACAAAGGAAGGCTCTGGGTCACGACGGATACCGGCATCGATGTGCTGGAGGCGGGCAGGTGGAGACACTACGGAAGCGAAGATGGGTTGATCTGGGATGACACCGACTCGCTCGCGTTGAACATCGATTCCGATGACAATGTCTGGATCGGGACATCTGCCGGATTGTCAAAGTTCGCTCAGCCTGAATTTGTCATCCGGGAGCAGCCCCCACTGGTGGTTCTGACCTCCATTACCGGCGTCTCTCAGAAATGGCAGGCCAGTGATGATCCGGCTCTCCCGTTTTCGCAACGATCCTTGTCCATCCAATACGCCGCCCTGAGCTATGAGTCTGCCTCGGCCATGCACTTCCGCTATCGGCTCGCCGGCTTCGACGATAAATGGACTGAAACCAATGAGCGTAGCGTGCGATTCGCCGCACTTCCCTCCGGGCACTATGTCTTCGAAATCACTGCTGCCGGTCCGAATGGCCTCTGGAATCAAACCCCCGCTCGCTTCGTCTTCTCCATTCGATCTCCCTGGTGGCTCTCCTGGTGGTTCATCGTCTCCTCGATTGTCCTCCTGCTGCTCGTTGGCTCTTCCGTCGTGCAGCTTCGCATCCGCGTGTTGGAACGGCAGAAGAGAGGTCTGGAACAGCAGGTTGCAGACCGGACAGCCGAGCTGGTCACCAGCCATCGGCAATTGGAGGAGATCGCTTATTACGACGCGCTGACCAACATGCCCAATCGCCGCATGTTCGTGGAAGAATTCCGCAAGCGGTTTGCTCACGGTGCTCATCCCGATCCCTTTACGATCATGCTCATCGATCTGGACTTCTTCAAAGGGGTCAACGACCGTTTTGGCCACGATGCCGGGGACGCGGTTCTCGTTGCTATCGCTTCTCGATTGAAAGCGGAAGTGCGCCAGACTGACTGCGTAGCCCGCCTTGGCGGCGATGAATTCGCCGTCCTGCTCTTTGCTCCCTTCGACCTGCCTGCGATCGAGGCCATCTGCACGCGCATCCTCACCAGCATCGCCGCTCCCATACGCTACAAGCACATGAAGCTGCAGGTAGGCTGCAGCATCGGCATTGCTCGCTATCCCGTGGATGGCAAAACCCAGGAAGGTCTGTACAAAGCCGCGGATACGGCCCTGTATGAGGCAAAACATACCAGCCGAAACGCATTCTGCTGGCATAAACCTAAGGAAAACGATGGACCGGCAAAGGCTACGCTGGAGCAGGATCTTCAGCAATATCTCGACCAGGACGAAATCAAGGTTGCATTCCAGCCGATTTATTCAGTCACCGAAGGACGGATTGTCGGTCTCGAGGCCCTCGCCCGGTGGACCCATCCGGACCGGGGTGAGATCTCTCCCAAGATCTTCATCGCCATTGCCGAGGAGACCGGCCTCATCCAGAAGCTATGCTCGCGCGTCATGGCCACCGCATGCCGGCAAACGGCATTGTGGAACAAAAAACTCGGATGCGATTTGTTTATAAGTGTCAATATCTCCGTACGCCAGTTCTCCAACCCCACCCTGCTTCCGTCGATTCTCCAGACACTCGAAACGACCGGTCTGGCCCCGAGACGCCTCCACCTCGAAATCACGGAATCCGCGCTGCTGCTTGACGACGCCGTCGTTGAAAGGACGCTCGCGGAGGCGCGCAGTCGTGGCATCGGCGTCTCTCTCGATGACTTCGGAACGGGCTACAGTTCCCTCAGCTACCTGCTCAATCTCCCGGTCGATGAACTCAAGATCGATCAGAGCTTCATTCACGATTTGGAATTCGACCAGCGCCGCGTCGAGCTGGTGAAGACCGTTCTGTCCCTGGGTCGAACCCTTGGTAAACGGGTGATCGCGGAGGGAGTCGAAACCGAGGAACAGCTTAGGATTCTTCGTAGCATGGGCTGTGAGTACGTGCAGGGCTATTTGATTTCCAAACCTCTGGAAAGTGCGGCTGCGGAAGCCATGCTTCCTTCCAAGCTCTTCCAGGCTCACTCTGAGGATCGTTCGGCTGACATCTTGATGGCTATTTCCACTTCTTCTCCTGCATCCAAGCTCTTAATGTAGTGAGAGTCGTTCGGGAGTCGGAGAATCGATAGCGACTCCGTCTCTTAAGGCATCTTCGCTCTTTGCTGTAGACTCCCGTGCCCCACTCTTTCCCCTTCCTTCCTGCGGAAGGGGTGGGAAACCCACGAATTTCAGGTCTACACTACTTCGGAAAATGCCCTCAAGTTATCCATGGGCGCCCACAATTCAGTCGGTTTGCAACCGACCGCGAATGCGTCCTTTTATTCTTCACTGAGGAGACCGTATACATCGATCTGTTCATTTGCGGGCACGTAGACCTTGCCATTCGTGACCATTGGAATGGCGAACTTGGTCGCTGTGCCGGCACTGTCCCGTTTGGCATCTTTGTTGCTCGCATAAAGCGGCGTTGCGAGGTTATTCGCATCCCAGGCATACAGGACTGCCGGGCCGTGCGTCGAGAATTGATCCGTTCGCACCGCCCAAGCGATACCATCCTGGGTCCCATTCGAGGACACCGAGAATGAGGCTCCCGGAAATCCCGACTTGATCGTTGATTTGCTCGACGGAGTCGTGCTCAGCACACCGCTAATCATCTCGAACATCTTGGGTACATCGTCTGCGCCCCAAATGTAGACGTTCCCGTTCCAATATGCCGGGGTGCTCCAGAGCCCGCCGATTTCATCCGGGATGTCCTGGAGGATGTTGGTATTTGATTTCGCACCCAAGGCGTAGCCTCCGAGGTGGTCGCGGTTCACCACCAGGATCCTGCCCTCCTTACCAGCCTGCACCAGGATGTGGGGGTTGGGGCCCGGTTGGTCGGGCACCATCAAGATGCCGCCGGACCCCTGGTCAAAATCGTGCTCGTTGAGTGTCTCCGCGTTGAAGGATGTAAACGCGTCGGTCGGTGTGAGCCCACCATTGGCTAGGCTGAAGTTGATCATGCTTTCTCCCAGGTCCTTGTTCTGCCGGAAAGGCGGGTAATGCTCGCTGGCCGCGCCATTGCCGGTTACCACGAACATCCGCCCACCCGGTGCATCCGTGTCGATGGGCATGCCCGCTCCCGCCCCCCAGATGCTGGCTCCCCTGTCTGTTGGCGAAAGACAGATCACAGCCGACTGCTTCATTGTTGTCGCGTTATAGGCAAAAAGCCAACCATGCCATGGGCCGTTGTCTCCGTGGGCGGAGTAGCCGATGTACACCGATCCGTTGTAGTAGCCCAATGCTGAGCGTTGATTTTCTACAAGAGGATTGAATGAAAGTTGTCCGCCGGAACTGCCCACCCCAGTCCCTGGGACCGTGGCAGAAATGGCCACAGGCGAAGTCTGCACCACCGGACTCGTCTGTTCCGCGCCCGTGAGGATGTTGATGGCATGCAGCCGGGAGAAGAAGGCGCCGCTCTCCTTGGTGTTGCCCACAACATACATCGTATTTGTGGCGGGATTGATCACCGGCGTTCCCGTGATTCCAATGGTTGGGCGAATGTCGCTCTGTTGCAAACCGCCCGAGGGGTCGTCCGGGGGAACCGGTGTCGCGCCCGCTCCGGCGCCATGCGCAGCATCGAGTAAGGTGATCTTCCAGATCGGACTCGCATTCGATCCGGTGTTCGAATCTGCGTCGAAGGCATAGATTGAGTCGTTTTCCGTGGCAACAAAGAACACGTTGTGGACGTGTCCGTCGCTCATCGTCAATCCGGGAACATACAGGGGCTGTGCGTACACGGTGCTATCTACTTTCACCGAGAAAAGCTTGCCGAAGGATTTAACGTTCACGTTTGCCGGTGTCAACGCGGTTTCATTCGTGTTCTGCCCGGCGTGCGTCATGTCGTAGCGCCAGGTGGGTACGGTCACAGGCGTAGGAGACTGGGAAAGTAGAGGGGTACAGAGCAAACAGGACCGTAGCAATACGGCCCCCGCTGCGAGCGCGAACATGCGGTTTGCGCCCATTTTAGAAAGAGCCACATGTGCCGTTGTAGACCTGAGTATGTTGCCGTGGTGAGACATAGAAATCTAGCTCCCTCATTGGAGATGGGTGTAAGTAAAAGTTCGGCCGGGGGAGGCAAGAAGAAAGCAAAACCATGCTACACGAACGAGGACGGAATTCCCTCGATTTTTTTTGAGGCGGGCCTGAACCTACGGAACCACTCTGTAATCACGACGCACCAAAAGACAGCGACAGTTAACTGGGTGATTAGGGCCGAATTGTAACAAGACCCAATCATCCAGTCTCGGCCTCCAGGATCAGCTGAGAATGTCACTGATTAAGAACTTGTTGAAAAAGCAGCTGGCCCCCTGGACACGCCTTGAAAATATGCGGCGCTTTAGCCCCAGAGGGACGGGTCCGCCGGCGATTGCATTGGATCGCGGACTCTTTCAACAAGCTCTTAGCTCAGAATTGTTTGTTCGATAGGATAAGTGCGCATCTGCTGTGCCAGGATCGGCACGGCAGAAGAACCAGTTGATGTTGGGCCGCGAGGAATCTCAGCCCACACGGTCCGTATATTTATTACATAGTCATATACCGGCGATTTTCAATCGAGACAGCTTGAAGTTAGAGGAGTGCTTCGTCAGCGGGCCAAAGGGTCACGATCACGGTGTGTATTCCGGCGACTGGTAGCTCCAATGATTTGGGATGGCGCGTCTACCGTTCAATGAGAGAAACATGAGAAGGACCTCCCAGAACGAAAAACGCACAGGTGAAACCGACTCCTTCGGTTGATGTGCATCGCAATTGTGTGTCCCGATGAGGTGCGGTCATTCATGCAAAATACAACATTTGCGGCATCCCCTTCACCCGATTTCAAGAATCTGTCAGCAAAACCCAGGACTCGACAAATCGACCGAGGCCGCGTTGTTGACTTCCTCAAATTGATGAACGCTCGGAAAATAAACTGTCTTCGAGCCGACACACCCGGCAGGATGGCACGAGACGTGCAAGGCCTGTCGTGCGAGGTTCGGTAAGTCAATGCGTTTTGGCCCTCCCTTGCCTGATGGACCTTGCAAGTAACACTAACCCCTTTGGAACGTGGAGAACCAATGCTTCAGACAGAAAGGCTACCGAAAGTCACTTTCTTCGACCCCGGTTCGGAAGTGACGCTCGATCTTTCCAACTGCGGTGGACAAATCCTATTCGCTTCGGAGACAGTTTCTCGCCTTGCTCCCGATACAGCGACAATAGGTTTGATCTTTCGAACAGGCCCGGAGCTTGTCCTCGGTTGGTTGGGAGTATTGGCTGCCGGCAGGGTCCCCGTTATCCTGCAATACCCAACAGAGAAGATGAGCAAGTCGTACTGGCACGACTCCATTCGGGACACGATCTCCAAGTGCAATGTATCTACCCTGCTGTGCTCTGCCGAACTCGCTTCCAAGGAACTGGAGAAGCTGGCCCGGTGTGCGTTTATCGATCGATTCGAGTCATCGAGCAACACGGCAACTCCGTTGGCCTTCCCGGCGGAAGGGCAGATCCTGCAACTGTCTTCCGGGACAACAGGCTTCAAGAAACCGATCCGGTTCAGCTTCCAGGCTCTGGCGCAGCATGCCTCCCGTTACAACGAGGTCATGCAACTGGGATCCGGCGACTGCATTGTCTCCTGGCTCCCCCTTTACCACGACATGGGCTTTATCGCTTGTTTTGTAATGCCTCTTCTGCTCGGAATTCCAACCGTCCTGATCGATCCCATCACCTGGGTGCATCAACCGAAGCTCCTGTTTGAAGCGATTCAGCGCCATAGCGGGAGCGTTTGCTATATGCCCAATTTCGGCTTTGAAGTGATGGCGAGAGCCGGCAAGTCCGGCCCGTTTCCGACCATGCGGCATTGGATCAGTTGTTCGGAAGCGACATACGTCGCCACACTCGAACGATTCACCCTGCAGACTGGCGCCGACCCGGCTACGGTCTCGACCTGCTATGGGATGGCTGAGAACATATTTGCCGTTTCGCAGAGCGCGGGCGTGCACACGTTCGAACAAAACGGGACTCGCTATGTCAGCTGTGGACGGCCTATCCCCGGGACGGAGGTCAAGGAAGTCGCGGGAGAGTTGTTTGTTCGAAGCGCCTATTCTCTGCAGTCCTACGACAGCCGCGAAGACATTCGCGACCAGCAGGGGTTCTATCCCACCGGCGACCTGGGCTTTCTCGAGGATGGGCAAGTAGTCGTCATGGGCCGCAAACAGGACCTCGCCAATATCGGTGGACGCAAGTTTCTGCTGAACGATCTCGACTTCGCGCTGGCCCAGCTGTTCCCGGCTTCGGCTGGACGAATTGCTTCTTTGGCTGCCTTCGATTCGATGATCGGAACCGAAAAGGCACTCTTCCTGATTGAGTGCGAGTCTTTCTGGGAATGGGAGCATTCTCAGGAACCGGCTCATCTCATCCGAGAGGCGACGGGCGTGGAGTGGTTCGAAGTGCACTTCGTCCCGCCCATGTTTATTACCAAGACCTCTTCGGGCAAGATCAACCGCAGAAAGACACTCGACGACTGGCTCGCTTGCCAGCGTGGCGCGCGCAGCGTGCTCAAGGCCTCCGAAGCGGAACACATCGCTCATGAATTGGCGCAGCAGTTTCCTGGCATCGGTTTGGATAAACCTGTCGGCCAAGAGCTGGATTCACTCGGCCGGGTGGCTCTGGAACTGTTTTGTGAAGAGCATGGCCTTGCTTATGATCCGCATTGCACCATCGCTTGCTTAACATCCGGGAACAACAAGTCAGCGCTATCGAACACGTCCAAAGTATTCTCCATCGTGGCCCTTGTCGACGGGCCGAGGCTTGGCAGCGGAGCGGAGCACCCTTTCCTCGATGACGCGTTTCTAAATGCGATCGCGCAAGAAGTCGGTTGCCCTGTGCACGTTGAACATGTCAACGTTCCCCCCGCTCCCATCTTGCTTTCAGACCTTATCTTCCAGGACTTCTTCCTGCCCCGGAACCCGGACCCTGCATACAGCGCCGTCTCGTCGGTATTGCGAAAGATCAAAGAGGCAAGCCTCATCCTGGTGGACGATGAGGATAGTTTTCGCTTGCCGCCCTACTGCACATACCCCGCGCTCGATCACCAATTCACCATGCACCCCGATGCCGAACTGCTGGGCCATCGGATGCAGCGCTACACCTTGAACCATCACCTCCTCCCGCGGTTCTTTATCCTGGGCCGCTATATCAAACCGGAGACGATCAATCCATTCTTGAAGAAGATTGGGGACTATCTCGGCATTCCAATCCTTAAGATGGCATTTCACGAAGAATTTCGAAAATTTACCGAGACCTGGGACTTTCATGACTACAGACCCTTTGTCTCGGACGCCGACAAAGCCCGGGATAGATCCTGGGTGCCACGATTCCAAGACGTGTTGTTGCAATTCATCCGGCAGCGCAAGGAGCAGCTTCAAATGCGGGATGGCCAGTCGGGCAATCGCGTGGTCCTTTCGGAGATGAACCACTTTTGTTCCTTTCTCCTCAACCGCGCTGCCGTTGACTTTGTCACCCAGCAATACAACTCTTTTTGTATCGTCGGGCCTCCTTCAAGTCTTCCGTACCTGCGAAGGCGCTTGGACCAACTCGGAAAGCGCTATTTCTATTCTCCGCAGGGGGTTCCGGAACATGGGGACTTTGAGTGCATGATTCTGACTGGCGGGACATCGAAGATGCCTGTCACCAAAAAGCCGATATTCGATTTTGTTTACGCCCGCCGCGAAGGAGAGGGCGGGGGGAGACCCCATAACGTTCCTCCGGAAATCGACGCGGTATGCCCCCCCCTGGCTGCCTGCAACGAGAGGATTTTCCGTATCTTGCGCGAGAAACATGGCGTCTTGATTGGCAACTTTGTCTTGAATCATTCAACGGAATCTATGGCCGCCAGGGCGTAGTTGTGGCATTGAACGGGCCTGTCCGTGGCGGGAAGGACGAATCCTGCATGGAGCACCAGTCCGCTCGCTAGTGTCGCGTCTCCCAAATCCCCAACAAAACAGCGACTGTCATTCTGAGAGAACGGGTCCCCGAGCGCTTTTCAGTTTGGGGGGGTGAGCGAAGAATCTGCTTTTGTTCTCCAGCCCTTTGTGCAAAGAACTTAGAGACGCCACGCTAGAATGCCGCAAGGGCTGTGCGCAGTTCGCAGATGCACTCGTAGAGAGACGTAAAGCAGAAATCGGCAAGCTGCCGGGCTTCCTTTGCATCGGACTCTCGGTCATCGCTCTGTGAGTCGATGAAAGCAGTTTTCATCCCCAGCCTCCTGCCGAACTCCATATCCGATCTTGAGTCGCCGACCATCAGGCTGGTCTGCGCATCAATCGTTGGAAACTCCGCCATTGCCTCGTCGAACATCCCTGTCAAGGGCTTGCGGCAAAGGCACTCCCCGCGATTGTGGGGGCAGAAATAGAATGCATCGACGTGCGCGCCCTGTGACAGGAGGAACCCTTGAAATGCGCTATGAATCGCTTTGACGTCTTCGGCGGTGTAGAGCCCGAGCGCAATTCCGCGCTGGTTAGAAACCACAATGACCCGAACACCCAAGTCGTTCAGCATGCGGATTGCCGCTGCAGCGCCCGGCAGTGCGTGGAACTCGTCCCAGCGCATCACATAATGGCCTTCCGGCATTTTTACGTTGAGTACGCCGTCTCGGTCGAGAAACACCGTGCGCAAACCTGCGCGCGGCTCTGGTTTTGAGGCTATATACACGACTCCATGATAGCAATCGACCTGACCAAACTCCCGTACTTTTTGCATACGGAGCTTGGTGTTGGCGATGGCATGCTCGATCGATACGAGGAAGCGTCTTGGTTCTCGCTCTACCGAGTGAGTGGACCGAGCGCTACAGCCGTGTGGGCGGCCAAACGAAGAAGTCTTGTGATCCGGCGGGTCGCTGCTTGAGGTTGTCGAGTTTCACCAGCGACGCGTACTCCAGCATTTTGAGAGGCGTCTCCACCGACGGATGTTGGGCACTGTATGCTGCCGCGACTTCGATCCCCATCTCGATTGCCGTTGTCCGATTGTCGAGGAGAAAAGCAACTCGTTCCTGCAGGCTCTCCCTCTCGAATCGAAAGCTAAGTTTGTCGCAGTGCGGTAGGCTCTCAAGGAAATGCTGCTCGTTCGTTAAACAGAACGTGTGCGCTCCGCATGCGCGCATATAGCGGTCGTGGGGCTGCGAGGCAGTGTTAGGCGATACATCGATCAAGCCGAAGGAATTGCGAATCAGGCCGATCGATTTTGCGTAGTCGCACTCGTCGATGTAAGTTGCCTTTTTCCCCGCGAAGTTGAGATGATTCCATTCATTGCCTCGAATTTCGATCGGGAAATCCATCAGTGCCTCGGCCATTCGTGTGCACTTGACCGCGCGCAGATAGTCGTCGAGCTGGGCGATGAAGAAGAGCCGCAGCTTCAGCAAACGGTCAATATCGAAACCCGCTTCGCGGAAGTAGCGCGTGACCAGATCGTCGATCTGATTCCCAGCCGGGTTGTCGAGATCGCTTTCCAATTCATCCGCCACGTCGAGGATCGCCTTCAACGGACGGGGCTCCATGCATGTCGACCAGAACTTCTTCAACTTGGCGGGGTCTTTGCCGTTCTTGAGAAAGAGGAGCTTGCCATTTTTCTTTCGTTCCCAATCTAAATGTTCGATCAGGACCTTATCGAGAGGGGAGGGGCATACAGTGTCTACCGGCCCGTTGACATGAGGCAAACGCTTCCTTAACTCACAATGTTCGGAGAACCCATAGAATGTCACAAACTTGCTGTCGCGCATGACGTGCCGATCGAAGAAATAGGCGGGTGAGTCGCCATGGAGCGTGATGAAGGGTATCCCGATCTCGTGCCAAAGATCAAGTTCCTTGCCACCCTGGTCGTGCATTCGAATATCCAGACCTATCGATGCCCAGGAAAACACAAATCGGATCTTCTCAAAATCCACGCGCCGGAGGTTTTCAAGCAGATTCTGCTGATCGAGAAGACTAATCTCCATGAAACCGATTCCTAGTTCCTCGAAATTGCGCCCAAAGGATCGCGCAATACCCTCCAGGGTCGCGCCCCTCGTGGTCCCGGAAAGAAATAGAACTTTATCCACCAACTTCTCCTGAAGATGATCAGTCGCGCCATCGCAGATTCGTCCTTGATACCACTTCTTTCCAAATCCGTGTCCTGTGGATTCGAGGTGCTCGTTCTGCATGGGGAGTTTCAAGGGGACAAGATGCACGCGTCTTGCCAATCGAATGGATCGGTACAGAGAGAGTTAACTGAATTACATTCGAGCAGAGTGATTCAGCAACAAAGCTTCTATCGTGGGAAGAATGTTGCAGTTGGATAGCATTCTCGAATCAACCCGCTGGATTCTGAGTTGAAGCACGCCAAGGGCCCGGGGGCTAAAGGGTCCCCGTTTGAGGCTGGGATGCGTAACTCAATTAAGAAACGATGAGGGCCGCTCGATTGCCGTCACCTCCTAGGCGCGAGACGCGAAGCGATGCTTCCGAGAGGGACGACGAAAACTCACTCAGTTCTCGCTCGCGAATCGGCGCCCGCTAGCCGTGCTCAATTCGTTGCGAAAGCTCGGCTCGAATGCGCTCCATAACAGATTGCCAATCGCCGAATCGGGGCTGTCGAAACAACCGCATCGTGGGGTACCAGGGGCTGTCTTCGCGATCCATCAACCAGCGCCAATCCGGAGCAAATGGAATCAGCGCCCAGGTCGGCTTCGCGAGAGCGCCCGCCAAATGAGCCACCGACGTATCTGCCGTGATAATCAGGTCGAGGTGACTCATGAGGGCAGCCGTATCGGCAAAATCCCGGATCGCGAAACGAAGATCGATGATCCGCCCCTGCATCGCGTCAAGCTGCGCGGCTGCCGCGCCCAATTGCAACGAGTAAAATGCGCAGCCATCGAGACCCAAGAAAGCTCCAAGTTGGCGCAGTTGGATCGACCGTATCTGGTCCTCTGTGCATTTCGGATTCCCACTCCACACCAGGCCGACTCGCAACGTTCCATTTTTCCATTCGAGATCTTCCGCTGCACGCAATGCCTCTTCCGGAACCTTTAAGTACGGCGCCCGCGCCGGAATCGAATCAAGCGTGGTTCTGAAAGCGAGCGGTAAACTCATCAGCGGCGCATGGCAATCGAATTCCGGCAGGGTCTCACCCTCGACTGTAAGCGTGGCCACCCCCGCCAGCTCTGCGGCTAGCCGGCGAAGAGGAGCCGGGACGTTCAGAACCACGGTGCCGCCTGCGGCATGCACCAGTGGCACGTAACGCAGAAACTGCAATGAATCGCCTAACCCCTGCTCGGAGTGGAGCAGGATGCGTGCACCGTCGAGTGCCTCACCGCGCCACTGCGGCTTTGGAAAACCGCGCGGCCTGTTCTCATTGCGCTCGTGACGCGATTCATAACCCGGCCATCCTGTGTCGAACTTGCCTTCCAGCAAATCAAGCAACGCTAGATTCCATCGAAAATCGGGAACAGAGGGCTCCATCGCAAGAGCCCGATTGTGACTAGCCCGCGCCTCCGAAAGCTTGCCTTGCTTGCGTAGCGTCACGCCCAGGTTATTGTGGGCTCTCGCGGAGTTGGGCGCAATCGCTAAAGCGCGCATGTGGCTGGCGGCAGATTCCTCCAGGCGGCCCATGTCGCGCAGCGTGTTTCCGAGATTGTCGTAAGCCGGGGCGAAGTTCGGTCTCAACTCCAGGGCCTTGAGGAGGCAAGCTACAGACTCCTCCAGCCGGTCTTCCTGCCGCAGAAGCGCCGCCAGGTTGCAATGAGCCTCAACGTAGTTCGGCCGTAGTGTCACGGCTCGCTCGTAATGCGCTCTTGCTTCCCCAAGTCTCCCTTGCTGCCGCAACACCAACCCCAAATTATTATGGGCCTCCGCAAGGTCCGGCCTCACTGCGATCGCTTTCTCAAGACAGGCAAGAGCCCCAGCAAGATCCCCAAGATTCTGGAGAACCACACCCAGGTTGCATAATGCGGCCGCGTAATTCGGCAGGAGTGCCAAAGCCTGTTCGTAGTGGACCCTTGCCTCCGCCAGCCTTCCACTCACCTGCAACAGGGCTGCAATGGCGTTGTGCGTCTCCGCTCGATTGGGACTCAACGCCAGCGATTGTTCGAATTCAACAAGCGCCTCGTCGATTCGCCGTTGCGCTTGCAACGTTCCCGCCAAGTCGAAGTGGTACGTGGCACTTTTTGGATCAATGGAAATCGCCTGCCGAATCAACCGAACGGCGCCCTCGCCATCGCCGGTTTGCCGTGCGAGGAGCCCGAGGCCATGGAGACTTTTCGCATGGTTCGCATGGGCAGCGAGAATCAGCTCATAGAGCCGCTTTGCTTCATCCAGGCGCCCCGCCTCATGGTGCGCGGTCGCTTCGTCCAGCAAGTGTTGAACAGCCTCAGGCCCTCTTGGTCGTGGTTGAGCGCGGCGAGCCAATGTTACCTTTCTCGATCGACGAATCTCGTGTCAGTCCCGCCACTACCCCGCTCAAGCGGAACCACTGACCTCGAACGATAAGTTCACAGTCCACGAATCGCTTCGTTCGCTGCAAGCAAGTCGTTGCGACCGACTTCCAATCTCGAGGATACCCCCAATCGCTTTTGAATACTGGGGATCGATTGAGGAAGTACCCATTCCGAAACCCCATCATGCTCGGCGGGTGGCTCACAACGAATCAGGATGATGGATCTCGGACCCATGGCTCGTCGAACGCGTTGAACCCACATTTGGAGCCTGGGTGATCTTAGAACGAATCGGTGACCGCTGCGCTGCGCGAAACCTCAAGACGCCATTCCGCGCTATCGCAGCCAATCAGGCTCGAGGGGGCAGAGCGCGCATTCCGATTGCGCGAGCGCCTTGGTCCGACTCGAGAAAAATCAGCCACGATCGATCTTCCGCTACTACGTTTTCCAGTTCCGGCTCGCTCAGAACCATAGCTGCCGTCGAAAGCGCGTCCGATTCAGCCGCGGTATCCGCCAATGCCCAAGCCCGGTTCTGTCGCGTGACAGGCAAACCGTTGCGGGGATCGAGAATATGGTTCCCCTTGACCGCAAGCCCCGAACCGCTCAAGGAAGCATGCCCGAGCAGGTATCGCTCCGGCGCATCGTCATCCCCCAGCCCGCACGACCAGCCGGCGGCATTCTTCGGAGCAGAGCCCGCCAGGATGCTGCTCCCACCCGCCACCAGCAGGAACGAAGGGCAGTCCCAACTGCACAAAAGCTCTCCCATGCGGTCGAGCGCAAAACCCTTACCAATGGCGCCGAGATCGAATTGCAACTGCCCGCTGTCGCATTCAATCGCAAGCTCATCGGGCAGCAAATGCCACTGCGGCGCAGAGGTTTGCGATTGTTTGGCAGCCGCGGTGGCAGAAAACCCGCCCAGAGTAGCCAACTCCATCTTCTTTGCGATCTCCAGGCATGCAAAGGCAGGTTCGCTCAGGCGCATCGTTTCGTTAGGCGCGAGCCGAGCGATCTGCGCAAGGCTGCTACTCGGGCGAAAGCGGCTTAGGTGCGACTCCATTGTATCGAGAAGATCGAGTGCGGCCTGTGCGGCCTGCGCGGCATAGTCTCGATGTTCATCGGCGATCCGCACCTCAAAGTACGTTGCCATGGCGCGATGTTTGAATTGATAAATGTCAGCCATTCGATTTCACTTCGGCGCCGGTGACCATAAAAGGATCAACACGCCGGGCCGTTCCCCGAAGTAATCCGCATGAAAATCCTGCAACATCTTGGTGTACTGGTCGGCTGCGTCGGTGGAGGTAATGTAGAAGTCCGCTTTTCCGGGCTGTTCGCCGGGCTGCCAGAATCCAACTTCGGGGTTGTGCCGCAGATACCACGGCAAAGGCCAGGGATCGGCAGCCATCACCGCGATGTGCGGACTCGCAATGGCATTCTGCCGTGCTAGCCTTTCAATCTCCGGAACCAGCCCGAGCAGATCTTCCGAAGTTTGGGCGTAGGCATACGGATTAGCTTCATCGGCAGGTTGAAGAAAGACACGCTGCCGGGTATCGTGGGCGATCAATACGGCGACTCCCGCGGCTATCAAGACGCCGACGACCCGAAGCGGGACTCGAAAGCCCGGATAACTCACCCCCATCCCCCACATCGACTGGAAGGTCAGGCCGCTAAAAAGAGCGATGGAGAGCCAAAAATTTAGAGCCAGCCACGGCGTCTTGTAGGGAATGAGGCTGTAGATTGCGAAAAGGGCAGAGGTGTAGAGCGCCAGGAATCCGTACGCCGAAGCATCGCGGCTCTTCAACGTCTGGAAGAGTCCGATCGCGGCCAACGTACAGATCGAACCGCCGGACCAGCCGCCGCTCAGGAGTCTTGCGAAGTACCACAAGGGCTTTTGATGGCCTTCGCCAGATGCCCGTGCAGTGAAGTCAGGGACTGCCTTCCATAACTCGCCGAGTGCGCTCCAGTGAGTGCCAAACCATGTGAAGAATACAACGCTCAGAAGCAGGAAACTGGCTGCTGCGGCCAACGGCACGTTCCGCGGCCACGAACGGCAAGCACTTCTCCGTCGCCGAGTCCCGAGCCAGAAAAGGAAGGCGGCCGATGCCAGCGCAAAGAAGTGCAGAACCGCAGTCTCTTTGCTGGCGAGCATCAGCGCCGCACAGGCGCCAGCCAACGTCGCGCGCCAGGTGGACCTCCGCATCCAGGCGGACCAGCCGGACACAATGAGCCCGAAAGTGCTGGCAACGAAGATGGATTCATGAATGAAATACCGATCGTAGTAGGCGGGCAGGGGACTGCAGGCAAACAGGAGCGCGCCGATCAGGCAGGGAGCAAAGCCGAACATCTCCGTAGCCGCGCCAAACAACAGAATGGTGATCGTTCCGGCCAAGACCGGGGTCAGGCGGAGTTCTGATTCCGCGAGATCGGAGAAGGTCCTGGCGCCTTGAACTCTGGCCATGGGCAATGCGATCGCGGCCAGAGCCGGACCATGGCGGTCTTGCGGATCGTAAGTGAATGGCTTGCCGGCCAGCAGTTGTCCAACGATGTACGCGTTGACGGCCTCATCGGTGTGCATTGGCCGTTCGCCCAAATACGGCAAGCGGACAGCCAATCCGAAGAGCGCGACTAGAACGAAGACCGCCCAGCGGATCAATCGCTCACGCTGCCACGTCATTCGAACAGTCTCATGCGGCAGGTTTGCCCCACACCTCAACCTCGATGTAGTGGTTCAGCTTGTTCGAAGTGTTTCCATTGCTGTAAAGACGAACATAACGTCCCGTTGCGCCCTTGGCATCAATCAGCTTGCCCTGATACGTCTCGATGTAATTCTGGTTCTTGCCCGCGCCCAGCCCCAATTCATTGGAAAAGTCGCTGTTGAAGATCGTGTTCACGCCGGAATTGAACGTGGGATCATCGGAAACCTGAACCACAACGTCGCGGTACACCCGCGCTTGCGAATGGAAGTGCCAGATCAGAACCGCGGAGATCGTGGCTCGTTTCGCCAGGTCAATCTGCACCCATTGCTTACCCGGTCCGAGTTCGACCCACGACCCCTCGTTGCCGTCCTTGTCGCCATCCACGATCATGTCCAGCGTTCCCACGTTGGGGCGCTCATCGCTCGCGGTGACCTTCTTGTTCTTCGCCAGGTTGACGCTGCCGGCGGGGACATAGAAGTCGGGGCGCTTGCCCTTGGTCGGAGGCTCAAGGTTCGGCACGTTGAGCGGCGCGGGAGTCCCGACGAAAAGTGGAGGCGGCAATTGGGTCTTCAATACGACTTGGTTCTGTGCCACTGCGGCCGTTGCGATCCATAGCAGAGAAAGAATAGGCAGACTTCCGGAAAGTATTTTCATTGGTTATCAAGCTCTCACTTCTTCAGCAGTAATGGCAATTCTTGTTTGTGCGGCTACGGCTTCGTTCGCTTTATGAATCGAATACTCGCTGGTGAAGGCCTCATCGGCAGGGCAATTCAGTTTCGCCGTTCCGCGGATCGTATTAAAAAAGTTCTCCAGGTGCGGCTGATGCGGCGGCTTGTTGAAGAATACGGGAATCTCGTACTCCGCCAACTGCGCCGTTTCGCGCACATCCACCTTTGCCGCGTCGTCTCCCGAAGTAGCCTTCCCGCGGACATAGCCCTTCTGTATCAGATCGTCCCATGAGACCTGCGTGGCGCGCGCCTCGCGGTAAATGGCACAGATCGATGGATCCTCCGACATTTTGATGGTGCCGTCATCGCCCATGAACATTTCATAATATCCGCCGCCGGCACTGGTCGTGGTCTGTACCTGATACGTTGCACGCGCCACACCCTGCGGCAACGGATATTCGTAGATGACAATCGCGTTGTCGTACCAGTCGTGATTGCTGTAGTAATCGAGTCCGCCGCTGCCGATGACCGACTTCGGGGTTGTGCCCAGCCACCAGGTAAAGATGTCGATCTGGTGCGCGCCCAGGTCAGACAATGGACCCCCACCCAGTCCCCTGTACCAGCGCCAGTTGCGGAACTGATGCATGTCCCTATATCCGTACTTGGCCAATGTCGGAGCGGGAATCTCGTATTTCTTGGGCCACCCGAAGTCTTCCTTCACGGCGCGGTTCCATTGCGCCTGGGCAGCCGTTAAACGGCCGCAGAACTGCGCCTCGTGCAGCAGGCGGTTCAGGGTGAAAAGATAGCGAGGATTACTGCGCCGTTGATGGCCAATCTGCAACAACTTTCCGGTCTCGCGCATGGTCTTCACCATGGAGCGCGCCCCTTCGATGGTGTTGCTCATCATCTTTTCGCAGTAGACATGCAGGCCAGCCTTCAGGCTGGTGTTGGTCATCGGCGCATGGCAGAAATCGGGGCTCGCGATCACCACCGCCTGCAGATCCTTTTCCTTGGCCAGCAGGTCTTCATAGTTCTCGTAGGTGTGGACCGGATTGCCCATCTTCTCCAGGTAGCGCGCGCCTTCCTGAAGGTGGTAATCCCAGATATCGCAGAGCGCAACGAGTCGGACACCCTCGATATTCAGCAGCGATTCCAGCAGAACCTTGCCTTCTTCCCCATAGCCGATCAGCGCGATGTTGATGGTGCTCAGAGAAGATTTGGCGGCGGCTGCGGGATGCGGGCCAGCGTCCGACTTGCAGCCATTCAAAAGCAGACCGGCGCTTGCAACGGCCGTGGCGTTGATAAACTCGCGACGATTCAGGAGGGGATCTACCATTTTTTGAGAACCACGAATTTGTTGTGCTCGGCCAGAAACAATGCGCCCGCAACCAGGGCTACATGAATGCCCAGGTAGGCTACGCCGTCGTTCTGATCGATCAGAACCAGGCCAACGGTCAGAGCGACAAAAAGCGCTGCTTGCACGAGCAGCGACAGGCGCGTGCCGAAGCCAATCAAGAGCATCAGTCCGGTGAGAATGAAGGCCGGTCCAAGCATTTTGTCGAAGGCCACCAAGGCGAATTTGGGAATCAGCGGCTCATGCGCAAATTTGTCCCGAAGCGCTGCGGGCATACCCGCGTAATTGGCCCATGCATAGGACTTCACATTCACATTCACCATCACGCCGCTCGCATCTGGCTGTCCTGTGATGGGGTCGAGCAGCGGCATGGCTACCGATTTGTAGGCCGCAAACTTCTGAATGCCGACAAACAGTGCGCGCATGCCAAGCCAAAAGCGCAAACTCAGAAACGCAAATGTGAAATCCCAGCGGATATTTCGCCCGGGGGGCACGGTGCTTTGAATTGGATCAGTCATGTCTCTTCGGAGAATGCCAAGGTTGAAATGCAAAGACCACTCAAGTTTACCCCGCCATGCGCAAACTTGAGCGAATGGCGGCATTGGTTCGATCAGTGTTTAACTCATCTTCCAAGGGGCCCGGTATTCACGGGTGAGTAGCTTGCTGGCTTCGTGATCACCAACAATCTTCTCTTCTTTCACATCCCAGTGAATCTTTCGCCCGGTCACCATGGCGATGTGGCAGAGGTGTCCAGGGATGGCAGAGTGATGGCCAACTTCAACAGGCGTAACGGTTTGCTGACGAGTTCGCACACAGTCAAGGAAGTTCTGTTGGTGATTGGCCGAGGTGTACAGCTTCACCTTGCGCAACTCGCGGGGAAGGTATTTCCCCTGAATCCACGCGGGATTCGACGCGTCAAACCCACCACGATCGACCCACACCCAGCCTTCCGTGCCAATCCACTTCACGCCGCTCTTGATGTCCGGATGACCGCCGGCGATGATCATCGTGATCCCCTGCGGGTACTTCAACTCAAAACGATATTTAGGCGCCGAATTCCAAACCGCGAGGGCAGGCGGGAGATCTCCACTGCCTTCCACCTCCGACGGGCCGGAGTGGTCGAAATCCAGGCCCCAGTGGGCAATGTCGCAATGATGCCCGATCCAGTCCAACAGCTGCCCACCGCCGGTGTTGTAGTTCCACCGCCAGGACTTATGCGAGCGCGCCCGGATATAGGGCGACATTTTGGATGGGCCCACCCAAGTCTCGTAATCCAACTCCGCCGGCGGATCAGAGACCAGCAGATTCCAGGCCTTTGTCCCCGGAACAACCTGTTCCAAGCTGGCGACATTTTCCCCCAGGGATGCCAACTTGCCCAGCGCCGACTTCTGCACATCGTCAAAATCGGAGTTGCCGCCCGGCAGGCCCACTTCTACACGGGTTACCGTGCCGATCAGTCCGTTGCGGACGATCTCCGCCGCCTTGTGAAAGGTCGGAACCGAACGCTGCCATGATCCCATTTGCCAGACAATATTGTTCTGCTGGACGGCGCGCACAATGGACTGCTGCTCGGCGATCGTATGCGCCAGCGGCTTTTCGGCGTAGATATCCTTTTTGCGGCGCGCGGCCTCGGTGGCGACGATTTCGTGCCAATGATCGGGGACCGCCAGCATGACCGCGTCAATGTCATCGCGGGAAAGCAGCTCTCGGAAATCGTGATAGCCCTTGCAATCCGACGTCCCATACGAGTCGTTCACCATCTTCACGGCGGCTTGCAGATGGTTCGCATCGATATCGCAGGCAGCCACCACATGGCAGTCTTCTGACGCCAAGAAAGACTCCGTATTGGCGGGTCCCTGCCAACCCATCCCGATCACCCCGAGATTGATGCGGTTATTGGCGGATGGTCCAGAGCTTTGCGCGCCGAGGGAGGGAAGCACGGCAGGAAGGATCGCAGCCGATCCAGCGGCTTTGAGGAAAGTGCGGCGATTGAGCGAGCGAGGCGGGTATACGTCTTCAGAACGAGGCTGCTGGGACATGATCAAGTTGAATATCACTTTCGGGCAGAGATGGCAAACGCCCCGCGGCCCGCCGGCTCAGCTCAGGTCAAGCCCGTTCACAATGATGGGAGCGTGGCAATCGGCGCCCGTGTGAAATCTCGGTTGCAGCCGGGTGACGTTGTTTGAAATTGTCGCCTGGCACGGGTCCCTCTGAACCGGCGTATTCCCAACCGGCAAGCTTTGGTTCGTCGGGCAGCTAATGGCGTCGTTGAAATTGAGCCACCAATCCGTGCCGGCAAGCGCGGCCAAACTCGCAAAACAGGATCGAGCATCCGAATGCGGGTCGTTCTCATCGGCAAGGTTCGGTCCCTCATAGCGAATTTCGATATTGGCCATCGTTGGCAATCCCGCGTAAACGGGTGGCGTGATGGTATGGCTGCCTCCGCCCGGAGCGCTTAGGGTGATGTCCGTCGCTGCATCCCATTCGTAGAAGAATCGAACCGATGTACAATGTGCAATCGCTTGGTCGGCCGGAGTCGGCCCTGTGCCGGCCCCGCTGATCACATTCAGCGAGTCGGCATAGAGCGGACTGATATGCGCAGGCATCGGAACCGACACTTTGAACATGGCTTTCGCCAAAGTTGGAGGAAGGGAAGACTGCTTCGCCCCAATCTTCGTCTCGGGCAGTTTCAGAATGTAAACGGTGTCTGAACCGGTCGTTTGCGCCTGTTTCGTGCTGCTTTCGGGCGGCGTGATCGTCTTGAGTAAGGGCCCGGTCGGAAAGCTCGCTTGTAACGGCTTGGGCAGGGAATTGTTCGATTTGATCCCGCTTCCGGTGACCCCATAGGCGCGATCGGAGATCGTCAGGGGAGTCGTTTGACTTTGGAGTGCGCAGTTCCACAAGTCCGTCTCCGAGAGCGACCCGGAAGAGAAAAAGAAGCCCGCTTCGTGGTACGGACAGTACGGTACATATATATCCACCGTGTTCCCCGCGGCGCTCAGGATGAAGTCGAACAACATGGGGCCGTTGAAAGTGATGGAAAGAGACGGCGCTTGCGAAGAAGTCTCGCTGGGGGTTTGAACAGAACTCTTGGTCATAGTGGGTCTCCTCTTGGATCTCGAATCAACTGCGACCGAACACGGAGAAAGATGCCCAATAATAAGGGTGCGAATACTCCGGTTGGCCGCGCACTCTTCGCATCGCCGCACCAAGAGCGTCGGAAGCCGGCTTACCCGACAACAGTTCGAAATAAAAGACCTTCATCAGCATTGCGGTCGATCCAGAGTCAACCTCCCAACGGCTGGCGACGACATCTGGGATGTGTGCTCCCATCAGTCTTCGCACCATGCTGTCTCCGTCGTCAAAGTGACCGCCTGTGCCGCGCGCGCTCGAACATGCAGACAGGACTGCCAGCTCCGTTCGTCCCCGGCTAAATGCATCGAGCTGACTCTTGTCGAGAACGCCGAACGAAGCGCTGACCAGGCCCGCGGACGCGACTGAAGTCTCTGCATGGCCGGAGAAATGAAAGACGTCAGCCTGCGCTGCCTTTTCCGAAAGCTCCCACTGAGACGATGTTCCCTCTGTGATGAGGTGTGGATGGCTGAATTCGGATGCGACGTTGTATGCCTCTTGCGACGCATCCGGTAGGGGCGTCCAGCCAGGAACCTTGGTGTCTCCAAGGATGAACGCGCTACTGGCTGGAGAAACTCCGGTCCACCTTCTCGCCTCGTTCAGGTATTCCATTCCCGGAGAAACAGTCACGGCATAACGATCGCCCAAATACACGCCTTGAGAATCGACCAGCAAACCAACTGGAAGTCCCTTCAAAGCACCGTCCGGCTCTACGACTAAATGGCGCGCACCGGAGATCCAAGGTTCGACCGGAAGGATGAGTTCGCGATACAATGCGCCACCTTCCGAACGGATGCGAGACGCGTCGGAGTGAGGGTCGGAGCAATACTCGGCAAACTCCGCCACTTGAGACGAGAGGTCCGACTCTTTGAGGGGAACCCACTTTTCCTTTAAAACCGACCCGTTGGAAACCCAGATTGCATAGCCGTTGGGAAAGAGGACGAACGAAAGCAGCGCGGTTCCATTGCCGCTATCCATGAAGGTAAGTCTCTTGTCGTCCGCACTGGGAAGAAAAACGGCTGTGCCGGTGGAATGGTTCGGAATGCGAGGACCTTGTGCCCGCAGGGCCGCCCCCTTATACCACTCCCAATCGGCGAAGGCCTGGCGGGGGTTATCGTGGAGTTCGGCTTCAACGAGTGCACGATAGGCCGCACCGTTCTGATGACTCCATTTCCATCGATCTTCTTGATTCTCAAGTTGCGATAGGCCCTTTTCAGTGAGCGTCGCCGCTAATCTCAGCTCAATCTCTGCGGCGGGCAGATGCCCAGCGCGGAGCTCGGCCATGCCAACGGACTGGTGGAAGTCGAGCCGAAGTGGATCGTTCGGAATCCGCGACAGCACCGGTCGAAGTTGTTCCAGAAGTTCCAACGCGACTGTGGGCTTGCCTCGCATCAGTTCGACCTTCGCGTATCCCAGGCCGACCTCGGCTTTCAGGGCCTCTCGCTGCATGCCCTGCGGGGCTGCATTCAGGAGCGACTGCGCTGTTCGGTAGCATCGCTCGGCTTCTCCAAAGTCTCCCGTCCGCAGGAATGCCTGTCCCAATCGAGCTTGACCCACCGCGACCATCATCGCGCGCGGATCGTTCTCAACCATCGGCATGGCCTCTCTTAAAATGGCCGTTTGAAGAAACCACTGCTCCTGCGGGAGATTGATCTCATCCATCAAGATGAGAGCGTTGTATCCCCTCAGCCTGGGATAGGGGCCGCCCCAAAACACGTTGAGCGCCTTAGCCGACGATTCCCATGCCCGGTGCGGATCTCCCAACGCTGAGTAAAGCCCAGACTCAATCGAGTATGCCCTCATCGCCAAAATCGGGTAGTCGTGGGACTTGGCTAAGTCCATCGCAGATTCAGCGGCCTGCAACGCCTGCCGGTCACTGACACTGGCGCAAATGCTATCCTCCAGCAGAACTTGAGTGAATATCCACGGATAGCGTGTTACCGCCCGGTTCCGTTGCACCTCCTGCGCCAACGATTCGCAAGGGTGGTCCTGGTGTTCATACTGGTGGGCGAGAATCAGGACGAGCTGAGCTCGTGTCTCTCCGGCGGGAACCTGGTGCCTGTGAAACAGGGAATGCGCCTCGAAAGCATCCTGCCGTGCCTTCGACACGTCAGAAGTCTCGATCTCCGCTGTGCTGGCGGATAGCTTCTCGATTGCTTGACGTACTTCGGGGACGCTGCGATCGGCATGCAGCAGCTCCATCAGCCATGGATCGCGATGGCGATCGGCAAGAAAAGCGGCGAGTTCGTGGAGGGCAGTGTCGGCCCTCATCGCGCTCCTATTGCGCTCGTCGCCCTCGACAAGGAGCTGTGGAAGCCATCGTTGAATGGCTAGATCCTGGTATTCTTCGATGCGGCTATCAATCTTCGAAATCTCTGTCTCATTGTGAGTCTCGAAGGCGGTTGCTGCTTCTTCCACGGTGTCGAGCGGTGCGTTACTTCTTCCTTCCTGGTCGCGAATCTCCTTGAGAACCCTTGCCAGGTGATCCTGCGCTTCCTGCTTCCAGGGAGAGTTGGGATAATTCTTTAGAAACGCCTCCCAGGCCATCTTCGCATCGTTCTTGAACTGATTTCTCTCCAGAGCAATCGCGTAGTTGAATTCTGCTGTCTCGTCTCCCGCTGCCACCGAGATCGTTTTACCAAGAATCTCGACCGCTCTCCCGTAGTCTTCCTTTCGGTTCAGGAACTCCCCGCGCAACAGGTAGGCGCTCGCCAAATCGACGGAGATGGAGCGATCGTTCGGTACTAAGCGGAGTGCCTTTTCCAAGGTCCCAATTGCCGCCTCTGAACTGGCTGCATCATCCTCCAACAAACTCGCCCGCCCGCTGGCCTGGAGCCAACGAACATCGTCCGGATGAGATCGAAGTCTTTGCGCGATTTCTGCTTCCGCCTTCAGCAGGGCCGGCCGGTTCATGCGGTCCTGCTCGTTGCCTCCCCCGCGCTCCTGTGTGAGCCGGACATACGGTGCGCCTTCGATACGTATCTCGAGAGCGCGCCTTTCGGTATAGGCATCCGCGATGAGTCGCGCCGGCTGTGTTCGCGCAAAAACCTCGCGGCCAAACCAGGCACAGAACACGAGAAGCCCCGCCGCAACGGATGCAAATGCCAGACGCTTGGTCCAAACCCAGCCACTTCGACTCGCCCGGCCCACTTTTTCCTCGACGGTCGAGTTCCCGTGTTGGAGCTTCGCGGCAAATGTCCTCTGCCAGTGAGGAGTCGACGTCTGCAGGTGCGCGATCGCAGATTCCTCGGCTTCTGTCAAACCGTCGTCGAAAGTCTCAGCCGCTTCCTTGAGAAGTGGCCCACAGTAATCGCATTGGACTGCGTGGCTTAGATGCGTCTCGGCATGGCTGCCTTCAAGTCCGGCGGCAACTTCCACCCAGACATCCTCGCTTGGGCAAAGCGAGCCTCTTTCGCGCTCAGGCGCGCGTCCAAGGACCAAAAATTGCTGCATTCGGGCAAGACTCGCCTGGAGTTTTGACCGGCATTCCTCGCAGGCGTTCAGATGATCCTGCACGTCAGTTTGAACGACTCGGCGATCGAGCCGACTCCCGTTCTCGCTCACAGCAAGGCTGAGAAGCTCTTGAATCTGGTCGTTATTTAAGTGTTGGTCCAAATTCTGCCTCCCTTTCTAGAACGATTCTGCAGATAGAATCCCTTCGCTCGAGTCCGGGGCTAGCGTTGGCGAGTCGCTACTTGGCGGCATAATCTGTTTCCGTAACTCCCCCGTAATTCGGAAGATAAGGCTCTCGACGCCTTTGGTGCTAAGGCCAATTCCGGGTAGCGCTGCAATCGCTGCCGCGGAGAGTCCAACCCGGTAATAAAGCCAAAACACCTTGCTGTTTCGCCCCTCGTCGGGCCCTGAAATGCATCCTTGCAAATGTCGTTCCACATCGTTCATTAAGACCGAGTGCTCGATGGCTTCCGCGGTGCCCTCATCTCCCTCCTCAGCAACCGGCACGAAGCCCTCCGCGAGGCTGTCTATCTTGTTAGCTCCGCGCTTTTTCGAATAAGAGGACTTGAAATGATCGCGAACCATATTGGCCGCCACTACCTTGACGTAACCCACAAATGCATCCGCTTCACGATGGTCGAAGTCACGAAGGATTCGATAGTCGTTGACGCACAACTTCAGATAGGTCTCTTGAATCAGATCGTCGACCGTTTGCTTCGATGAATCACCCCACCTTCTTGCAGTTCGCAAGACGACCGTGGCGATCACGCGGTGAAATCTGCGCACAAACTCTTCCCATGCTTCGATCTCTCCTGAAATCGAGCATCGACGCAACAGGTCTTCAATCGAAATGGTAGAGTAATCTCTCATTTGTCAATTGAGCAGTGCACAGATTCTACAGGAGTTCCGGGCCAACTTCAGCAGATGCCGCAGGGCAGTGTGCGCCGCACCGGGAGCGACACGTTCCCACACTCCCCGTAGCCATGTAAAGCACAGAAAATAAGAGTGTTGCGTCGGTCCATGATCGATCTTGACCCGCATCTTCGTCCGCTCAGCATCTGCGTGCTGAGCGGCATCTTCGGCGGCCAGTGGGGAATGTGGGCGGGTGGCTCCGGCAAAGAATTGAATTCCTAACCTGCGCCACCTGGAGTTTGCCAGCCAATTGGGGGCTGACCGCGAGCGCGTCTCGCGACCCGAAGAGCAGGCAAACCTCGTCAGGTTGCGCGTGCGCCGCTGACTTCTACGGGTTGGAGAGAGTCCAAGACAGGATCTGTTGGTTCGATGCAAGACCTCCCGTACTTCCTGTAAAACCGACATAGGCCTTGCTCGACCCAACAATGCTGGCGATGTTGACTGCCTTGCTTAGAGTGAAGGACGCGTTCGTGACAGTGTCCGTCAGTTTCATTGTGAGCGTTGTTCCGTCGTAGGTCACGTGAGCTTGCATCTTGTCTCCGCTCCTGAGAAGAACGCCACTTCCCGTCATGCTCACCGCGGGGACAGTTGGGATTGCACCTTTCACATAAACGCCGGTCGAATCGGTCCCTTCGCCTGCGTTGTTATACAAGTCGAACTTGATGGCCACGCTCTTTGCGATGCCTGCGTACCCCAGACCTGCTGAGTTTCCGCCAAGCGCTGTCGCTCCCTTGTTTTGAATGGTAAAAGTCATCCCATCCGCGACACCGCCTGTTTGCTGAAACGTAAAATCGCTCGTGAACGACTGAACGCTGACAGGCAGACTCCAGAAGGCGCTTCCCGCTTCCCGCACCTTTCCGTTGGTTAACTGTAATTGCGCACTGCTCGTGATCGCACTGCTACCATTCAGTTTCAGCCCTGCCGCCGACGGAAATCCGTTCGGGAAATTGATGGAGGATGTCGGCGGGTTGATTGCAAAGGCCCCGGCAACGGGATTGCTGCTCGGCAGACTAGGATCGATCGCAATTGCCGTGATGGTCGTCGAAGAGCTGACTGCGATAGCAGCGGTGTACGGCGTTGAGGAGGCGGTAGGTGTGGAACCGTCGACCGTGTAGTAAATCACGGCATTCGGATCTCCATCGGACAGCGTGACCTGCTGCGCCGTCGTGTAGGCGCCAGGCGCGGGAGAAAACGTCACGGCTGGCGATTGGCTCGGAAAGGTGAAGGTGGCGCTGCTGACTCCGCTCTGAATGTACCCGGATGCGGTTGCAATGGCGCGAACTGTAGTGTTCGCGTCGATCGAGATCGGATCGGTATACGGTGTGGAAGCGGATGTCGGCGCCGTGCCATCCAAGGTGTAATAGATGTTTGCCGTTGATGTCGCGCTCGAAAGCTGGACATTCTGGCTCGCATAAAAGGCTCCGCCATTCGGGCTGATCGCCGGTGCAGCCACAATCGGCTCCGTATTAAACAGGCCGTAGACATCCACCTCTTCGTAGGCCGGCAGGTAGACCTTGCCATTCGTCACCATGGGAATCGAAAATCTGTTCGCGCGTCCGGCGCTGTCTCGAGCCGCATTCGTGTCGCTCTCATAAAGTGGCGTTGCCAGGCTATTCGCGTTCCATGCGTAGAGCACCGCAGGTCCATGGGTGTTGAACTGGTCCGTGCGTACCGCCCAAGCTATGCCGTCATCGGTTCCATTCGAAGACACCGTGAAGGACGCTCCCGGAAACCCCGATTTGATCGTCGATTGACTCGAAGGCGATGTACTCAACACGCCGTCATTCAATGTGAACAGCTTCGGCACATCGCCGCTGCCCCAAATGTAGACATTTCCGTTCCAATAAGCGGGTGTGCTCCACAGTCCTTCGATCTCGCCCGGAATATCTTGCAGGATGTTCGTGTTGGACGTCGCACCGGAAGCATAGCCCCCCAGGTTGTCGCGATTGAGAACCAGGATGCGCCCTTCCTTGCCTGCCTGGATCAGAATGTGGGTATTGGGACCCTCCTGGTCGGGTACCAGCAGGATGCCGCCGGAACCCTGATCCCAATCGTGATCGTTGAGCGTAGCGACATTGAATGAGGTGAATCCGTCTGTCGGTTTGAGCCCGCCGTTGGCAAGACTGAAGTCAATAATGCTCTCCCCGAGATCGGTGGTTCCATTGAATGGCGGATAATTCAACGTGGATTTTCCGTTTCCAGTCACCACAAACATGCGCCCGCCGCTCGCGTCATCGTCGATCGGCATCCCTGCACCAGATGCCCAGATCGCAGCCCCTTTATCGGTGGGCGAAAGGCAAACAACAGCCGTCTGCTGCATTGTGGTTGCATCGTACGCAAAGAGCCAGCCATGCCACGGGCCATTGTCCCCATGAGATGCGTAGCCGATATAGACAGAGCCTTTATAAAAATCAAGCGCGGGACGCTGATTCTGAATGAGTGGGTTGAACGAGAGTTTTCCGCCTGAACTGCCCAACCCAGTCCCCGGTACGATCGCTGAGATCTGCACGGGGCTGGTCTGCACAACCGGGTTGCTTTGCTCCGCACCGGTAAGAATATTGATTGCATGCAGACGGGAGAAAAAGGCGCCATTCTCCTTGGTGTTGCCCACCACATACATCGTGTTCGTGGCTGGATTGATCACCGGCGTGCCGGTGATGCCGATCGTTGGATAAATGTCTCCCTGTTCCAAACCGCCCGCGGAATCCTCGGGTGGGACAGCCGTCGCTCCCGCTGCGGCGCCGTGCGCGCCGTCGAGAAGCGTTATCTTCCAGATCGGACTGGCATTCGCGCCGCTGTTGGAATCTGCGTCGAATGCATAAATCGAGTCGTTCTCTGTCGCCACGAAGAACACGTTGTGCACAAGACCGTCGCTCATCGTCAGCCCGGGCACATAAAGAGGCTGCGCATACACACTGCTATCCACCTTCACCGAGAACAGCTTTCCAAACGTCTTCACGTTCACATTCGCTGGCGTCAGCGCGGTCTCGCTGGTGTTTTGCCCGGCATGCGTGACGTCGTAGCGCCAAGTCGGCACGGTCACGGCGGTGGGTCCCTGCGCTCGAACGGGTGCATTGAGCAAACCGAAGTGTAGAACCAAGCTTCCGGCGGCAAAGGCGACCGCTCGGCCTCGGGACTTCAGGTTGGAAGAAAACCAAGGCTTGGCGGCAGAAAGGAATAGTCCTTCAGTTTTAAGCATAATAATGCGTCTCCTCCACGTGAGTGGATGGCAGTCTAGTTTTTCAGCCGGGGGAGGCGAATCGATCTAGAACACCTTCAGCTTAGCGGGCAAGCCTGTGGAACACCCCATCGATACTGAAGTTATGTGTGAACAGTAGTAATCGCTTGCACATTTAATTGCGCCGAAAACTGGTTACTATTGTAAGAACCGGACTGTAGACCTTGTGCGTTTGTCGCGGGCGCGAGCGTCGGTTCGATCCCATTGAATTCTCGAAGGACAGCCACGATTTTCTTTGGAATACATCGATTTACTCGATGTATTCTCGATCCATGGACACTACGCTGGATGCTTGGGAGATTCTTCAAACCGTCGTTCAATTGGGAGGGTTTGCGCCAGCCGCCGAAAAACTCAATCGCTCGCAATCGACGATCAGCTACGCGATTGCCCGCTTGCAGGAGCAACTCGGCGTCCGCCTGTTTGAGATCCATGGACGAAAGGCGCAGCTCACCGAGGCCGGCCGCGTTCTCCTCGCCGATGTAGAGCCCCACCTTGTAGGGTTTCATCAACTTGAGGAACGTGCCCGGCTCATGGCATCCGGAGGAGCGTCTGAAGTCAGCCTCTCGGTCGATACCATGTTTCCCGACGACCGTCTCTTCGCCGCCCTGGCGAGTTTTGCGCGCAGGTATCCCCATGTCAGACCGCGGTTGCGCCAGGGCACTTTCCTCTCAGCCGACGCAGAGTTCTCACTTCACAATGCTCAACTTTGCGTGACCGGGCTGATGTCGCGGGAGCTCTGCGTCAAACCCATCCTGGTGATCGAGATGGTCGCGGTCGCTCACCTCAGCCATCCCCTTTTCTCGATCCGACGCAGACTTTCGAGTTCCGACCTGTTGGAGCATACGATGGTGGTAATTGAAAGTACCGCTTCCGGCACGCTGAAGCATCAGCCACGTCTTCCCGCGCAGCGGGTGCTGCCGGTCGGCACCATCGATTCTGCCATTGCGGCTGTGCGCAGCGGGTTCTGTTTCGGCTGGCTCCCAAAATACCGCATCCAGCAGGAGCTTGACAGCGGTGATTTTGCGCGACTTCCTCTGGTGGCCGGTGAGAAGCGCGATGTGAGGCTGAACATCGTCGCGAGAGACTTCGGGGCTGGCAACGCGGAGGCGAACGCACTTGCCGAGCTGCTCGGATTCGGTCGCGAGACGGAAGTGATCTGATTCACTGCGCCAAACAGAACCGTTTTTCGATTGAAGATCTCAAATACGAATGATCGACAAAATCGATATGCATAAAGCGATTTATTAAGCTTGCTCACCGTCCTTCAGGTTCTGTATAGTCCGGTTCCCAGGGAACGTTTAAGCGAATTGATTGACGTCTGTCGTTTGGCGGCTAACGCCACCCGGAGTAGTTTGAATGCTCCGCAATCGGTTTGCAAATCTGCCTGGGAGTGTTCATGAAGTTTCACGGTCTTCGATTCGTCCTACACACATCTTTGTTATCAATGGCTTGTACTGGGTCGCTCTGGTCTGCCGATGGGGTTCACTTGTCCGTCGACGCCTCCAAGACGGGAGCTAAAATCGATCGCAACCTCTTCGGCCAGTTTGCCGAGAATCTCGGCCACGGGCTGTACGAGGGAATCTGGGTTGGACCGGACTCGCCGATCCCCAATACGCGCGGCATCCGCAACGATGTTGTTGCCGCCCTCAAGGAACTCAAAGTGCCCAACGTCCGCTGGCCCGGTGGCTGCTTTGCCGACCAGTATCACTGGCGCAAGGGCATTGGACCCGCCGCAAATCGCCCGGCAACCCTGAACTCTGCCTGGGGCGGCGTAGTCGACACCAACGCCTTCGGAACCGACGAGTTCATGGACTTCATCCAGCAGATCGGCAGCCAGGCATATGTCTCCGTCAATGTCGGCTCCGGAACCCCGCAGGAAGCCGCTGAATGGCTGCAATACATGACCGATGCGCAGCCAACCGCATTAGCCAAGGAGCGCGCCGCCAATGGCCATCCCGACCCCTACAAGGTCGGCTTCCTCGGTATTGGCAACGAGAGCTGGGACTGCGGCGGCGCCATGACGGCCGACTATTACGCAAGCCAGATGAAGATCTATAGCCGCTTTGTCGAAAACGACAATCCCGCTCAAAAGGGCGCCGACCATATGCTCAAGATCGCCGTCGGCCCCGGCGTTCCCGAAACCGAGTGGACGGAGACCATCATGAAAGCCTGGCAGCATCACAGCTGGGCCTGGAATATCGATGGCCTCTCCCTCCACTGGTACACCGTTCCCAATGGTTGGCCGCCGTCGACACCCTCGCAGGACTTTGGCGTTGCCGACTACGACAAGACCCTCAAGACGACCCTCTTCATGGATGAGTTTCTGCGCAAGCAGGAGGTCGTCATGGACAAGTACGACCCGCAAAAAAAGGTGGCCCTTGTCGTAGACGAGTGGGGCGCATGGCACGCTCCAGCGCCGGAGACCAACAAGGACTTTCTTGTTCAGCAGAACAGCCTGCGGGACGCGATCCTGGCATCGCTCAACCTGAACATCTTTGCCCGTCACGCGGACCGCGTCCGCATGAGCAATATCGCGCAGATGATCAACGTGCTGCAGGCCATGATCCTCACCGACAAGGAAGAGATGGTCCTCACGCCCACCTACTACGTCTTCAAGATGTATCGGCCCTTCCAGGATGCGACTTTCATTCCGGTCACATTCGATGCCGGAAGCTACACGAATGGCAGCGTAACTCTGCCGCGCATGGATGCAGTAGCGGCCAAGGATGCATCGGGCAAGCTTTGGCTTGAGATCACCAACCTCGATCCCGAGAAGCCACTCGAGATTGATGCTGACATCGCTGGCACTTCGGCAAAGTCGGCGAACGGAGAAACACTGACAGCGAAGGCCGTAGACAGTGTGAATACCTTCGCGAAACCCAAAGCCGCTGTGCCCAAGCCCATCTCCGCCAAATTGAAAGACGGCAAATTGATTTTGACGGTCGAGCCCAAGTCGGTGACGGTGATCTCGCTGGAACCATGATCCGATGAGCTCGGTCCCGGATCTGAAGTTCCCCCAAGAAGGTCTGTCATCCTCAGCGACCGTAGCGCAGCGAAGGGAGTCGAAGGATCTGCGGTTGTTCCTGAACGATCTTCGGGTTCGCCACACAGGATTGAATGCGGTCTAAAACCGGATTCGAGAACATCAATCGCCATACTGCAGCGAAGCCTAGCGCCAAATTGAGGTAAAGGTCCTTACACGGAGTTGTGCATGTCGAAATCGAGAATTGGAACTTCTGTGTTGAAAGAGTCGACACTTCTGCTGGGGTGCCTGTTTCTTTCCTTCTACTCTTCCGCACAGACGGCCCCTGTGAATGTAACCATAGACGCGTCCAAGACCGGCGTGCCCATCTCCAGAAACATCTACGGACAGTTTCTGGAGCACGGGGGCGACATTGTGAATACCGGCGTGTGGTCGGAGATGCTGGTCGATCGCAAGTTCTTCTACCCTGTTGCAACCAGCGCTCCGGCCCCGCCGCCGGTGATGGGCAATGCGGCAGGGAACCCGCGTTTCCGCAGAACCCCCACCCGCTGGTGGGCTCCCATCGGCGGCGCTGACGCCGTAACCATGGACACCAAGGTGCCCTACACCGGGGAACAGACACCCTTCGTCAAGCTCGATGCCAAGGAACCCCGCGGCCTCACCCAATCTGGAATCGCCGTGCGCAAAGGCAAGTCCTACACTGGGCGCATCGTATTGGCCGGCACTCCGGGTGTAGCGGTAAAAGTCACGCTCATCTGGGGCAAGGAAGCCGCGGATCGCCAGACCGTCACCGTGCGCACACTGGGCGCTGCCTATCACCAGTTCCCGCTCCGCTACACCGCTGCGGCAGACAGTGAGGAAGCAACCCTGGAGATCGCCGCCACCGGCACCGGCTCTCTCCATGTCGGCACAGTCTCCCTCATGCCCGCCGACAACGTCGAAGGCTTCCGCCCCGAGGTCGTTGCCGCGCTCAAACAGTTGCGCTTCGGGGTCCTCCGTTTTCCCGGCGGCAACTTCGTCTCCTCCTATGAGTGGCGCTACGGTGTCGGCGAAATCGATAAGCGGCCGCCTATCTTCGATCCCGTCTGGCACGCCGTACAACCCAACGACGTGGGCACCGACGAGTTCCTCAGCCTCTGCCGCCTCCTCGGCGTCGATCCCTACATCACTGTGAACGCCGGCTTCGGCGACGCGTGGTCGGCGCGCGAGCTGGTCGAATACACCAACGGCACCGCCACTACACCCATGGGTAAGTGGCGTGCCGCGAACGGCCATCCCCAGCCCTATGGCGTAAAGTTCTGGGGCGTCGGCAACGAGCCGTGGGGCGACTACCAGATGGGCTCCCTGGCCTTTCCGCAATTCGAGCTAAAGCACAACCTCTTCGCCAAAGAGATGCGCAAGGTCGATCCGTCCATCAAGCTCATCGCCGGTGGCGCCATGCCCGACGTGATGGAAGGTGCGGACCAGTCAAGACGCATCAACGGCCAATATGTGCCCGACTATCTTTCGCCCGCCGACTGGACCGGACAATTGCTGCTCAACTGCCTCGACAACATCGACATGGTCAGCGAGCATTACTACGCCTCCGGCACCCAGCACACCGACATGAAACTGCAGAAGAAGGTGCCCATCGAGCCCCCGCTCTCTTTCATCGAGTGGCAACGCGCTCCCGCCGTGCAAGTTCGCGCGAAGTACGAGCACTACCAGGAATACCTCAAGCGCATTCCCGCGCTCCGCGCCAAGCCCGTACCCATCGCCATCGACGAGTGGGCCTACTTCGGAGGGGCGCCGAACTCCTACAAAACCGTCCCCGCCTACGCTTGGGCCTTTCACGAAATGTTCCGCCACTCCGATATCTTCCAGATGGGCGCATTCACTTTCGCCACCGCGATGATGAGTTCCAATCGCACCGAAGCCGTCCTCAATCCCGTCGGCATGCTCTTCAAGATGTACCGCGACCACTTCGGCGTCATTCCCGTTGAAGTCTCAGGCGATTCGCCGCAGCCCAAGCCAACGTTTCCCGCCGGCGGCGATCAGCCCGCCGTGAATCCGGGAAGCCCTACGTATCCGCTCGATGTCAGCGCGGCCCTGAGTGAGGATCGAAAGACGCTCACCTTCGCCGTGCTCAATCCATCGGACGCGCCGCACAGTATGAAGCTCACAATCGGAGGCGTCAAACTCGGTGGGAAGGGCCAACTCTGGCAAATGGCTCCGTCGTCTATAGACGCGGTCGTCGCGGTCGACAAGAAGCCGGAAGTCTCTGTGGACGAACATCCACTTGGCGCGCTTCCGGACAAGATCGATGCGCCGCCATTCAGCATCAGCATTTACTCGTATCCGCTGCAGTAGTCTCGATCCCCTCGGCATCGGCAACGGTGCTCTGCGGATGCCATTGCGAGTTCGCGCCGATCAGCTTCATCGCAAAGGCAACGAAAGGAAAATGAAGATGAGAACGTTCTCGCTGGCATTGGCAATCGCAGCCATCTCCTGCACCGGTTGGGCCGCGCCTCCCACTGCAAAAGTCGAGCAAGGCAAGCTGCAAGGCAAAGTCGAAGACGGGCTGGCCATCTATCGCGGCATTCCTTTTGCCGCACCGCCCATCGGCGACCTGCGTTGGCGTCCGCCACAACCGGCTGCCCATTGGGAAGGTGTGCGAAGCGCCGAAAAATTCGCGCCGCAATGTTTGCAAACTATCCCCGGCCTCACCACAAGCGAGGACTGCCTGTACCTCAACGTGTGGACACCGGCCAAGTCGCCTTCCGCTCATGTCCCGGTTCTGGTATGGATCTATGGCGGCGGCTTTGTCGTCGGCGGAACCTCGGTGCCTACCTACAGCGGAGAACAACTCGCCAAGAAGGGCGTCGTTGTGGTCAGCATGGGCTATCGGCTGGGCCCGCTCGGTTTTCTCGCCCATCCGGGGCTGAGCGCGGAGTCGCGGCAGCACGTGTCGGGTAACTACGGCCTGCTGGACATGATCGCCGCGCTGCAATGGATTCAGAAAAACATCGCTGCATTCGGTGGCGACCCCAACAAGGTCACCATCTTCGGCGAGTCGGCCGGAGGAATCGCCGTAAGTGAGCTCTGTGTTTCGCCGCTGGCGAAAGGCCTGATCCAGGGAGCGATTTCGGAAAGCGGCAGCTCCTTTGGTCATCCTCGGGCCGCGGGCGCACCAGGTGAGAACATGCGGCCTCTTGCTTTGGCCGAACACTCCGGCGAAGACTTCGCTCTCAACCTCGGAGCCAAATCGGTGGGCGATCTGCGCAAACTTCCTGCGGATCAGATCATCGCCGCTGGCCAAATCGGCCGTGGCACCTCCTGGCCCAACGTCGACGGGTGGGTCATTCCCGGCGATCAATACGAACTCTACGCGGCCAAGCAATTCAACGACACGCCCATCTTGGTTGGCTACAACTCCGATGAAGGCGCAACCTTCGGCCCGGCGCGCACACCGCAGGCCTACATCGATAGCGTGAAGGCGCGTTACGGCAGCTTTGCGGAGAGCCTTCTCAAGACCTACCCCGTCGGCGAAGCCACCGTACCCAAAACTGCTCGCGACCTGATGCGCGATGCCGCCTTCGGCTGGGGCACCTGGACGTGGGCGCGCATGCAAACGAGTCTGGGAAAATCCAAGGCCTACTATTACTACTTCGACCAGCACCCTGACTATCCGGCCGATTCACCCCAGGCCGGCCACGGCTCGCCGCACGGCATGGAGGTGGAATACGTCTTCGGCCATCCTACCGGCGGCCCTTCCGGCAAGCCGAGCGCCAGCGACAGGGTCATCTCCGATGCGATGCTGACCTATTGGACCAACTTTGCCAAGTACGGAAATCCCAACGGCAAAGGCATGCCCAACTGGCCGGCCTACAACGATGAAAACCCTCAACTGATGTACTTCGCCGGAACCGCACACACCGGCCCTCTTCCCAACCCCGATGGGCTCAAGGCGCTGGATGCCTACTTCGCCTGGCGGCGCTCCGCGGAAGGTGTGCGGGCCTCGTCGATTGAAGATGCCAAACCCGCTTCGACAAATTTCATGGGCGCACAGTATCCGCGCGTTCTGCCCGACCATAGCGTGGCCTTCCAATTCAAGGCGCCGGACGCGCAGTCGGTCGACGTCGATATCACCGGCAAGAAATTTCCCATGACCCGCGCAGCCGACGGCACGTGGACTGTGACCACGCCCCCGCTTGTGGAAGGCTTCCACTACTACGCGCTCGACGTCAACGGGATCCGCATGAACGATCCCGCCAGCCACACGTTCTTCGGCACCGGCAAGGACATCAGCGGGGTAGAAGTGCCAGAAGATGGCGTGAATTACTACGCAGCAAACGATGTACCGCATGGCGACGTGCGCATTCGCATGTACCACTCCAAGATCACCGGACAGTGGCGTCGCTGCTTTGTGTACACGCCGCCGGACTATGATGCGCAGACCACCACGCGCTACCCGGTCCTCTATCTTCAGCACGGTTCGGGCGAAGACGAAACCGGCTGGACCTTCCAGGGCCACGCCAACCTGATCCTCGACAACCTCATCGCGGAGAAGAAGGCGGTCCCCATGCTGATCGTCATGGACAATGGTTACGCTTCTCTGCCGGCTGGTCCGTTCGGGCCCGCTCCCGGGGTAGGCAACGGTTTCGGCACCTTTGAAGACGTGATGATCAATGAAGTTATCCCCATGATCGACTCCACTTTCCGTACCATTCCCGACCGCGAGCACCGCGCCATGGCGGGCCTCTCCATGGGCGCCAACCAGGCGCTCCATCTCGCCACCGGCCATCTCGACACATTCGCCTACATGGCCGGATTCAGCGGGACCATGAATGGCTTGAGCACCGATCCGCTTGATCCGGCGACGGCATTCGATGGCCGCTTCAAGGACGGCGCATCCTTCAATGAAAAAGTGAAGCTACTATGGCTCGGACTGGGCACGCAAGAGCCAAATCCCTTTCCGGCCTCTGTCGGCGCTTTCCGCGCCATGCTCGACAACGTCGGCATCAAGTATGTCTACTTCTCTTCGCCGGGAACATCGCACGAGTGGCTCACCTGGAGAAGAGACCTGAACGACTTCGCTCCAAGGCTCTTTCACGATCCCAACAACTAAAGGATTTTGCGTCTCTCTAGACTTCCGTGCCCCATCCTTCCGCGTTTTTTTGCGGAAGGGTGGGAAACCAATGAGGTTCAAGTCCGCACAAATTCCAGCAATGCTCGAAAGCAACTTCGGCGCTGCCGGCACCGCGCCGTCCACGAGAAACTCCATATTCCAATGAGGAAAAAATGAAAACTCTGAAGCCATGTTTTGCAGGGATGCTGGCAATGGCCGCTTCACTCGTCGCCACCCTCGGCGCGCAGGTGCAGACCATTGTTCCGCCCGTGATTCCCAACGCCAAGCCCGCCACGGTGGAACACATCAAGGTCCACGGCGCCGCTCTTGAAGGCAACCTGGAAGGCGATGCCGTCGATCGCGATGTCATCGTCTTTCTGCCGCCGAGCTATGGCAAGGAAAAGGCGCGGCGCTATCCCGTTGTCTATGCGCTGCACGGCTACTCCATCGGCGCCGAGCAGTGGACCGGCGAAATTCACGTGCCGCAGACCATCGAGGGCGCCTTCGCCCAGGG
>Ga0302140_10000687_pt1 | contig 43988 bp, 35 predicted proteins | sample I_Bog_E1_1_FD_202095 | JGI IMG/M metagenome (GOLD analysis project Ga0302140, IMG submission 202095) | Peat permafrost microbial communities from Stordalen Mire near Abisko, Sweden - I_Bog_E1_1 | ecosystem: Environmental > Terrestrial > Soil > Wetlands > Peat | place: Sweden: Abisko, Stordalen...
CCGAGACATCAGACCGCCTCAATGATTGTCCTGTTGGTCCTCTAGGTGGGAAGTTCCCGCGAGATGTGTTTCCGTCGGCTGGCCAAGCCACCAAATGAATAGCCCGCTCGGGTCATAGCCCTATCTTAATGGCTCAAAAGCCGTCCCTTTAGAGACGCCCGTTGGAACTGGGTCCAACTCGATTCGCGGTAACCAAAAAAGCGACACGGAAAAATAGGGCGGCAGACGCGGAATTTGTTTTCCCTGACGGACGTCAGTTGCTAGGAAGCCGGGCGGCACCTTAACTAGTACAACCCCTCTGGAGGGGGCCCCTGCCCCCACCAGGTAATCGCGAAAGCTATGAATTCTTCGACGCGGTCCTGCCGGCGGCTGCACACGCTGGCCCTTCTATCCGTAACGTCGGTCGCTGCGCTCGGCCCGGCACTGGGCAGCGGTGCCGCCAACGATCTTGCTGCGCCCCATCTCCAGAAGAGCGGCACAGCCACACAGCTCGTTGTGGATGGCCAGCCCTTTCTGGTGCGCGGCGCGGAGCTCAACAACTCAAGCGCATCCAGTCTAGACTACATGAGGCCCTTGTGGCCGAAGCTCGCGGCAAGCCATCTCAACACAGTGCTGGCAACGGTAAGCTGGGAGCTGATCGAGCCGGAGGAGGGCAGGTTCGACTTCAAGTTGGTGGATGGCCTGATCGATGGGGCCCGGGCGAACAACCTGCACCTCATTGTTCTTTGGTTTGGCAGTTGGAAAAACGGGAAGTCGACCTACCAGCCACTGTGGGTGAAGGCCAATCAGGCGCGTTTCCCGCTCGTCAAGAACGAGGAAGGCAGGAGCCTGAACACGCTGACGCCGTTTGGCGACGCCACCTGCGAGTCTGATGCCCGAGCTTTTGCCGCGCTCATGCGGCACCTCCGCGAAGTAGACGGGCGCCGTCACACCGTCCTCATGATCCAGGTCGAGAACGAAATGGGTGTCCTCGAGGACTCCCGCGACTACGGACCCGTTGCGAGCCGTGAGTTTTCCGGGAGGGTGCCCGCGGAGCTGATGGACTATCTTCAGGCGCACAAAGGCGCCCTGGTGCCCGAGCTTGGGGACCTGTGGGCGGCAAACGGTTCTAGGGCCTCAGGCACGTGGACTGAGGTGTTTGGACCGGGCAAGCCCAAGGGGAAGGCGATCCCCGTGCGCACGCTCTGCCCGCCAATGACGGAGCAGGAGCACGAAACGGCGTGGCGAGGGCTCTTCTGGCCCGTAGACGAGATCTTCATGGCGTGGCGTTACGCCCGGTTCGTCAACAAGGTGGCCGAGGCCGGCCGGGCGGAGTACCCGTTGCCGATGTACGTGAATACGTGGCTGCAACAGAGAGACCATGCGTGGCCGGGCACCTATCCGAGCGGCGGACCGGTTCCGCAAGTGATGAACATCTGGCAGGCGGCTGCGCCCGCGATCGGGATCCTTTCGGGCGACATCTACGTCCCCGAATTCGAGGAGGAGTGCGCGCGTTATGTCAGGTGCGGCAATCCGTTGTTCATACCCGAGTCTAGGGGGGACGCACGAGGCGCGGCTCAGGCCATCTGGGCCTTCGGCAGGTACGATGCCATAGGCTACTCGCCTTTTGGGATCGACCGTTTCGCGGGACCCGACTCTGAGCTCGCCCAAGCTTACGATGTGGTCGCGCAGGTGTCGCCACTGATCCTCGAGCATCAGGGCAGCGGAACCATGACGGCTGTCCTTGTGGACCGCGAAGGGCCGCCGCAGAGCGTCCGGCTGGGCAGCTACCAGATCGAGGCCCGTTCCCTGGCGCGTGCGGGCGGGCCGACGTCTCCCGAGCGGTTGTCGGGACTTTTCATCTCCATGGGGCCCGATGACTTTGTGGTCGTCGGACGTGCCATGAATGTCTATTTCTCATCGGCTACAAACCCGGCTGACAAAGTGGGTCTCGGTATGGTGGAAGAGGGCGTCTACACGGACGGCCTCTGGGTTCCAGGCCGCAGGTTGAACGGCGACGAGACCCCGGAATGGAAGGCACTGAGGTTTCCCGCCGAACGGTACAGCATCCAGCACGTCAAACTTTACCGGTACCAATAAACCAAATCGCGTGGCGTGAAATTCACGCAAGCGCCCCGGGATTATCGTCAGCAGCCGTGCGAGAAACTGAATTAATGCCTTCGCCAGCAACTCAATAACTGACCAAGGCATAGCTGTAACTATGTCCACCCTTTTCCGGACAATGAGAGGCACGGCATTCATACTCGAAATCCGCGCGTAGCCCGGCATCACTATTTCGGTGATGAACCCGGAGATGCCCCTCAACCCGTTATTGGCCGATGCCTCCGCGCGGGCGATCCGGTACATTGATGGCCTGGGAACGCGCCCTGTTGCACCAACGCCAGCGGCCGTAAATGGCCTGAGTGCCTTTGACGAGAGCCTTCCGGACAAACCGAGCGATCCCGCCGAGACGCTTCGACTCTTGGACGACGCGGGCTCGCCGGCCACCACTGCAATGGCGGGGCCGCGCTTCTTCGGTTTCGTCATTGGCGGCAGTCTGCCGGTTACCCTGGCAGCTAATTGGCTCGCCGGCGCCTGGGACCAGAATACCGGGCTTTTTCGCCCGACTCCGGCCACATCCTTTATCGAACAGGTTGCGCTCCGCTGGCTTCTGGAACTCCTTCAATTGCCCTCCGACTGCGCGGGCTCGTTTGTCACAGGAGCCACTGTGGCCAACCTTTGTTGTCTGGCCGCGGCACGCAACGGTGTCCTAAAGCGGGCAGGATGGGATGTGGAGGGCAAGGGTCTGTTCGGGGCTCCCTCCATCACGGTGGTCGTTGGAGACGAGATACATCCGTCGGTTTCAAAGGCGTTGGGCGTTCTTGGCATGGGCAGGAACCGGGTGGTGAGAGTGCCGGTGGACGGGCAGGGCCGGATGCGCGCCGACCACCTTCCGCCGATGTCGGGTCCGACGATCGTTTGCACCCAGGCTGGCAACGTTAACACAGGGGCGTTCGACCCGATCGAAGTAATTTGCAAGCAGGCTCATCCGTCGGGCGCGTGGGTCCACGTTGACGGGGCCTTCGGTCTTTGGGCAGCCGCGGCTCCATCACTGCGGGGCTTGGCAGCGGGCCTGGCCGAGGCTGATTCCTGGGCGACCGACGCGCACAAATGGCTGAACGTTCCCTACGACTGCGGCCTGGCCTTTGTCCGAGATCACTCCGCGCTAAAGGCCGCAATGGCCATCTCGGCCGAATATCTCCCGACCCAAAGCGAGTTTCGAAACCCCAGCGACTTCACGCCGGAACTCTCACGGCGCGCACGAGGGGTAGAGGTGTGGGCTGCCTTGCGTTCCCTCGGGAAGCAGGGGATAGCGGAAATGATAGAGCGCAACTGCGCCCAGGCCCGGCGTTTCGCCGCGAAGCTCGGTGCGGCAGGATTCGAGATCCTCAATGAGGTTGTCCTGAACCAAGTGCTCGTTTCATTCGGCGACGCGGCAAAGACAGCTCGAACCATCCAGGCCATTCAAGACGAAGGCACGTGCTGGTGCGGGATTACAGTTTGGCAGGGGAAAACGGCGATGCGCATAAGCGTCTCCTCATGGGCGACCACCGACGCCGACGTTGACCGAAGTGTCGAGGCTATCGTCAATTCAGCAAAGGGACTGCCGTAAGGGCGCTCAGTTCCTGTTCGAATAAAGGCCCATTTGGGAATGCTCCTCAGTCTCCATTGGCCGCGAGCAGCGCCCCGCCGTGCTCGTCTAGGGATCAAGACCCATGAGACGCTCGATCACCTCGGCCTTACCCTCCTCCGAGGCCGCCAGATACAGGGGAATGGTGTTGCCCAGCGAAGCCTCGGGGCTCGACAGCCAATGGGCGGCCTTTTCGGGCGAACCCAGGTAGTCGATGGCGGCAAGCACAACCTCTGCATCGGCCCGCTCAAGCGAGGATCGCAGGTGGCAGAGGCGTTGGATCTCCCGGTCCAGCGCGGCCTCAACCTTCCGGCGCTTGCTGGATAGGCGGACACGGAAGAGCCCTCCCAGATCCGGCGCTACGGCCGGCCCGTTCGGGTGTCCCGCGGCGGACTGCGTGGTCGGACGACGGGTTCCGATGGAGGGCATCATGGCAGGTCGGCCGAGGATTCTCGCAGCGCTTGCCGTCAGTCCGTGCGCAAGGAGACGATCGGGTCGATCCTGGCCGCCCGCCAGGCCGGCACGAGGCTGGCGAGGAGGGCGACCAAAGTGAGCCCCGCGCTGGCGGCGAGGAACGTCACCCCGTCGAAGGTGCTCGTTTCAAAGAGCAGGCTTTGGAGGAGGTGCGTGAGCGCCAGCGAGCCGGCAAGCCCGATCGCCAGCCCGACCAGCACCACGCGCATTCCACCCCCCACGACCAGCCGCACAATGTCGGAGGGCGTTGCGCCAAGGGCCGTGCGGATGCCCAGTTCCCTGGTGCGCCGGGCGACATTCCACGAGACGACGCCGTAGATGCCCACGGCTGCGAGCGCGCTCGCCATGCCCGCAAATAGGCCCAGGAGCACGGTGCTAAAGCGGCTCTGGCGGAGGCTGTCCACAATCGTAGAATCCATGGTGGCCATCGCCTGGACAGGCTGGGAGGGGTCTGCCGCCGTCACGATCGACCGCATTCCGGACGCGGCCTTCGTCGGGTCACCCACCGTCCGCACCAGGACGAACATGGTGTTCCGGAAGATATTGGAGTCCCATGTCTGGTCGACGGGCATATAGGCCGCCGGGGGCGGCGCCGAATCGAGCCCGAAATAGCGAGCGTCCTGCACAACACCCACCACCCGGGACCAATTGAACTTCTCGAGGCCCTTGGGAAGCAGGCCCGGCTTGTTCAGGTTGTCGGGAAGGCCGAGCATGACGCTCTGGCCGAGCGCCTCCTTGCCCCCGAGGAACTGCTTCACGGCGGCCTCGTTCAGGATGACCACGGGTTCGGTCCCGGCGCGGTCGGCCTCCGTGAAGGCCCGTCCCTTTACCAGCCGAAGGCCCTGCGCCGCAAAGTAATCCGCCGTCACCGCGCTAAATTGCACGCCCTTCAGGTCCTTGAAGCTTGAATAGGTCTTGTCGTGCGTGATGAGCGGCATCCCCCCGCCCCCGAGCAGCGGGATATTGCTGGAAGCTGCAACGCTCTGGACACCCTGAAGGAGCTTGGCCTTCTCGACCACCCCCTCGAAGAACTGCGTGGCCTGGATCCCCGAGGGATACCGGGATGTCGGGAGCTTGATCGTCAGGACAAGCAGTCGCGACGAATCAAAGCCCGGCTTAACAGACTGGAGCTTGCCAAAGCTGCGGATCAGCAGGCCGGCCCCGACCAGGAGGACGAGCGAGAGGGCGACCTCGCCCACGATAAGGCCCGAGCGCACCCGGGAGGCCCTGGGGCCGCCGGTCCCCCGACCGCCCTCCTGAAGGGCCCCCGAAAGCTGGCCCCGCGCGACGCCAAGCGCGGGCAGGAGCGCGAACAGCAGCATCGTCACCATGCAGGCGGCCAACGAGGCGAGCATGACCGGAATGTTGACGCTGATGACCGACTCGGCGGGTATCGCGTCCTCGGGCAGTATCGCGAGGAGCCCGCGCACGCCCCAGGCGCCCACCAGAATCCCTGCCGCGCCCCCGAGCGCCGCTAGCGGCACGCACTCAAGCAGGACCTGGAGAACGAGGCGCGCCCGGCTGGCGCCAAGGGAGGAGCGAATGGCGAATTCCCTGTGGCGCGCATTGGCCCGGGCGAGCAGCAGGTTGGCGACGTTGGCGCAGGCAATCAGGAGCACGAATCCGACGGCTCCGAGAAGCATGAGCAAGGCCCCGCGGATGGAACCCGTCACATTCTCCATGAGGAGGGACGCATGGGCGCCCACGTTCCGGTTGGTGTCGGGAAACTGCTCGGCGATCCGCTTGGCGATCACGCTGAGTTCGGCGTTGGCCTGCTCAAGCGAGGCCGTGGGGGCGAGCTTGCCGACGGCCCACGTGTTCAACCGGATCACCCGGCTTCGCATGATCTCGGTGTCGGCCTCCAGGCCGGCAGGAATCCAGACCTCGCCGGCCCAGAATTTGAACCGGGGCGGCATGACGCCGACCACGGTGTAGGATTTGCCGTCAAGCGTCAGCTCCTTGCCAACGATGTTCGGATCCGAGCCAAGCTTCTCCTGCCACAGCGAGGCCCCGATGACGCAGACGGGTGCCGCACCGGGATGGTCCTCCGCATCCGTGAAGGTGCGGCCCAGCATGGCGGGCACACCGAGGAGCGGCCAGGCCGGGGCGGAAACGACCGCGCCCTTAAGGCTCGCCGGCTGGTTGACCCCGGTAAGCGTCAGGTCCCGGTTTGCGGCGAACGTAACATGCTCCAGGCTCCGCGCCTGTTTCCGGAATTCGAGGTAGTCGGGATAATTGACCGACATCTGGCCATTCCCGTCGATCGGAATGGAGGCGATGAATACGATCCTCTCCGAGTCCGTATAGGGAAAGGGATGCAGCAAGACGCCGTGAATCACGCTGAAAACCGCCGTGTTTGCTCCCACGCCCAGCGCCAGCACCGCCACGATGGTGGCGGTGAACGCGGGCGCCTTCCGCACGAGGCGCAGTGCAAAGACAAAATCGGTGAACAGGAATCTCATTCTCGTGGATTATCCTCGCGGCGGAAAAGGCGGGGCGACCCGTTCCTTAAGCACTGATGGTGCCAAAGGGCGTTTATTTTGTAAGAGCCTTACCAACAAATCTTTACGCGATCAAATGACTAGCCTGGGAGTTTAAATTTCACCGGTTCCGGGAAAGTGGTTTCCCAAAATCGGAATACCTTCGGATGGATGGAGCGGCCCTAGCGGACAGCCTATCCGAAGGGACTGGTTTGGCCCAGTAATGGCCCACCACGCGCGAGGCCTAGTCGTTTAATCCCTTACCCTCGAGTATCCGCCGCATGCATTTCTCGATCCTTGCCTCCCGGGTCTTGGACTGTTTGGCGGTGGCAAAAAAATAGATATACGCCCGTTGCCGCCCTGGCGTCAGCGCAAAGAAGGCAGTCTTCAAGGCCGGCATGCGGTCAAACGTGCTTTGCAATTCCTTGGGCATAGGCACTGGGTTTTCCTTTAGGATCACCTTCAATCCGGCTTTTTGCGCCTCAACGGCCTCGCGAATGTAGGCCCTCAATGTGGGTTCCACCTCAACAATCTCACTGACATGGGTGAATCGGGCCTGGCGGGCGGCCTGCGTATACTCACCGATCCTCTTCAGAATGCCCTTGGGATCCTTTAACAGGGCCCCATTGCAGAACATGAGCGCGCAGTACTCTTTAAATCCCTGTATGATAACCACGTTGGCTTCCCGGAACATGTAGCAGGGTTTACCCCACTTCAATTCCTCGGTGAGCCCGCAGCCGAGGCAGATCATCCTCAAGCGCTCGGACTCTTTCCGCCACTTCTGTTCCTCGCGAATATAGGCATCAACCTTCGGATTGGTTCCTTTCATGGGTGAATCTGCTGAATTTCGTTAATGATGGCGTGTAAAGAGAGTCGTCGGATTTCCGGCATGCTCATGCCAAATCTACCTGGGGGCCGACGGCGAATCTCCGGGAGCTCCGGCCGCAAAACCCCACGGGGCGCTTCGCAGCGATGCCGCCACGATCCACGCCGACCCCGCCAGCAGGAAGGTCAAGAACGTCTCCGACCATTGAACCTGGGCCGAAGGAGCCCATTCAGGCATGGGATGCGCGAAAAAATTTGGCAACCAGACCAAGACGCCAAAAAGGCTCAGCATGATGGCCTCCAGGGTCGCCGCCATGCGGGGAAGGACCCCAAAGAGGAGGCCGAAGCCGGCCGCGGCGTGAAAGGCTCCTGTAAGGTACGCGAGCCCCATCCGTCCGGGAAACCACGTCGGCACCATGTTAGCCGTATACGACGCGTAGGCAAAATGCGCGGCGCCGTACCCGATGCAGGACGCGCCGAAAAGGCCCCGAGCCAGGCGCAACGCACGGTCGCCGGTCACAACGTTCGCAGCGGGCGCATTATCCTGACGGCGAAGCATCGCATAGAGAATCCACGCGCCAACCAGGGGTCCCAGGGCCTCGCAAACACCGTACCAGGAGCCGACAACCCAAGGCCTGAGCAACAGGGAACGAGTGCGCGCGACTGCCCAAACCATTCCATACACCCCAACTATCACCGCGCTCGCCGGTGCGGTGCGCCCCGAGAACAAGCCGGCGCCTGCAGCCAGCAGGATCGCCCCCAATCCGTAAGCCCAAAACCTAAAACCAGGGAAAGGCTCAAAAATTGGCGCGAAGTCACCGTAGACCAGGCTGAGCATGGCCAGCCCAGCCACCGAGATCCCGAATAGAGCGTGGCCGAATCCGGAAATCCGCATGGTGAGGTCGCCTACGGCGTGGAGCGGGCCACAACGGAGGGAGTGCCCGTACCCCCACACATGAATCTGATCGGATTTGGCATGCCCTGGGTTTTAGGTCTTCCAAGCGCCCCCAGCGTCGCGGCCCCTCACACGAGCGCCGGATCGGGATGAATCCAGGGGGCGCGATAGGGGCGCGCCAGCAAGCGGGTCGCCTCGGTGTCGCCCGGAACGGTCCGGCTCCTGGGGTCGTAGGCGACAGGCCTCCCAAGCTGTAGGGAGACGTTGGCAAGCTCGCAGCACGCGCTCGAGATATGCCCTTCCTCGATGTCGGAGATGGGGCGCGAGCGGTCCCGTCGCGCCCTCATGAAGTCGAGCACATGCCTGTTCTCGGTCTCCGTGTAGGCCTGGCCGTCGCGGCTAAAGTCGACGTTCTCGAGATTGCCGGTCCTGGAGAGCATGTGGACCCCCTCGCGCGGCCCTCCGTCGGCGGGCGTGAAGGAATACTCGAGCATCGTCAGGTTGAGCGTGCCCTTCTCGCCTATGAAGCGGTTGCCCCACTGGTCGCTCCAGTGGCGCTGGGGGATGGGCGAGCCGCCCCACAGGCGATGCTGCCAGCTGATGTCGAGGTCGGGGTAGCGAAACACGCTCCTCTGGGTATCGGATATGTTGGAGAAGGAGGCTTTCTCCACGTAAATCCCACCGGTCGAGGAAATGGACTCCGGCCAGCCAAGGCCGAGCAGCCAGCGCGCCTGGTCTAGCATGTGCACGCCCAGGTTTCCTATGGGCCCGTTTCCATATTCCATGAAGGCGCGCCATCCGCGGTTCTCCTTGATGGCCTTGAAGGGCAGAAGCGGCGCGGGTCCCGTCCAAAACTCGTAGTTCAGGTGGCTCGGGACCGCAGCATCGGGCACCGGCCCGGCCGACCAGCCCTCGGATCCCAGGTAGCTGTAGGTCTCGACCAGGCCGATCCTTCCCAGCCTGCCGCTGCGGATGTACTTGTCGCGGGCCTCCAGGTAGAGGGGATTGCTCCGGCGCTGGGTGTTCACCTGGACGACGCGGCCGTACTTGCGCGCAGCGGCAAGGAGCGCCTCGCCCTCGAGAACATCGACGCTCACGGGCTTCTCCAGGTAGACATCCGCGCCGGCCCTCATGGCCGCGATCGCGGGCAGGGCATGCCAGTGGTCGGGGGTGGCCACGATGACGACATCGTGTTCGCCTGAGTCGAGCATCAGGCGGTAGTCAACGAACGTCCTCGGGACCTCCGCCTGGAACCTGGCGACGGCCTGGAGCGTCTTTTGAAGGGACTGCTCGTTGACGTCGCAGAGCGAAACCACGCTCAAGCCGACGTTGCGCACGAAGGCGTCGAGATTCACTCCGCCATACCAGCCGCAGCCGATGATCCCCACGCGGATGCGCGGCGGCGAGTCGGAGGCGAAAAGGCGCGAGCCCGTCGCGACCACGGCCCCGGCTGCGGCCAGGGAGGATACAAAGGTGCGTCTATTCATAGGGGGCTTTACTTCGACTCCTGCGCCATTGAATCTTGGATTCCGTCGGGTGCCGCAACCACCAAAAGACGCATAACCCATGGAAAAAGAGACGTGGACACAGGTTGACCGCTACATGGAGGGCCAGCTTCTCGGGCCCGACCCCGTGCTGGAGGCCGCGCTTAGGGACAGCGACGCGGCGGGCCTGCCGTCGATCCATGTGTCCCCCAGCCAGGGGAAATTGCTCCAGTTGCTGGCGCAGGGCATGAATGCACGGCGCATCCTGGAGATTGGCACCCTGGCCGGCTACAGCACGATCTGCCTTGCACGGGCGCTCCCACCCGAAGGCCGGCTGATCAGCCTCGAGTACGAGCAAAGGCACGCCGCGGTGGCCCGGGCTAACATCGCCCGAGCTGGCTTGGCCCGCATCGCAGAAGTCCGCGTCGGCCCGGCGCTTGAGCAGCTCCCGAGGCTCAGGGCTGAAGGGCAGGACCCCTTCGACCTTATCTTCATCGACGCCGACAAGCAGGGCTATCCGGATTACTTTGCCTGGGCCCTAAGGCTCGCCCGCCGGGGAACCCTGATTATCGCCGACAACGTCGTGAGGAATGGGGAGGTGATCAACGCCAACAGCTCCAATGCCGGCGTTCCGGGCGTGCGCCGGTTCATTGAGCTCGTGGCCTCCGAGCCGCGGGTCAGCGCCACGGTGGTCCAGACCGTGGGCAGCAAGGGTTACGACGGTTTTCTGATCGCGAGGGTGAACGCGGACGTGTAACGTTCCGGGGTAGCCGGCCGGGCCGAGAGCCACGCCTGCCCATGAAATCCCCGCCCCAAATCCTGATCCCGCTGCTCGTCTGCTTGCTCGCCGCTCCGGCGGCAAGGGCGGCAGCCCAGCCGGCATCGCCCACGTATTCGCCCCCGGTTCGGTCGATCCCGCTGGGCTCCACGTTTGTCGACTGGGACGCCCTGGCCTTCAGGCCCAGCCCGGTAGGCCTCTACTGCGCGATTTTCGACGACCCCACCCCGACCCTCGAGAAGATGGAGGTCCACGTCACGAGGCTGAGGCCTGGCATGGCGTCCCACACCCCGCACCACCACCCCTGGGAGGAGATTCTCCTCATCAAGGAGGGCCAGGTGGAGGTGTCCATAAACGGGAAGAAGGAGGGGGCCGGTCCCGGCGCCCTCATATTCCTCGCGTCAAACGACGCGCACAACCTGACCAATGTCGGCGGGACGCTCGCCACGTACTACGTCTTGAATTTCTTCACGAGCGGCGTTCACACGGTTCGCGACCAGCCCGCCGCTGAGTGGGCGCCTTCCGGGACGCTGGCCTCATGCGTCTTGGACTGTGACCACCTTCCTGGGACCCCGATGAAGATAGGGATTCACACGGGCGTGACAGACTCACCTACCCTCACCTTCCCCAGGTTTGAGAGCCACATCACCACCCTCAACCCAGGGGAGGGCACCACCCCCCGAAACCGCGTGCCCGACGATGAGCTCTTCGTGGTCAAGTCCGGCACGGTGGAGGTCACGCTAAAGGGCGCCACCCGGACGCTCGGAGCCGGGTCCCTGTTCTACGTCGCCCCCAACGACGAGCGTACGATGGTGAACGCCGGCAAGGATCCCTGCTCCTACCAGGTCTTTAGGATCCAGTCCGAGAGGACCCCCGGGAGGGGGTGACCGCAGCCCTCATAAGGGTTTCACGACCGGCCCGATGTAGGAGGTGGCGATCACCGCGTCGTCGTACCACTTCTTGTTCTCGCGGACCACGTTGCTGCGGATGTGCAGGCTCAACGACGCCGAGTTGATCTTGAGGGAGTCGACATCCCGCAGCCGAAGTCCGGGGAAATCCGCAATCAGCTTCCCGTCGAGCCAGCAGGCGATGCGGCCGTCCCTTTTGCCCGCCGTGTTCGCCTTCACCATCAGTTCATAGCAGTACCAGCGGCCCAGCTCCGGGGTGATGTTGGGCCGGGCGACAAAGTGCTCCCCGAAGTTCCCCGGCTTCGCCGTATAGGGCATGACCTCGCCCGTGGGGTAGAAGTGGTCCCCGTACTCGGAGCGCTGCTCCGGGTGGTAGCAGTAGATGTTCAGCGCGCCCGGGGAGGGGGTCGCGTCGTCCCCTCGCCAGTTCTCAAAGCTGACGATGAACTTGTTGCGGCCGTCGGCTCGGATGCCGGGCGTTGAGTAGGCCACCCCGGGGGCCAGGGCGTTAAGGAGGCCCCCGTTGTGGCTTGAGCCGGTCTGGTCGAAGCCCTTCTCAAACTTCGAATAGTACCGCAGGAAGACGACGTCCTGCCCGGATCCAAGCTGTTTCACGACCCCGTCGCTGAGCTCCGCCGTCTGCTTGGGGATGGTGAACTCGAGCGCCCTCTTCCCGCCGTTCACATTGGCGGGTTCCTCGGTGATCCGCGTGTCGGCCGCCTGGTAGTAATTGTCCCACTTCCCCCGGATATCGCCCGATTCGAAGTCGTCATGAAAGAGGACGGCCGGGTCCGACTCGATCCCCTTGTCGCCCGGGTACTTGGAGGCGATGCCCAGGTTTCCCTCGGGCAGGGCCGGGAATCCAGGCGAGGAAGCCTCTCCTCCATAGGCCAGGGAGGCTATCCAAACGACCGGCAGGACCCACGGCAGGATTCGACGTTTCAACACGGGACCGCCAAGGTCTTGGCACCGGACGCCCTCCGACACCAGAACTTAACCGACTGCCGAATCCACTCCGTGACGGCAAACCCGCCCATTGAACTCGTGCGCCCCACGGCGGCCCTGGAGGCGTCCTACCGCGGCCATGTCGCGGAGTTTTTGGCCCGGGGTGAGCCGCTCATTCCCTTTCCCATTGGCTTTGACCTGAGCGACTTCGGCGCGCTCCTGATGAGACTGGATGACTGCTCGAGGGGGGTCGGCATCCCCGAGGGGTTCGTGGCGCATTCAACCTTTTGGCTGGTGCGCAACGGGACGGAGGTTGTGGGGGTGTCGAGCCTCCGCCACTCCCTCACACCCATGCTGCTCCGGGAGGGAGGAAATATCGGCTATGGGATCCGCCCCAGCGCCCGGGGACAGGGATTCGGAACCGAGATCCTGCGGCGGACCCTGGAAAGGGCCGTGGCAATCGGGCTGAACGAGGCCCTCGTCACCTGTGACAAGGCAAACGTCGCATCCGCCAGGGTGATCCTCGGGAATGGGGGGGTTCTCGATTCGGAGATATTCCTGGAGGAACGGGGCGTCCTCCTTCAGCGCTATTGGATCCGCGGGCTAAAGTGACGCGCAATCAGTGATCGCAGTGGGGCCGTCGGATTGTGGCCCGCCCCCCTTGAATCGTCCGCGTTATCACGTCAGGGTGCTGTGAACGTTCTTATGCTTCCCCCCTTCCCCTACCGCACCCGCCGCACGATCAAGCCTGCCCTTATGGACGACGCCCGTGAGGTTGCCCACGAATTGCTTGTCGAGATCCTGGAGGACGCCCATTGGGCGCCCACCCACGGGTTGACCCAGCCGTGGCGATTCCACGTCTTCACCGGGCCGGGCCGCGCAAGGTTGGCCGACTCCCTTCAGTCCCTTTACGACAAGACGACGCCGGCGGCAGAGTTTAGGCCGGAGAAGAGGGGAAAACTGCGCGACGGCCCCCTGCAGGCCCCTGTTTGCATCGCCGTGGCGGCCCTGACGGAGAGCGGGGGCAATATTTCCAGGCTCGACGAGCTTTGCGCCACTGCGTGCGCCGTGCAGAACCTCCTGCTCTCGGCCCACCAGCGCGGTGTCGGGTCCTTTTGGTCCACGCCACCGGTGGCCTGCCACAGTGATTTCACAAGGTGGCTCGGCCTAGACTCCAGGCACACGGCCATGGGTCTTGTCTATCTCGGTTACCCCAAGGAGGGGGTCGCACCGGAATCGGCCCGCGTGCCCCTGGAGGAGCGCGTCACCTTCCTTACCGCGTAGGCGAGGGCCAACCATTGCAACGGAGGACCACGCCGCCCTATAGTCGGCCAATGCACCCCGTACCCTCGCTTCGGCAACCGTGAACAACATCAAGGAACTCCAGCGACTGGCCTCGCCGGCACCCAAGCCCACGTCCCTTGCGTGGGATGGTTCGACCCTTTGGATGGGCTCGAGGGAGACCAAGCGCATCTACGGGATCAACCCGGCAAAGTGGACGGTCATCTGGGAGTCGGCGGCGCCCGGCACACCCTATGGCATGACCGTGGTGGAGAACGAGCTCCGCGTCCTCTGCGGTGAGACCGCGGAGGACAACAGGTTCATCCGGCGTTGCATCCCGCTTCATGGCTTTGACGGCAAATTCGGCATCCCGTGCCCGGACGACACGGGATCCCAGCTCGGCTATGACGGCGGTCGGCTGCACGTGAGCCAGTGGTATAAACGGAGGGTGTTGACCCTGGGAGACGAGGGCCAGGTTGAACGCGTGATCCAAGTCCCGCACGGGATCTGCGGGCAGGTCTTCGTCGACGGATTCATCTTCCTCGTCACGACCGACGAGGAGGAGAAGGGCGATTACTGGCTCACCCGCGTGGATCCGCGCCCGGCTACGCCGGCGATCGAGGACCTCGCCCGCATCCCTTTCGCAGCCAGGGCCCTCGCATTCGACGGGGCGCGGTTCTGGACCAACCACCGCGAGCAGAACCAGATCGTGTCGTTTGCGTGTCCGGACTGACCGGTTCAAACAGGGGTGCAGTCTGCTGTTGCTCGTCCAACAACGGCAAAAGTCCGGCGGCTTACGCCGCCGGACTTCTGTCTGCCCTAGCATTGTCTAACCCTAGTCCAATCGTACTTAACTTGAAGCGTTTACCCTCGCTTCAAAAACCGAATGATTAGAAGTCGAACGAGTTCTCGAGCGTCCAGCCCATGCCCTGCTGGATGCGGGCGAGGGCCAGGCTGCCGTCCGGCTCATATTGAGCGGGCGTCAGGTGGTCCTTCTCGCCGACGCTCTTGAGGTTCAACTGGACGCGCCAGTTAACGTTCTTGTACACCTTGCGGGTGTAACCGACCCACATGTCAACGTGCGTGTCCGTCGGGCCCATGATGGGCTGGTTTACGTCGAGGCCGCCCTCAGTGACGGCAACAACATTGGCGTAATTCGGGTCCGAGGAGTTCACGTTCTTGAAGTTCGGGTTGTAGAGGTACCCCAGGATGCGGGAGGCCTCCATGCGGAGGGCGCCGCCAACGAACGCACCCTTGATCGGCCCGCGGTCAAATGTGTAGTTCGAGACCACGTTAACCCTCCAGGGCGAGACCTCGGGGGCCTCGTGGCCCTGGTCGTTCAATTCGACCGTGAATGGGGCGACGATGGAGGAGTTCCAGTCGGCGCCGAGTGTTCCACATGAATTGCACCACATGCGGATTGCCCCGCCGGGGCCGTTCATGAACCCGGTCAGCTGGCTTATGAAGGCCTGGGCAGCCGGATCGATGTCTGAGTGCGTCGCATTCACATGCGAGTAGTTCAGCGTCAGGTTCCAGTTTCGCAGGAGCTGCGTGGTGAGCTCGATCTCGACACCCTTGGAGAGGTTGTCGACCGTGGTGACGTGGTCGCCAAAGTCGGAACCACTGCCCTCGTTTGGCGCCGTCAGGTCATTGTAGCCGTTGAGGAAGGCGGAGTCGAGCTGGCCGCTGGCCTTGGCGAGCGACGGCTTGATCGGGGGCTCCAAATTGTAGCTCGTGAAGTAGGTGTCGGCGAGCGGGACGTTGAGCCACGCGTTCACGATCTGCTGGGAGTAGGAGTTCGTGGCGATGTACTGGGCGCTGCCGGTGGCGTAACCGCTGCCTGAGCCGTAATCCCAGTAGTTCGTGTTGGGGGTCTTGCCCGCCAAGCCGTCCTGGAGGGCCGCCGCCCAGCCGTAGCCCCAGATAACGCCGTCAGCGAGGAAGTAGCCGTTGCTGCCGAGGCCGGCGATCGAGTTGCCGGTCGTCCCGTTAAGGTCGGCGTTCTTCACGATCGTCTTGAACCAGTCGACCTTGAGCGTGACCTTGTCGTTGAGGGCCGTGGCGGTGAAGCCATACTCCGTCGTCGTGCCCGAGGCGTTCGGGATCGGCAGGCCGGCGACACTCAGGCGAGCGGCGTCGGGCTTGAAGTTCTCCGAGCGATTCCCGAACACGCTGAAGGTCAGGTCGCCGGGAAGCTTGGCCATGAGCTCCTTCGGGAAGTGGTAGACACCGCCCCAGGTCTTGCTCGTGCCCTGGACGTCCGTGCGCGAGGCAAGGTTGTCCGGGAAGTCGAGGCTCGTGATGCCGGTCTGCTGGTTCGTGACCGCGGCTGTCTGGTAATCGGTGACCTTGTCCTTACGCCAGCCGAGCGAGGGGACCAGGTCGCCGTTCAGGAAGTAACCCTGCCAGGTGATGCCCTGAGACTCATCCTCGTAGCGGGACCGGTTGGCCGCGGTGACCAGGTTTGATTGGTCGGCCGGGTTGGACCAGCTCTGGTAGCCGATCTGCTCGTTCGTCCAGCCGACATAATTGGCTGGATTTTCGTACTGCACGCTCTGGTTCACGCTGCCGTTGACCGAGTTCGTGTAGGTGTACGGGGCTGCCGGATTCACATAGCCTGGGGTGTTCGGGTCCGTCGGCTTGTTCCAGGTCGAGTTGAAGTTGAGCGTCGTCTCGTTCCGCGCCGGAGCGATGACGTAGTTCAGGGCATTCAGGTTTGCACCCGAGGCCGATGGCTTCCCCGCGAGGGAAGGCCCGATGTAGGCCAGCCACTCGAAGCTTCCGTTGGATCCGACCCCGGCATTCGGAGCGGCAACCCCATTCGGGTTGTTGTCCGTGATGTAGTCGGGCGTCGCCGCGTACTCGGCGAACTGGTAGGTGAACGTGTTGACGTTCGTCTTCTCATAGAGGCCGGTAAGGATGCTCTTCCCGAGGATGTTCGAGAGCGTAGAGTTTCCGAAGAGGTCGGCGGCGCGGAGTTCAAAGGTCGGGGTGAAGCGCCAGGTGAAGCGGGTCGTGGTTGTCTGGTAGTTGTTGTCCTCACCGCCGGAGGCGGCCTGCGCCACATCCGGGCGGCCCACGTTCGGGTTCGGGGCGCCGTTGGCATAGGTCTGGTTGATGTCGACGGCGATCGCGTAGTTCTCGCCCTCGAGCCAGGGCTCCTCGCCCTCCGTGTACTTCTGCTCGTCGTAGGAGATCTCGAAGCCCAGGCGGTCATCGAAGAACGTCTGGTCAACCGCGAAGTTGAACGCGGTCCAGTTCTTCCACTCGTGCTTGTTCGGGCCATCCAGGAGGTTCTTGTAGAAGTTGAAGATCGTGGGGTCCGTGATCACCTTGTCGGTGTAGTACACGCCGCCGGGGATCGGGGTGAACGGAAGTGCATAGTTGGCGGGATTACCACTGCCGCCGGTGTTCCCGTTGCCGGCGCCGAGGTAGTCGGCGTAGAGGCTGAACGGCGGGATGGCGTCAGGACGGAACGCTGAAATACCGTTGATCGTTTCTGCCCCATACTGGGTGCTGCCGAAGGTTGCAGCAGGGACAAGGCCCTGGTTGGCCTCGGCCGTGACCACCTGTATCGGCGTGCCGCTGGGGGCCTGCGCATTGGCGACATTGTTCACATTGACGGGCGTCGCCTCATAGTAATTGACGACGTCAGCCCAGTACGAACGGCCCTGTGACCATCCGCCGAGTTCGAAGAGCCCTGCCGAGAGGGGGCCCCCTGAGCCGCCGGGAAGCGCCGGGCCGCCTGGGAACGGATTCGTGTTCGTCAGGCTGAACTGGTTCTCGGTGATCTTGTTGTAGCCGGGGTTTGTCACCCCGCCAACGGTGATCGAGCCCTGGAACCAGGGCGTGATCTCGTCCGTTGGCGGGAGCGAGCGCGGGTTGTCGGAGGTCTGGTTCCCGTACTCGTAGTTGCCGCGGATGCTCGTGTGGCTGTCCTTGCCGAAGAGCTTCGGGTCAAAACGGAACGCGCCGTAGTAGCGGGTCGTGTTGTTGAACGCGAAGGCCTGCTCGTACTTCTCGTTGTCCTGCAGGGCCGCAAGGCGGATCGCCAGGACGCCGGGGATGATCTCCTGGTTCAGGGTGGCCGAGTCGCGGAGCGAGCCGTACTCATCAAACCGGTTCGTGACGTTGTACGAGTTGGTGAACGAGGCGCCGTTCGTCGACACGTTGATGATGCCGGCCGGGCTGCCCGTGCCGAAGAGGATCGAGTTCGGTCCGCGCTGGAGGTCGACGCGGCCCACGTTGAACGCATCCCACGGAATGTCCGTGAGGAAGTAGTCGCGGGTGTTGTCGGCCGAGTCGAGGCCACGGACGCGGGTCGTCGCGGAAACCGTGTTTTCCTGGGCGACGGCTGATCCCGCTGCGCCTGAGAAGTTGCCGCGGATGCCGGACACTTCCGTGCTGGGCGTGTAGACCAGGAGGTCCTCGGCGTTCTTTGCGCCCGTGTCCTGGAGGAACTGCGCCGTCACGACCGTGATCGCGGACGCAACGTCCTTTAGGTCCGTGCGGACTCGGGTACCGGCCAACGTGCTGTTGGCCTTGTAGCCTCCTTTGTCTTCGGCGGCGTCAACGACGAAGGGGGACAGCACCGTGGGCTCCTCCTGGTCTGTGGGGGCGGTGGTCGTGGCAGCGGTCGTCGTAGCTGTCGCATCGGTGCCGGGAGCGGCTTGGCTCGTCTGGGCGACCGCGATTCGGGGAATTAGCGCGAAGCCAAGCGCCGACGTGACGGTGAGGGCACGCAATAGCGCTAGAGTACGGTTAGCAGGCATGGTTTGGTGTTTTTGGAGCTTTTGGTGGGGTCCCAGGATTAACGGATGGTCCGTCGGCCAGGGGGTATAACGATGGTGAGACTTCGATAATCGATCCGTAGAACACCGAGTCGGTTTCCACTACTTCATGCATTCTCAGGCAGCTTATCCCGTCTCTTGTCGTTGTATTATTGATACCACAATGCGGCCTCTAATCACAATGACCCGCCGTCCAAAAATAACTGATCGTTCATCCGCGATTCGCCCTCTCGAGGCGATTCATGGACTATCTCGCAAATTCTCTTGCCTGAGACATTTCGCACTGTGAGAAGCACCGTCCGATCGTCGAATGATCTCGCGATCCCGAAATTGATTTGGGCGCGAAATAATTAGGGGCGAATTCGTACCACTGACTTCGCGCCTAAGGCGTCCCGCCCAACGATGCCGGCCTGAAGATAAGAGCACATATTTCCTGACGCCTCAGAATCTGAACGACACCTTGAAGTGTTAACTCCCTTCCCGGTGTTGTCCTCAAAGTATGCCTTCCGGTGAATTAGGTTACGGCCCAATCGCGAACGCATTGGACTCATTCCGTTTCAAGGGAATCTCGATTGAGCAAACCGAGCTCATGGCTCCATGGCGCATTGTCGTGAATCAGCCCGTGCCCAAATTTCACTTCATCGTTTCGGGCCATTGTTGGTTAGAACTCTGTGACCGGGTGATATTAGAGCTAAAGGCGGGCGACTTCGTAGTGCTCCCCAGTGGGGTCAGCCATCGTCTAAGCGCCGACCAGAACCCCTCGCTCGACAGGTGCTCGGAGGTCTTCGTTGAAAGGCTGACCGAGAGGTTTTCCATTTGCCGCAACCACGGCGATGGCAGCAACACCCGGTTCATTAGCGGGGCGTTCACGGTCGAGGAATCCGAAGCCAAGTCGATTGTCGCCAGTCTCCCGCGACTGCTTCACGTGAATTCGGCCCAGTTTCCGATTCTGGAGTGGCTCCATTGCTCGATACGCCTCCTGATGTTTGAATCGGCAGCTGCTCGCCCAGGATGGGAGTCCGCGGTCGAGAGGGTAACGGATATGATGTTGTTTCAAGTGATCCGGTCCTGGAAGGAGCAATATCCATCCGACAAGTCCGGAGGCGTTGCCGCTCATAATGATCCGGCAATAGACAGGGCCATTTCCCTTATTAGCTCCGAGCCGGCGTTTCCCTGGACGATAGCATCTCTAGCAAAGGAGGTGGGACTGTCGCGCTCCGCGTTTTCGGAACGATTCACTCGTTTGGTGGGCGTACCCATCATGCAGTATGTTTCCAATAGGCGCATGCAGCTTGCGGAGCAGTACCTGGCATCCGGCAAGAAAGGCCTTGAGGAGATGGCGCCCCTTTTCGGTTATCAGTCCGGGGCCGCGTTTAGCCGTGCATTTAAGCGGTCAAGAGGCAGACCCCCCGGAGCGGTAAGACGAGCATTGGTCGCGGCCAACGGACCCATACGAGCCGGCAATCATTCCTCGTTTGACGGCCAGGGCATTGATGCGGTGCCAGTCCGGTAATGGCATAGCAGACCCGTGCCAATCCAGGCGGAGCGGCGCAAGATGCCGCATCTGCACGTCCGATTTGCCCCGCCAACAATCGAAGAACAATTTTCGGCGGCGTTGAAGGGCTAATCGTTAATGAGGTGTTGTTACCTGCAGGACCAATTCACCATGGAAAAAACGAAACTCCTCTTTGTGTTGGGCACGGCGTTTTTCCTATTGAAGCCGATTTCCGCCCAACCAGTTGCCCCACCAACTGTTCCTTTGAATGTCAACCAAACCGTTGACGCTTCATTTCCGCGTTCGCTGGTTTCCGTGGGCGTGACCAGCGGCGCAGTTAGTGTTGCGATCGCCGTCGACGAGGCCGGCCACCTCTCGGATTATCTGGTTACGGCCTACACCCATCCGGCATTTGCGGAAAATGCGGTCAACGCCCTGAAGCAATGGAGGTTTGAGCCAATGACTGTAAACGGTACCCCAAAAGCGTCCAAAGCCGATATAACCTTTAGCTTTGAGCTTGAAGGAGTCGCCATCGTCAGCATGACCGCTCTCGAGTCTTCGGAGCTCATTGCCTACCGAATCGCCCCCGGGGCATCCGCGTTTTTCACCCGCACCGCCGAGCAGATGAAGCACTTCCCCTCCCGCATGAAGGTCGTGCCGCCCAATTACTCACAATCACTTGCCCGGAAGAGCAATGGCGGCCGTACGGTCGTTGATTTTTACATTGATGAATCCGGACATGTAAGACTGCCATCGGTTAGCCTCGATACTGCCGAACACTATGACGCGCTCGCAGCTATCGCTATCGAGGCAATTGGCCAATGGGTTTTTGAGCCACCGGTTTCCAACGGAAGGCCCGTCATAGTGTTGGCCGCACAAGCATTCGATTTCAAACCGCCGGCCCCTCATGAGAAAGGCGAGCTATAAAGCGCGGATGCACCCGTTCATGGCCGTCCTTCCCGTGGATTCAACGAGACTCAAAGCCCCATAGGGGGAAGGGCTAACCAGGTCTTTCAACGAGCTATCAATGGAAATCTTAGAATGTGGCGACCTTGCGGCCAGAACCCCGATTCGGCGGATTGCGAGGCTTTTAGAACGGCAGGTGCTTCCCTGGCTTAGGGCGATCGGCCACATAATCGCCGTCGAATCCATCCATCCGCTGGGCCGAGCGTGGATTTCGGCTTTGATAGCCCAAGCAACTCAGGTGTTACCGTGAAGCGGCCGTCCCGAAATGCCACCCTGTGAACAAATGCCACGACCTGCGGAAAGGATCCGTACGTTGATCGTCGACGATGAGAATCTGTCGCGACATGCGATTCGCGGGTTGTTGTCGAGAGACAACGAGATTGACGTCGTAGGGGAGGCAGCGGACGGAAGGCCCGCCATCGAGCTAATACGCCAGCTACATCCGCAATTGGTATTTCTGGAAGCTCAAATGCCAGTTATGTCGGGAATCGAGGCTCTACGTGAGATTCCATCGTCTGAAAGACCGGAAGCAATCTTTGTGACAGCCGATGAACAGTTTGCCGTTCAGGCCTTCGAGCTAAATGCCGTCGACTGTCTTTTGAAGCCATTTAGCGACAAGCGATTCCACGTGGCGCTTGAGCGCGCATAAGACAAACTTCGAAGTGGGCCCCCGAGAATATGGACCGCTTGATGATAATCCTTCTAGAAGACCCCAGAGGGCGGACGACGTGCAAGACCGGGGCCCCCGAATTCGATCATCGCCTCGGCAGGATCCGCGGACTTCAGTTATCGAGTCGAATGGAGGTCTTATTATCACCCTGCAATGAGACATCCGCAGGATTTATGTCCAAGGTTCCGCGAATTTTAATTTCCGACGGCCAACCCAGTAACCCATGCCTCCAGTAATTCGACTAACCAGCCCCCGAATGACCATGAAAACTGCCAAACTCATCGCTAACGTTATCATGGTATGGATTTCCATGTGCACCATTGCGTGCATTGCGCAGCAAACACCTGACGTTGCTACGAACGAAGCGGTCGTCCGCAAATATTACGCCGCCTACGAGGTAAAGGATTGGCACATACTAGAGCTAATTCTCGCCGACGGATTCACTTTCACCAGCCCCGCCGGCGATGATCATATCAATTTGAAGCAATACAAGGAAAGGTGCTGGCCAAATGCGGCCAACACCCGAAATTTTGATTTGGAAAAGGTAATGGTTGCTGGCGACGATGTTTATGTAACCTACAATGGCTGGACGAACGACGGCAGGTTATTTCGGAACACGGAGCGTTTTAAACTGAAGGATGGGAAAATCATGGAGAACGAATGTTTTTTTGGAACGGGCGTAAGTTTCCCCAACAATCATCCGAAAGGATAACCCTTCCTCGAAGATCGTGCGGCGGGCAATCCAGACGCATCGGGCCGGGGTTCACTTGACTCCTCCAACTATGATTCCCCCCTTCCTTAGGGTGCGAGTGGCCCGCGTTCAGGTCGCAGCTTGGAGCGCGAAAGAGACATCGACTGAGCCGATTCATCCATCACCGCCTCCTCCTGCGTCAGGGTCCCGTTACGATGTGCTCGTGATTCCGGATGTGATCTGAGCAATAGCACTCGTCACCCGCACATTTCGAACAATAGCGGAAATCGAGCTCGGGGTTGGACAACTCGGTCTTTCCGCAGATACGGCAGCGATGACGGGGTTCGCCCCTCCCGGGCTCGTCGTCGCGCCTAGCGGCCTTGAGCATCTGGCGGCGCCGGTATTTGGCAGTGCTTGCGATGTCCCGGCCGAAGAATATCAAGAAATTGCCGACCGCGGCGACGATCTGCAGGCGCCCCGGCCACCCTCCCGTTATGAACTCGTAGCCATAGACCAGCCAAGTCCCGAGGGCCAACCACTTGATTTTCACGGGGAGGATGAAAAACAACGCCAACTCGAAGTCCGGATTGAGGTGGGAGAAGGCTAGGAACACGGATCCCGCCAGGAATGCGTTGCTGACGGACCTGTCCGGAGCGAGGAATGAGAGGCCCACGGTAAAGGCGCTGCCCAAGGCAACGAAAAGGTTGAACCTGAGGGTTCCCCAGAACGTCTCCAGCGCGCTGCCCATCAAGCAGAACATCCACCAGGCAAAGGCAATGAACAGGATGCTTGACGGAGGGGGCATCAGCAAGAACGCGAAGACGCGCCACCACTGGCCTGCCATGACCAGCCGTGGAACCAGAACAAGCCTCCCGGGCTCGAGCCTTCCTATGAGGATCGCCACGTAGACCGCGACCTGGCCGGCCACCAGAAGGTACGACAGATTCGGTACTGCGAATCGGCCCAGGAACCGTTCTATCTTGGAAAGGAGGGTCATCGCTTGGAATAGGTTGCGGCACGCACACCCGTCACCGGGAATTGCTGCTCACCATCTTTCATGCAGCAAAATGGTATCCAATGCCAACCAATCACTCGCTCCGCGCCCGGGGTGCCCGGCGAAATTTGAATCCGCCGGGTGCTACGTTGCGTAGAAGTCGGTTAATTGTCTATTTCAGGGCCCGTAGCTCCCCGGCGAAAAGATCGACTCACTTGTTCCCAATGCCCCCATTTGGTAAGCGCAATGCTGAAGTGTGGCCCTTGCTGCTCTGGGTCGCAGTGTTGGTGTTCCCGGCGGACGCCATGGCCGCGGCGGGCGTCGACGGCGTAACGGCCGTGTCGGCCAAGGTCAGCAGTGATTACATTCGCGGAAAGCTCTCAGACGGCTCTTTTCAGCCCGAGACGTATGCGTTCGGGTCCGGGGGCAATTGGGGCGGCGATATCAAGGACGCGACGATCGACAATCTGAGTTTTGTAGACGTGGCAAAAATCATTGCGGGTCCACTTGCCAGCCAAAAATACTTTCCCGCAAAGGACCCGAACAAGACGAAGCTTCTCATCATGGTTTACTGGGGAACAACGACGGTACCCCCCAAGGCTCAGGACGATGTGATGTACGAGGAATATAATGCCGCCCTGGCGGAATCCAGAATACTGATGGCGCAGATCCCCCCTCAGGTGGACGAGGCCAATGCAGTCCTCACCAGCGCATTGCACACGTTGGCGATAGCGAACCACATGCGCGACGAGCTCGATTTCAAGAACGCCGCTATGATAGGGTATTCCGCATCGGGCCTGATAGGGACGGACGAGGGGAATTACCTTAAGCACACTGCTCTTGGAATTGACCAGCGCGACGAGGTTAACGAAATCGAGCAGAATCGATACTTCGTGGTCCTGATGGCTTACGACTTCCAGCTCCTTTGGAAGGAAAGGAAGCACAAGCTCCTATGGGAAACACGGTTCAGCATCGACGAACTGCACAACGCTTTCGACAAGGCGCTCCCGGTGATGGCGCGATTCGCTTCTCAATATTTTGGCGAGCCCACCAAGGGGCTCGTGAGAACGCGGGTGCCCGAAGGACAGGTGGATATTGGCGAGGTTAAGTCTTTGGGAGAGGTTAAGCCTCCCTCGAAATAAGGCGCATAGCCACGGGCCGCATTGGGAGGAGGCTCCCTTGGGCCGACTGTGGCCGGGGCGTTATCTGCCGGGCCGGCGGAGGCGGCAGAATCGCTCTCGTGCCGCCGCCAAAAGAAAAGCGTAACTTAGAAGGCTTCGGCGTGTTCAATGGAGGTAACCAAATAATATGAACAACAAAACCTTCAGCATCTCCTCAGTCCTGGTCGCAGTAGCGGCCTTTTTGTCCCAGCCTTCGACCCAACTCAGCGCCCGGAGCGTCTCCAGCGATGGAACTCAGAACCCCCAAGCCGTCTCCCAGCAGGCGCCAGTCTACTCATACGATCTGCGCCACGACGACGTCGAAGGCCAGGTCGTGGTCTCATTCAATGTCACCCCCAAGGGGGATGTGGAAAACGCATCGGTCGTGAGCTCGACACAACCACGGCTGGTGAGGCCGACGCTTCTCGCTCTGAGCAGGTGGAAGTATCTGCCAGCCACAAAGGGCGGAGTTCCTGTCGCCTCCCGGGTGATCGAGACCGTCAACTTCACTATGCCCGATTCATCCCGATAGCCCGAGGCATCGATCCGGGAAGCAACCCTCCGAAATATCGGCGGGTTGTTTCTTGCTGTGGCTTCTGGGACCTATCAGCGCCTGGCTTTCGCGTCCCAAAAGGGCCTATCTTGGAGCACAGGGATTATCGCCATGGTGTCCCTTGCGCGGGCGCGACCCGACTGCTACTTCTCAGCCCTTGCGGTGCTTCCATCAGACCACTTGCCAACCGGCACCATAAAGATGGTTTCGGGCTCCGGAACATCGCGGAACTGATCATTCTGCACTACCGGCGAACAGACGACGTTCGCTCCCCAGCTCGCGTTGTCGGTCGTCGGAACATGAAACATCAGGTGCGGATGCCAGTGACCAACGGAATCACCGAGATACCCGTCCTTCGCCAGCATGTAGGACATCGCGCCTGATTCGGGCACCGGCAGCTCGCCCTTCGCAACCTTGCCCTTGATGGTCTCCTCCATCCGCCGCTTGGAAAGCCCCGCCAATACCATATTCGTCCTATTGATGGTGTAGGGCAGGACGGATCGAACGGCAGGAGGATTGTAGCAAATCGGACCGCGCAACTTGGGGTTCCAAAATTCCGGGCTATCGAACGGAGACATCCACGACCGCTCCACAAGGCAGACGAAGCGATTGGTCCCCTCAACCGCTGTCTCGTAGCCGTTCCTTCCAAGAACCAGGACTGTTGCGTTGCGCGATATCTCCTCCGGCGCCGAGCTTCGTGCCAGGGAAATCTCGGCATTTCGGTCCATCATCATGTACTGACCGAAAGGTGCCATAACTGGATACGACTCCTTGGCACCCTGTGCCCGCGCCGGGAGGACGGTGAGCAGTACAAGAACAAGTGTTGCTGGTCGCGACATCATGGCCAAGCGAATCGCTGGATTCGACCCCCGTACCGGTTTCGGCATCTCACCTTTGGCAATTTCTTCGTGAGGAATGGTGTAATCCCAAAAAGACACTGCATTTACCGCCACTCGCGTTGGGTCTTTGCGATGCTAAAACTTGTAGGAGATATCCATGTAGAACATGCGGCCAATCGTGCCGTTATAGGTGCTCACGTCGGCAAGTGTGTCCTCCAGGCGGTATGGGGCGACCGGGGGCTCATAATTGAAGGCGTTGTTCACTCCAACACGTATCTTGAGGCCGTCGGTCCAGTGGCTCCAGCGCAGCGCCGACAACTTGTAGGTGAGCGCAAAATCCCACTGCTGGAAGGAGGCCACAGTCAGCGGGGGGCTCTCGTTGGCGCCGCCCGAGCCAATATCCGTCACTTGCGGGATGAAGGTCTGGGCTGCCAGCAGCTCGAAGCCCCTGCCCTTCCACGTTATCGATGTGTAGGTCTTCCAGCGGGGGATGGTGCCGCCCTCGCCGCCGCCGCTCGATTCGCTCTCTGTGTTGCTCGCGATCGTGGAGACGTGCCCGGCATACTGGTAATAATTCTGCGTGGGAAGGATCTGGATCAGATAGCTGTCGTAGACCGTTATCGTGGAATTCAGCTCGAACTTCCCGAAGCTCTTTGTGGGGACATCGTAAACCACCGAGGCGTCGTAGCCCTTGATGGCCACGGCGCCTATGTTGATCTCGTTGTCGATGATGTACACCGACGAAAGCGGCTTGGAGCTGATCTGACCTGGAGCGTCGCCGCTTGGCCCCGGGCCAGTGGCGATTCCGAAATGGATTTGCGAAGAATAGGGGGAGGCCGCGCCCAGATCCTCGACGCTTTGAACAATTGTTGCCTGGTCGACCGTGCTGATGAGGTTGTGCTGGGTCGTGTCAAAATAGTCGCCAGTTATGCTAAGGTTCGGAATCGCCTTGGGCGTGAAAACAAAACCCGCATCCCACGTGGAAGCGGTGGAGGGCCGGAGATTGGGGTTGGAACCGGTCTGCGCATTGAACTGAACGTTGTTGTAGGTGACTCCGTTCGATCCCGTATAGGTTATCTGGGGGGATTGGCCGGTAGTGGTCGGTCCATAGAGGGAAAACAATTGGGGCGCGATGAAGGACCTGCCCGCGCTCGCGCGCAAGGTGAGCTCGTCGTCGAAGGGCTGGTACTTGAGGCTCACCTTGGGAACCTTGGATGTCCCCACTTTGCCCGAGTAGTCGTCATAGCGGCCGGCTGCGTCCATCGCCATCGAGTATATGCCCGGGAGCGGATGGCTCTTGTCCACGATGGGAATCTCAATTTCGGCGTAGACCGAGGTGATCGAGCGGTTCTGATCGAAAAACGAGATGGTGGGCGAATCGATCCAGAGGCCGTTGGCCGTATTATTGTCGGGAACGGCTGTCAGGTTCTGGCGGCTGAAATCAACGCCAGCCGCGAAATTCACGGAGCCGGCGGGCAGATCAAACAGCTTTCCGCGCAGAAGCGCGTCAAACGTGTTGTTGGTGCTTACATAGTTTACGAATCCTGTTCCGAGGACGCCATTCGTCGCCCCGGGGGCCTGATTGATGGCGAACGGGTTTATTTGGCCATCCACAAAGGCCGCGATGAGGTTATTGGTGTCCAGCAGGCCCTGGTTGGCGTAATTGTCCTGATAGCGGCTGAAGTCGGCCGCCACTTCCCAAGACCAGTTCTCATTGAACTTGCCCCTTAGGCCGCCGACGACCGTCAGCGAAAGGTCGTCGTTTATAAAGAGCCGGGGATTTGACTCGAAACGGTTGTGGACGTACGCCGAATACCCGCCGCTGCCGTCGGTGTAGCCTTGGTCGAGACTGGCCTGCGACAGCGGATTTGTCGGAGCATTGACGGGGACATACTCCGTTCCAGCGGGCAACGGGTTCACACCAATGTTGCCCAGGTTGGCGTTGGTATCCGAAATGAACGGAAAGAGCGGCTGAGCATTGAGCCCCGACTCGGTATTGACATGGGAGAAGAGCACATAGGCGAAACCCTCCAACTTGTCCCCGAAGATCTGGTGGTCGAGGTTCACCAGGGCGCTCTGGCGCTTCAGCGATTGCTCCAGGTACTCATGATTGGCCAGATTGTAGATGTGCTCCACCTGGGAAAGAACTCCAGGGTCATTGAAGCTGCCCAGGTCCTTGTATACGCCCATTGAGACCAGCTGCTGGATTGTATAGGCGCCGCCTCCTGGAGGCGAGTTCACTCCGGGCGCCAGCTGGAATGCCTCGTCGTAACCGTAACCGGGGGTGCCTGGATTGGTCGTCAGGCCAAACACCTCCAGGATTCCGGGAACGTACGTCGTGGCGTAGAAGGGGTTGGTATAGGGGCGGTCCGACTCGAAGATCGGATCCGTCTGCGTGTACTCAAGGGAGACCGTAATGGACGTCGTCCCATTGCTGACCCCGCCGGTCAGGGAGCCCGACCGCTCCGAATAGTGCCCCGCGGTGTCGCTGTAGCCGTAATGAGTGTCCGCTTCCCATCCATTGTAGTCCTTCTTGAGGATGACATTGATTACGCCGCCAATGGCGTCGGCACCGTAGACGGCCGAGGAACCATCGCTCAGGACTTCGATCCGGTCGATCGCCGCTAGCGGAATCGAGTTCAAGTCCACGAACTCAGCTCCGCCGGACGCATCGGCGGGATTGTAGGCCATGCGCCGGCCGTTGACCAATACAAGAGTCGGAAGATTGTGAATCAAGACCTGCGAGCCGCCATCCTGCCCCGCCGTTGCGATGGTCGCGTTTTCACCGCCGATGCCGCTGATTGCCGGGGAAATCTTGCGCAGGACATCCAGAACATTCGTCTCCACTCCGCTGTTTTCGATGTCGCCCGGCGAGATGACGGCGACCGGGATCGCAAGCGCCTCGCCGGCATTCGCGATGTTGGATCCCGTGACGACGAATTTCTCCATGTGCTGCGTGTCGTCATCTGTCGGGGCAGGCGGCGTCTGGCCGCTGCTCGAGGCGCAAACTAACAGGAAGGTGCATGCGGACAGAGCCGCGCAGAACCCCGACCGGAAGAAAAACATCCGATGGGAACGGCATTTTCGACGCGGCTCGGCAAGTGTGAGGACTGCAGGTCCTGTGATGCGGGAGGCGGTTGAGGCCCGGGGCGATCGGTGAGCCCAGGCGGACGTTAGTTGATTTCCATTCATACGTTTGTGGTGTGAACTGCAACCCAGGTGAGGTCAGGCCCCGGACGGGCGGATTTCTCGACGAGGCGCAGTTACAGTTCAACGGCCGAACGACATCCTCGATTCAACGAGCGACTTCCTCATCGGTCTCCGCGACAAACGATGTGATTTCTGCGCCGCATCGTTTCAGGGCGCGGGCGAGACGCACCAATGTCTCCGCCCGTGCGACGCCCTACTTCAACTCGCCGACGACATCGCGATAGCTTGCACCGATGGGAATCACGGTGCCGTCGTCGAGCTCCATTCCACGGTTCGATCCCTGGATCTGCTTCACTCGCCGCACATTGGCAAGGTTGACGATCGCGGACTTTCGGATGCGCATGAACAGAGCGGGATCGAGCAGCTGCGCGGCCTTGCCCATGGTCATCCGCACCAGCAGTCCTTGGCCCTTGAGGTGGAACTTCACGTAATCCCCCTGGGCCTGGACCCAGCGGATATCGCGCTGGTTTAGGAAATGGAGCTGCCCGCTCGCCTTGACGATCAGCCTGGAGTAACTTTGGGCCGGCTCGGTTGCGGTCGGCTTTGCGGGCACCCCGGTCTCCTGGAAATAGGAGAGAAGGGCGCGCACAGCCTCCTCGGGGCCGGCGACGGACCTGTCGGCGATGCGCCTCTTAGCGCGCTCGAGCGCCGTCGCGAAGCGGGAGTCGCTGAATGGTTTCATCACGTAATCAACGGCATAGAGGTCGAAAGCTCCCCGGGCATAGTTCTCATATGCGGTGACGAATATTACCTCCGGCCTTTCTGCCTCAGGCACACGCCCAAGGACATCCATCCCATTCAGAAGCGGCATCTCGACATCGAGGAAAACCAGCCTTGGGCCGAGATTTCGGATCAGTTTCACGGCGGTCTCTCCGTCCATGGCCTCTCCGACCACGAGGATGTCCTTGTCCTTGGAGAGGAGGTGCCGAATAGCCTGCCGGGATGGCTTCTCGTCATCTACGATTAGCGTGGTTATTCTTTGCATGATAGGGACGTGGAGATGGCACCAGCACTCGTTCTCAGCGGAAACTCGATGAGGACAAATGTTCCGTCGGCACCGTCGAAGGAGCAGTCGAGGCGATACTGGTTCCCATAGATCCGCTCAAGGCGCGAGCGCGTGGCGCGAAGGCCGATACCGTGATCCGCGCCCTCGACCGACCTCCGGCCGCCCTCTGCCGCATCGTTGCTCACCCTCAGCTGCAGCATGTCCCCGCGACGGAAGCCCGTGACCGAGACGCGGCCCGGATTGACGCGCTTGGCTATCCCGTGCTTGACGGCGTTCTCCACAAGCGGCTGCAGGATCAAGGTCGGCACGAGCGCGTCGAGGCAGTCCTCGTTGGCGTCGAAATGCGTGATCAATCTGTCCTCGAGCCGCACCTTCTCGACACTCAGGTAGCACTCGACGTAGGCGAGCTCCTTTCGAAGCTCGATCTCCTGCTGGCCGGTGTGGGATAGAAGGTCGCGAAGCAGCTGCGAGAGCAGCGCGATCGCCTCAACGGCCTTGCCAGACTCTCCTTCGCGCATGAGCGAGGACACCGCGTTGAGCGAATTGAATAGGAAGTGGGGGTGCAACTGCTGCCTAAGCGCGGCGAGTTCAGCCTGGGCTAGCTGGGTGCGCAACTGCACCTCGTGCTCCTCGACGAGGCGCTTCTCCCTGTCGATGTCATAAAGGGTGCCGGCTCCGATGGTCAACCAGTAGAGGTAGAAGTCGACGATCGTAAAGGGCCCGAGGACCGACACTATGTAGTCGACGTTAAACATGCTCAGATACCACATTCCGAAGCTGATATTTAGCGCCCAAATGCGGATAATATTGCACCAAACCAGAAGCGTGACGGCCGCAAGCAGATGCAGGCCAATGACCGCAAACCAGCTCGAATGCCTGTGCCGGATCTCACGACGGAGTTGAAAGACGAAGGGCGTGAGGAGCGCCCATAGCCAAGCCCGGTACATTTGGGCGACGCAGGTGAAAAAATGACCGCCCAGGTCGTAGTGTTCGACGTCGTTGACCAGGGTTAGGTAGGTCAAGACCACGAGTGCCAGACCCACCGAAGTCCAGATGCCTAAAACGCGGATCCAGCTGAGGCGTCGGTCGCTTGGCATATGGGTTTCTCTAATCGGCACGCGGGAGCCAAAAGGCAAGCAAACCGCCTCAAGGCCGAATCAGGCTTAGCTCAGGGATCTCCGCTTTGGCGCGGAATTCCGCCCGTTCGTCGCACGAAGTCGCTCGTTCGTCGATATTCGAGCCCGGCCGCAAAATAATGCGTGGGGGGCACAACCCCCCCACGCAACACAACTTAACTAACAACGAGCGACACCCATGAATCACAGGTTCCTCCCGCTGAAAACTCGTATGCGTCAACGTCTGGCCCATTTGCGTTGTCCAATACTCCTTTTGCGCTCAACCGCATTTGATCTGAGCCGCCTGCGCGCGCATTGGCTTGAACCAGGCGGCTCTCCAGTCGCGGATGTGAGCTTTCTTACAGATCGATAGGGATTCAAGAGCCAAGGGGATTAGAGTCCTGTATTGAATTCAGGCCGCGTCTCGGTGTCTTGAAAGCGGCGGGGTCCGATCTGGTGCAATCCTTGTCGGTTGAGGAAACGTCGCCGCGACTATTCACAGCCAGCCGCGCGCAAGGATTGCCGCCGATGCCACCATAATCAGTCCCACCACCCGGCGCATCCATGTCTGCGAGCGAGCGCCCGGGACAAAGCTCCTTCTCAGCTGCAACGCCGCCGCAGCGGCGGCCCCATAAACAACTAGCTGAGTGCCTGCCGTGATTGCGCTCAACTCGACCGCACGCAGAGCATGGGTCCCCCACTCCCCGCTGAGGAATGATGGGAATACAGCCAACATGAAGGCGTAGGCCTTGGGATTCACAAGGCACGTCAGAACGCCGTACCTGAAAACGGAGGCGCCTTGGGGCACCGTCCTGGCCAACCCGGCATCAGCGGCAGGGGGCACCCACAGGAACTGGAGGCCCATCCACCCCATGTAGGCCGCCCCCACCAGCACGAGGACCCTGAGCATGTGCGGGCTTGATGCCAATAGAGCCGTGACACCGACCGTTGCTGTAAGCACATGCACAACCCCGCCAATGACCACGCCTGCGATCGCCGCGGCTGCGAATCGGGCACCTCCCGTCAACGCACTCGAGACCACATAAGCCATGTCCATTCCCGGGAGGGCCACGATGCCGAGAACCAGCAGAAAATAGAGCCACAGGCTATGGTTCAACGGAGGCAAGAGAAAGGAGGGGATGAGCGGGTGACTGCGCCGAGCCTACGAGACTCAGCGAACGCGGGTGAAGTCCGCCTTCCAGTTGGTTTCCCACGTGATGCCCCCGTCGGGCGAGAAGGCCTGTTCCCAGTGGGCGGAGGTCGGCGTAATTCGCGACCACGTGAAACGGACACGGATGGGTTTCCCCCCGAACGTGTCGTCGCCATAGAACGTTCCCTCGCCGTTCCGGAAGCCGCCCTTGACGGACGGGTCCAGGCCGCCAAGCGGATTTCGGCCGTCCAGCCACCATAGTGCCCATTGCCCCGTCCGTGGGTCGTATGAGCGGATTGCCATCGCCCGGTAGGTGCCGGCCGGCGCGCATACCACGGCGTCCTCGATGTTGCCCCAGCCTCCCATCGTCGGGCGCATGGAGGAGGTGCCCCCGAATTCGAACCAATCATGGGAGCCGGCCAGCCAGACCTTTAGGCGGGTGTTCTGGATTCTCCAGTCTCCAATGAGGAAGTCAAAGTCGTGAAGCCCGGAAACGTCGGGGACGCTCGGACCGGGCGAGAGGGGGTCCGCGGAGGCTTGGACATGGGAAGCCAGCATTGAGGCCAGCAGGCCTGCGACGAGGAGACGGCGTGAGGTATTCATGGAGTTTTCGTATTTTGGTTGTCCCCGCCATCATGCCCCATTAAACATGCCACCGAATGTCATGTTTTATTAATCTGCTCACAAAATGCAGGCGAGCCGCCTCCTCTCGATCCTGCTGAGCCTGCAGACTCGCGGCAGGATGACGGCAACCGAACTAGCCGACGAGTTCGAGGTGGCGGTGCGCACCATCCACCGCGACATCGACCAGCTCAGCGCCGCGGGCGTGCCCGTGTACGCCGATCGCGGCCGGAAAGGCGGCTTCCGGCTTCGGGACGGCTACCGAACCACCCTAACCGGGTTGACCCGCCCGGAGGCGGAGGCGCTTTTTCTGACCGGGCTTCCGGGGCCCGCCGAACAGCTGGGCTTGGCAGGGATACTGTCCTCGGCGCGCATGAAGCTGATGGCTGCGCTCCCGTCAAACATCCAACCAGGAGCCGAGCGAATTGCCGCACGCTTCCACCTCGATGCTGCCGGGTGGTTTCGCGGAACCGACCTGCTGCCAGAGCTGCGCCTGCTCGCGGAGGCAACGTGGGGCGACCGCCTGCTCAGGATACGCTACCGAAGTTCCCGCAAAGCCCATCCGCCCGTGCGGACGCTGGCGCCGCTAGGCCTCGTGCTTAAGGCGGGCGTATGGTACCTGGTCGCGCTGAGCGGAAGATCCATCCGCACCTACCGAGCGGCAAGGATCTACGACGCGGAGGTGTGCGCCGACACATTCGAGAGGCCCGTTGAATTTGACTTGGCTGCGCATTGGCAAGCTGCGGCACGGGACTACGAGGCCGGCGTTTATCGGGAGCGGGCCCAAGTCCGCCTATCGCCCCGGGCCATGGAGATGTTGGACCTTCTCGGCCCAACGGTTGCCGAGGCGGCCGCCAAGACGGCCGGCAAGCCGGACCGCCTCGGATGGATCCACTGCACCCTTCCCATTGAATCTCTCGATCAAGGTGTTCGCGAGCTGATGCGCCTCGGCGACGAGGTCGAAGTCACAGGTCCGCCTGAATTGAGGGCGCAATTGGCGAAAACGGCATTCCGCATAGCCGGGATCTACCGTTCTGGAGCGAAGTAGATGAACAGCAGGCAGCGGCCTGTCCGGAGTGCTCCTCGAAGGTTTCCCTTAAAACCAAATAGCGCTCTCTTCGAGCGGCCTGGAGCGCAACCCAACAAAGAAGCTGCACGATCAATCGCCATGGCTCCGTCTGCGAAGGAGGGTGGGCTCAAAGCCGGGTCCAAGAATCGGAATAGTTTTTAGCGTCGAACCTGCCGCCATATATAACAGTTCTAAATGATTCTTTAATAATCATATGCCAATTTCATACCGCAATAATATCATTTCGGCTTCCACCATACCGACTAGTTGGTATGCATTTTGCCGAAATGAGTTCGCCAGAAGCATCGGTTGCGGCGCCGCACGAATCGAAGGTCAGGTTCCTGAACTCGGCTCTGGATGTCATTCGAGCCAAGGGCTACGCGAGCACGACCGTTGATGACATCTGCCATCGGGCGGGAATTACCAAGGGTAGCTTCTTTCATCATTTCAAGAGCAAGGACGAACTCGCACTCGCCGCTGCCGCATATTGGGCAACGTTGACTGAGAGTATTTTCGCCGAAGCGACCTATCACAAAGCGAAGGATCCATTGGACCGCCTCCTCGGGTATCTGGATTTTCGGGGGGAAATCCTCTGCGGCGAAATTCCCGAATACACCTGTCTCCTTGGAACGCTGGTCCAGGAAACTTACGAAACACATCCGGAAATCCGGTCGGCCTGCGATCGCGGCATGTCTTCGCATATCGCCGTGCTGGCAGGAGACATAGAAGCCGCCAAGCAACTCTACGCTCCAACGGCGCCTTGGAGTGCGGAGAGCGTTGGATATTTCATCCAGTCCGTACTTCAGGGTTCCTTCATCTTCGCAAAGGCCAAGCAAAGTCCCGACGTCGCACGCGAAAACCTTGCACACCTTCGGCGTTACCTCGGCCTCCTCTTCGGACAAACAAGACCAAGCAACCCCTAACAACCCGCACATGGACACATCCAAAGTCACCACATCGACCGAAGGTCGCGACCTCGTTCTGACGCGCATCATAGATGCGCCGCGAGCGAAGGTATTCAAGGCATGGACTGATCCCGAATTGCTAAAGAAGTGGTTTGCGCCGGCCCCATTGACGGTGCCTGTCGTTGAGACTGATGTTCGACCTGGCGGCTCAAGCTTGATCGTCATGCGCGGCCCCGACGGCAGCGAGTTTCCAAACCGAGGCGTCTACCTTGAAGTCGTCGAGAACGAGCGTCTGGTCTTCACGAATGCCTACACCAGGGCCTGGGAGCCCTCGGATAAGCCGTTTATGACCGTGATTCTCACCTTCGAGAACCAGGGTCGTAGCACCAAATACACGGCGCTGGTGAGACACTGGACAATTGGTGATCGCGAGGCACATGAGAAAATGGGCTTCCACAAGGGTTGGGCGATCTGCACCGAGCAATTGGCGGCCTTGGTCGCGGGAGGTTGAGACTAGGTTGATTCCATGACCACGGATTCAAACATTCAGGGGCGCGAGGCTAATGCCCATAATGCGGGTTGGTTTGCCCGGAATGGGCCAATCGCCGCGCGGGTCCTGATGGGGCTCATCTTCCTAATTTTCGGACTCAACATGCTTTTGAATTTTCTGCCCCAACCTTCAAAGCCGTTGCCCGAAGGCGCCACCGATTTGGCGGGCGCGCTCGTAAGGAGTGGCTACCTTTTCCAGCTAACCGCCTGGACGGAGGTCATCTGCGGAGCCCTCCTTTTGATGAACCTTTTCGTTCCGCTAGCGCTGGCTTTCATTGCGCCGGTCGTAGTCAATATCGTCGCCTTCCATGTCTTTCTGGCGCCATCTGGCCTTGGGGTGGCAGTCGTCGTGTTGGCCCTTAATCTTTATTTGGCTTGGGCATACCGTCGAGCCTACCGCCCCATGCTCGCGGCCCGAATCAGATTGTGATGGCACCACTGACCATACTCGCAGCACTTGAGACCGTCGCCGCTTGGGACAGGGGCAGCGGTGCAGGTTAGCGAGGCGGCGTTTCTAGACTCCAGCGGATTGCCCGCTTTCGGCTTTTCGGCAACCTTGAATCAGTTGTTCGAAAAAGGGTCCTATTTGGAACGTCCATTACAACGGCGGCCCATCGCCCGCGAGGCCCTCTCGATCGATCGGTGACATGTAGGCTTTTGAGGTGATTAATTAGACTGTTCCGATCCAATTTGCCTCCCGATGGGCTGGAGATCGAGAGCAGCCGCTCTTCGTGTCTAGGTTCACACAGTAATTCCAAAATGGCGGCTCAGCTCCCGGCGGCCCAGAGGGGTCGGGGTGAGGCAGCGTCCCTCGAGATCCCGGTCCAGCCAACGATTTCGCACGGCCAGCCGAAGGAGGGCGGCCCCAAGGGAACCTCCGATGTGCATTCGGCGCTCGCTCCAGTCGAGGCAACCGTAGGCCAGCCGGCGGCGGCCGCCCTCTAAGGCTTCAGGATCAACGCCGATTCTCCTGAGATTCGATGCACCGAGGGCTGTCAGGGAATAGTTGCCCCCGTCGTCAGCAGGCGTGAGCCACTTCATCGCCCGCAACCGCTCGTGCAGCGCGACTCCGAGGCTTCCGGCGATATGGTCATAGCACGTCCGTGCGCACCTAAGCGGGTCCGGGGTGCTGGGAATGAACCGGTGGCCCTTGGCTCCGGCGACGACACTCAGTCCCTCTAGGACCCGCGCGACATCGGGTCCGGCCAGGGTATGGTAGCGGTGCCTTCCTTGAGCGGTGACCCTCAGGAGCCCGACCTTGAGAAGCCTCTCCAGGTGGGCGCTGGCGGTGGAGGTGCCCACCTCGGCCATCGCGGCGAGTTCCGTGGCGGTACGTGCACGGTCATCCATCAAGCAGAACAATATCCTGGCGCGGGCAGGCTCGCCAATCGCGGCGGCGATCTTGGCGGAGGCACGGTCGATGGAATCCTGGGCGCCCATAATTCGTTAAAGAACGAAGTATGCCTCGCAGGCAACTGATAAAGTAACCCAGTCATGAACCTCCAGACACCTGCACCCGGAACAAAGCTCACCTGCATCATCCGCTACCAGATAGATCCTTTCCAGCGCGACGCCTTCATGGAGTATTGTCGAAACTGGGGTCGCATCATCCCCAAGTGCGGCGGCCATCTGGTCGGTTACTTCCTTCCCAGTGAGGGTACCAACGACGTGGCCTGGGGACTTATTGCGTTCGAGAGCCTGGCTGCGTACGAGGCCTACAGGGCCCGCCTGAAGGAGGACCCGGAGGGTTCCGCCAACTTCCAGATGGCCCAGGCCAAGCGGCTCATCATCCGCGAGGAGCGAAATTTCGTCGGAACGGTGCCGGGAACTCTCGGGATTCCGCCCCTCCGATGAATCGTCCATCCTCACTCTCGGAAAAGGCGGAGATCTTCCGTTCCCTGCACCGGGAAGCGGGCCCCTTCATCATACCCAATCCCTGGGACGTCGGTACCGCCCGGATCCTCGAGCGCATGGGGTTCCGCGCCCTGGCGACGACCAGCGCGGGCTTTGCGTTTTCCCGCGGGAAGCCGGACAATGCGATCGGCCGCGAGGCCATGCTCGGGCACCTGAGGGAAATCGCAGGGGCGGTCGTCTTGCCTGTCAGCGCGGATCTGGGAAACGGATTTGGCGACGCTCCCGAGATTGTGGCGGAGACTGTCCGCGCGGCCGGCGTTGTGGGGGTCGTCGGCGGCTCAATTGAGGACGCCACGGGCGATGCCGGAAGCCCCATCTATGATTCCGGCCTCGCGTTTGACAGGATCCGAGCGGCGGTGGAAGCGGCGCGAAGCCTGCCCTTCCCGTTCACGCTGACCGCACGCTGCGAGAACTTCCTTCATGGGAGAAGGGACCTGGGGGACACGATCGGGCGCCTCCAGTCCTATCAGGAGGCCGGAGCCGACGTCCTTTACGCCCCTGGATTGACGACGGAGGCGGAGGTTGCGGCCGTGGTCTCCTCGGTCGACAGACCGCTGAACGTGCTCGCCGGCCTGCCGGGGAGCACCCTTACCCAGGCGGTCCTCGCCGGCCTCGGCGTGAAGAGAATCAGTGTCGGGAGCGCGTTATCGAGACTCGCCCTCGGGGCCTTGGTGCGCGCCGCCCAGGAGATGCGGCAGCTCGGGACCTTCGGGTTCGCAGACGCCGGGCTGAGCCCACGGGAGGCGAACGGGTTGTTTGAAAACTCTGGCGCCGATTCTCCGGCGCCCGGGATCGTTAGAACCTATCGACCCATGACATGAAGAAGATAGGCATCGTGGGAGGAGTATCGTGGCAGTCCACGGCAGATTATTATTCGGGGATCTGCCGGCTCTCGGAGCAGGCCCATTCGGAGGCACGGAGGGAAGGCATCGCCGCCATCCCGGAGATGGCGATCGAGTCCCTGAGCCTGAGGAGGGCGGTAAGCATCCTGGGAATGGATTCGGACGAGTCTTCTTGGTCCGAGTTCGATGCCCTTCATCGCGAGGCCCTGATGCGGCTGGAGCGCAGCGGAGCCGACTTTGCCGTTATCGCGAGCAACACGCCCCACCACCGCCTGGGGGCTATCTGCCGGGGAGTCCGTCTTCCGGTGCTTGATCTTTTTGAGGAGCTGGCGGTCGCGGCGGCAGCCGTCGGGAGCAAGGAGGTCCTCATCCTGGGAACCGCGACCACGATGAATTCCCAGACTTTGCGCTTGGCCTTTGAGCGGCAGGGAATCACGGCCTCGGGACCCCGGAGCCCAGGGTCCCGAGGCGAAACCCTGAACCTGCTGGATGAGATCCACACGGGGAAGAGTTCGGGCTCGAAGGAACGATTGGAGGCCATCGTCGCTGCCGAACTTGCCGCTGGCGCCTGGGGGCAGCCCACCGTCTGTCTTGCATGCACAGAACTGCCTCCGCTCCTGGAGGACTCGGGTGGAGCTCCCGTGACAAGGAGCGGAAGACTCACCTACCTGAACTCCAGCTGGGTCCACATTCGCGCCGCCTTTGATGTAGCGGTGGGGACGCGCCGGCGGTAGATCCCTGACGCTCGGTCAGGTTTGTCCAGCCTCCGCCAAGGCAACGTTTGCTTGGGGGTGTCCCGAAAAGGGTGATTCTGGGAACGATTCTGCACGAAGCCCTAAGTGCGCCACCGCACATGATACAATCCAAGATGCCGATTGTGTTAATGAGGGCCGATGATTCGAATGGGCCAATGCGACAACGTGAATCTGTTACACCGTTGAAGCCTGAATACTATGAGCGGCCATGACGTTAATTTGCGGAGAATTTTTGGTTGTGTTGGGGTATCTAGCTTGGGGTGATCGCGGAACCTTTTCCCCAACCCTTGAGACACCCCACTCGCGCTAGGGATTTCGATTGCTATCGAAGGATCATATTCTCGAAGGGTTTTGTATGGGCCGCCTTGGTGACTCTCCCGCTGCTTTCGTTCGGGGAGCACATACCCAACGGCAGCGATTCGGGATTGCAAGGTGGCCGTGCTGCACTGATTCCGGGCACAGTGGTTAGAGAAACATTGTCCGCTGGCGAGTTGGCGACGTCTAAAAGGGTGCATTTCGCGCTGAAGATGCGCAACTTTGACGAGCTGCGAGCCAGGATTGGTAGAGGACAAGTTTTAACCCTTGCGGAGATGGAAGCGCGGTACTTCCCCAGGGCCGAAGACTGGAACCGTGTTGCGACCTGGGCTAGAAGGAATGGATATTCCGTCGAACCCGACGGAAGGTCCCACATGACAGTGTTCGCGAAGGCGACCGTAGCCCAAATTGAAGCATCCTTAAAGGCACGATTTGAACGGGTGATGGGGACCGATGGACGCGAAGTGACAGCAGCCGTCAGTCTACCCGCAATTCCAATTGAACTAGCGGACACTATCTCTGGAATTTCACGCCTGCAGCCGCGCGCGCGGCCGCGAACGGCGCAATCAGCCGCTGTACCCGTTATAGCGTCCGGGGGATTCCAGTATCTCGCGCCACAGGCGGTCGCGCAGCTCTACGATGCGTCCGGTTTAGGCCTAGACGGCACCGGCCAGACAATTGTCATCTTGGGCCAGTTCACGGTTAACCCCGCAGATCTCGCGTCTTTCTGGAGCCAGTGCGGACTGCCCACGACCCTTTCCCAATATTCCGAGGTTGATCCGTATCCCGACGAGGACATGAACGGCGGAACAGGCCCGGATGCAGCCGAATTCACTCATGACATAGAATGGACCACTGCGATGGCGCCCAAAGCAAATGTCATCTACATCACCACCACGGAAGCGGATACGGTTGCGAACCTGTTGATTAACCGCCTTGCCACGGATCCCTCAATCCAACAGGTGAGCGTGAGCAATGCACTTGCGGAGGCGTCATACCTCCAGGTGGGAGATTCCCCTGGCGACTCGCCGTACTACGCGGCGATGAGCGCCCTGGGAATCACGGTTTTCGCGGGCTCCGGCGACTGGGGTTCAAATCAGGATGTAGTGAACGGCGTCTTTACCTCTAGCTATGATCCCAACGGGGTACTCACTCCCGATTACCCTGCATCTGACCCATTTGTAACGGGCGTCGGTGGAACCTCGGTGGGGTATGTTGCCGATGTTGGAGGAGGTTTCTCATACCCGTCCACCGAAGGGGGATGGACACTCCCCGACCCGCCGGTGTCCACAGCCCCGGGTGAACCGCCCAACTATGGTTACCAAGCCAGCGGCGGCGGTCTGAGCCTGGTATTCGCGCGTCCGGGCTGGCAAACCGGGCCGTCTCTGCCAGCGGGATCTGCGCGGTGTGTTCCGGATGTATCGGCGATCGCCAACTCGCTTCCGCAGCCCTTTGGAGTGTATGGCGGCCAGGTCTACACATTTGGCGGAACAAGCATGGCCTCACCCGTCTGGGCGGGGCTATGCGCCCTCATTAATCAAGCACGGGCCAATGCTCACATGACCCCATTGGGACTGCTCGGACCCCACATCTATCCGCTGATGGGCTCCCCGGCATTCAACCAGATGCTGACGGGCTCGCAGAGCGGGCTGATATTCACGTCAACCGCGAACAATGGTGCCTATGGTATGGGACCGAGTTACAACCTCGTGACGGGCCTAGGCTCCCCCAATATTGCCAATCTGGTCAGGGCATTGACAACACCGGAGGCGGTCTCTGCGCCTTCGATCTATTTCCAACCGACTGACCAAACCGCCGGGGTTGGCCTCCAGGCAACCTTCACAGTCACGGCCTTCGGAACAGGGCCCCTAAGCTACCAGTGGTATTCGGGCGGCGTGGCCATTCCTGGGGCAACTTCCTACGCGTACACCATCCCCGAAGTTGAGCAGGCCCTCGTGGGCAGCTACACAGTCGTGGTATCAAACAGCGCAGGAAGCGTCACCTCAGCCGCGGCGAAGCTGATCATAGGCGCAGGGCCTACGATTACAGTTTCACCCTTTTCCCAGACCATAGCAGCTGGATCTTCCGCAACCTTTGTCGGCGCCGCTTCTGGGCCGGGTCCGTTGCTCTACCAATGGTATTTTTACAACCCATCCTTCTCGGGCCCGCTGCCAGGGCAGACATCTCCGTCGCTGACCATTGCCTCATGCCAGCCGAGCGACGAGGGACTATATTTGCTAAGCGTCTCCAATAGAAATGGAAGTGTGAACTCCTACAGCGCCAGACTTAATGTCGTCTTCCCGCCAGCACCAGGTACACCGACTTTCACGACTCAGCCGATTTCCCAGAATATCTCGACCGGCCAAAATGCCACCCTAACAGTCGCGGCGACAGCAGCAGGCGGGGTCACCTACCAATGGGAGGAGAACGGAGCACCGATAGCGGGCGCAACCGGCACGACGTATACGATCACGAACGCCACGGTTCCCGACGAAGGCTACTACACCGCCATCGCAACCAACCCCTCGAACGGCGCCGTAGCAAGCAGCGAGGGGGCACTGATCGGTGTTTCGCAGACTCCGGGCATACCCTCGATTTCGACTCAACCCGCGAGCCAAAAGGTGGCGCCTGGCGCCACGGTGGTCTTCAATGCCGTATGCCCGCAGAGTGGGTCCTCCTACCAATGGTATCACAATGGCGCGCCAATATTTGACAGCCCCGGCCAGTCGCCATCGGGCTGCCAGACCCCGACGCTCGTGCTGTCGCGCACGACCATCTATGACGCAGGCGACTACGAGTGCCTGATAAACGACGGGGGATCGATCGCCACTTCCCCCGCAACGCTGACAGTGGCGGCGACGGGCGATCCCGGCAGATTGGTCAACATCTCCTGCCGGTCCAATGTCGGAACCGGTGGCAACATTCTCATAGCCGGCTTTGCCCTTGGAGGAACAGGGACCGCGGGAAGCGAGCAGGTTCTAATTCGAGGTTCCGGGCCTGCCCTCCAACAGTTCAATATAACAGGATGGCTAGCCGACCCCTCGCTTGACCTATTCGACGCCTCGTCCGTCTCGATAGCCACCAACTCAGGTTGGGAGGGAAGCCCACCTATTTCGACAGCTGCCTCGACCGTCGGGGCTTTTGCTTGGACATCGAGTACCAGCCATGACTCGGCCCTCGTTCAGAACCTTGAAAGCGGCGCCTACACAGCTCAGATTTCCGGCGCTTCCAATGACACTGGAGTAGCGCTGGCCGAGGTCTACGACGTGACGACTCGGACCGCATACTCGGCCACGTCGCCGCGACTTATCAACATTTCCGCAAGAGTGCAGGTGGGTACAGGCTCCAATATCCTCATCGCGGGATTTGTGGTTGGAGGATCTACCTCAAGAACCGTGCTCATACGGGCTTCGGGACCCGCCCTATCGGCCTTTGGTGTCACGGGCGTTTTGGCCAAGCCGGCGGTAAGTCTCTACAATTCTTCCGGCACAATGATCCTCAGCAACAATGGCTGGGATGCCAATCCCCAGATTGCCGCTACGGCGGCATCTGTTGGCGCATTCTCGTGGGGCTCCTCCGCTACGCCAGACTCCGCATTGCTTGTGACGCTTCCTCCCGGGGCCTACACCGCCCAGGTGAATGGCAATGGCGGAGGCATCGGAATCGCGCTGGCCGAGGTTTACGACGTTCCTTAGTCCAAGCTCACGGATTGTTCGTATTCCTAATTGGGTGACCTTGGTATCGTTTCTGCACGACGTCCTAGTGCGACACCACTCATGGCACATTCAAGCCTACCGATCGTGCTCATGAGAGCCGGTGATTGGGTCGAGACAAGGCCCTCGACTTCATTTGACCAGTATCGTTGGCTACCGCGACGCGTGAGTCGTCTTCTCCTGGTTTTAGCCGCGGCTTTTGGTTTCGGTTCCGTCTTGGCCGGCGAGGACCCGAGCATTGCATTTTTTCGCGACCTGGCCGAGACGCGGAGCTATTCGCTGGGGCAGCCGATAAATCCACAAATCACCCCCGACGGAGACGCGGTGGTCTTCCTTCGGGGTGGCCCGCGCGACCCTGTCCTAAGGCTCTATGAGTTCGACGTCGCCTCGGGACGTGAGCGCGAGCTTGCCACTCCCTCGCAGATACTCGGAAAATCCGAGGAGATCCTTTCGCCCGAGGAGAAGTCCCGGCGGGAAAGAACGCGGAATCTGAACAGGGGTTTCGCAAGCTTTGAGATCTCCAAGGATGGCACACGCCTGCTCCTCCCGCTTTCCGGAAAGCTGTATGTCGTAAACCGGGCAAGCCTGAAGATTACAGCGCTGCCCGGGGAGGCATGGATAGCGCCCCATCTTTCTCCCGATGGCGCCTACGTCGCGGCCGTGAGGGGCGGCGAACTGTACGTCATCGACCTAGTGTCGCTCAAATCGCACGCCGTGACGAGCGGAGCCTCCGAGACCCTTTCCCACGGGACCGCGGAGTTCGTCGCCCAGGAGGAGATGGATAGGGATGACGGCTACTGGTGGTCGCCCGACTCGAGGTGGCTCGCCTACCAGGAAACCGACGACTCTGCGGTTGAGCCACGGTACATTGCGGACCCAATGAACCCCGCTTCTCCCCCGCAAAAGGTGCCGTATCCCCGCGCGGG
>Ga0302140_10000690_pt1 | contig 43823 bp, 38 predicted proteins | sample I_Bog_E1_1_FD_202095 | JGI IMG/M metagenome (GOLD analysis project Ga0302140, IMG submission 202095) | Peat permafrost microbial communities from Stordalen Mire near Abisko, Sweden - I_Bog_E1_1 | ecosystem: Environmental > Terrestrial > Soil > Wetlands > Peat | place: Sweden: Abisko, Stordalen...
CGCGAACTGCGTTTTCGGGAACGCAGGTAGCCTTTGGCGCGCAGGAGAAAGATGCGGCGGTGGCCATCCAGCGTCTGGATCGCGCGCTGGGAGAAGCGGGCGCCGCACGGACCGCGAATGCGGAGTTGCTCAGGCTCTACGTGCTGTCTCCGTCAACCACTGCCGTCGCTCTGAAACAACTCGCGGGATCTGCCCCGGTAGCCTCGATTTCAGTGGAAGGTGTCGGGCCCGCATCGGCCGGATTTGCCATCGATGCAGTGGCGCCCGTTCATTAAGATTCGGGCGTATACTGATTTCACGATGCTGTTATGCCGCCGGTTGGCGATCTTTCTGACCCTGACCCCTCTGCTCACCGCCGCGGATAACGGGCGCATCTTCTATCTCAGTATTGGCGGCCCGGGCGGTGGCCGCGTGCTCTCCGCCAACGACGATGGCACCGATCTCAAAGTGGCTCTGGGCGGGCGCAACACCGGCCCGGACGGAATCGTTGTGGATACGGCGGCGAAGAAGATTTACTGGACCAACATGGGCAACGTCAGCGCCAACGATGGCACGATTGAACGTTCCGAGCTGGATGGCACGAACCTCACCACAATAGTTCCGAAAGCCGGTACCTGGACGCCGAAGCAGCTGAAGCTGGATGCGAAGCACGGCAAGCTTTATTGGTCGGATCGCGAAGGGATGCGGATTATGCGGGCGAATACAGATGGCTCGAATATCGAAACGCTGGTGGAAACGGCGCAGGGCGATGCGGCGCGCAAAGATGCGGCGAACTGGTGTGTGGGGATCGCTCTGGATGTGGAAGGCGGCAAGGTCTACTGGACTCAGAAAGGCAGCGGCGGCAATGGCCGGATCTTCCGCGCCGGTCTGGAGATTCCCAAAAGTGAGGACGCGCTGCATCGAACCGATATCGAGTTATTGTTCGACGCGCTGCCGGAACCGATCGATATGGATCTGGATCTGACGCATCGCATGATGTATTGGAGCGATCGCGGAGATCCCCCGCGCGGCAATACGGTGAACCGGGCCCCGATGGACGTAAAGACGGGAAGTCCGGAAATTCTGGTGAGTGGCTTAAAGGAAGGGATCGGGATCGCGCTCGATCTGCGGGGCGGCCGGATGTATTACACGGATCTGGGTGGGTCCGTATACAGCGCGAGGCTGGACGGCTCCGACAGCAAGGTATTGCTATCGGGGCAGGGCAGCCTCACGGGTATCACCTGGGTGAATCTTCAGTAGGACTATCGGCTGGAAGCGAAACGGCCGCGTCTCGGTTTAAACGAGAACGACGTCTTGCTGCCGAATCTCTTAGCCGGAGCGCTATCGTGCTGGCTGGCGCCGCCGCGTGTTGGCATCACGATTACCGGAGCGACCGAGCGGTCTTCGCGCACAATCCCTTCCGGTAAATCGCGACGTGTCAGCGTCATCTTGAGCGTGCGTTCAATCGCGCGAATGCTGTTGCGCTCGGCGCTTGTGGCAAACGTGGAGGCCACACCAGCCGCGCCCGCGCGACCCGTGCGTCCCACACGATGGATAAAGTCTTCCGGCGCCTGCGGCAAATCGTAATTCACCACGTGCGCGATGTTGTCGACGTGAATACCGCGCGCCGCAACGTCGGTGGCGACCAGTACGCGATACTGCCCGTCCTGGAAACCCTTGAGCGCCGCGTTGCGCTGATTCTGCGAGCGATCGCCGTGGATGGCCGTGGATTTCACGCCGCCAACAGCCAGTTTCTTCGCCAGCTTTTCCGCGCCATGCTTCGTGCGCGCAAAAACCAGGAACGAACCGTGCTGCGTCTTCAGCAGGCTGTTCAGAAGACCGAGCTTGCGATCCTGATCCACCTGGTAAAGGTGCATTTCGATGTTTTCGGCAGGCTTGGTAGTGGAACCGACGGTGATGCGCGTCGGATTCTTCATGTGCTTCGAAATCAGCGCGGCAGTGGCGCCGGCTTCAAAAGTAGCCGAGAAAAACAGCGTTTGCCGTTCCGGTGAAGTGAGGCGGAGAATGCGCTCCACGTCGGGAATGAAGCCCATGTCGAGCATGCGGTCGGCTTCGTCGAGCACGGCGATTTTCACGCCATCGAGCACGACCAGCTTGCGCTTCAGGAAATCGCAGAGACGTCCGGGCGTGGCAATCACGACCTGAACGCCGCGCTTCATGGCCTGCAGTTGCTTCTGTTCACTCATGCCGCCAACCACGACAGCGGCACGGATGCCGGTGTTATATGAAATCGCGGTGAAGGCTTCATAAATCTGAATTGCAAGTTCGCGCGTCGGAGTGAGGACGAGCACCTGCGGTTTGCTGCTCAACGTGGCACGTCCCAGGATTTCAATAATCGGGAGCGAGAAGGCCAGCGTTTTGCCGGTGCCCGTTTGGGCGGTGGCGACTACATCGAGGCCTAGAAGAGCGGGGGGAATAGCCTGCGCCTGAATCGGCGTCGGCTCAACGAATTTCGCCGACGCCAGGTTCTTGCGCAGGACGGGTGAAGCAATTAAATCTGAAAAGGTTGTCATCTATTGGTTTTGGTACAGGAAAAAATCGGCGAGGTCCAGAGTAAAGCAACTTCGGTAGCGGAAAGCGCGGATCAACTTCGTATACAAGGCTAGTTTAGCACATCCGGCTTCGGAAATGTTTTTATTCCCGTGTTTGGCGGCCGATATACGCCTGTTGCGCTTCAGGAAGCCGCAGGCTGCTAGACCCGGGCTTTGCGCGCGCGGATGACTGAACAGGCCAACAGGGCCGTCGCCATCAGAAGCCATGTCGCCGGTTCCGGTGCGACCGCCGGGGGCAGATTGCCGCTAAAAATGTCGCCGCTCTCCAGTTCAGCCGTCTCGCCCGTCACGCTGCCGGCAATCAATTCGCCATCCACACTGCCGTTGGTTCCGGTAAAGGCGGCATGCGGAGCCAGAATGGAACCGTAAATCGTCATGCTGTTCGTTGTCAGTGTTGTCGCCGCGTTGAAATTAAATATCGTGTCATTGGCGGTGACTCCACCCGAATAGTTGATGGATCCGCTTGTGAATGAGTCCGACCCGCCGCTGACGTCGACGACCACAGTCGCCCCGGACGGTGCGCTGATGTTGATAGCGCTGCCGACGAAACTTCCGCCCGTGAGATCGAAGACGCACAGGGTGCAGCCGCTTGCCGTCAGTGTGTAAGTGGAACCGTTCACCACCACCGATCCGTTCGCGGTCAGCCCTTCGAGCGAAGTGGATAGCTGGGTGAGCGCCGTCGCCGCGGCGGAGAAATTGATCGGCGTGGGAGAGGCAACATTGTACGAGCCGTCAACCTGGATATTGCTGCCGTTCAGGGTGCCTCCGTAATTCAGGTTATGCTCAAAATTGAAGTAGCTGCTGGAACTTACGTTCTGGCCGACATAAGCGCCGCCCGCGTTGGTGTTATCCAGTTGTCCGCCAGCCAGACTCAGGCTACCGCCCACCACGATTCCGGCGGGAAGCGGTGAACCGCTTCCCGGGACTTCATTGACACTCAGCGAACCCGTGGCCGTAAAACTACCTTCCACCGCAACCGAGCCCTGAATATCGGTGCTCCCTGGCGTCGCATAAGCGCCCAAAACAAAAACATTGTATCCCGATGCCAGTCCGAGCGAAGTCCCGGCCTGCGCGTACGGTACCGCCGCTGCCAGTAATATAGCCGCCGAAAAAAGGCATATACGTTTCATGCCTTATCCTGGCATGCAAGCTCGATGCCCGGCAAGTTATAGAGTACCGGAAGGTACCGACCGTTATCCAACAATAACAATGCGATTGGTCAACGGGTTTTCATCGGGTCCGCGCCCACCGTCCAGCCAGTCCTGGCGCCGCTTTGGGCATTCTGCTCGCGAAGCCATGTCAGCAAAGGCTGAAAGTATTCCACCATCGCCGAAGCGTCCACATGATCTTCGCCCGTCATCAGCTTCAGCGTTTCCGGCCACGGACGCGACTGCCCGGCGGTCAACATCGCCTTCAGTTTATCGCCCGCCGCCTTCGATCCATAGAAAGAGCAGCGATTCAGCGGACCCGTGTAGCCGGCCGCGCGGCACATCGCGCGATAGAACTGAAATTGGTAAATCCGCGCCAGAAAGTAGCGCGCGTAAGGCGTGTTCGAAGGAATGTGATACTTCGCGCCGGGATCGAAATCGGCCTCGCTCCGATCGACCGGCGGCGCCACGCCCTGATACTTCTCGCGCAGTTCCCACCAGGCCTTGTTGTAATCGGCCGGCTTGACCTGACCCGAAAAGACTTCCCAGCGCCATTTGTCGATCAACAGCCCGAACGGAAGGAAAGCGATCTTATCGAGCGCGGTCCGCAACAGAATCGGCAGGTCCGCGGAGGCCGGTGGAATCTGCTGAATCAGGCCGATCTGTTTCAGATACTCGGGCGTCACCGAGAGCGCGATGGAATCTCCAATAGCTTCGTGGAAGCCATCGTTGGCGCCGCTGCGGAAAAGAAACGGCAGGTTCCTGTAAGAGAGATAGTAATAGACGTGGCCGAGTTCGTGATGCACGGTAATAAAATCGTCCGTTGTCTCGTGAAGACAGACCTTCAGGCGCACGTCCCGGTCGAAATCGATATCCCATGCGCTGGCGTGGCAGACCACTTCGCGATCCGCCGGCCTCGTGAGCATGCTCCGCTGCCAGAAAGTATCGGGAAGCTTTTCGAAGCCGAGTGAGCGGAAGAAGCCTTCGCCGTATTCGGCGACCTGGCGGGCCGTCGTCTTGCGCTGCCGGAGAATATCGCCGATATCGTACGTGGCGGGCGTAGCGGGCGGCGCCGCGATGTCGTAAACGTTGCCCCATTCCTGCGCCCACATGTTGCCGAGCAGTTGCGCCGGGATCATACCGTCGGCGCGCTGTGCGTCGGCGCCGTATTTCGCGATCAGCTTGCCGCGCACATATGCGTGCAGCTCTTTATAGAGAGGCTCCACCTGTGTCCACAGCCGTTCAAGCTCGGCGGAAAACTGCTCGGGCGTCATATCGTAACCGGCGCGCCAGAGAACGCCGGTATCGGCGAAACCAATTTCTCGCGCACCCTGATTGGACAGCTCCACGAAGCGGCTGTAACGATCTTTCATCGGCGCTCCCACTTTATGCCAGCCGAGCCACATGGCAGTTAGTTCCTTCGGATCCCGCGATTTGGCCATGCGTTCTTCCAGATCGTCAATGCCGAGGCAGGCATCGGGACTGGCTGCGCTATCCGGGCAATATTTGCCCTTGCCGTAACTGCCGTTCAGAGACGACGCCGTCTGCGTTAGTTCTTCGCGCAGTTTGGCGTTGTGGGGAGCCGGCATGGTGAGTGAGAGTTTGAGCAGCAGAATCTTGCGCTTCAGATCGGCTGGCAGATCGAGCCCGGAGAACTGCTTCGTCTGGTCCACCAGTTCCGTGGTACGCGCGATGAGACGATCGTTCTCCGCGGCTGTCAGCAGATCCGTATCGTCGGTGATATAAGTTTCGTCCACCCATTCGGCGCGTTCGCCAAGCGTACTGAGTTTCAGTAACTCCGCCTCCGCGCGATCCATGAAGGCCTTAGCCGAGGCGATGGTAGGAGCGACAGCTTTCGTTTGAGCCAGCAGGGCTGCGCCACTGAGGATTCCGAGAAAAACGATAGTTGGGCGGAATGTTGGGCGGAATAATCGCATTTGTTCGGAGTGTAGCGCAAAACGGTCGTCCCGGTGCCGCCGTGTTGTTCCGATATGCCGCGCCGATTATGTTGCTCCGGCTGTCCTTGCAAAATTCAACCGCGGCTGCCATTGTATGAGTTAGTACATTCATGCGCAAGATCACCTCACGACGGTCGTTCCTCACCACCAGCGCTCTCGTGTTGGCGACCCGTCGGCTGTACGCACAGAAGGATTCCGATCGCGAGATTCCGAAAGACGCACTTTTGTTAGCCGGCGGCAAAGAGAATCCCGTATTCTCAAGCGACGTCAAAGTTGTCAACGTCCTCGCCACCGTGCGCACCAAAGGCGGCGAAATTGTTGCCGACCTGACGAAAGACGACTTCCTGCTCTCGGAAGACAACCATCCCCAGACCATCAAATACTTCTCGCGCGAGACGAATCTGCCGCTGATTGTCGGGCTGCTGGTGGATACCAGTGGCAGCCAGCGCAACGTTCTCGGCGAAGAGGAAACCGCCAGCTACACCTTTCTCGAAAAAGTTCTGCGCGAAGATCTGGATAAGACCTTTCTCGCGCATTTCGACTTCGATACGGAACTGCTCCAGGACCTGACCTCGTCGAAAGATAAACTGCGCAGCGCCCTCGAAGGAATGGAAGTTCCGGAGGCGGGCAGCCGTCGCGGAGGTGGTGGCTACGGCGGCCGCGGCGGCAGGGGCGGACGCAATGGTGGAGGCGCCGGCGGCGGCACTACCTTGTACGACGCAGTCTATCTGGCCTCCGACGAAATCATGCGCCACCAGCAGGGGCGCAAAGCCGTCATCCTTCTGACCGATGGCGTCGATCATGGCAGTAAAGAATCGATGGCCATGGCGATCGAAGAAGCCCAGCGCGCCAACACCCTGATCTACTCGATCATGTTCGAAGGCGACGAAGGCGGCGGCGGTGGCATTGTTGGCTTCGGCCGCGTCGGACCGATCGATACGGGGCCCGACGGCTATAAAGTGCTGCAAAAAATGTCGCGCGAAACCGGCGGGGGTTTCTTCGAGGTCTCGCGCAAGATGAGTATCGACACCATTTATAAGCGGATCGAAGAGGAACTACGCAGCCAGTACAGCATCGGCTACACTCCGGACCTTCCGTCTGGCGGAGGCGCATTCCGCGCTATCAGTCTCAAGGCGAAGCGTAAAGACCTGGTTGTTCAGGCCCGCCAGGGCTACTACCCAACGGATTAATATGAGCATCCGCGCCTGCCTGGGATTTCTGCTGCTGGGATCGGTTTCGCGGCCCGTATGTCAGACTGAATCTCCGATTGACTCCGCCGTGTACTTGTCATTTTTCCGCGAGGTGGCAGGTCACGTGATCTTACCCGATTCCGCGTTAAAGAACGAACCGGCTTTCCTGATTGGCCATCCATCGGATCTTGTCACGCAGTCAATTCAGGAAGCCATCGCCATCACGGACCGTGAAGCAAAGACGGTGATCGACGCGGCCGCAGGCTGTGAGGGCGAAATCGGCGCGCTCGAAACCCATATCAGGGAAGGCGTTCACTCTGCATGGGTCCGCAAGCCAAGAGTTCATCACGGAACGCAAAGAGCCGTGGCTGGATTGGCCAGCACGGCGTTTGCGTTCAGTTGTCTTGCGTTTTCAGACCTGATTCATCCAGGCTGCAGGTCCTGCATCCGTCGAGTCCGGATCGCCGACGCCGCTCCGGTTCATGCGGGCGGCGCCGAATAAGTCGGGGCGGCCGACCGCTATTGCTCGCCCTCGATGGCCACAGAGATACTCTCTGTTGCATCATTCGTTGACGATCCCCAAACCGCCGTCGATCCCCAGACCGCGGTCGAACCCCAAACTGCCGTCGATCCCCAGACCGCGGTGGTACCGGACACGGCCGTATCGGCCAGAGTCACCTGACCGGTAGCGGCGTTGAATACCGCGGTGGGCGAGAGCGCGCTGCCAGCGGCAAGATCGGTATTACTCAGAGCGGCGGCGATATCGAGATATCCCGCTCCAACGGTAAAGATGTCGTAGTAGCTGGTGTACGCGATTCCCGTTGTTGCATCGACCGCGACGCTGCTCACGGGGAAGGTCTTGCTTGCCGTATTCATTAGCCGGGCCTTCACCTGATCCGGAGTCAGAGACGGATTCTGCTGAATCAGCACGACCGCCGCTCCGCTGACGATGGGCGTCGCCATGCTGGTTCCGCTCAGAAGGTAGTGATCCTTGCCATAGGCTATGGCACCGTAGGTGTTTGCCAACACCGCATTGCTCTTCATGGTCGAGACGATCTGGTTACCTGGCGCTAAGATATCGGGCTTCACGAAATGATCGAAACGTGTCGGCCCTTTTGAACTGTAGCTGGCGATCAGGTCGTCGGTACGCGTGGAAGTATGCATATCTTTCATGGCGCCCACCGTGATCACGAAAGGATCGTTGCCGGGAGCCGCGATGGTACCGTAGCCCGCGTTCCCCTCGGAGTTGTCACGCCCGCCGTTGCCTGCCGCCACCACCACCACGATGCCCGCTTTCCACGCGGCCTCCACCGCCTGGCAAAGGGGATCCAGCGCGGCGGCCTCAAACACCGGTCGGCCGAGGGAAAGATTGATCACGCGGATGTTGTACCGGCTTTTGAGCGAGATGGCCGCGTTAATAGCGTTAATTACGCTGGCGTCGGTGCCGGACCCGTTTTGATCCAAAACACGCAAAATGATCAGGCTGGCATCCGGAACGATGCCGGTATAAACCGTACCGTCGCCGTTGGACGCGATGAGTCCGGCCACGTGCGAGCCGTGTCCATACTGGTCAGGTGCTGAGATGCCGGTGAAATCCGCCGTGTAGACGATGCCTTTATTCCCGCCCATCTGGAAATCTGACGGAAGGGACGCCATACCGCTGTCGATTACCGCCACGCCAATGCCGGCGCCGGTATAGCCCGCTGCCACAGCCGCCGCAGCGTTCACCGCCTGGGCGGGAATGTCCATCATCCCGTGCAACGAGCGGTTCGGCGTTATGAAGACCACGTCCGGGTTAGCCGAGAGGTCCTGGAGAGCCGAAGCGGGGATACTGTAATGTGCGGCTTTGATGAAGTCCATCTTGTCCTGGAGCGTGCCGCCCAACTGACGGACCTTTTGCTGGTGGGCTTCGGTGGGAGTGGCCTTGAACTGCACAATGACGTCAACATTACCGTCCTCATTGTGCGATTTCAGGTCGGATGCCAGCTTTTCGCTGCCTGCAAGTACGGTCGTGGCCGCGAGCGTCAGAGCCAGCCATCCGATCCCGATTACTTTCCATCCTTTTTTCATTTTGTTCCTCTTTTATTCCGTCCAACAAGGCTTATCGGTTCGGTGCGAGTCGTGAAGAGGGGCCGGGGGGCGAGCCAGTACTAGTACCGCCCGGTGCTTCCGGAAGGGTATTCCGCCATAATGCCGCGCTGAACGGGGAACCGCGTACCCCGGGAGTTGAGCGCGGCCCGCGGCGGAGTACAGTCGATTCCACCCAGGAAGCCGCCCATCCGATGAATTCGGGTCGTGAACCCATCCGACACTCGCCTGACGAGGCAATGTTACGGCGGCGGGTGCAGGATGCCTGTTATGCTGCATTGAAGGATATGACAAGAGCGGACAAGACTGCTCGGAGGCAGCAGAATTTTGCCGTCGGGTCGATTCTGTTTCTTTCGGCTGAATTCTGGCGTGACTGGTTTCCTCCCGGCACGTGGATTGAGCGATGCCTGCGATTGCTGCTGGTCGTTGTATCGCTGATTTTTCTGGGTGCTTCGCTTGGTGGAGAAACGTCACCGTAGCCCGACTTCCCGGCCATCACCCGGGCCAGTTCATCAATCCTCCGCCTCTATTTCCATTGCTGCCAGCGACATACGAAAAACAGCTACCGACTGGTCGGGACAGACGTGGTAGATTCTGATCAGGAGAGAGCCATTTCGATCTCCACTTTTTTCTTGCTGCAAACAAACCACTTAAGCCCAAATTGGCTTCGTTCCTTAAAATTCGGTTTCGGCCCGCCCGGGCGCCCGTGATATCCTAAAATTTCTGGTAGAGGTGCGGTAGTCAGGATCGGATGTGCGCAGTACCCGCGATCGTCGGGGCGCATCCAGGAGGGACCTTCCGCCGAAGTCGCAGGTGCTGATCGGCAGCCGGCGGCTGGGGGTGCGAGTTGAATCTCCGCCACTGTCATCCGGCCACAGGGTCGGATGGAGCGCTAACCGGGACAGTGAAATCAGCTCCACCCCCTCACTATCCTCGTGCGCGCCTTTGCCTTTAAAGGTAATTTATGCACGTATACGAGCTAACCCGAACCCTGATCGATATCCCATCGGTAACTCCCGAGGAGGAACAGGTCGGCGCGTACCTCTATGTGCATCTGGCGCAGCTCTGTGCCAAATATGACGGTCGGATCGAGACCATGGAAGTGGAGCCCACGCGCCGCAACGTCTTTGCGCAGTTCGGCAGCCCAATCGTGACCCTCTCCACCCATATGGATACGGTGCCGCCCTTCATCCCTTCGCGCGAAGACGATGAATTCATCTGGGGCCGCGGCGCCTGCGATACCAAAGGCATCATCGCCAGCATGCTGATCGCAGCCGAGCGTCTGCTCGAACAGGGTGTTCGAAACTTTGGCCTGCTCTTCGTAGTGGGCGAGGAGCGCAACAGCGCGGGCGCTTACCACGCGGCACAAAATCCCCGCGGCTCGAAGTTCATCATCAATGGCGAGCCCACCGAAAACCACCTCGCTCTCGGCTCCAAAGGCGCCCTGCGCTACGAACTCATCGCGCGCGGCAAAATGGCCCATTCCGCCTATCCGCATTTGGGCGAATCGGCCATTGAAAAGCTTCTCGACGCGCTCGAAGCGATACGCCGGATCGAATTCCCCGTGGACCCCATCCTTGGTCCGAGCACGCTCAACATCGGCACCATCCGCGGCGGCCGCGCACCCAACGTGATCCCCGATGAAGCGCGCGCCGAGATTTTCATACGCCTGGTTTGCGATTCCACATCCACCAGAGAGGCTATCGCCGAAGCCGTCGGCGACAAAGTGGAGCTGAATGACGTGCTGGAAATTCCAGCCATCCACATGGCCGCCGTGGAAGGCCTGCCCACCACGGTGGTCGCCTACACAACCGACATTCCCGCTTTCAACGGAGCCTGGGGCCAGCCGCTGTTGTTCGGCCCCGGCACCATTCACGTCGCGCACACGCTGGACGAGCGCGTACCTAAGCGGCAACTTCTCGACGCAGTTGAAATCTATCAGAAAATGATCATTCAGTTACAGAGGCAGGCATCCTAATGAGCAGACTAGAAGTCGGTATCCTCGGCGCTACCGGAATGGTGGGCCAGCATTTCATCAAGTTTCTCGACGGACATCCGTCGTTCCACCTCACGTGGCTGGGAGCGAGCGAACGCTCCGCCGGCAAGCGTTATTCCGAGGCCGCAAAATGGCATCTCGGAGGTGCGCCGCCCGCCGATATCGCCAGCCGCAAGGTGGAAGACGCAAAGCCCGGCAATGCGCCGAAGCTCGTCTTCTCCGCCATGGATGCGTCGGTCGCCACGGAAATTGAGCAGGCCTTCGCCGCCGCCGGACACATCGTGGTTTCCAACTCGCGCAACCATCGCATGGAAGCCGACGTGCCGCTTCTTGTGCCGGAGATTAATCCCGAGCACCTGAAGCTCGTCCCGCTGCAGCAGCAGAAGCGCGGCTGGAAAGGCGCCATCGTCACCAATCCGAACTGCTCCACCATAGCCCTGACTATGGGTCTCGCGCCCGTGATGAAGTTCGGCGTTACGAAGATTATCGCCACTACCCTGCAGGCCATCTCCGGCGCTGGCTATCCGGGCGTGCCTTCCATGGACATCATGGGCAACGTGATCCCGTACATCGGCAACGAAGAAGAAAAGATGCAGGAGGAGACGCAGAAGATCCTCGGCGCATTCGTCGGCGATCGCGTGGAACCTCTCGCCGCCACGGTCAGTGCGCACTGCAACCGGGTCCCGGTGGTGGATGGCCATACCGTAACGGTTTCGGTTCAATTCTCCAACAACCCGAGCCACGCCGATCTGCTTCACGCATTTCAAAGCTTCCGCGGTCTCCCGCAGGATCGCGAACTGCCGAGTGCGCCGAAGTTCCCCGTCCAGTACATGACGGAAAACGATCGCCCGCAGCCGCGCAAAGATGCCGAACGCGATCGCGGCATGGCTGCCTTCGTCGGCCGTCTGCGTCCGTGCCCGGTCTTCAACTGGAAGTTCGTCGTGCTCGCTCACAACACCGTTCGCGGCGCCGCCGGCGCTGCCGTGCTCAACGCCGAACTGATGCAATCGGAAGGGCTGCTCGGCTGACATGATTGTCATGAAATTCGGCGGCACGTCCGTCGAGTCCGCTGTAGCGATTGAACGCGTTGCGGGCATAGTCAGGGCACGTTTGGATCGTCACCCCATCGTCGTCGTTTCGGCGATGGGGAAGACCACCAATAAGTTGCTGGCACTTGCCCAGTCCGCCATCACGGGTCAAAAGGACGACTACATTCGTCAGCTCCATGACCTGCGCGATTTCCATTCGCGCGAAGCCCGCCAGTTGGTTCCGCTGGCCCGCCGCGCCGAACTCGACCGCACGCTCGACGAGCAGTTTCAGGAGATGACCGAACTCGTCAAGGGCCTCGCCGTCCTGGGCGAACTAACGCCGCGTTCCATCGACGCGATTTCGAGTTACGGTGAGCGGCTTTCGAGCTACATTGTTTCGCTCGCCTTCGAGCACTTCGGTGTTCCTTCCGTCCATGTGGATTCCCGCAAGGTCATCGTCACCGATACGCGACACACGCAGGCCGCGCCGCTGTTTGCCGAAACCTACCGGCGTCTTGCCGCAACAGTGGCGCCACTTGCGGAGAAAAAAGTCGTCGTCATGGGTGGCTTCATCGCCTCCACTGAAGCGGGCGTGACCTCCACGCTCGGTCGCGGTGGTTCCGATTTCACCGCGTCCATCGTCGGCGCCGGCGTGAACGCGGAAGAAATCCAGATCTGGACCGACGTGGATGGCATGCTGACAGCCGACCCGACCATCCTGCCTGGCGGCCATCGCGTCAAGCTCATCTCCTTCGCCGAGGCCGCCGAACTGGCCTATTTCGGCGCCAAAGTTCTACATCCGGCAACGGTGATCCCGGCCATCGAGCGCAATATCCCGGTGCTGATTCTGAACTCCCGCAGGCCGGATGTTCCCGGCACTCGCATCGTGGGGAAAGCGGTGCCTGGCAGCAACGCCGTGAAGTCCATCGCATGTAAGCGGAAGATCACGCTCGTCAACATCCACTCCAGCCGGATGTTTATGGCGCACGGCTTCCTGCGCCGCATCTTCGAGATCTTCGACCGCTACGAGACCTCGGTCGATATGATTGCCACAAGCGAAGTCAGCGTGTCTCTCACTGTCGACAATACGGCCCACATGAAAAGCATCGTCGCCGAGATGAGCGAATTTTCCGAAGTTTCAACGGAACCCGATCAGGCGATCGTCTGTCTGGTGGGCGAAAACATTCGCCACACTCCCGGCGTTGCGTCCCGGGCGTTTGGTTCGCTGGGCGGCGCAAATATCAGGATGATTTCGCAGGGCGCATCATTGTTGAATCTGAGCTTTGTGATAGCGGAGGCGGATTTGCATCAGGCGGTGAAGGCGTTGCACGAAGAGTTTTTCCGCGATTTAGACCCGGAGGTCTTTGAATGAAAATTGCAGTCGTCGGCTACGGCAAAATGGGCCGCATGATCGAGAAAGCCGCCGAGGCGCGCGGCATCGAGGTTGCACTCAAGCTCGACGAATTCAACAACGCGAAGTTCGAAGGCATCACCGCGCAGAACTTTGCCGGCATTGACGTCGCGATAGACTTCTCCATCCCCTCGGCCGCCGTAGAGAACATTCTGCGCATCGCCGCGCTGGGCGTCAACCTGGTGGTGGGCACAACCGGCTGGCAGGATCACATGAGCCACGTGAAGAGTGTCGTCGCGGGGCGGGGAATCGGCATGGTCTGGAGCCCCAATTACTCGGTTGGAGTCAATGCGTTCTTCCGCATCGTCAGCGAGGCCGCTAAATTGCTCGAAACGGAACCGGAGTACGAAGCGTGGGCGTGGGAAATTCATCACGGAGGCAAGAAAGATGCGCCTTCGGGCACACTGTTGAAAGTGATCGACGACATGAAGAAGGCGGGCTTTTCGCGCCCCATCGACGTAGGGTCTAATCGTGCCGGTTATATCGCGGGCACGCACGAAATCGGTTTCGATTCCCCCGCCGATACCATCACTCTGCGGCACACCGCGCGCAGCCGCGAAGGTTTTGCGCTCGGTGCCGTGAAAGCGGCGGAGTGGATTCAGGGCAAGCAGGGGTTTTACGAATTCGGCGATATCTTATTTGGAAAGTAGGGAGGTGGTACATGTTTACAGGATGCGGAACAGCCATGGTCACGCCGTTTGCGGCGGACGAATCACTCGATGAAGTCACTCTTCGCAGGCTGGTGCGGCGTCAGATAGCGGAAGGTATCGATTTTCTGGTGCCCTGCGGCACCACTGGCGAAAGCCCGACGCTGACGATCGAAGAACATCTCCGCGTGGTTGCCATCACGGTGGAGGAGTCGAAGAATTCCCCGCGCCGCGTGCCGGTTCTTGCCGGGGCGGGCGGTTATTTTACCCGCGAAGTCATCGAACTGGCCCAGGAGTGCGAGCGCGCCGGAGCCGATGGCATCCTCTCGGTCACGCCGTATTACAACAAGCCGACGCAGGAAGGCCTCTGGCAGCACTATAAAGCGATCACTGACGCTGTGCCGCTTCCGTTGATCGTTTACAACATTCAGGGACGAACCGGTGTCAACGTGGAAACCCCCACGCTGATGCGCCTCGCCGAAATTCCGAATATCGTTGGCGTGAAGGAAGCCTCGGGCAACATCGCGCAGATCGCCGAAGTGGCGTACCGTCTTCCCGAGCGCTTCACCATTCTCTCCGGTGACGATTCGATCACCCTCGCAGTAATCGCGCTCGGCGGACGCGGCGTCATATCCGTTGCGTCGAACGAGATTCCCGGTCCGATGACAATGCTGGCGCGGTTGGCCCTTGCCGGAGATTTTGCCGGTGCGCGCACCATCCAGCGCCGCTACTTCCCGCTGATGCAGGTGAACTTCGTAGAGGCAAATCCCGGACCCGTGAAATGGGCCATGTCGCGCATGGGCCTGCTGGAACCGACTTGCCGGCTGCCGATGGTGCAGCCATCCGAGGCCAGCCGAAAGAAGATCGATCAGGTTGTCGATAGCCTGAAACTCGCCGAGGGAGCCGCCGTTGCAAGCAGCCATTGAGAACCTGTTCGACAACAAGCCGGAGCAATACACGCCGGAACATTTCGCGCTCTTTGCACGCTTCAAAGCCGCGCTGAACAAAGGTCAGATTCGCGCCGCCGAACCCGATTCCGCGGAAGCCAGCGGCTGGCGCGTCAACGGCTGGGTGAAGAAGGGAATCCTCGTCGGCTTCCGCCTGGGCGGGATCGTCGATATGTCGGTGAACCCGATACGCCAGCCGTTCCTCGATAAATCAACCTATCCAGTGCGTCAGGTGACGCCAGCCGATGGCATCCGCATCGTGCCCGGCGGTTCGAGCATCCGCGATGGCTGTTTTATTGGCCGCGGTGTCACGTGCATGCCTCCGATGTATATCAATGTGGGCGCTTACGTCAGCGATGGCACCATGGTCGATTCGCATGCGCTCATTGGAAGTTGCGCGCAAATTGGCGTGAACTGCCACATTTCGGCGGCTTCGCAGATCGGCGGAGTTCTGGAGCCGGTGGGTGCTCTGCCTGTGATCATCGAAGACGAAGTGCTGGTCGGCGGAAACTGCGGTGTCTACGAAGGTACTGTCGTCAAGACGCAGGCAGTGCTCGGCACAGGCACAATTCTGAATCGCTCTACGCCTGTCTATGATCTGGTGCGCGGTGAGGTCTATCGCGCCACTGACGAACAGCCTCTCGTGATTCCCGAAGGCGCAGTGGTTATCGCCGGTTCCCGTGCCGTTACGAGCGGTCACGGCAAAGACTGGGGCATTTCCATTTACACGCCGGTCATCGTGAAGTACCGCGACGAGAAGACGGGCTCTCGAATTCAGCTGGAAGATTTGCTACGTTAGGAGAATCGTGAAAAACATTCTGAGTGTCATCTTCGTGTCCGCGCTGTTGGCTGGGTGCGGCACCGTCGGGCCTGGTAGCGACGCTAAACCCGAAGCCGCCGCCGCAACGGGCGCATCGGGTTCCGTAGCCGCCATCAAGCGTTATCCCATGCATGGCAAAGTCGTCACCGTCAACGCCGATAAGACCGTCAGGATCGACGCTGGCCCCATTGGCGATTGGATGGGTGCGATGACGATGAACTATACGGTGAAAGACCCGGCCGACCAGGCGAAGATGACAGCAGGCACCACGTTCGATGCGACCGTGTTCGTGAACGGCGACGACTTTTGGGTCGGCGACGTTACGCCCGCGAAGTAGCCTCCTTGACCGCGCTGGCAACGGCCTCCTGAATCGCAGTCTTAACGGCATCCTTGACGGTTGCTTCCAGTTCTTCGGAATCGATATTCACTTCGGTCTGCGGGCCGGCCAATTCACGCACCACGACTTCCAGTACGGGAGCGATGGGCGGCATGTCATTCGTTACCGTTTTCGCCACCCTTTTCGCAACCTTCCGCACCGGCGGGTTGGCGGCGCTGGCCTCCGCGCCCTCGGCTCTGCCTTTCGACGATTCCTTCCAGTCGTCTTCGAATACCTCGATCAGACGGGCGGTGATTTTGGGCTCGTGGAAAATCAGCCCGACTTCGCGCCGCGCATCGAGTTCCGCGGTCCGCAGGCTCTGGCTGCCCAGAAATACGTCCGCGCGATCCCGCACCATCATGCGGGTGTGCAGCCGGATGTACAGTTTGTTGACCTCCGCGCCGGGAACTTTTCTCGATAGCCGGCCCAGCACCTTGACCTTCACGCCGGCTTTGCAGCATTCGCCGAGAAGTCGCGCAATTGCCGGGTCCGCCACGGCCGGGTCGTAAATCAGCAATTCGGTTTTAGCGCCTTTTATGAACTCTGCGAGGCGTTCCCGCGCATTCACGGGGCTGACCACAAACGTATCCATTCCGGCCGTGTAGGGCGTTCTCTTCGAATCGGCATGGAACAGTTTCACCGCTTCATGCACGGTATCTTTGTCGTCCGTGATGACGGCGAAGCTGCGGCTGCGTTCGATATCGAGCGTCGTGAAGTTGAACGCCAGCAAATAGAGCTCGGATTCGTCGACGATCAGCATCTTGCCGTGATAGCGCACCAGATCGTCATCGGTTCGCGCGACGGTGACGCCGGCCGCCAGCAGTCGCATCTCAAGCGCGCGCAGGCTCCTTTCGCCGCCGCGGTTCGTGTACGCGATCAGAGCCCGTACATCGATGCCGCGGCTGACTGCTTTCACCAGGGCGTTCTCAATTTCGACGCGGTCAAAACGGAAGATGAGAATCTGGATCGTTTTCTTCGCGTCGTTAATGCCCTTGACCAGCGGGGCTATGCTGTCCCCCGGCTGAACTATAAGTTTCATCATCGGCTATAACCTGTTCAATTCCGCGATCCTGTCCTCGACAGTTTTGCTGAACTCGTCGACTTGGTCCGCGGCGTATCCGGCGGCGCGGAACGCGTCCTGAATCTGGCTGGCGGAGAGCCCCGAGAGTAATTTACCCATCCAGCGAGCATCGTCGCGCGGGATGTTATTGAGCAAACCGTCCAGGTGAGTTCTCTGAATGAAGGATCGCGGACGTTCGGCGTACATGATGGATGGCCGCGCCGGAGTCCGAAAGTTCACATACTCCGGCGTGATCTTGTCGATGAACTTCGATCGCCTATAGGCATCGGCATCGCCCTTGGAATGGCGAAACGGAAAAGACATCCCGGGAGTTCCGAACGTGGCCCCGATGTCGCTGACTTCGTAGATCCGTTCATTCGAACCCTTCCCGATATAGATCTTATTGTTCACGTCTTTCAGGTCCCAGTTATTCACCAGCGCCATCATGACCTTCAATCCGTTGAACTCCCTTGTGCCTGCAAACGGAGCGCCGCGCCATGGCCAGTCGCCAGCCGATTTGTCATCGGCCATGTGCCGTTTCAGTCGCGCATCGTGCATAGTCCCATTGGGAGCGACCAGTTTCCCGCCGCGTTTGAGATGTGCGGGCATGTTCGCAACCTGAATGTCGGCGAGGTAGTAATCCTCATTGGCAAAATAGCCAGCAGCCCAGATGAGCCGCGAAGCCGCAGTTTCCGGACGCGCTTCCAGACCCAGCTTGATGGTCCATTTGACGCCATCACGATCCGTCACAACATATTTGGGATTCGTGCCATTCAAGTCTTCCTCGACGAAGGTGTAAGGGCTGTGAGGCTGATCCTTCTCGCCGCCGATGCCGTAATAAAGGTTGCGGGAGGCAATGTCCACAGGATCATGCCACAGGACGGCGTTCGAATTCCTCTCACCGATCATTGCCTCCGCCTTTGACTTTGCATGAACCGAACTACCGGCGATAAAGGTCAAAGCGGCAAGCGCGAAAACAGCTGCTCCCAGGCTGCAGCGTTTCTGTGGCATACGATACCTCCGTCCTTATTGAGCAAGAAGCATGCCATTTCCGATGGTCACCGGCGTGCTCAATCAGCGTCAGCATTGAAGGGACGAAAACGGTTATGAAGTTATTCGCTGTGAGCCTGACGCTAACCATACCTGCACTATTGCTGGCGCAAACGCCGGGCGATCCGACGGTAACTACGAAACCTACGCCAACTACGCCACCTGCAGCAATTGCAGGCCCGGTGACGCCGGGTGCCGATTCCTACACTCCCTTGACTCCGGCGCAAAAGGTCAAACGGCGTGCGCTGCGGCTGATTGAACCGGTAACTCTTGCCAGTTCGGCGGCGAGCGCGGGCATCAATCAATGGCGCAGGGTTCCGCATAACTGGGACGAAGGCTCTGAAGGGTACGCAATACGCTTCGCGTCGGCTGAAGGCTTCACTGCCGCTCACAACACAACGGCGCTATTGTTCGATGAAGCGTTTCATCTGGACCCGCGTTACCGGCGGCTTACCGAAGGCGGTGTGAAGGCGCGGCTCTGGAATGCAGTGAGCCAGTCGTTTCTGGCTTACAAGGACTCAGGCGGACGAACGATCAATATCTCGGAAATCGGCGGTAACTTCGGCGCGGGTTTTATTCAAGGCACGTGGATGCCGCCCGGCTACCGCAGCGCTTCCGATTCCGTGGAGAGAGGCGCACTTGGATTGCTGTTCCACACCGGGAAGAACGTAGTACGCGAATTTCTGCCTAACATCCTGCATCCTGGCCGACAATAAGTCAGGCGACCGCACTGCTCTCCGGCGCTTCTTCCGTCTCGAACTGCAACCGGTGCAGTTCAGCGTAAAGACCCTCTGCCTTCATGAGTTCTTCGTGGCTGCCGTGCTCCGCAATTGTGCCGTCTTTGACGACGAAGATAACGTTCGCTTTGCGGATAGTCGACAGGCGATGCGCCACGATAATGCAGGTCCTGCCTTCCATCAGGCGGTCCATCGCATCGCAGACCAGACGCTCGGAGAGCGCGTCCAGGCCCGATGTGGGTTCGTCCATGATGAGGATCGGCGTGTCCCTGATCACGGCGCGGGCGATGGCAATTCGCTGACGCTGGCCCTGCGACAACGTGAGGCCGCGTTCCCCGACGATGGTGTCGAATTTGTCCGGCATCTTTTCGATAAACTCCGAAGCATTCGCCAGGTCGGCGGCGCGCAGAATCTCGGCGCGGGTTGCCTCCGGCTTGCCATACGCGATGTTCTGCCACACCGTGGTGTGGAACAGCAACGTATCCTGCAAAACGAAACTAATATGCTCGCGGAGCGATTTCTGCTGGTAGCGGCGAATATCTTCACCATCGATTCTCACCGTGCCTTCCGAGGGATCGTAAAAGCGCGGGATCAGATTGATGATTGTCGACTTGCCTGCGCCGGTCGGACCGACAAGCGCGGCTGTTTGTCCAGGTTCGATTGTCAGATTCACATGGCTCAGGGTGGGGGCATCGCCGCCGTAACTGAAAGTGACATCGTCAAATTCAATGCGCCCCTGCAATCGGCCGACGCGCTTCGCTTTGGGCATATCGAGCACGTCCCTTTGCGTCTCCAGAACTTCGCGAATCCGTTCGTAGCCCACCGAGGCTTTGGAAAAGGCATCTGGCATTTTCGCAAGGTCCTGCATGGGCTTATACATCTTGCCCAGATACCAGATGAAGAGGACGAGAGAACCCGCGTCGAGCGCGCCGGAGAGCGCCATCCGCCCTCCAAAGAACAGAACCGAGGCCGTGCCTGCGGCAACAATGATATCCACCAGAGGGGAGAGACGGGCTTTGAGGCCCCGCGCATGCAGCGCGATTTCCACGCCTTCCAGACTCTGCTCTTCGAGACGGCGCTGTTCGTAATCCTCGCGCGCGAAGGCTTTGACTATGCGGATGGAAGTGAGCACCTCCTGAACCACGGAGACGATCTCGCTCTCTTTCTTCCGCACGGCGCGGGAGGCGCTCTTAATTTTCCGCGTGTACCGGTAGACCACCAGAAACAGCACGGGAACCACGGCAAGCGCGATCAGCGTGAAGCGCCAGTTGACCCAGAACATCACGCTTACCATACCGACCAGGGTGATGGCGTCGATCAATGCGCCCAGAAGACTGCCTGCGATGAAGCTCTGCACCGCATCGATATCGCTGGTCACGCGGCCGATCAGATCGCCGGTCTGCGAGTGATCGTGAAAGCCCAGGGACATGCGCTGAATGTGCGAGTAAAGTGTGCGCCGGAGATCGTGCATGACCCACTGGCCGACGCTCGTTGTGAAATATTTCTCCGTATACGTACATACGGCATCCATCACGGCCACTGCCAGAACCATGATGGCGGCGAACCTGAGTATGGCGAAGCGATCCGTGCCGGCGATGGAAAGGATGAGGCCATTGAGCCAGCCGTGCGTGGCTGCTTTGGTTTTCAGGACATTGTCGAGGACGATTTTTAGCGGCCACGGGTCCAACAGGCTGGCTATACTTTCGCCGATCACGGCCAGAAACCCGAAGGCCAGCGCCCGCCTGTGGGGTTTGAGCAGGTCTACAATGCTCCAGTGGGTGGAATGCTTCGGCTCGTCGGCAATCATCACAGTTTTGTATGGCTGTGTTGCATTTGCTCTTCCACTGTGAGCGGCCCCGGATTCAACGTTTCCGCACAAAATCCGATCCGCAAGAGAAGGAAGTTCACAAGCTGTGAATTTCCTGCGCGGCAGCTCTTACGGGGTGGGCATCTCTTATGGAATGATCGCGGCTGCGGCCACCGGCGCCATGAGCGTAGCGGAAGAGGGTGCCGACTTCGGTGCGTAGTTCTGCACATAGTGCTGAATTGCCAGCTGGTACCAGCTCATCCCCATGGAACGGGCTTCGGCCAGGGCTTTTTGATTGGTCCAGTGGTCGTGCTCGATTCGATAGCAGGCGATGATGCCGCCCGTGCGATCCGCGCCGCGATGGCAATGCACGAAGACCGGACCGGAAGGTGTGTTCTCCAGCAAGGCCAGGACTTTGGACACGCTTTCGCCTGAGGGCGTCCGCATGCCTTCCATAGGAACGCTGATATATTCCATACCCGCCGCCTTCACCGCTTTCTCTTCGCCGAGGGCGCGGGCCGAGCCGGCTTCCTGCAGGTCGATTACGGTGCGGACGCCCAGTTTCGAGAGGCTCTGAAAGCCCTCATCGGTCGGCTGTGCGCCGCGATACACAAGATCGTTGACCTTCTCGAAGTTGCCCACACCGGGAACCGAATTCGCCGCCATGGCGACCAGGGGAAGGGCAGCTGCAAAAATAATGGTAGTAAGAGTACGTTTCACGGAATGGGTCCTCCGGGGCATGATTTATTTCTACAGCTGAGTAGATGCTTTTGCCGGCGCGAAGGTTGCGCAATGCGGTGTGGCCCTTAGAGTGCAAACCATGCAGCGATGCCCCTTATCTATATCGTAATTACCCTCATGGTTGCCGGAATCATTCTCTGGCTGATCAATACGTACGTACCCATGGCAGGGAGCATCAAAACGATACTCAACGTTGTGGTTGTACTTGCGGTCTGCGTGTGGGTGCTGCAGGCGCTTGGCCTGTGGCAGTCGGTACTGAGCTATCGTGTGCCGACCGTGCATGGCAGCCAGTAACCCAGCTCCACCAGGGATGGCAAAAGGATTCGGTGGTTGGTTATTTTGTGAAACCTGTCCATTCCTATCGGGTATAGGGTAAACTCGGAAACAGTGGAGATTCTTGCTGGATTCCTGATTGCACTGGCCATTGGCGCCACCGGTGTAGGCGCGGGCAGTATCACGGCGCCGATCCTGATTCTGTTTTTTGGGATGTCGGCCCCGAGCGCTGTCACGACGTCGCTGGTTTTCAGCACCATCGTCAAACTGTTTGCGACCCCGATTTATCTTTCGCGGGGTCACGTCAACTTCCGCATTCTGGCTTACGTGGCCGGGGGTGGTCTGCCGGCCGTCATCGTAGGAAGTCTGCTGCTCAATCATCTGGATAAAAACGGCCTCACGCGGCCCATCCTGATCATTGTGGGAGTGACGGTTTTGATTTCAGCGCTGGGGACGCTCTGGCGCAGCATTTCGCCCTCGGGAGTCGCACGCAAGCCGGTACATCCGGGGTGGCTGCCCGCCGTCTTCGCTCCTATTGGTTTTGAAGTGGGGTTTTCGTCGGCTGGCGCAGGCGCGCTGGGAACGGTGGCGCTGATGCGGTTCACCGATTTGCTGCCGTCCGAAATTGTGGGCACGGATCTGGCTTTCGGACTCCTCCTGTCGCTGTTTGCAGGCGGAATTCATGCGAGCACCACCGGAGTTCCGTGGCCCGTGCTGTTCAGGTTGCTGGCAGGCGGTGTGCCCGCGGTGCTGATTGGAACGCAGTTGACCAAAGTTCTGGAGCCGCGCAAAATGCGCCTCGCGTTGTGCGTGTGGCTGATCTATATCGGCGGGCAGTTGTCGTGGAAAGCCATTCAGACACCTGCAGCGGCACCGGCGGCGGTCCGTGCGCAATCGCCTTCAGGCCGCTGATTTCCGGTTCACTGACTGAGCGGATTCGCCGGCCGATCGGGCAACACATTGGGCAACACCAGAATCTGCCGCGCGCAGGATGCTTCATCGGCATGAAAGGTGCGCGTCATAATCACGGTGCGGGGAGATTTAGGAAAGCCCGGCGCCAGCAGGGACAATCTGTACGTGCCAGCCTTCAGGCCATCGAAAGCAAAGCGTCCGGAGCTGTCGGACTCCGTGTAGCGCAGCCCAGCGCCTGTATCCAGCTCCAGAATGGCGCCGGGTGCGGGCATGCTGACGCTGTCTTCATAGCGAGGCAGGTTCTGATCGGCAAAGCCCGAACTGACGAAGCCTTCGAGGCGCGTCGATTCCTTCGCTGCGTTCGCAAGGAAATACAGGAAGCCGAGATCGCCTTGTTCCTCGCTCAGGCGGCGGGTTCGCATGCAGACGCTGGTTTCGAGCTTGCCGGAATCTTCGTCTTCAATCGCATAGACCAGGTAGGTTTCGCCAACCTGGAAGTCGAGGCCGCAATCGCCGCTGCCAGTCCAGATCTCGACCGATGCGGGCGCATCGTCATCATACTTATAACGGGTGCGGACGCGGAATTTGGCGACGCGGCCCTCCGACTGCGCCGATTCGAAGGCATTCTGCAGATCTTTGCCGGTCTTGGCCTGAGTAATCTGCGCTCGTGCGAAGTCGGGAATGCCGGTGAACAGATCGAGGTAGATTTGCTTGAGCCGGGCGAAGGCTTCTGGCGACGCATCGTTTTGCAGGCGGGCGGTTTCCGCAGCCGGCAGGGCGGCCATGGCTTTGGCGCGCGCGTAGGGATCGAGGAATGCGGGCGCTACCGATTCCACTGTGCCGATGAAAACGGCATCGGACTGGCGGGCCTCGTCGCAGACTCCGAATTGGATCATGCAGGGGCAGGCAGCGGGCAGCAAGGGAATGGCAACCCAAGCCATTACAAATAACGGGAGCGTCTTGCGCCACATGGCATTCATGCTAACAGAATCAACATGAGCAGACCAACGGTGTGCAATCGTACCGATACCAAAAATAATATACAGATTTTAGTTGATTCCAAATTCAATCTATATTATTATTGGAATCAAGCCGGGGAGGTTTTTTGAGTACTCCCACCAAAGCGAGACTAACCTCTAAACTGAAAGACCCCTGAAGCATCCTCTCCGGCGCCCGCAAGGGTTTGGGTCTCGCAAATCGAAAAACTCCTTTAGAAACTGTGAATTTGTACGTCATGGTATGATCGGGATGGTCATGTCGAACCGTACGCTGACGATTTTGGGCTGCACAGGCTCAATCGGCACCAACACTCTGGATGTCGTTCGACAGAACAAAGAGCGCTTTCGCGTCTTTGCACTGGTCGCCGGACGCAACATCGAGCTTTTAGCCCAACAAATTCAAGAGTTTAAGCCCGCTGTGGCTGTGGTTGAGGCCGCTGCCGATTTGGAACGTCTGCGGGCGCTTCTACCAAAAACGGGAATTCCGGAGCTCCTAAGTGGCTCTGAGGCCCGGGTTCAGGTCTCAATCGCTTCGGAAATCGACACGGTAATGTCGTCGATTGTCGGTGTGGCTGGTCTGGAGGCGACTTATCGGGCTGTCTGTTGCGGAAAACGGATTGGATTGGCCAATAAAGAGGTTCTGGTTTCCGGCGGTCAGCTGGTTATGGACGCCGTGAAACGCTACGGTTCCGAGTTGATCCCCGTCGATTCCGAACATAACGGCGCCCATCAGTGCCTTCGCGCCGGTCTCCGGTCCGAGGCGAAGAAGTTGATCCTGACCGCTTCGGGTGGCCCGTTTCGGACGACTCCGAAGGAAAACCTGGACTATGTGCTACCCGCTGACGCGCTGAAACATCCAACATGGAAGATGGGGGACCGGATCACGATCGATTCGGCGACATTGATGAACAAAGGATTCGAGGTCATCGAAGCCCGCTGGCTGTTCGACTTCGCGCCGGAAGCGATCGAAGTGGTGGTGCATCCGCAGTCTTCGGTGCATGCCATGGTGGAGTATGAAGACGGCAGCGTGATCGCGCAGGTATCGGCGACGGATATGCGTATGCCGATCCAGTACGCGCTGACGTGGCCGGAGCGTGCGGCGGCGCCGGTGCCTCGCATCGACTGGGCGCAAAGCCGCCACTGGGAGTTCCACGCACCCGATTTCGACAAATTTCCGCTGCTCGGCCTGGCTTATGAATCTTTACACCGGGGCGGCACGTCTTCTTGTATTCTGAACGCTGCCGATGAAATAGCAGTGGCGGCATTTTTGAAAGGCAACCTGCGCTTTACCGCGATTGCCCGCGTGGTGGAAGAGACTTTGAACCGTATGCCTTGCCGCGAACCTTCCAGCGTGGCTGAAATTCTGGAAACCGACGGAGATGCGCGCCGCAAGGCGCAGGAAGTGATAGAGACGAACGCGACTGTATTCGGTCCGCCGAGCGTAGCGGACCAGGGCAACGTCGCGGCCGTTGAGGGCAACGCATAATGATGACGCTTCTCTCTAACCTATGGTGGCTGCTGGTCCTGATCGGCGTCATGATTCTGGTTCACGAGCTGGGCCACTTTTGGGCAGCCCGTTTTTTCAAAGTTAAGGTGGATGTTTTCAGCTTCGGCTTCGGTCCGCGGCTTTTCGGCTTCCGGCGCGGGGACACGGACTATCGTTTCTCGCTGTTTCTGTTCGGTGGCTACGTCAAGATGGTGGGCGATCAGCCCGGCGATGCGCACGCAACCGATCCCGATGGCTTCCTCTCCAAGCCCCGCTGGCAGCGCCTGATTATCCTCTTTGCCGGACCTTTCATGAACGTGGTTCTTGCGGTGGCCGTTCTGACGGGCCTGTATATGGTCTCGTTCGAAAAGATCATCGACGACAACGGCGCGGTGGTAGGTCACGTTGTGGCGGATTCGCCGGCAGCGAAGGCTGGAATTATCGCGGGCGACAGGATTTTAAAGATCGACGGCGATACGAGTCCGGACTGGGAAGATATTCTGACGCGCGAGATCGAGCGTGTGGATCGGCCGATTGCCGTCACTGTTCAGCGCGCGGGTCACACGTTCAACACCAACGTAACTCCGGTGCTCGACGAAAAGTCGGGTATGGGCGATGCGGGGTGGGAAGGGCAGAACGCGATTCAGGTGGGTGCTGTCAGCGAAGGTATGCCGGCCGCTGCCGCCGGATTGCAAAAGGGCGATCTGCTGCTCAAGGTGAACGGTACCGCCATCCATTCGCGCTACACGCTGCCCGACATTATTAAGCGCAGCGAAGGCAAGCCGGTTACGGTGGAGTTTTCGCGCGCGGGCTTCGCGCCGGGCGTTACGCGAACCGTCATGATGCAGCCGAAGTTCACCGATATGGACGGTTCGGCGCGCTGGATGATCGGCGTGAGTCCCGAGGTGAAGTGGAATATCCAGAAGGAGAGCCTTTCGCTGCCTGCCGCGTTCGCGGAGTCTGTGAAGCAGAACGCGAAGTTCGGAACGCTCATCGTGGAAATGCTGCGCGGCATTGTGGAACGACGCGTTCCGGCGAAGACGCTGTCGGGTCCGATTGGCATTGCGGGTCAGGCGACGGCGGCTGCGAAAGAAGGCCCGGCGTCGTTTCTGACGCTGATGAGCATGGTGAGTTTGAATCTGGCGATATTGAATTTGCTGCCGATTCCGATTCTGGATGGCGCGCATATTCTGACGCTGCTGATCGAGATGGTGATGGGCCGCGATATCAGCCTCAACGTGAAGGAAAGCATGCTGAAGGTGGGGTTTGTGTTCCTGATGATGCTGATGGTTTTCGTTATTTATAACGATATTGCGCGGCGAATTGCGCCTGGCCTGCTGCTGCATTTGCTGCGTTGAACTGATCGGCCTAATTGATCCGCGCACTGTAATATTGCGGTCGCGTGCGGCCTTTTATTTGCAACTACACGGCTCTTTCGATCATCTGGTAACCTGACAAAGCCAATGGAGTGTTCGTGTATCCGCCAAACGGAGCTGCCCCACACCTCGAAACTATTCGCCGATCTCGTCTATAACTTCGAGCGGGTCCATGACCTGTACCCCTGGCAACCGAATAGCCTGGACGCCGTTTCCAGCGCTTCCCAATTCGCCTTTCCCGACGATCGCCGCGCCGCCATTGTGCGCGCCCTCACGCCACTGAATCAGGGCGATGCGCTGGTGGAGAAATCGCTTCGGAAACTGGCCACGCCCGGCGTTGTCGCGATTGTGACGGGCCAGCAGGTGGGCCTGTTTTCGGGCCCTGCCTATACCGTATATAAGGCGCTTACCGCGATAAAAATCGCTGCCGAGCTGGAAGCGCGCGGAATCCCCGCGGTCCCCGTATTCTGGCTGGCGACGGAAGATCACGATCTGGCCGAAGTCGATCACGCCTGGGTCTATGGCGGCGACTACAGGCCAGTGCGCCTACAGGCTAAAGGCCCGGCCAATAACGGAACGCATCCGGTTGGCGGAGTGGTTCCCGAAAACTTTCCGCTGACGGAGCTTCGCGCGGCCCTCGCAGGGTTGCCTTTCGCCGAAGAAGCGTATGCGATGGTCGCGGGGGCGTACCAGACTGGCGAAAGTATGGGTTCGGCCTTCGCCCGTATCATTCGGCAGTTGTTTGCGCCCTACGGGCTGCTGATGATCGATCCCATGGATCCCGGTGTTCGCACGGTGGCGGCTCCGTTCATGGCGGAAGCGGTCACGCGCATGCCGGAATTGGTGGAAGCGCTGATCGCGCGCAGCGGGGAACTCGGAACGCGCGGCTACCACGCACAGGTACTGGTGGATAAACAGACTTCGCTCGCGTTTCTGCTCGAAGGCGGGCACCGCATTGCACTGCGGCATTCCGGCGGCGAATTCGTGGCCCACCATCGCAAATGGACGGCTGCGGAGTTGAGCGAGCGGGCCGCCGAGCTTTCGCCGAATGCGTTGCTGCGTCCGGTGATGCAGGATTATTTATTGCCGACAGCCGCTTACGTGGGTGGGCCCGCGGAACTGGCTTATCTGGCGCAATCGCAGGTTCTCTACGGCAAGTTGCTGGGCCGGCAGCCGGTGGCTTTTCCGCGCGCAGGCTTCACAATTCTCGATGAGCGCGCGGCCAAACGGATGACGCGCTACGGCCTGAATCTGACCAGCCTTTTCACTAACGATCAGACGCTGCAGGCGACCATTTCCGCGCGCCTGGTGCCCTCCGAACTGCGTGAACGCCTGAATACCACTCAGCAGGCCGTTGCCGCGGCGCTCGATACGCTCAGCACGGAGCTGGGACGCTTCGATGTTTCGCTCAACGGCGCGCTCAGCACCAGCCGCCGCAAGATCGAATATCAGCTCGGCAAGATCGGGCGTAAAACGGCTTCGCAGATCATGGCGCGCGACGCGCAGGCTGCGTCCGACGCGAGAGCGCTGTCGGGCCTGGTGTTTCCCGAGAAGCACCTGCAGGAGCGCCTGTATTCCATCGTGCCGTTCCTTGCGAAATTCGGCTCCGGACTCATCGGCGATATCTATGCCAGTGTGGATACGGCAAGCCCGGATCACCGGCTGCTGGTTCTTTAGAGCGCCCTCACGGCGTCTTCCACCTGTTGTGCAATAGCTGCCGCATCGTCACCCGCTGGTCGCAGCGGAGCGCCGAACCTGACGCTCGCCCTGCCCGGCGTTGCGAACTTCGCGTTCTTATGCAACACGCGATCAAGGCCGGTTAGCCGAACGGGCACCACAGGTATTCCCAGCCGCGCCGCCAGCATCCCCACGCCAGGCTGAAAGCGCGCGATATCGCCCCGATCGGTGCGCCTGCCTTCCGGAAAGATCAGGATCGAATAGCCGTCGGCAACGAGCCCGCCGGCGTAGCGAAGGGCTTCGCGTGCGCCCGCTTCTCGCTGCGGTAAAGGAAAGATGTTGAAGATCAGCAGCGCCAGATAATAATTCAGTCCGTTGGTAAAACGTTCAGCCGGTTTGTGGCGTTGCGGATGAAAATAGGAATCGAAGAATTCCTTCGCCACGGCGGGCGCCAGCCGGTATCGCCACTTCGCGGGCAGCGCCGCCAGGATCGCGGGGCCGTCGAAATGACTCTGGTGATTCGAAGCAAAGATCACCGGGCCGTTCACGTCGTGCAGGTTTTCGAGGCCCGACACTTTCAGCCAGGCAAACGCCCTGGTGAGCGGTAATATCAGTCCCGGCAGCGTCACGCGACGCACCGCGCGCGCCGCCGCGGAGCGATTCCACTCGGGATACTCAAACGGCTCTTCGGCAGTGCCGGCCGCTGCGGGCTTCGCATTCGCCAGATCGGCCACGGTTCGCGCGTTGGCAAAGCTCGCTTCGTCGATGGGCGCTCCGCTTCGCCGTTCCAGTTCCATCAGCAACTGAATGCGGTCAAGCGAACTCAGTCCCAGGTCGTCGAGCGAACTGGCGCCGGTGATTGCGCGTCCGGCGGTAAATTTGCGAATCACGTCTTCGACGGAGCCATCGCTTGCAGGCGCCGCGGGCACCCCTTTTCCCGCCACCCACGCCGCCACTTCGCCGCGTTTCAGTTTTCCCGTGCCGGAGGTGCGCGGCAGCTTTGCCTCGGGCCACAACGACCATCCACGCACTCTCTGATGACCTTCGAGCTTGCCGTTCGCCTGGCCCACGATCGACTCGGCATTCGCGCCGTCTTCCAGAACCAGTACCGCGTGCACCAATTCGCGCGCGCCCTGCTTCTCCGCCACCACGGCCGATTCCCGCACGCCCGGCTGCGCGTTCAGCACGCGCTCCACATCTTCCGGATAGACGTTCAGCCCGTCCGGCGAGACGATCATTTCTTTCTTACGCCCCAGAATGCTGAGCCTGCCTTCGGCATCGAGCGCGCCGATATCGCCAGTATGCAGAAAGCCCTCTGCATCCAGCAAAGTGTCGCGCAGGCTCGTTTCGGGTTGCCCGAAATAGCCGGGCGTGATGTTGTCGCCGCGCAAGAGCACTTCGCCATCGGGTGCGATGCGAATCTCCACGCCCGCAATGGCCTTTCCCACAGAGCCTTTGCGCGTCTCAAACGGATGATTCAGCGTGGCCACGGGCGCGGTCTCCGTGAGGCCGTAACCCTGAATCACGACGTAGCCCAGCTTGCGCCAGAATTCTTCGAGCTGCGGATCGAGCGGCGCCGCGCCCACCACGAAAGCCCAGAACTTCCAGCCGAGCAAACGATGCACCTGGCGATACTGCCACCAGCGCCCGTACCATTTGCCGGAGCGCGCGGGCGCGGCCGCAGAGGGCACCGCCTGCAGCACGTAATCGCGCAGTAATTCGAGCATCTGCGGGACCGAGACCAGCACGGAAATTCGCCGCCGATGGATCAGATGCGCGGCTTCGCGCGGACTCGACCCAGGTATGAAGAAAACCTCGCCCGCGATCATCGCCGGAATAAATGCCGCCATGGATTGCCCGAACATGTGGCTGAGCGGCAGCAGATTCAGGAAGCGGATCGGCTGGAACGGCCCCATGTAGCGGCGGTATTTTTCAATCCCGTGATCGATCGGTTTCAGGTTGGCGAGGATGTTGCGATGCGTGATGGTGACGCCCTTCGGTTCACCCGTCGCGCCCGAAGTGAATAGAATTTCCGCCAGTTGATCGAGCGGCGCTGGTTGAAAATCCGCTACCGAGGAGGGTTGCGCGAGGGCCTGCGCGAGAACTCCGCGCATCGGCCAAACAGGGCAGGGAAGCCCGGGCGGCGGGGTCAGACCTTCGCCCAGCATCAGCGCCCGCGCATCCACAATCGCGGCGATGCGTTCGACGACGCTCGCCGACGATCGGAAATCGATCGGCACCGCGACTACGCCTTCAAGCAGGCAACCCCACAGCGCAACCACCCACTCGGGCCGGTTCTCGCACCAGAACAACACGCGCTCGCCAGGCTTGATTCCGGCGCTTCGCAAACGCTTTGCGAAGCCGGTGGCAGCTGCGGCAGCCGTGCCGTAGCTGACACGAACGGGGCCGACGTCGCCCTCATAACGCAGAAAGTCTCCGGAGTTTTTGCTCCAGAGCGAGAAGAATGCGGCCAGGGATGGAGGGTTGCCAATCACGCGTGAGACGGTGCCTTCACAATAACAACGACGCATGGTCTGTTGTCTAATTGAGGCTATGGAGGCAATTCTTCAATCCTGGATCGACTATGTCTTTATCGACCAAACCGACAAACCCGAGTGGGCGGGACCACGTGAGCAAATACCCGTACTAATCTCGGAGACATTTGAGCGTAGTGGTGAATTGCTTGCGAAATTCTCCGACGAACAACTGGATCAGGGGTTCTGGCATCTCCTGAGCGAAGGCCCTCCGCAATTTATGGGAACGCTGGCAAACGAGACAATACCTCTTGAACCCCGCCTGCGCGCGGTGAGATCCATCGCTCCGTTGTTTGAACAGGTCATGGCGGTGCGCTCTACTTCCCATCTTTCCCACCTCGACGACAAAGGCGCAAGTCCGCTCAACAGCGCCTGTTACATGTGGTGGGACCTGCTTCGTTTGGTTCTCTGTTCGACATCGCTCGTCACCCAAGTCATCGCAACACTGCATCGCCAGCTTGTAATCCCACACGATGCCTGCCGCGAGAGCGCACTCCACGGCATTGGCCACCTGCGCCGCGACTCTCCGCAGTACCAGAAACAACTCTCCGGCATCATCGACGAATTCCTGGACGGCACGCCCGGTCTGCGAACCGAACTGATCGCCTACGCCGAACAGGCCAGGCGCGGCGAACTTCTGTAAGCGCGCCGCAGTTATACAATGAGGTCGTCCCGAGACCCTCATGAAGCAAATCCCGTTATCCATCGCGCTGTTCGTATTCGCCGCAGCCGCGCTGCCCGCGCAGCCGCCCATGCCCACCGACTCCTGGCTCACCTTCAACGGCGATTATTCCGGCCGCCGCTTCAGTCCGCTCGCGAAGATCAACTCTGCCAATATCAATTCGCTCTCGCTCGCGTGGACGTGGCGGCTTACGGCCAGCGGCGGCTCCAGCAGCAACCTGCGCAGCTCGCCGCTCATGGAAGATGGTGTCATTTACCTCTCCACCGAAGACAACGCTTTCGCGGTCGATGCCCGCACTGGCCGCGAAATGTGGCACTACATCTGGCCCAGCAGCGGCGGCCGTCATAACGGCAACAAGGGTCTGGCGATGTCGGGCAATTTCCTTTACATGGAAACCGGCGATTGTCATCTGGTGTCGCTCGGCAAAGAAGACGGCAAGCTGCGCTGGTCGAAATCGATCTGCGATCTGGATCAGTTTTACTTCGCCTCCGTGGCACCCACCGTGGTCGGCAATCACGTGATTGCCGGTGTCAGCGGCGACGATTCCGATGTTGGCGGATATCTCGAAGCGCACGATCCGGAAACCGGAGAGTTGCAATGGCGTTTCTACACCGTGCCGCAGAAAAAGGGCGATCCCGGCATGGATAGCTGGCCGAACGCAGACATGGCGTCGCACGGTGGCGGCATGACCTGGGTTCCCATCACCTACGATCCCGATCTGAAAATGATCTACGTGACCACAGGCAACCCGCAGCCCGTCATTGCCTACGCCAACCGCCCGGGCGACAATCTATACACCTGTTCGCTCGTCGCGCTGAACGCCGATACCGGCAAGATGGCGTGGTACTTTCAATCCTCGCCGCACGATACGCACGATTGGGATTCCACGCAGATCCCTGTCCTGATCGATGCGCCGATTAACGGTCAGCCGCGCAAGCTGATCGCGCAGGCCGCGCGCAACGGCAACTTTTTTGTGTGGGATCGCGTGACGGGGAAGTCGATCGTTTCGACGCCGTATGTAAAACTCAACTGGACGCTCGGCTATAACGATAAGGGTCAGCCGATTCCGAATCCGGAGAAGAATCCCTCCATCGCAGGCACTCTGGTCAGCCCGAATTCCGGCGGTGCGACGAACTGGTTTCCGCCCACTTTCAGCCCCCAGACTGGACTTTTCTACGTCAATGCCTATCGGACTTTCGGCATTTTCTATCTATACGACGCCACCGACAATCCGCAGGGCTGGGGTGGCAATTCGCAGGGCAGCTGGTCTGAAGGGATGCTCGAAGCGCTCGATTACAAGACCGGCAAGGTGAAGTGGAGCCACAAGTGGGAAGGCACGTCCAGTTCCGCTCTGCTTTCGACCGCCGGCAATCTGATTTTCAGCGGCGCGCCCGGCAATTCCATCGAAGCGCTGAACGCCACTACCGGCGATGCGCTTTGGCACGCGCGCCTGGCGACGGGCGTGAGCAATCCGCCGGTCACCTGGCAGCTGGATGGCACGCAATATCTGGTCGTTGGCGGTGGCGATACGCTGTACGCCTTCGCCATGCTGGCAAAATGAACGTTGCCCGCATTGCGGTTCTCTGCGCGCTCAGCACGGCTGCATTGAGTGCGCAGCAGCCCGGCGGAGCGCGGTTAAATGGGATGCCCACCGATTCCTGGCCAACCTATTTCGGCGATTTCACCGGTCGCCGTTTCAGCTCTCTCGCAAAGATCAACGACGCCAACGTCAACTCCCTGACACTCGCCTGGATCTATCGAATGTCGGCTGCAACAGCCGCGGTGAATCCGCCGCGCGGCACACCGCTAATGTCGGACGGCGTGATTTATTTCTCCGGCACCGACAACGCGTACGCCGTCGATGCGCGCACCGGCCGCGAAATCTGGCACTACTCGCGCGTGAGCACCGTAGGCCGCCACTTTTCCAATCGCGGCATGGGGATGGATGCGCGCCAGGTCTTTTTCGAAACGCCGGATTGCCATCTGATCGCGCTCAACAAGACCGACGGCACGGTTCGCTGGTCGAAAGTGATCGCAGATATCGATCGGTTCTATTACTGCTCCGTAGCGCCCGCCGTCATTGGCGATCACGTCATCGCGGGTGTTAGCGGAGACGATCTCGATAACCCCGGCTTCATCGAAGCGCACGACCCGGAGACCGGCGACCTGCAATGGCGCTTCTACACGGTGCCCATGAAAAAGGGCGATCCCGGCATGGCTTCCTGGCCCAATGAAAATATGGCGTCGCACGGCGGTGGCATGACCTGGCAGCCAGTGACTTACGATCCGGACCTTGATCTGATCTACTTAAGCACCGGCAATCCACAGCCCGTCATCGCGAACGCCAACCGGCCCGGTGACAACCTCTACACCTGCTCCATCGTTGCCGTGCACGCCGACACCGGCAAAATGGCGTGGGCATTTCAAACTTCTCCGCATGACACGCACGATTGGGATTCCACTCAGCCCGCCGTGCTCTTCGACGCCCCTATAAATGGCCAGCCGCGCAAGCTGGTGGCGCAGGCCGCGCGCAACGGCCATTTCTTCGTACTGGACCGCGCGACGGGCCAGGCCATCGTCTCCACCGAATACGTGAAGACGAACTGGGCGCTCGGCAATAACGCGCAGGGTCAGCCGATTCCCAATCCCGAAAAACTGCCCTCAATCGCAGGCACGCTTGTCAGCCCGAATCAGGGCGGGGGAGTCAACTGGTATCCGCCCACTTTCAGCCCGCTCACTGGCTTGTTCTACGTGAATGCCAACCGCGCTTACAGCATCTACTATCTCTACGACGGCACCGACAATCCACAGGGCTGGGGCGGCAACGATCGCAGTGGCTGGTCGGAGACTTCGCTCGAAGCCATCGATTACCAGACCGGCAAAATCAGCTGGAGTCACCAGTGGGCGAGCCCGAACAATTCCGGCTTGCTTTCCACTGCCGGCAATCTCATCTTTACCGGCGCGCCGGGCAATACCTTCGAAGCCCTCAACGCCACCACGGGCGAACCGCTCTGGCGCGCGCGCCTGGCGGCTATCGCGACCGTTCCCGCCACAACCTGGGAACTGGACGGCACGCAATACGTGATCGTGGGCGCTGGCGATTCCCTCTACGCCTTTACCATCCGGTAAAGCGTGCAGGATATACAATTGGTTCGAGCCATATGAACCGAACTCCGGGATTTGCCGTCTTCATCACCCTGATCGCTGCCGCTGCGGCCGTTGCCCAGGAAGGCCCTCGCCCCACTACACCCGGCCCGGCCCAGCGCACCACGGGCGATTCCATCGGCCCGTACAACAAACAGGTCGTCAATGAAGCCGCCGCCGACCGTGGCCGCCATTTCTACGCCACCGAGTGTGTCGATTGCCACGGTCCCACCGCGCGCGGAGTCGATAACAAAGGTCCGAATCTGGTCCGCTCCAACATCGTGCTGCATGATCGCGTCGGCTCCGAACTCGGCCCGTTCCTGAAAAAGGGCCACCCGCTGCAAAGTGGCGCCATCGCCGCCAGCCTCACCGATAACCAGATCGCCGACCTCTCGCACTTTCTCAAGCAGCGCGTCGACGACGCACTCAAACGTCAGCCCATGGGCGATCACATCAACGTCATCACCGGCGATGTCGCGGCCGGCAAAGCTTACTTCGAAGGCGACGGCAAGTGTGCCGGTTGCCACGCGCTGACCGGCACGGAACCGCGCAGCCTGGCGGGAATCAATGCTCGCTTCGCCGATCCGGTTGACCTGCAGCAGGCCATGATGTTCCCCTCCGGCCGTGGACGCGGCGGACGCGGCCGTGGCGGCCCAGCTTCCGCGCCTGTCATGCTGACAGTCACTCCGGCCGGCGGACAACCCATCACCGGCGAACTCGTCTTCCTCGACGATTTCGACGCGCAACTGCGCGATTCATCCGGTAAACTGCACACTTTCACGCGCACGCCGACCCTGAAGGTGGTTAAGACCGATCCCCTTCAGGCCCACCACGAATTACTCGACCGCATCACCGATAAGAACATGCACGATCTGGTGGTCTATCTGGAGACGGTGAAGTAATGCAGCTCCGCGCAATTGCGTTTGCAGCGGCCCTCGCTGCGGCATCCCTCTATGCCCAGAAGCCGATGCCAACCGACTCCTGGCCCACCTACAACGGCGATTTCTCCGGCCGTCGCTTCAGCCCGCTCGCGAAAATCAACGACCACAACGTCAACTCCCTCGGCCTCGCCTGGATGTACCGCATCAATGCCGGAGGGGGAGCCAATAATAGTCCGCGCGGCACACCCCTGATGTCCGACGGCGTGATCTACTTCTCCAGCACCGACAACGCCTTCGCCATCGACGCCCGCACCGGCCACGAAATCTGGCACTATGTCTGGCCCTCTACCGGCGCCCGCCACTTCTCCAACCGCGGCATGAGCATGGACGGCAACCAGGTCTTTTTCGAAACGCCGGATTGCCACCTGGTCGCGCTCAGCAAAGAAGATGGCAAGCTGCGCTGGTCGAAATCCATTGCCGATATCGACCAGTTCTACTACTGCTCCGTCGCGCCGGTCGTCGTCGGTCACCACGTCATCGCAGGCGTCAGCGGCGACGATCTCGATATCCCCGGCTTCATCGAAGCGCACGATCCGGAAACCGGCGAATTACAGTGGAAGTTCTACACCGTGCCCATGAAAAAAGGCGATCCAGGCATGGAATCGTGGCCCAATCAGGACATGGCCTCGCACGGCGGCGGTATGACCTGGCAGCCCATCACTTACGATCCAGATCTCGACATGATCTACGTCACCACCGGCAACCCGCAGCCCGTCATCGGTTTTGCCAATCGCAAGGGCGACAATCTTTACACCGCTTCCATCTGCGCCGTCCACGCCGATACCGGCAAGCTCGCGTGGTCGTTCCAGGTTTCGCCGCACGATACGCACGATTGGGATTCCACCGAAGCAGCCGTTCTTTTCGACGCGCCGGTCTCTGGCCAGCCGCGCAAACTGCTTGCCCTCGCTGCGCGCAACGGCAAGTTCTTCTTGCTCGACCGCATCACCGGCAAGGCCATCGTCTCCACCGAATTCGTGAAGACGAACTGGTCGCTCGGCTACGACACCAAAGGCCAGCCAATTCCCAATCCCGAAAAAGTTCCGTCACTGGCAGGCTCGCTCTCCAGCCCCAACCAGGGCGGCGCGACCAACTGGTATCCGCCCACCTTCGATCCCCTGACCGGCCTGTTCTACGTGAACGCCAACCGCGCCTTCAGCATCTACTATCTCTACGACGCTACCGATAATCCGCAGGGCTGGGGCGGCAACGACCGCGGCGGCTGGCAGGAAAGCGCGCTCGAAGCCCTCGATTACCAGACCGGCAAAATCAAATGGAGCCATCCCTGGGAAGGCGCATCCAACTCCGGTCTGCTTTCGACCGCCGGCAACCTGATCTTCACCGGCGCGCCTGGCAGTTCCATCGAAGCTCTTAATGCAACCACCGGCGCGCCGCTCTGGCATTCGCGCCTCGCATCGGGCGTCAGCACTCCTCCCACAACCTGGGAACTCGACGGCACCCAGTACCTCATTGTCGGCGCGGCCGATACGCTCTACGCGTTCACCATGCTGACAAAATAAGAGCTGAGCCGAAAAGGACCCTGAAAAGCAAAATGACCTGTCTCGATTGCGGTAAAGAAATGGCCAGCTATGAGGTGCACACTTCCTCCACCACCGCTACCTACGACGTATGCGAAGCCTGCGGCGGCCTGTGGCTGGATAAAGGCCAGCTGGATAAAGTTGCCGATCAGGTAGCTGGCGATATCGAATACTGTTCCACTGAGGAAGCCGAAGCCGCAACGCCTGCCTCCGACAAAATCTGTCCCCGTTGCCCGAGCGAGCATCTTATCAAGGTGAAGTTTCTCGGTGACGACGCCATCATTCTGGAACGCTGCGACAACTGCCACGGCTTCTGGCTCGATGGCGGGCAGATCGATCGGATCGATAAACAGCTGGCAGGCATCATGCCGGTCAGGAGCCAGGGCCTTTCGGCGTTCATCGCCAATACCCATTTGCCGCACTACAATTACACGACGCGCGACAGCGCGGAAACCGATTTCATCGTCCCTGTGCTGCCCGTTCCCGACGCCCGGCATATCGGAACGGCGAAGCACAAATGCCCCGACCACGAATTCTTCCTCGATATATGGGAAGCGTATGGCATGAAATTCGAAACCTGCCCGAAATGCGCGGGCCTATGGCTGCACGAAAAGGAACTCAAGGTTTTGAAGGATAAAACCGACGACGGCAATCTGCGCTGGATGAACGACGAAATCGCCGCCATCGATAAGACCAGTGGCATCGCGTCGAAAAGATTGTGCCCGCAGGATCGCGTCAGCCTGCTCTCCACTCACTTCGGCAACTCCGGGATCACCATCGAGCATTGCGCCACATGCCATGGCGTGTGGCTCGATCGCGATGAATTCAACGACATCGTCCGCTATCTGGAAGATGAGTTGATTCACGAGACTTCCGCGGACATGAAGAAGAAGGTAGCCGAAGAAGTAGGAAGAATTCGCACGGATCGTTCCGAGAGCACGCTTTCGGAAATTCTGGACGCAAAATCGGCCATCTCGGCGCTGATCGGCGTTTCGATCTTCGACCATCCGAAGCTGGCCAGTTTTCTTCTGCAGGCGAATAAAGCTGAGCGGGTCATCGGCGGCAACTGACCGCACGGTCAATAAGGCTTCCGCCCTACCCAATTCCCGGGCGGATCGTATTCGCAAACCCACACTTCGCGCCTGCCCCCGCGCGCCACCGCGCACCCGACTTCCCGCGTGTCGTTCCAGACGATTTGCGTATAGTGTCCGCACACGCCGCGGCAACTGTTCGACCGGTAATCGAAATCGGCGACCTCGTCGGCCCACGCCTTCACTACCAGTCCAGGCGTCGCCGTCCCCTCCGAAATCTCGTACAGATTCTCGCCGTACTTCGGATTATGGCTGTGGACAAACTGCCCGTTTTGCATCAAACGGTCCGCCCATTCCTGCGCCACCCTGGCCAGCGGTTCCGACCATTTCAGCGGCGCCGTTCCCACCCGGCTCCGCACCGCATTGTGCTCAGCCACCATCTCATGCGCAAGCGATGACAAAGGGGGTGACCCAGCCGCGCTCTCGCCGAAGTGACGCCATTGCGCCGCCCCGGTTCCGGCCAGCGCAAATATCAGCAGCCAGAATGTATACCTCATGTAGCTTCCGACGTGTCCTGCGCCACCCGCGTACACAGCATTCGCAAAAGAAAACGAATTTTAACGGATTACGGGATGGGCGCAGAGGACGACGAAACCACTGGCCCCCATCCGCGTCTTAAGCCTTACGCATTTGGCGCCGGATCAGCAGCAGTGCCGGGCCGACAAGCAGCAACAGCGACGCGGGCTCCGGTGCGGTGCCTGCCGTGAGTGAACCGGAACTCAAAAGCGGATCGCCAGCCGGAGCATCCGATGCGATATTCTGCTCCCAATCGGAATAGTAGTTGCCGCCTTCGCAATTCGCCAGTGAATTGGAGCAAAGTGAAGGAGACCCCGTGTAGCCGATAAGATTCGTATTGGAGCCGAGCGGAAGCGTCAAAGTGAGAATCGGGTCGATCGCGATAATTGCTGGTATCGCGAGAGGTTGAGTATACGCGGAATCCAGCACATTGATTTCGAAGAAATTATCCGTCGCATCCACGCCGATGTTGTAAGGCAGGCCGTTCAGCTCGTCGAAAGTAAAGTCGACACTGTTGGTACCGCCAGTGACCGTCAACTCGGGGCCAGACACCACGCCGGTCGCGGTATCGATGACAATAGTACCTCCCAGAACGCTGCCATCTTCAAAAGTACCGCTGGCATCGAACGTCACATTGCTGGCCAGCGCCGTACCCAGCGTACCCAATCCGACAAGTCCCGCTATACAAACGATTTTTCCGAGTCCCATATTCCTCCAGAGTCTTTATTTTCTATAAACTAAGATACGAGGTTAACATCACGTGGCACCTGGTACAAATAGCCCAGTGGTTATATAGTCCTATTACTACTGTCGGTACTTTCAGTAGGGAAACTCATGATTCCGAGAACCAAAAATGACGCCGTCGCCCGGGCCCTGCGCGAGGCCTTCGCCGTACCGCAATTCGACGACATCCAAACCATGACTGCGGGCCTTTCAAAGGCCCTCGTCTTTCGCATCGTCGTGCGCGGGTATCCCTATCTTCTCCGCGTCATCCCGAATACCGACGCCGCCCTGGGCCCCGGCGCGGGCGACCAGACCCACCACTTTGCCTGCATGAAAGCGGCTGCCGAAGCCGGAATTGGCCCCCGCGTCTGGTACACCAGCCCGGAAGACGGCGTCTCCATCACCGATTTCGTGGATGCGCAGCCGTTTCCGCGAACCGAGGCCCTGGCCTTGCTGCCCGCCACCCTCCGGATACTGCACGCGCTGCCGCCCTGGCCGACCTCGCGAGTAGTCCACTACCTCGACGCTATGGATAAACTGGTGCGAAGATTCCAGGCTGCCGGAATTCTGATCGCCAGCGAATCCGCCGAACTCTTCGTCCTCTATTCACAGGTGATGGACGTCTACCCGCGTGACGGCTCGGACATGGTCCCGAGTCACAACGACCTGCGCCCGGAAAACATTCTCTTCGACGGGCACCGCGTCTGGCTGGTGGATTGGGAAGCGGCTTTCCTGAACGACCGTTACCTCGATCTCGCCGTCGTAGCGAATTTTGTGGTCGCGAACGCCGCCGAAGAAGAAACTTATCTCCGCACCTATTTCGGAGAACCGCCTTCCGACTACCAGCGCGCGCGACTGTATCTCATGAGTCAGCTCCTGCACCTGTTTTATCCCGCGTTCGTCATGCTTTTCAGCTGTAAAGGCAGGTCGATCGAATCGCTGGCGAAAGCCCCGGATTTCAGAGACTTTCACACCCGTATTCGGGCAGGCGAAATCGATCTGGCCAACGACGAAAGCAAGCTGGACTACGCGAAGGTTCATCTGAACCAGCTATTGCAGGATGGGCGCACCCCGCGCTTTCAGGAGTCGTTGCGAATCGTCTCCAGTCCAATCTAATTCTCAGTCGGAACGCGCTCCACGTGGTCGATCGCCAGATAATCCACCGGGATTCTCTCCGGCGTCAGCCTGAGGCCGAGCTCCTTCTCAATAGCGGTGAAGATCGACCCATAGTCCGCATGCGGCACGTCGCCAGGTGAATCGTCGCGCGTAAAAATCAGGTCGAAGTCATACTTGCCTGTCAGCCCCGTCTTATCCACCACCGGTTGTTTGAGCTCATGCTCGGCCGCCATGGCAATCGCATCCACGGACGCATTCTGAAACTTAACCTCGAACCCCGCATTCATGCCGAAATAAGGAGCGCCCGTGTTCGCCTTCAGCTTCGAACCCTCTTTCGCGACCACCAGCGCATAGCCGGGCACCATCCTCTGCTCATGGTGCACCTTCAGGTGGAAGCGTTCTTCCAGCAGCTTCTGCAGCAACGGCACCATCTGCTCCTGGGTGAGACGCGCTTCCCCCTCCACCTTTGCGTCAACATCATAGTGCTGACGGTCGAGCCAGTCGGGCGCTCCCAGGATGTTGTTACATTTGACCCCAAACGACATACAGATCAAACTCTTGAGGCCAGTATGCCGAACCGTGAGCCGATTGGATGGAAACACCGTTTGCACCACCCGGAACTGAGGCGTATTGGTATATTCCAGTGATGAATGCGGATCGTTCGGATCTTCGAGCCGCACCGATGCGGCCTCGAAACTCTGCGCTCGCATCATTCCAGCGAGCACGACCAGGCCGAGAGCGAGAAACAGTCTCGTCATTTGAGCCTCCCGATTCGTCTACTTCGCAGCCGGTGCCATCCCCGCATCGAAAGCGGCGAGGTCGCGCTTCAGGTGAACGATTTTTTCTTCCAGAGCGCTGATGAAGGGGTTAAGCTCGGCACCTGCGCCTGCTTTTTCTCTCCACTCCGATATTTGCTTTTCGTCGAGCGCCATCTCTTCTTCGATGGTTGCCCGATACCGCGCGCGTGCGGCCGTGATTTTAGCGAGTTCCTCCTTTTGTCCGTCCATCAAATGGTCGAATTTCGCCCGATCGCTCTGATCTCCTGCCATTGGTGGCGCACCAACCGGCGCCACGCTATAAGCACCAACCGGCGCCACGCTATAAGTTGTAGCCAGCACCGTGCGGCTCTGCGCAGCCAGTTTGCTCTGGTCCGCAAAATCCTTCAGCACTCGCTGATACGAAGCGATCGCCGCCATCCGATTCCCCTGCTTGCGATAGCACTCGGCCATCCGAAATAACGCCGTCGCCGCAGTCTGACGCGCCTCGGCGAATTGCGCCAACACCACCTGATATTGCTGGATCGCGGCGCCTGGCTTTTGTTTGGAATCTTCCTCCAGAATGCCGTTCCGCAGCGAGTCCGCCATATGCTCCTGCGCAAAACCCGCTGCCGAGCACGCCAGCAAAATCGCCATCACAGTTCTGATTTTCATTTGTATCACTCTCCTCATCTGCAGTTTGCCGCACTTAGCCCCCGCGAATGTCACGCTTCTGCAAAATCGCATTCCGCACCTTCCAGCCGATAGCCCACGCCATGCACCGTCACGATCCACCGCGGATTTTTCGCATCGTCCTCCACCTTCGCGCGCAGCCCGACCACGTGATTGTCCACCGTTCGCGTCGTGGGAAACGCGGTCGCGCCCCACACCAGATCCAGAAAACGCTGCCGCGAAACCGGCTCGCCTTCCGCCTCGGCCAGCAACCGCAACATGGCAAATTCTTTGGCCGCCAGATGCAGCGCCTCACCACCCTTATGCGCCGTCAGCTTCACCAGATCGATGCGCACCTCGCCCATCGCGATCGCCCGCGGAACCCGGCGGTTTGCCTGTGACCGACGCAGCAGCGCGCGCACCCGCGCCAGCAGTTCTTCCGTGCTGAACGGCTTCACCAGGTAATCGTCCGCACCGCAGTCCAGACCCGTCACCCGATCCGGAATCTGCCCCTTCGCCGTAACCATCAGGACGGGTGTTCGAATCGCCAGCCGCCGCAGTTCCGCGCACACCGCGTACCCATCCAGCTTCGGCATCATCACGTCGAGCAGGATCAGGTCGGGCTTCTCCGCCACCGCCAGCTGCAGCCCCGCCACTCCATCCCCGGCCGTTTGCGCCCGATAACCCTCGGAATCGAGAATGTCGCGCAGCGCCACACGCATCGCGTGCTCGTCCTCCACAATCAGAATGCGCGCGCCAGGCTTCACAGTGACAGCTGCATTCATCGCGGCAACTCCAGCCCAAAGCGGCTCCCATGTCCCGGACTGCTCTCCACCAGCACCCGACCCCCGTGCGCCTCCGCCACATGCTTCACAATGCTCAAACCGATCCCCACGCCTTCCGTTTCCCGCCGCAACTCCGAGCCATAGCGATAGAAAAGATCGAAAATCTTTTGCTGCTCCCCGGCCGGAATCCCCGGGCCGCTGTCAATCACCCAGAACCGAGCCACCGCGGGCAACAGTTCCACCTCCACCAGCACCTCCGCATCGGCGGGCGAATGTTTGATCGCGTTATCCAGCAGGTTCACCATGCTTTGTTCCACGGCTTCACTGTCCCACGAAGGTTGCAGGCTTTCAAACTCCGTCGGCGGTTCGCTCAGGCGGACCCGCACCCCACGCTCCGCCGCGCCCGGCTCCATCAGCATCACCGTATGCCGCAGCAGCGCCAGCGCGTCGAGCGGCTCCCGATGATACTCCTTCCGCCCCTGATCGATCCGCGAAAAATCCAGCACATTTTCCACCAGCGACGAAAGACGCCTGCACTCCCGCACAATCAGCCGGTAATAATCTCTCTGCTTTTCCGCACCGTCCACACGTCCGCTCTCCAGGCTCTCGGCCATCAGCCGGACCGCGGCGAGCGGCGCACGCAGTTCATGCGACACGCTCGAAACCAGGTTGGATTTCATTTCATTGAGGCGCGTCTGATCGCGGTAAGTGTGCCACAGACGCCAGAGCCCCAGCAGCGCCGCCGCCGCTGCCGTGAAGATGAGCCACTGCGTCAGAAGCAGCCGCCGCCGATAAGGCGCATAAAGAAGATCGGGCCTCGTCAGTTCGATCGCAACAATGAACGGATACTTCGCACCCTGGTTTTTCGCATCCAAACCGAAACTGCCCGTGGCATAAGCGAGCGGAGCAGGTTTCGGATTCTTCCACTCGCCCACGTTCCAGCGCTCTCCTCCCACATTGAGCCACGCGCCCAGATAATCGGGCAGATTCACGTGGAGCGCTCGCTGCACGGGCTCCAGCCGGAACAGCAGAATTCGCCACCCGCCATACC